>OLPV01000051.1_pt1 | contig 114612 bp, 107 predicted proteins | sample 1671961 | NCBI WGS metagenome assembly OLPV01 (sample SAMEA3136630, study PRJEB25190) | human gut metagenome | biome: human gut; feature: human-associated habitat; material: faeces | place: Austria | collected 2013 | reverse complement strand
TCGTGGTCTCCTCGCCACGTAAAACAGGGGTAAAGTCAAGTTAATTGGCAAATCTTACAATAACAACCTCGCTTTGGCTGCTTAATTAGCCTGAGGTGCCTAACTAAGGATTGTCCTTGTCTTTAGGGTGGTATCATATTTAGAGGACTGCTGTTTGTTACGTAACTGGTATGAACAAACAAAAGACTGAACCCGTTAGATTGCATCTATAATTTGTCTGTGAGTTTGATGCAGTTGAAACCTTTTCACTGACTAAGCTTGTAGTGCTTCGCTGATGATTTAGTATGGACCGGAGTTCGATTCTCCGCGCCTCCACCAAAAAAACAATAAGCTGGATTACCCCTAATCCAGCTTTTTTATTCCCTATTTATCCTCAAAGCAAACATACTTTTGTCTACGAGTCACAAATGGGTCTTCATTTTTTAGAGAGAATAAAACTACAGGCTCAGAGCCCTGGAGCCTAAGGCCCCAGAAACTCACTTAAGCCATCATAGTTACTTTTTAGACATGCAAGAGAAATCGGCAACATTCGCGAAAACTGCAACGAATCGGTTAAGAAGCGCTAAACGATTTGCGCGAATCTTTTCATCCTCATCCATAACCATAACATCAGCAAAAAATGCATCAATTGGTTCGCGAAGATTCGCCAAATCCTTCAATGCTTTTTCGTAATCGTTGGTATCAATTGCCGAAGAAACTTCTCCCTCTGCAACAATAATCGCATCATATAAGTTCTTTTCCACCTCGAGAAGAATGCTTGAATCAATGTCGATACCTGCCTCAACCTGGCGGAGATTATTTGCACGAGCGAAAGCAATGGCTAAGTCCTCCATTGTTTCAGGAAGCTCAGCACGAACCTTTTGTAGAGTATAGGCACGATTAATAATCTCTTCTGGCTCTAATACTCCAGATGCTAAAACAGCATCAATAACGTCAGAAGATACACCTTCGTCTTTCAAAATCACTTTTGTACGAGTGATAAAGAAGTCAATAACCTGTTTCTTTACTTCATCGTAGTTAAACTCGATTGCATCAAAGTTATTTAAGGCTAATTCAATTGCGGAAATAAGCTCAACACCTAAGTGCTCTTTAAGCATAGTAATAATACCGATTGCAGAACGTCTGAGTGCAAATGGATCCGAAGAACCTGTTGGAGCGCTGTCGGCAGCAAACAAACCGCAAATAGTATCAAGCTTGTCTGCAAGAGCAACTAATTTTCCAGCAGTGGTATCAGCAAGCGAATCACCTGCAAACTTAGGCTTGTAATGCTGCTCGATAATCTGAGCTACCTGTGCTGTTTCTCCCGAAGCGGTTGCGTAGTAGGAACCCATAATGCCCTGCACTGAAGTAAATTCAACAACAGCTCCAGTAACCAAGTCTGCTTTACACAAATGAGCTGCACGTAACGCATCTTGTGCATCTTGCGAAGAAAGCTGTGCCTGTTTTACTAAAAGATTAACAATCTTTTCAATACGATAGGTCTTATCAAGAACAGTTCCCAGCTTTTCCTGGAACACTACCGTATCGAGCTGCTCAACATAGTCTTCCAAAGGCTTCTTCAAATCTTCATCATAGAAGAACTTTGCATCATACAAACGAGCACGAACAACACGCTCATTACCATCAATAATAGTTGCAGCATATTCAGGATTACCGTTTGAAACTACCAAGAAGTTATTAGTAAGTTCACCAGCAGTGGTATACAAAGGGAAATAGCGCTGATGCATAAGCATAGCATCAACAATAATCTCTTCTGGAACGGCTAAGAACTCCTCATCAAATTTTCCTACCAAAACATTTGGATATTCGCTTAGATTTACTACCTCATTCCAAATCTTTTGTGGAAGAGACGCAATCAATCCTGTTTCTTCTTCAATAGCTTTAATTTGACGAGCAATTTCATCACCACGAAGCTCTTCGGAAGGAACAACATAAGCGTTGCTAATTACCTGAATTAAAGAATCAGCATCCTCAACATCAAACGGTCCTGGTGCTAAGAATCGATGACCAAAGGTTTTATTTCCTGCAGAAAGTCCCGCAAAAGAAAAGTCAATTACTTCCTGGCCAAACAGAGCAACAAGCCAACGAATAGGACGACTGAAATACTCAGTTTCACTTCCCCAGCGCTGCGATTTTGGCCAATTGATACCACGAATAAGCTGTTCAAGCACGCTTGGCAATAGGCTTACTACACGGACAGAAGGGGTTTCAGTTTTAGCGAATACATACTTTACGCCATCAACTTCTTCAACGCTCAGATCATCTACCGCTAATCCCTTACCGCGTGCAAAACCCTGAGCAGCTTTAGTAGGGTTACCCTCTTGGTCAAAAGCGATGTTTACGTTAGGACCACGGAAAACTTCAACCTTAGCCTCGGTTGCTTCAGGTATATCCTGAGCAATAACAATAAGGCGTCTTGGAGAAGAGTAAATCTTGATTTCTCCATGAGAAATAGCTGCATCTTTGAAAAGCTTTGGAGCTAGCTTTTCAAGCTGGGAAACCGCGTTAGACAAGTCAAAAGCAGGAATTTCTTCTACGCCAATTTCAAAAGCGAGCGTCTTTGTAGCCATATTATTCCTCCTTTTGATTCTTCTTGTTTTCTACAACATTATTGATATAAGACTCGCAGCATGCTTTTGCGATAGTGCGAACACGAAGGATGTAGCCCATACGCTCAGTTGCACTAATTACGCCACGAGCATCAAGTAAATTGAACGCATGAGAGCATTTCAAAACGTAATCATAAGCAGGGAGAGGAAGGCCGGCTTCAAGAACTGCCAAGCATTCTTTTTCATAACGGTCAAATTCGCCAAAAAGGAAGTCAGTATCAGCAACCTCAAAATTATATGCGCTAAACTGGCGCTCATTCTCTAAGAAAACATCACCATACGTAAAGACAGAACCGTCTTCACCGCGAGACCATACCAAATCATATACTGAATCAACGCCTTGGATATACATTGCTAAGCGTTCAAGACCATAGGTAATCTCTGCAGGAACTGGATTACACTCGAAACCACCAACCTGCTGGAAATACGTAAACTGGGTAACCTCCATACCGTTGAGCCAAACTTCCCAGCCAAGACCCCATGCACCAAGTGTTGGACTTTCCCAGTCATCTTCAACAAAACGAACATCGTGCTTCTCAACTTCAATACCAATAGCACGCAAAGAATTCAAATACAACTCCTGAACATTATCAGGGGATGGCTTTAAAAGAACCTGGAACTGATAGTAATGCTGCATACGATTTGGGTTTTCACCATAACGACCATCAGCAGGACGACGACAAGGCTGTACGTAAGCGGCTTTCCATGCATCAGGACCCAAGCTACGAAGGGTGGTTGCGGTATGGAAAGTGCCTGCACCAACCTCATTATCGTAAGGTTGCATTACAACGCATCCTTGAGATGCCCAATAGGTTTGCAAACGTAGAATAATGTCTTGGAAAGACAATGCATCTGCAGGTACTTTAGTGGCTGACATAACTCTCCTTTTATCAAAATCTTCGACTACTCATTCTAGTAGAAGAAAAGTTTAATTCGAACAAGACGCCGCAATATAACGGCAAATACTAGAGGGTTTTAATATGGTTCAAAGGCCAATAAATCAAAACCGCTTTACCAATTACAGTGCTTCTATCGATAGGACCAAAATAACGTGAATCGGAAGAATGCTCACGATTATCACCCATTACCCATATTTCACCATGAGGGATAGTATAAGGGTAAGAAATCTTTGTCCCGGAAATAGTGTTGAGAGGATTCGATTTTCCAATAGCATAATCCTCTTGCAATGCAACACCATCAACATAAACCGTTCCATTCTGAATCGAAACGGTTTGTCCCTCGGTTGCAATTACGCGTTTGATAAGAATACGAGAAGGAACTTGAGGATCAGAGAAGACAATTATTTCTCCCTGTTTTGGATCATCAAGTGCATAGGAGACTTTTTCAGCAAAAACCATGTCTCCAGTCATAATAGTTTCCTCCATTGAACCAGAAGGAATCTGAAAAGGTTCAATAACATAAGTTCTCAGACCAAAAGACACGCCAATAACCACAACAATCATCAACAGAAAACTGAAAAAGCGCTTCAGCAAACTAGGACGTTGATACATTGCATGATTTCCTGAATTCACTGTTCTCCCTCCTTTCCTCAAAACTAATCCCAGCACTATAGTTTATAAATGCACAAAAACGGGAACAAAATGCCCCGTTTTTTAGGAAAGAGTTTTAATATAAGCTCTTTCTTTTTCTGTCAGATTTGCCGTTTTCAGCAAATCTGGTCGCCATCGAAAAGTACGCTCAATACTTTGCTGCCTTCTCCAGGCTTCAATATTTGCATGATGACCAGAAAGAAGTATTTCAGGCACATCCATGTTTCTGTAGGAAGCCGGACGAGTGTATTGCGGATACTCCAAAAGCCCATTATAAAAGCTTTCGTCGACCGAGCTTTTTTCGTCCCCCAATACACCATCCAGCCGGCGAACGACTGCGTCAATAACCACCATAGAGGCAAGTTCTCCACTAGTTAACACGTAATCACCTAGTGAAATCACTTTATCAGCAAGCGTATAACAACGCTCATCAATTCCCTCGTAGTGGCCACATATAAAAAACAAGTGGTCTTTTTTGGCTAGTTCAAGGGTCATCTCTTCGTTAAACTGTTGACCAGTTGGAGAAAGAAAAATCACATACGGTTTTTCTTTCGCACGAGCAAACAATTCATCAGTTGCCTCAAAAATTGGCTCGCACTTCATTACAAGACCTTGACCTCCGCCATATGGTTCATCGTCAGTAGTGCGATGTCTATCATGGGTCCAATTGCGCAAATCATGAGCTTCAAACTCCAAAATGCCCTTTTCTTGTGCGCGGCGCATAATAGATTCATTCATAACTGAATCATAACAATGAGGAAATGTCGAAAGAGTTTCAATAATCATGGATTCAGCTATAGCTCCAAAAGACCTTGTGGAATTTGCATAGTTATTTGTTGGGCATCTTCATCAATAGCAATGAGAAGTTCCTCAACAAAAGGAATTAAGATTTCTTTTTCTTCGTGAAGCACAACTAACAAAGGATGTGCTGGATTCTCCTCAATGCGAAGAACTTTACCAAGAACTACATCATCTTGACTTACTACCGTAAAAGAATTGTAGGAATCATAAGGATTAGTGTCCCAGCCTTCTGGCAAGTCTGCTTTTCGTGCCAAGCAATAATGACCCACCAGCTTCTCTGCCATTTCGATAGAATCAATCTCGTCAAAGAAAACTAGATATTTGTCATTTCCTTTATGATCAACTTGGCACACGGTTGCATAACGAGGAAAATTGATAATTGGTGGCACAAACGCCACTTCAAGACCTTCGGTAAGCAAAAAAGGAAGACCCTGTACGCTATGCGCAAGGAGTCCTCCTTCTAGAGTCTTTTCTTTAGTTAATTTCGCTACGTTAACCCACGCACTCATTAATCTACAAGTTCAACTTCTACGTGAAAACCGTTCCGGGAGCCAGCAGCACGACATAAGGTGCGAACTGCTTTAATTACTCGACCTTGACGACCGATTACTTTACCAGCATCTTCTTCATTTACTCGTATTTCAATCAATACAGTTTCGTCTTCAAGTTCTGCCGAATAAATTGCTACCTCTTCTGGATTATCCACTAAAGGAGTAACCAGACTACGAACTAGATTTGCAATATCTTCAGAAGAGTAAGCCATTGTTATGCGTTCTTACGCTCTGCTTCGATAAGACGAGCTACTGTATCGGTTGGCTGAGCGCCATTGTTAATCCACTGATCAACTTTCTCAAGATCAATGTTTACTGCTGCTGGATTGGTGCATGGATTGTAAGTACCAACCTGCTCAATAAAACGACCATCGCGACGTGCGCGAGAGTCAGCTACAACTACACGATAGTAAGGTGCCTTTTTAGCGCCGTGGCGGGCGAGACGAATTTTTACTGCCATTGAGACAATCTCCTTCTTAAACTTTCATACGCGACAAAATTAGTCGCAAAACAGCAATTTGTTATGATACTTGCTTTTCTACTTTTGTTCAAGTCCTGAAAGCAGGTCTTGCATCTTTTTCATATCTGAAGGGGAAAGACCCGGAATGCCTCCCATGCCTCTGCGCATTCCTTTGCTTCTCTTTCCCTTCTTGCCCTTTTTTGGTTTCTTAGAATTCTTTTCCTGGAAAGAATTCATTTGCTTCATCAATTTTTTAGCTTCATTGAATTTTTTGAGCATCTGATTGAGTTGAGCAATACTAACTCCAGCGCCCTTTGCAATACGTGCTCTACGAGAACCATTTAGGCATTCTGGATGCTCTCGTTCGTATGGAGTCATGGAAGAAATCATGATTTCCATTTCATCAAGAGCGCGCTCGTTTACCTGACCTTCTTTCAATGCCTTATCGCCACCTGGAAGTGCGGTAATAAGCTTTTGAATGCCGCCCATTTTGCGGACCTGCTTATTCATAGAAATAAAGTCATTTAAGTTGATAGTACCTCGTTGAAGACGCTCAGTTTCTTCTTTCTCAAAATCTTCGGCATTAATGCGAGAAGCAGTTTCGATAAGGCTAATAACATCGCCCATTCCAAGAATGCGCTTAGCCATACGGTTTGGGTGAAATTCTTCTAAAGAATCAGGCTTTTCACCCATAGAGATAAACTTGATAGGCTTACCCGTAATCTGCTTAATGGAAAGAGCTCCACCACCACGAGCGTCACCATCCATCTTAGACATAATGACGCCATCAAAATCAACACGCTCAGCAAACGCTTGTGCAACGTTTACAACGTCCTGACCAGTCATGGCATCAACAACCATAAGTATCTGATCAGGCTTTGTTGCTTTCTTGATAGCCTCAGCCTCAGCCATCATTTCTTCATCAACATGCAAACGACCAGCGGTGTCAATAATGACCACGTCACGCAACGAATCAATTGCGTCTTTAATGCCTTCTTGAGCAATAGCAACAGGATCTTTTCCGTCACCCCGATATATGCGAACGCCAATCTCGTTAGCCAAAGTCTCTAATTGGTCAGCAGCAGCAGGTCGATAAACGTCACACGCAACCAATAAAGGCTGATGGTTTTGTTGCTTGAGCAAATATGCAAGCTTTGCTGCAGCGGTTGTTTTACCAGAACCTTGCAAACCAACAAGCATAATGACGTTAGGAATACGCGAAGATAGAACTAGCTTTGAGTCGGACTGACCTAAAAGATTAGTCAATTCATCAAGAACAACCTTGATTACATTTTGTGCAGGAGTTAAAGAATCAAGAACTTCAGCAGTAAGACATCTCTCTTTTGTGTTTGCAATAAAGCTTTTTACTACTTTAAAGTTAACGTCTGCTTCAAGTAAAGCAAGGCGAATTTCACGCATTGCTACATTGATGTCTTCTTCAGTAAGACGACCTTTACTTTTTAATCCACCAAAAATTGATTGAAGTCGCTCTGATAAGTTATCTAGCATTACTTATCCCCTTTTTTATCTCTAATTACTTAAAGAATCGCGCAAAGCGGCTCTTTAGGGAGTTATCCTCTTCTTTTTCAGGCTCTTGACGCTTTTCTTGAGACTGCTCTGGTTTATCGCTCTCTTCGGCTGAAGATGTCTCTTTCTCTTCAAGAGTTTGTAAAGTCTTATCGCACATTTGATTCTGCACTGGCGTTTCGTCTGACACAATCTGAGAAATCTTGTCTTCTGCTTGCTTTTCTAAGGATGAGTCACCAGTTAATTCTTCTGTATCCGCTTTTTCATTGGAAGTTTGCTTAGACTGTGAATCCTTTTCTTCCTGAGAAGAATCAGTAGTTGCGTCTTCACTCGTTTCTTTAACGCCTACACGATCCATATCGATATCTTCCGATTCAGCAAAATCACCAAGAAGAGCTCTTGCAAATTCACGCGCGTCAAAGTCTTGCAAGTCTTCAACCTGCTCGCCTACGCCAATTTTGAAGATAGGTAACGATAGCTCATGAGAAATTGCTAAGGCAATTCCGCCCTTTGCCGTACCGTCAAGCTTTGTCACAATGATGCCATCAAGTTCAAGTGCCTTATTGAACTCACGAGCTTGCTGAAGGCCGTTTTGGCCTGTTGTAGCATCAATAACCAAAATGGTTTGAACAGGAACTTGAGAACGCTTGCGAACAACTTTTACAATCTTTTGGAGCTCACGCATTAAGTCGTTTGAAGTATGAAGACGACCAGACGTATCAATCAAAACCAACTCAGAACCGAGCTCTTCACTTCGTTCGATAGTTTCATAGCACACGCTTGCAGGGTCACTGCCTCGCTCACGGGTCACAATCTCAACTTCAGCACGCTGAGACCATACCTCCAACTGTTCCATTGCAGCAGCGCGGAAGGTGTCAGCTCCACCCATCAAGACTTTTTTGCCTGCATTTTTATACTCAGCAGCAATCTTTCCAACTGTGGTGGTTTTACCTGAACCATTAACTCCTACAAACATGACAACCGAAGGAAGGTTTTCAAAAATGTTTTCTGGAGCTTTCGTAAAGGTATCAGCAACCGTATCAACCAACAAATTCAAAACGGCATACGCGTCGGGAAGCGCCTTACGAGTAGCTTGATCTCTTAAGTTTTCAACAATTTCAAACGAAGCCTGAGCACCAATATCACTAAGAATCAGCGTCTCTTCCAAAAGCTCCCAAAACTCTTCATCAACTTTTGGACCTCGTTTGAGCAAAACATTCATCTGCTCTTTAAATCTATCGCGAGAGCGGTTTAAGCCATCACTAATTCGATCAAAAAAGCCCACTGCTACCCTCTTTTCTTGTCATCAAGTTTTTGACTAAGAATTTTTGTAACACCATCAGCCTGCATAGAAACACCGTACAAGATATCGGCCGATTCCATAGTACGTCTCTGATGGGTAATCATAATAAACTGCGTTTCATCGCGAATTGTTTCCAAATAGGAAAGCAGACGACGGAGGTTTGAATCGTCAAGCGCTGCCTCAACCTCGTCCAAAATATAAAAAGGTGTTTGTCTGATACGATAAACCGCAAATAACAATGCTAATGCAGTCATTGACTTCTCGCCACCAGAAAGAAGAGACATTTTCTTAATTCTTTTTCCAACTGGTTGCGCGTTAACATCAACCCCTGTGTTTTCCAAATCCTCAGGATTGCACAATGATAAATGCGCTTGACCGCCTGGGAAAAGCGTGGCAAAAATTTCAGAGAAATTCTGATTTACCTGGTTAAACGTATCAATAAAAACGTCTTTCATGCGATCATCAATAATCTGTACGATACGAGAAAGGCTTTGCCTTGCAAGCTTCATATCCTGAAGTTGGGCATTTAGATACCTAAAACGCGTTTTTACTTCTTCATACTCTTGTGCTGCATCAGGATTAATAGTGCCCATACCCTTAATACGACGCTCAAGACGTCCTACTTCTGACACTACCTCTTCACGATTTACCAGCTCTTCTAGAGCAAAAGCAGTTTCAAGAGGGGTGCCACAATCGGTCACAATTACCTTTATTGCTGCCTCTACCTGCACTTCTAGGCGCCCTTTTTCAATACGGACTTCAGAAAGCTTAAGGTTTATTTCGTCGAACGAATCGTGAGCGGTTCTACTTGCTTTTGTAGCCTCAGAAAGTTCCTGATGAAGCGTGCGTGCTTTTTCCTGCTCTTGAGCAGAAAGACGCTGGAGCTGAGCAATGCTAACCTTAACGCTTGCCGAAATAGTTTGTAAGGTCTGAATAAGAGGCCCTACACGGTTTAACGCACCTGTTGCGAGGCGTTTCGATTCAAGTGCTTTATCGTCAGATGCCTCCACTAAAGCAATTTCCTGCTTTCGAGACTGAACCATTCGCTGAGAATAAGCAAAACGTTCTGAAAGACGCGCATTTTCTAAACGAGCATCTGAAAGTTTTTCACTTAAACGAACAATTTCACGCTGAACGGGAGATAGTTTCTCAGACAGCTGGGCAATCTCTGCTTTATTTTCAGCCAAAAGAGTATGGTTTTTCGCAAGCTCTTCTTGAAGCTGATCGGTATCAGGCTGAGCTTTTTTCAAAAACTCCTGGTTTTCTTTTTGCTCAGCCAATAACGTTTGATACTCTTTCTCAAGCAGAGCAAGCGTTTGTTTACTTTTTTCTAAATCCGAAGCGCTTGAATTGTATTGACCACGCAAAAGAGCAACCGTTTCAGTATTGCGAAGTGCCCCAGATTGATATGTTTTTAGATTCACTTCTAACGTATCTAAATTGTGTTGGGCTTTTTCATAGCCCTCTTTTAGCTCACGCTCTTTTTGAGAAAGGAGATCAAGATGACGTCGTCTAGCAAGAGTACTCTGTTCTTTCTGAACCTCTGTTGCCTTGATAAAGGTAATCTTTCCTGAGGGGTCTACCACTACTCCGTCAGTGCTCACATAATAACCGTTTCCGTTTTGAGAGCGATATGCCTTCATTGCCTCATCAAACGAGTCGAAGATATATACCGCACCAAACAAAGCATCAACCAAAGCGCGGTATTCTTCATCACAAGAAATGCTTTCAGCAAGAGAGGGATAAGCACTATTGCGCTCAGGAATTCTTCTTACCTCCGAGAGCAAAGAAACACGGCCGTATACATCAGCATTGAGCACTGAAGCCATAAACTCCTGTGCTTTTATGTCATTTTCCAGAATAAAAGAGTTTACATCCTCTCCCAAAAACGCTTCTACCAGCATTTCCAAATGGGGAGGAACCTTAATAACCCGGGACAACTCTTTGCACTGATTCAAGGTTTCTTTGTTGTCTAAAACCCAAAGAAGCGCCTGATTAGACGTACTATTTGCCCTATCCATCTCCTCCAGAGCATTTTTCTCCGAAGAAGTCTGAACGTAAGCAGTGCGGGCATTATCAACACGCCTTCATCGCGCGCAACTAACGTTTTATTTAGAAGCTCGCGGGCGGTCTTTTCCTCAGCCTGAGCCTTTGTTAGCCGCTCAAGTAATTCAGCCGATTGCTTTTCTTGATCAAGAGTCTCCTCTTTTACTTTTGCAAGACGATTCTTTGCATCAGCAATATGAGAAGAAAGAATTGAAGCGCGTGCTTCTTTTTCGCTCAAATTATTTTTTAGCGCAGCAAGCATCTCTTCAGTAGATTCAATCTTGTGAACGAAACTCCTTTGAGTAGCAGTAAGCGTCTCAACGGTTTTGCGAAGCTTATTTCTTTCAGCAACGCGTTGCTTATGATGATTTTCCAAAGACTCCAGCGATGCTTTAGCTTCGGCATACTTCTGGGAAATCTCCTTGTTTTGAGCTTCAACCTTCTCAAGCTCTTTTCGATTTTCTTCAACACGGAGCTGATTTAACGAAAGTTCGTTTACAGCTCTTTCATAATCAGCGTTCGCAGTGCGCTTTTTTTCCTGAAGGAGCATCAATGTTGAATTAAGGCGCTCGTTTATAGTATGAACACCACGATACTGAGAATTAACAAGAGACTCGTTCATTCCTCGCTGATCGAGTTGCTTTTGCAGTTCATCAAAAGTTTTTTCACAGGATTCAAGATTAGTACGCGCTGTAGCCAAATCTCCCTTAAGGGTCTCTTCCTTAGAAAGAGTCTCGTCCCACTTATTTTGAAGCGTTCGCAAATCATCAACAGCAACTTGTAATTTCAAATCAGCTAATTGCGCAGCTGCTTGCTCATACGCTATAGCTCGTTTTGCTTTTCGCTCTAGCGGTTTAAGCTGGCGTTCTACTTCAGAAACAATATCGTTTACACGCAAGAGATGGTTATCCATCTGAGCAAGCTTACGCTCAGACTTCATTTTGCGCTCTTTATGTTTTAAAATGCCCGCCGTTTCTTCAATAAGCGCACGACGATCTTCAGGCTTTGACGAAAGAATAGCATCCAAATTTCCCTGAGAAATAATGGAATTTGTACCAGTTCCCAAACCACTATCATGAAGGATGTCTAAAACATCCATACGGCGAACAACAGTACCATTAATGAGGTATTCGCTCTCGCCGCTTCTATGCATACGACGACCAATTGAAACTTCATTAAATTCAACAGGGAGAGTGTTGTCGGAATTATCAAGAACGAGTTCTACCTCAGCAACACTTACCGGTTTACGAGCAGATGAACCAGCGAAGATAACGTCTTCCATTGACTGACCACGCAGGTTTTTTGCGTTACGCTCACCCAATACCCACAACACAGCATCGGAGATGTTAGATTTTCCCGAACCATTAGGACCAACAATGGCAGCAAGACCAGGTTCAAACCTCATTACCGTACGATCAGCAAAAGACTTAAAACCCTTTAAATTAAGTGACTTTAAATGCACCTGATCCTACCTTTTCTTCTTTTTTCGCTCAGCTGCACGCCGTGCTTTTTCTTCCGCTTTTGCTGCTTTTACAGCAGCGCGAGTTTCTGCTTTAAGTTTTCTGTCAGTAGAATCTTTTCCGTCAAAAAATGAACCTAATGCTTTCAAAGCTGATTCGGCAGCATTGCTTTCAGATTCTTTTTTAGTACGACCAACACCCTTTGCAATGGAATTTACCCCAACAAAAACCTGGGTAACAAAAGTGCGGTCATGAGGAGGTCCCTGTGTCTCAACAAGACGGTATGTTGGCGTAATACCATCCTCCTGAAGGCGTTCTTGCAACACGCTTTTTGGATTTTCAGGCTCTTTAGCCATATCAATGCTCATATTAACGATAAGTGTACGCTCAATAAAATCACGAGCTGGCTCAATACCGCCATCAAGATAGAGTGCCGCCACTAACGCTTCATAAACATTTTCTAATGCAGAATGAAGTCCTCGTCTTCCTGTTCCCGCTTCAGAAGAGCCAAAAATTATTACATCGGCAAGACCAAGACCCTCCGCAACACGCGACAACGAAGCACCTGAAACGAGTGAAACTTTGATACGGGTTAACCCGCCTTCATTAAGATTGGTATACGTATGGAAAGCACGGTCAGCAACAATTGAACCCAACACCGAGTCACCTAAGAACTCTAAGCGTTCATACGAATCAGTTATTGACCTTCCTTCAGCTGCAGAAGGATGAGTAAGCGCGCAAAGTAAAATGCTCTTATCCTTAAAGGTATACCCCAGGATTTCCTCTGTCTTACTTATTCGTTCACTATGTTCTTGAACTGACCTCAATACGTTCCTTTAGTACTCTTGATTTTTCAAACTATAAAAGTATAACCAGGTAAGAATACCTTATTCTATTCGCTCTTTTGCTCTTGTTTTACGGTATTAGCAATAATTCCAGAAACATCCAGACGAATTGTCTTTGCGGTAGTGTGAATTCCATTTTTTACCGCTTTAGCATTTGAGGAACCGTGGCCTACCAGACAAGCGCCTTTTACACCAAGAATTGGCGCACCACCATAGTTGTCAGGAGAAATAGTTTCCTTCAGCTCTTTCAAACCACCCTTCAACGTAAGGGCTCCAAGCTTATTAACCATACTTTTTGTCATGATTTTTTTAAGCTCAGAAAAGAGGCAATCAGAAACACCTTCGATAGTCTTAATGCAGACGTTTCCCGTAAAGCCATCGGTTACGTATACATCTGGTTCGCCCCATAGCACATCGCAACCTTCTGCGTTACCAATAAAGTTTGGTAAGTTTTCTTTAAGAAGAGCGAAGGAATCCTGAGCAAATTGAGATCCTTTGGCTTCTTCTGAACCAATATTAAGGAGAGCAACTTTTGGATTTTTGACACCTATTACTTTCTCCATATAGGAAGATGCCATTTGCCCGAACTGCAGTAAATACTCAGGCTTACAGTCTGCATTTGCCCCCACATCGCACATAACAACCGGCTTTACAGGAGAAGGAATAACCGTGCACATAGCAGGACGCGAAACACCCTTAATACGACCCACAACCAGCGTTGCAGCAGCTAGACAAGCACCAGTAGATCCCGGAGAAAAGAATCCCTGCGCGCGTCCTTCCTTTACCATTCGACAGCCCACTACAATACTTGAATCTTTCTTTTTGCGAACCGCCTGAGCAGGATGTTCATCCATTCCAATAATCTCAGATGCAGGCTGAGGAATACAACGCTCATGTTCTCTACAAAATGGCTCAACAACTTCAGCAGGACCCACAACAATTATTTCAATATCTTTATCCTCCTGAAGGGCTTGTTCAATGCCTTCCAAAACTGGTGCAGGACCATTGTCTCCACCTGCGGCATCAACTGCAATAACCACATGCTCTGCCATGAGCATCTCCTTTCTAATTTTCCATCTGACATTATAGAGTCAGATAAAATGCCAAAACTCCTCATAAGCTATTGTTTCGCTGAAACTGCATAAAAAAATCCCCCTGCCAAAGGCAGAGGGATTCAAAACTCAGTACTGAGAGAAACTATGCAGTCTGAATTACTTCGCGATCACCATAGGTACCACAAGATGGGCATACACGATGAGGAAGTTTTACCTCGCCACACTGTGGGCAAAGGGAACGAGAAGGTGCTGCAATCTTATCATTTTCACTACGACGTGCGTGAGTACGAGCACGACCAGTCTTACGCTTAGGTACTGCCATTTTTGTTTCTCCTTCTATTACACAAGTGCGTTTACCTGATAGATAACCAATTACGCAAAGAGATACTCTACCAAAACCGCGAGCAATATACAAGTAAAAAAACGAACTATTCGCTAAATTTGTAATTCTTTAATACGGCAAATGGATTCATCTCGTCAATATCATCGTTTTCATCGCAAAGGCATGCTTCTGTGTTTAAATTTGCGCCGCACTGAGGGCATAAGCCCTTACAATCATCACTGCAGAGAGGAACGTAAGGAAACTCCAGAGACAATGCTGCAATAAGTAAGGATTTGAGGTCAATTGTCTTATCCTCACTCAATACCTCGTACTCGTCTTCTTCCTCTTTTGTGAATTCAGTATCTGCTCCAGGAAGAAGGAAATAATCCTCAACCTCTCCCTCAATTTCAAACTCAGTATCTTCCAAACAACGACCACACTGAGTTTTTGCAACGCCAAACACTGTTCCCGAAACCAATAATGCTCCACCAGTATTCGTAACACATACGTCGTAGGTTAAAGGCTCAGAGAAGACATAACGCGTAGCGCCCTGGGAAATACAATCAATTTCACAGGTGCCTTTAAAAGACAAACTCTCCGCAGTGGCGAAGAGCTTATCAGATACTTCAATAATGCAATCAGCCATTAGCGACCCATATTGATGGAGTTAGCGCTTAAGCGATCACGACAACGCTTAATACTATTAAGGGCAGTATCAAGGCTCTGCTCGAGATGATTAAATACTTCATCAGCATAATCTTCTGCACCGGCACGAGTCTGACGTTCCATTTCTCGTGCTTCAGCCATGATGGATTCAGCCTGAGACTGAGAAATACGAACAATTTCCTGCTCAGATGCGATAGTAATAGCCTGGCTACGAGCATCTTCGATCAAGCGGCTAGCTTGTGCCTCAGCTTCATCAAGTAAAGCCTGACGTTCGCGAATAATCTGGCGTGCTTGTGCAATTTCCTGAGGATAAGATGCACGCATTTCATCCAAAATCTCAAAGCAGATATTTGGATCGATTTGCTTCAAGTTATTTTTAGCAAAAGGTGGTTTAGCATCCTCGATATAAGCAGAAAGCTCATCGATAAGAGCAAGCATTCCCTGTTCGTCCATTTTTTTCCTTCCAAAAGCCTGTACTCAAAGTACAAATAGCTAAATAACTTTTTTAGTTTATCAAATCTTTAGCATGAACGCTATAAAATGATAATCTCTGCAATTTTAGCTGGTTTTTTGAGTTTTAAAGAAAAAGCAGGGCTTTTCCTAGAAATCCTTTTAATATCCCTAGCTCTCAATGTATGCATGAGCAAAATACTCTTTCAGCGCTTGCTCTACTGCTGGGGTAACAAAGTCTTGTATTTCACCACCCATAGACGCTAGCTCGCGAATGATTGAGGAAGAAAGATACATATATTTTGGAGGAGACATAATAAACAAAGTCTCAAGATCTTGATTGAGCTCATAATTCAAGGCAGTCATTTGGAACTCATATTCAAAGTCAGTGATTGCACGAAGACCTTTTACTACTACCTGCGCATCAAGTTCACGAACTAAATCAACAAGCAGACCACTAAAGGTAATAACACGAACATTTTTATACTCTTTAAGTGATTCTCTTGCCAATTCAACACGTCGGTCAGCAGAGAAAATTGGACCTTTTTTCTTTGATTCAGCTACTGCTACAACAACTTCATCAAAAATTTGAGATGCGCGAACAATTACGTCAACATGTCCCAATGTAATAGGATCAAAAGTACCAGGAACAACGGCACGCTTCATTATTAAGCCTTCCTAATCATAGTTATTGCAGTATCTCCATATTTTTTTTGAGAAAAGACAAAGGATTCCTCTTCCTCTAACACTTGTGATACTACCTTCATATCCTTTTTTGCGTGTTCATAACATATTAGAACAGTTTCAGACAAACATCCTTCTTTATCTATAGCCTTTATGAATGAAACTACCTCTTTTGCGTCAAGCGCATAGGGGGGATCAAGAAAAACTAAATCATACGTTCTATCAAGAATGCCGAAAGGAAGCGACAAAACATTTTCTTTTTGTACTTTATAGGTACTTTTTTGAGCCTTCACCAGTGAAAGATTGTCGGTAATTACTTTTTGGGCCTCTCGGTTTATTTCGCAAAACACGACAAAAGAAGCGCCTCTACTCAACGCTTCAATACCTAATGCACCCGAACCAGCAAACGCATCTAAAACAACAAGCCCTTCAAAGCTATCAAGAGCGCTGACAATACTTGACATCAACGACTCTTTAACCCTGTCAGTGGTAGGACGGGTATTGTTGCCCTTTAAAGCCTTTAATTGACGACCTCTATATTCACCGGAGATTACCCGCATTATCTTTTTTCCTTCATGAACAACTCTAATTCATACCTGAGAATTCGATACTCTTCTTCAGATATCGTCTGATTATAAAGAATATCTTCTGCATCTTTTCTTGCAGCTTCAATAATTGCTTTGTCGCGAATAACATTAACAAGCTTCAATTTGCTTGCACCATGCTGATCTAGGCCAAAAATGTCGCCTTCTCTTCGCTGTGCTAAGTCATACTCTGAAACTTGAAAACCATCTTCAGTTTTTTCCATAATTCCTAAGCGCTCTAAAGCTTGCGTGTTCGAGGAACGTGATACTAAAAATACGGACGCATCTTTCGCGCCACGACCAACACGACCTCTCAATTGATGAAGCTGAGCTAAACCAAACCGGTCAGCATCTTCCACAATCATCACGGTAGCATTAGGAACATCAACACCTACTTCTACCACCGTAGTAGAAACAAGAACATCAATTTCCCCTTCTCGAAATTCCCTCATGATTGCTTCTTTTTCTTCATGAGATAGTTTTCCATGAAGAAGCCCTACTCGGGCCTGAGAAAAAATTGTATTTTGAAGCATTTCGGCATGCTTTATAGCAGATGAAATTTCAGGTTGAAGCGTCTCATTTTCTAATCCAAGCTCGATAGCAGCATATTCAATTTCTGTTTCACTATTATCTTGACGAGATTCTTCAAACGACGAAGCGTCAGATTCGCTTTCACTATAACGAACCGTAAGCGAATCAAGTTTTTGCGTGCTAATACCAATTAAAGGGCAAACAACATATACCTGCTCTCCCCTTTCAATCGCATCAAGGGCAGCGTCATACGCTATGCTCTGTTCAGAAAAATGACACACTTTAGTGGTGCGTTTACCTCTTTGTGCAGGAGCAGATCTCAAGTAGCAAATACGTGTATCGCCATACAATGCTAAAGCAAGGGAACGAGGAATAGGAGTTGCCGTAAGGGAAAGGATATCAGCACCAGGAGCCTTATTCATAAGCGCCTTTCGCTGCTCAACACCAAAGCGTTGCTGCTCGTCAATACATAAAAACGATACCGATTTAAACGAAACACCAGGCTCAAGAAGCGCATGAGTGCCAAATACTACCTGGCACGTTCCCTCCTTAAGACTTTCGATAATTCTTTCTTTTTCGCTAGCAGGCGTTGAGCCAGTCAAAAGAGCCCACGTAATATCTAATTGAGAAAGATACCGTCCAAGCGAATCTGCATATTGGTTTACCAAGATCTCCGTAGGACCCATCATGGCTGCTTGATAACCATTTATGCAAGCAGCATAAAGAGCAAAGAGCGAAACGAGTGTTTTACCCGATCCAACATCGCCAAGTAAAAGGCGATTTGTTGATAATGGACTGGCCATTCCTTCTAAGATTTCTTCGACAGCCGTTTGTTGATCGCTGGTGAGCTTGAAAGGGATTATTTCCTCAAGCATACGGCGATTTTTGGGCAATAGAGGCTGCTGAAAAGAAGGGCTCGACTCCGCACGCTCTTTTTCTTTTAGAAGAAGACCTAGCTGAAGAAAGAAAAGTTCTTCATATATCAAACGTCTTCTTGCCTGAGAAACCTCTTCAAGCGTGTCAGGGGTATGAATCCCGCGAAGAGCTTGATAGCGGGAACAAAGGCGATATTTCACGCGTAAATATACTGGCAAAGGATCATACAAACCTGAAACCATTTGAAGAGCGTTTTCCACAATACGAGAATACACTCCCCCTGAAAGTTTTGCTGATCCTGGATAAAACGAAAGCACTTTTCCGTGAGCATCTTGGTAAGAATCAATCACCTCAATAAGAGGACTATTCATCCGCTTGAAACCATAATTGAATTCTACTTTTCCCGAAACACTCACCGTCATGCCTGACGAGAGGCTCTTTGAAAGCCATGGCTTATTGAACAGAGTGACAATAAGCGTTCCCGTTGAATCTACTAAAGTTATTTCAATAATTGAGAGTTTTGGTTTTGGGTGCTTGGTTTTCAGCTCATAAATCTGGCCTACAATAGTGCATTCATCACCAATAATCGCAGGACCAATTGCTACCACCTTTGATAAATCCTGATACCGTCTTGGAAAGGTATTGAGAATGTCTCGTACGGAATAAATACCCCGCGCTTCAAGAAGCGAAGCACGCAGGGCACTTACTTGAGGAACCTTCATGCACGATTCGTCAAGAGCAAAGGTAGCAGAAAGGCGGTCTTTGACCGCCTTTCCCTGTTTTCTCTGTAGTGCTTTTGAGGTCATAAGCCTTTATGCATACATTATTCGAGAGAAAGTACGATTGGATACAAAGGTTGTTCACCACGATGAGGATCCACCTCAAGATCTTCGTACTTCTCTTCAATTTCAGAAACAATTTCGTCGAATTCTTCGTCGGTCATATCGCAACCAGCAAGCAAGGTTAAGGTGTCATACTCATCTGCTTCCATAACTTCAAGAAGATTCAAGGTTGCTTCTTTAACAGATTTAGTTACAACATCAATAGAGCCATTAGCAATACCAATTACATCACCATCATGAATTGGATTACCAGAAGAATCTTTTGCGTCTTTAATTGCGTGGGTAACTTCACCAGTTTCTACTTGAGAAAATGCTTCAGTCATTTCTTCAACATTCTGCTCAAGAGAAGCTTCAGGATTAAGAACAAACAAAGCAGCAAATGCTTCAGGAACACTAGTAGTTGGAACTACCGCACATGGCTTTTCAGATACCTCTACGCAGCTCTGAGATGCCATGATAATGTTTTTATTGTTAGGGAGGATGAGAACCTTCTTTGCATTAACAGCGTTAACTGCATCAAGCAAGTCCTTCGTAGAAGGATTCATGGTTTGACCACCCGAAACAACGTAATCAACACCTAAGCTTTTAAGAATTGCCTCGTTGCCTTCACCAACACAAACAGCAACAATACCCAATTCTTTTTCTTCTTCCTGCTTTTCAGCAGCAAGTTTTGCGGAACGATCTTCAGACTGGAGGCGCATATTGTGAATGAACACTTCAAAAATCTGACCGCGCTCCAAGAAGTAAGCAAGAACTTTATCAGGCGTATTGGAATGAACGTGAACTTTAAACTTAGGAGTTGCACCTACACAAAGCTCACAATCACCCATAGTTGCTAAGAAATTGAGTGCCTCTTCAGGGTCTAAGGTGTCAGACTCAACCAAAAACTCGTTGCAATACGTATACTGAGAACCTTCCCAGTCATTAATCTGCTCAATCTCTACTTTTGGTGCCGCATTTTGAGAAATAGCAAACTCTTCTCCAAGAGTCTCTTTTCCGGTCAATGCAGAAGAAAAAGCATCAAAGAAGATTGCAATGCCAAAACCGCCTGCATCAACTACCCCATTTTCTTTAAGAACAGGAAGAAACTCTGGAGTTCGCTGAACAGAAGCATATGCTTCAGAAACGATATATTGCATGGCTTCTTCTGTTTCCATCTTCTTTTTGTAGCAGTGTTTTGCTGCATTGGATGTGTCACGCAAAACAGTAAGAATGGTTCCTTCAACAGGCTTGCGAACTGCCGCAAAAGCAACTTCAACCGCACGACGGAATGCTAAACCAATAGAATCAGTGTTGAATTCTTCAGCGCCCTCATAGCCTTCACACAAACCACGCAAAATCTGGGAAGTAATAACGCCCGAGTTACCACGAGCGCCCATTAATGCACCAGTAGTAATTGCGCGTCGAATCTCAGCACCAGAAGCATTTGCAGGAAGAGCTGCAAGGTTCTCTACAACCATTGCAAGAGTTAATGACATATTTGTGCCAGTATCACCGTCTGGAACAGGAAAAACGTTCAAACGGTTAATCTCATCTTTTCGAGCATCCAAAGTTTTTGCTGCTACCGCAATAGCATTAACGATGTCTTTAGATGTGTAATTACTCATAGTGTTATTTACTCCTTGAAGTGTTTAGGGCGCAATCCCTACTCTTTAATTAGCGAACCTTAATTCCCTGAACGTGAATAATAACGTCCTTCAAACTATCTTTAACGAAATCAGAAAGCGCAAACTTTACTTGGTTTGCAAGGTTTTCAGAAACTACATTGATGTTTACTCCATGTTCCAAGATGACATAAAGATCTACCGTAATACCATCATCTTCAGTAGTAACAACTACGCCACGGCGCAAACTTTTCTTTGGAAGCAATCTTGAAAGGTTGGACTTAGTGGAAGGAGTAACCATACCCATAACGCCATAGCACTGCATTACTGCATTACCAGCAACATCAGCAATAACGTCTTTAGATACAACCAAGCTTCCAGGAATAGTGTTAGTCATACTTGTCCTTTCAGTTAAAAAACAAAGTGTTTTATTCAAGCAATATAGTATACCCGAATAAAACCCACTTTGATTATTATGCCAATTTTTAACACGACATAACAGAAGAAAAGAGGATTCTTATCCATTATTTGATACTTGAGTATCATATAACTCTTTCTTCTTCTCTGATTAGAAAAGCTCACTGATAAGAGCCCCTTCAACAAATGACCACTTTTGCGAACATGTCCAAAACCCCATCCCTATAACCAGAGCAACCCAAAAATGAGTTCATACGATGCATATTGAACAACGAAAGAAATCTTGATAATATAGTCTGACGCCAAAAAAGAAGTGCTTTTTTTCGGTCATTTCTGCATTTTTACCAACAATAGTGGTAAAAATACTTGGCTGAAAAAAATCTATATGGTATAGTGCTATGGCTTTTGTAAATAGCAGCGACCTTACTGGTCGAATGAAATACGTAGTAATGGAGTGATTTGAATGTCTAAGGTTTGTGAGATTTGTGGTAAGGCACCAGCAGCTGGTCGCAACGTTTCCCACTCTCATCGTGTTACCAACCGCACCTTCCGTCCTAACATCCAGAAGGTTACCATTAAGGTTAATGGTAAAGTAAAGCGTGCTAACGTTTGCACCAAGTGCATGAAAGCAGGCAAAATCGAACGCGCTTAATTAAGACGTTCTTTCATATTATTTATGCAAAGCCGCTCTTTGAGTGGCTTTTTTGCGTTGGATTTATTAAGTACTGTTACTGTTACTGTTCAGGTTGGGTTTTCGCGACTATAATAAATTCAACGGAATCAACCAGAAGGAGAAAAAATGGAACTCAAATTCTACATCTGCGAACATTGCGGAAACATTATCACCAAAGTAGATGATAAAGGCGTTCCTGTAATGTGCTGTGGTCAGAAAATGACCGAGCTTGTTCCAGGAACTACTGATGCAGCTACTGAAAAACATGTTCCTGTATATTCTATCGAAAATAGTGAAGTTACCGTACAGGTTGGCTCAGTAATTCATCCTATGACTGAAGAGCATTACATTCAGTGGATTGCTCTCCAGACCAAACAAGGTATTCAATTGAAGTATCTCCAGCCAAATACTGATCCAAAGGCAACATTTGCTCTTTGCGATGGCGATGAGGTAGTAAAAGTGTTTGCTTATTGCAACCTTCACGGACTCTGGAGCGCATAAGAGAACCCCTTATTTACCTAGGGTTTTGAGGGTTTGTTGAGAGCCAACTTACCATCGAGCATTTTGCTGATTTAAACCCTCACCACTAACAAAAATTCGAGAGACTCTCTCAGAGAGTCTCTCGAATAAAGCTCAGATTTCATTTTATTGTTTAGAAAAACCTTCTTTTGTAGGTACCAGATTCAACAGTACTATTTTCTTTATCTTATACCTACGTTTCAAACAACAGCGGTTCTTTTGTTTTCATAAATACGTTTTAACGACGACGCTTTCCTTTTGGAAGAAAATCCAACGTCTCATCTAAATCCTTTTTTAGACCCGAAAATTCTGAAGTAACTTCTTTAGCGTCTTTCAAAAAACTACCGAAAGTCTGTGCGGCGTTACCAATAGTCTCTTTTGCTTTTGGGGTTAATTCATAGTCTTCGGTAAAAATACCGCCTTTCAAAACTCGCTTTTCCTGTTTCTCTTCAGAAGCCTTCGCTGCTGCGCCTTCTTGTTGCTCGGAAACTTGAGAAGAAGTTTCTTCTTGGTTTTCGGCAGTACTCTCCCCCTTTAACTCCCCTTCATTACCCTCAGCGTCACCTGGAGTGTTTATCTGTGAAGGAGAACCATGAACCACATTAAACTGCGGAAGGCTCTCTTCTTTTTTGAGGGCCTCGGTACGCTTTTCAACTTCTACAACAAGCAAATACACCTGATCATCAATCTTATCCAGCTTCTTATCGTAACCAGCAAGCTCTCCTGGGCAATCCTCAACCGCAAGTTGTAAATCATTAAGACGCGCTTTGAGCGTTTTAATCATAGCGAAAACTGATTCATTCATAGCAATTCCTATCGATACTGCATCTTCATTGCGCGATCAATTTCACGCTTCGCATCACGCTTAGCCATTGTCTCTCGTTTATCGTAGAGTTTTTTACCACGCGCAACAGCAAGTTCTAACTTTACTCGTGAGTTCTTATCAAAATACATTTTGATAGGTACAAGCGCCATACCCTTTTCGGTGGTTTGACGTTCCATTTCTCTAATCTCTTTACGATGGAGAAGCAATTTACGCTTTCTGTCAGGATCGACATTGGCAATGTTGCCATGACTATAGGGAGCAATGTGAAGATTGTGAAGCCACACTTCTCCTTTTCGAATAAGCGCAAAGCAATCGGTAAGCTGGCAATTGTTTTCTCTCAGAGAACACACTTCAGTTCCTGTGAGCACAATGCCCGCCTCGGTTGTTTCAAGAATTTCATATTCGTGAAAGGCTCGTCTGTTTTTTGCTATAAGTTTTGACTCTTTAGACATAATTACATTCCTGGAACAAAGGAAACATCTTTATCCAAATCCATAATAAAGCGAGTAAGTAAATCTACTGTTCTCTCAAGATCTTTCAAACACAACACTTCAGTTGGGGTATGCATATAACGAAGAGCAACCGAAACCAATCCCGTTGCTTTGCCACCACGAGACATCTGAATCTCTCGAGCATCGGTACCCGTAACTGATGGCTCTGCTTCAATTTGGAAACGGATATCCTCAGCTTTTGCAGCAGCAACTAAGCGGTTAAACACTACCGGATTAATATTAGGACCACGCGCAATTACTGGTCCTTCTCCACACGTAATTTCGCCATACTTAGTCTTATCAATTCCAGGATAGTCGGTTGCATGAGTTACATCGAGCGCAATACCGACATCAGGATTTACGCCATAGGTAGACGTAATTGCGCCGCGAACTCCAATTTCTTCTTGAACCGTACCTACGCAGATATAGTCTCCTGGCGCTCCACCGCGTGATTTAAGCTCCTCCATAACACGGGTAGCAATATAAACACCCATTTTGTCATCAAAGCCACGAGAAACGGCCATTCCTTTGCCGAATTGCTCGAAACCAACTCCGTAGGTAATTACATCACCTACCGAAACAAGTTCTGCAACCTTTTGTGCAGGCATGCCTAAATCAATAGCGAGCTTATCAAGAGGAGTAACCTGCTTACGCTCATCAGGACTAATGAGGTGAATTGGCTTTCTTCCTACTACACCACGATATGTTCCCGAATCGGTATGCACATCAACGCGCATACCTGGCAAGATAGCAGCATCTACTCCGCCAACCATGGACACATAGAGGAAGCCTTGAGGGTCAATATAGGAAACCATCAAACCCACCTCATCCATATGAGCGGTAATCATTACCGAAGGAGCATTTCCGTTACCTTTCAAGGTTGCATGAACCGACCCCATAACATTGGTTTCTATCTCGTCAGCAACTTCAGCTAAGCGAGTACGAACTAATTCTGCGACCTGTGTTTCAGAGCCGGTAACTGAAGGGGTTTCAAGAAGCGCTTTAAGATATTTCTTGTCAACTTTACTCATACAATTCCTCACAAAACTAAACCAATTTTCCTTGAAATTATACCCTGTTCCTTCTGGTCTTATAAATAAGACTCATAAACCCTCTGTCTTTTCAGAAAAATCGAACTAGATGATTTCCCTTGTCCCTAAACAAGCGTGAACGAAAGACGTTTAAGGCGAGGGATTGCTTCTACGAGCTCAACCGAAACCATCTGGCCAAGTCGATACACCTTCCCCGAATCAGAACCGGTAAGAGTATAACGGACAGGATCATACGAAAAGTATTCGTCACCTAAATCACGAATAGGAACACGACCTGTTGCCGTATTCTCCAAGCGAACAACAAGACCAAACGTTGAAACCGAAACAATCACCGCATCAAAGGTGACCCCTATAAATCCTTGCATATATTCAACAAGCTTCAATTTCTGGGAGTCATGCTGAGCTTTGTCAGATACACGTTCGGTTTCTGAGCAATGATTTGAAATCCAATCAAGAGCATCAGCTTCAGCGCTAAAAGACTCAGTTTTTCCAAAATACGCATGCTTTATCATGCGATGAACATACAAATCGGGGTAACGCCTGATAGGACTCGTGAAATGACAATACGTGTCAAGAGCTAAGCCATAATGACCTTCGTTGTGACCGACGTATACCGCACGCTTCATACTGCGAAGCAAGAGATTGCTGATAAGCTCATGCTGAACAGTAGTTCCTTTTATCGTAAGCGCTTTTTGCAGCATTTTTGGATTACCGTCAATAAACAACCTTTTATCAAGCGTTCTAAAAACAGGAAACTCACAGAGTATTTCATAAAGGTTTGAAAGACTATCACCATCGGGAGCTTCATGTATTCGATACATACAAGGCATTTCTTTTTCAGAAAGCCACAAAGCAACCAGATTATTCGCAAGAATCATAGCTTCTTCAATCATCTGAGTTGCAAATGTCTTACGTCTAAAAACTACCTTAACCGGAATGCCGCTTTCATCAAGTTTTACTCGAGCTTCTACTCGATCAAAGTCCATGCAACCATCTTTGTAGCGTTTCTGGAATAAACGCTTTGCTACATCATGCAAATCATGAATCTTACGAGAAAGAAGGTCTATTGTTTCATCAGATAAGGCTACTGAGCCTTCAGGAACATCGCAAGCCCTAAACTCGCGATAATCTCCTGGACAATCAAGGAGAACCTGAGCCTGTTCATAGGAAAGACGCGCCTTTGAACAAATAACAGAAGGAAATACTTCATATGAAAGAACTTTGCCTTGCACCGAAAGATGCACTTCTACTGTTACTGCCAAACGATCCTGAAGCGGAACTAAAGAACAAAGGTTATTTGAGATAATTTCTGGAAGCATTGGAATTACACGATCTACGAGATAGACTGAAGTTCCTCGTTTTCGTGCCGTTAAATCAAGCGCAGAATTATAGGGAACATACTGAGAAACATCTGCAATATGAATACCAAGCCGGTAACCATCTTCCTCAAGTTCAAGAGAAATTGAGTCGTCAAAATCTCGAGCATCAACCGGATCAATTGTGAATACAAACTCGTTTCGTAAATCTCTGTATCCTGATTGAAGTGCTTTTTCCACCTCTAAGGAGCAGGAGTTTGCCTCCTCCATTACCTGAGAAGAAAATTTAGTTTCAAGCCCGTTTTCGGCAATAATAATATCAATTCCTACACGAGAATCATCTTCATGACCGAGAACTCTTACAATATGACCCGTTGCTGCGGTAGTGCGAGTTGGGTAATCGAGTATTTCACACTCAACTAAATCCCCTTCTTGAATATCTGGATTATCAGAACGAAGAGTGAAAATATCGTGCTTAATACACGGATCTTCAGGAATAACAACGCCGAACGGTTCAGCAATTTCATATCGCCCAATAATACTATGAGCCGCGCGAAGAAGCACTTTCGTAACACGAGCATTAGGTTTAATTGACTGGGAAGCCTTTTTATTGGCGTCCCTTTTTGGAAGATGTTTTTTATCCTTTGAAGTGAGCGGTGCGATTTCTACCAAATCACCGGAAAAGGCAGTCCCAACCATTCTTGAGGGAATAAAAAACTCACCTTCGGCAGTTTTCACAAAACCATATCCCCGTGCAGTAAGCTCTAAAACACCCTGAGGATGCGCTTTAGGCCTGCGACGGGCTTTTGAACCACGACGAGCCATTTTGACCTACTGTCTTCCGCTTTCAGCAGAAGCGAATTCAAGAGCAATATCCTTCTGGCGTTCAGCGCTTGAAACAGTATAGTCAGGATGAACACCATTTCCGTCAATTTGTCTTCCAGAGATAGTGTAATAAGAAGCAGCAGTATAGCGAATAGCTCCACCAAAGCTAAGAGGCTGCATAACTTGTACGGTGCCTTTACCAAGAGTAGTTGTTCCCACTAACGTAGCACGCTTGCTTTCTTGAAGCGCAGAGGCCAATACTTCTCCTGGGCCACCCGTAGTTTCGTTAATCATCACCACTAACGGAGCATCGGTAACTGGATTTCCTGAAGCAGCTCTCGTAGAAGTGGAGTTATTACTCTTAATTTGCACTAAAGTGCCACTTGAAACATAGACTGAAGCAATATCAAGAGCCTGGGTCAAATAACCACCAGAGACCCCACGTAAATCAAGAAGAATAGATTTTGCGCCTTGGTTGAGAAGATCTGTTGTTGCCTGACGAACTAATTCGCCCGAATCAGACGAAATTTGCTTAATGTTAATATAACCAACCGAACCAGCCAATTCGGAGGTTACATTTTGCTCTGTAATTCTTTTATATACAAGATTGGTGTCATACTCCCGACCATCTTCAGCATCTAAGCTATCAGGATGACACCAGGTAATATGAACAAAGCTGCCTTCTTCTCGTTCAAGAGCACTAATAACATCGCTTGTAGTCCAGGAAGATCTTTTATCGCCGTCAATTGCAATAATATAGTCTCCCACTAATACACCAGAGGCTTCTGCTTCCGAATTCTCGAAAACATCAGTTGCATAACAGCGACCATTATACTCAGAAAAAAGCACTCCAACTCCTGCATCAGGGTCGGTGGTTTGAGAGAGATAACGCTGATAGTCAAGCGCATTGTAGTATTTCAAATATGGATCATTAGTTGAGTCTACAAGGTCTTGAATAACGCGGTCGGTTGCTGCGTCCAAATCATACGAAGTAACACTCTCTTCGCGAAGCAATGTCTCCACTTCCGAAACACGCGATGCTACTGAATCGGATGATTTCGTGTTTGAATCAGCAGTTGCAGAAAGGGAATCGTTCGAAGTTAAAGAAGGAAAACCAAGCGCAAGCATAAAGTCATTGTTTCCACGCAATACAAAGCCTGCGCAAAAGACTAATAGCACAAAAATGCAAGCGCCCATGATTTTTAGAGCACTTGCATTGTTTTTTATACTATCGGATTGCTGTTTTGACTTTCCAGCCAAACTACTCACCCTTCAATTAAACCTTTAAATAGCGGCGCATTGCAACCATAGAACCAAGTAAACCAATGATAAGACCAGCAGCCACCAATGCAAGATAAATAAATATAAAGGTTGTAGGTTCAATACTAATTGGCATCCATGGAAGAGCAACGCTTATCTGTGGGAGTGCAAGGTTGCGCAAAACTTCTAATACCACAATTGCTAACGCTGCACCAATAATTGCATGAAGCGCACCTTCAAACAAGAACGGTCCACGAATAAAGCCATTAGAAGCACCTACCAAACGCATAATGCCAATTTCGCGTTTACGTGCCAAAATAGCCAAACGGATGGTGTTGTTGATGAAGATGAAAGCAATAAGAATCAACAAGGCAACTAAAACAATACCTACATTACGAACCGCATTGGTCAATGAGAACAACTTATCAACGGTCTTTTGACCATACTGCAAAGAATCAGCTGGATCATCAGGATTGTCACATATGGTCTTAAAGGTCTCATTATTCTTAATGTTATCAGCAATAGAGCTTACCGACTGAGCCTCTGACAACTGAACGTCAATAGAAGCAGGGAGAGGATTAGTTCCATCTAACTGCTCGATAATCTCAGGATTAGAAACCATGGATTTAGAGAAGTTTTCCAAAGCCTGTTCCTTCGTAGTGAAAGAAACCGACTCAACACCCTCCAAAGACTTAATGTAGTTCATTTCCTTCTGAATATCTGCTTCATTTGCTTCGTCAGAAACATAGGCGGTAATAGAAACCTGGCTTTCAACAGACTCTACAATATTATTGATAACACTTGCTCCTAAGCCAAAAAGGCCAATAATAAGCAAGGAAAGGAAAATGGTAATAATAGAACCTAATGTGGTTGAAATATTACGCGTAAAACCAGCAAGAGATTCGCGGAAGAAGTAAAAAAGACTAGACATCGAAACCGTACACTCCTCGATTTTGGTCACGGGTAAGATGGCCCTTATCAAGCGCAATTACGCGACGACGCATGTTATCTACCATTTCACGGTCATGAGTTGCAACCAATACGGTAGTACCAGTACGATTAATCCTCTCGAGCAAATCCATAATGCCACGAGAGTTCTGAGGGTCAAGGTTACCAGTTGGCTCGTCACAAATAAGCAAAGGAGGACGATTTACAATTGCGCGTGCAATACTTACGCGCTGCTGTTCGCCACCAGAAAGCTGATTTGGGAATTTTTCCATTTTATCCTGAAGGCCTACCAAGCGAAGAACCTCAGGGACTTGCGAGCGAATCACGCTACGAGACTTGCCAATTACTTCCAACGCAAAGGCAACGTTTTCAAAAACAGTCTTATTAGGCAAAAGCTTAAAGTCCTGGAAAACACAGCCAATATTGCGACGTAAGTAAGGAACACGCCAATTTTTCATCTGAGAAAGATTTTCGTTAGCAATCAAAATCTGACCAGATGTTGGCTTAATCTGACGAATAATCAAGTTAATAAAGGTAGATTTACCGGAACCAGAATGACCTACCAAAAACACAAATTCGCCAGGAAAAATCTGGAGAGATACGTCATTCAAAGCAGGTTTTTTTGGCTGAGCTTCGTAAATCTTCGTAACATGATCAAAGGTAATTACAGGATTACCTGCGTTTTGTGGGATATCATCCACCTCCACAACAGGAAGCGCCTCTAATTGAGAGGTTAGCTGTGCCTGAGATGGAGCGTGGGCAGCATGTCTGCCTAACGGCATCCCATTAATGTCATTTGTCACAGTTATGCTCCGTTCAAAATACTTTTTATCTGAGACCTAGCCATTATAACAATTTATTTTCTTGTCATTACATTCTTCACAGCTTGCACAAGTGAAGCAGCGTCAAGACTGAAGTAAGAAAGGAGTTCTTCAAACTCTCCGGACTTACCGAAGGTATCGCGAACACCTACCAACTTCAATGGCACTGGCAACTGTTCAGCACATACTTCGCAGACAGCAGAACCTAAGCCACCATATACGCTATGTTCTTCAGCCACAACGCCACAGCCAGTTTTCTTCAAGGAAGCAAGAATGGTCTCAGTATCGAGAGGTTTTACGCAGAACGCATCAATTACCTCAACCGAAATTCCTTCTTCTGCAAGAATATCTGCTGCCTTGTTTGCCTCAGCAATCTCAACACCATTAGCAATGATTGTTGCATCAGTGCCTTCCCTGAGAACATATGCTTTTCCTACTTCAAGCTCAACATCAGGGCTATACACAGCAGGAACCGCTGCACGACCCATACGAACATACGCAGGACCAGGAGTTTTTGCTGCAAGTTTAAGAGCAGCGCAAGCAGCTGAATAGTCTGCTGGAACAAAAACATTCATTCCAGGAAGACCTCTCATAAGCGCAACATCTTCCAACATCTGATGAGAACCGCCGTCAGGACCAACAGAAATACCTGCGTGAGTAGGCGCAATTTTTACATTGAGTTTTGAATAACAAACAGTATTGCGAATCTGATCATAAGCGCGACCTGTTCCAAACACTGCAAAAGAACCAGTAAAAGCAACATTACCAGTCAATGAAAGACCTGCTGCAACGTCAATCATGTTTTGTTCAGCAATACCAACATTGAAAAGACGCTTTGCATTTTCAGGACTTGCTGAAGCAAAAGCCTTAGTAGTAGTAGAACCAGTCAAATCTGCATCAACCGCAACAACTTTCATTCCTTCTTCAGCAAGCTGAGATAAGGTTACTCCGTATGCCGCACGCGTAGCTTTCTTTTCTTGTGCCTGTTCTGGAGTTGCCAACTTAACCACAGAAAACCTCCAATTCTTCAAGCGCAATCTGAGTTTCTTCGTCATTAGGTGCTTTACCGTGCCATCCCGCCTGGTTTTCCATAAAGGAAACACCTTTTCCTTTAACCGTGTGAGCAATTACTGCCTTTGGCTTAGGAGAATCAGATGCCTTAAGAGAGCTTAAGAGCGAAATGAGTGCATCAATATCGTGACCATCAACCTCATACGTCTCCCAACCGAATGCTTGGAATTTGTCGGTCATGGAACCAACGGTGCAAACGTCTTCAATACGACCATCAATTTGTAAACCATTAGAGTCAACGATTGCGATCAAATTGCCCAAGTTCTGATGAGCAGCAAACTGAGCCGCTTCCCAAACCTGACCTTCTTGACATTCGCCGTCACCAAGAATAGTAAATACCCTATTTGGAGCATTTTCAAGAACAAAACCAGCTGCCATGCCCGCAGCAATGGAAAGTCCCTGACCTAAAGAGCCTGTGGACACTTCAACACAATCTAAAAGATTCGAGTCTGGATGTCCTTGCAAGCGAGTTCCTAATTTGCGAAGAGTGAGCAGTTCTTCTTCTGGAATGTAGCCAATTTGAGCCATAGTGGCGTAAAGAGCAGGTGCTGCATGACCCTTTGCAAGAATAAAGCGATCTCTGGTCTCATCTTTTGGATCATTTGGGTTGTAAGTCATTACCCCGCCAAAGAAGAGAGATGCCATAATGTCCGCACATGACAAGGAACCGCCTGGATGACCGGAACCTGCAGCATGGAGCATTTCAATTATATTTTTGCGAATTGCTCCTGCTTTTTCTTGAGCTGCTTGAGAATTCATATTTTCCTTTCATTCTGCAGTCAAAACGTTTTACAAAGACGCTTTCCAGCGATGATAACCAACAACAAATTCGTCAATATCACCATCAAGAGCTGCATCAACATTGCCACTCTCAATATTACTACGGGTATCCTTAATAAGGCGATACGGATAGAGAACATAATTGCGAATCTGACTACCAAACGTGTTTTCTGTTTTATCACCCTTGATACTCATAAGCTTCTCTTCTCGTTTTTGCGCCTCTAATTCGTAAAGCTTACCCCGCAAAACTCTAAAAGCTGCTTCTTTATTCTGAAGCTGAGATTTTTCATTTTGACATGTTACTACTATTCCTGTCGGAATATGAGTTAAACGAACAGCGGAATCGGTAGTATTAACGCATTGACCGCCAGGACCGCTTGCGCGATACACATCAACACGCACGTCATTTGCAGGAATGTCTATCGTGATGTCATCCTCTGGCAATACGGGTACTACTTCTACAGCAGCAAAGGTTGTGTGTCGCCTTTGCTTTGCATCAGTAGGAGAAATGCGAACCAAACGGTGAACTCCCGTTTCGCTTCGAAGCATTCCATAAGCATTCTTTCCTTCAATTTGAATGCTCGCCCTATCAAGACCAATACCTTCACCTGGTACCAAATCAAGAACTCGACATTTCCAACCCTTATTTGCTGCATAGCGAGAATACATACGGTACAGCATCTCGGTCCAGTCTTGTGCCTCTAAGCCACCGCTTCCTGGATTCACGGTAAGGATCGCATCACAGCTGTCATACTCTCCAGTAAACCAGGATTCAACTTCGAAAGCATCAATCATTTGTTCAAGTTCAGAAAGAGATTCATTCATCTCGTCTTCGAAAGACTCATCTTCTTCCATCAGTTCCCGAGCAGTAATTGCACTCTCCAAAAGATTATTTGCGCACTGGAAACGAGAAAGGGTGTCTTTTATATCCGCAACGTGCTTAGTTGTTTTGCCAGCCTTTTCCGGATCATTCCAGAAATCTGGCTGAGCAAGCACTTCGTTTAACGCTTCTAATTCCTCTTCAAGAGAAGCGATATGTAAAAATCCATATGCATCTGCAAGCCGTGTTTGGGCTTGTTCGCAGGTTATCATTCCTTCAACCTTTTCTTACGTTAAGCAATACTATCTGTTTGCGGGCCTACCATGACAATTCTTAAACTTCTTACCAGAACCACAAGGACACTTATCATTTCGACCAACATTTGCATAAGGGTCATTTTTGTCCTTCTGGATAGTCTTTGTCTTCTTTGGTGCTTCTTTAAGGGTTTGCTCATCACTTGAAGCAGCAGAACCTGCTTGTCTCTTTGCTCCGCTCATTGCCGAACCAGCAGTGTTGAGCGTCTCTTCAGGATTAGAGTAAGAAACATTACCTTCCAAAGGTGACTTCTTCTCCTCTTCTTTTGCTTCAATCTTGAACGAAGAGCGCAACAGAAATTGGAGAAAGTCTCTATAAATAGAAGCGGTTAATTCAGCAAAGCTTTTATGAGCCTCTTCACGATATTCGGTTAATGGATCGCGGTGGCCATATGCACGCAAGTTGATACCGCTCTTCAAGTAATCCATTTCCTGAAGATGGTTCATCCAGCGAGTGTCCAATAAACGAAGCATAACCTGACCTTGCAATTGCGCCATAATAGGACCAAGCTGAGCCTGCTTTTCATCATAAATACTTTGGAAATGTGCTGAAATTTGTTCACGAAGAACGTCCACGTCATCATCGTGGTTAAAGCTATCAAGAGTCAGAGAATTATCACCGGTCATAGTGACTAACCATGCGTTTAATACATCAGTATCCCAGTCATCAGAAGCTAATTTCGGATTGCAACTTTCAAGCACTGCCGCAGTTACCGCGTCATCAATAATTTCCGGAATTCGCTCGGTAAGATCCTTGCCATCAAGAATTGCATTACGTTCTTTATAGATAGCCATACGTTGTAAATTCATGACATCGTCATACTCAAGAACTCGTTTACGAGCAGCAAAGTTAATGGATTCAACTTGACGCTGAGCTGATTCAATAGCCTTTGAAACCATGCCTGCATCGATAGGCATATCTTCAGGAAGGTTTGTTTTCTCCATCATTCGACTAACTGAATTCATCTTATCTCCACCGAAAAGACGCATCAAATCATCTTCAAGTGATAGATAGAACTGAGTGCAGCCCGGATCGCCTTGACGACCAGAACGACCACGAAGCTGATTGTCAATACGACGCGATTCATGTCGCTCAGTGCCAATTACATATAAACCGCCCGCTTTGCGAACAAGAGCCGATTCTTCTTTGGTAATTGCTTCTGCTTTTTCCTTCGCGGCTGCAATCTGTTCAGGCGTTGGGTCGCTATCTGCATCTTCAAGCATTTCAGCCAAAAATACTTCTGCCATTTCCTCAGGGTTACCACCCAACAAAATGTCAGTACCACGACCAGCCATGTTAGTTGCAATAGTAACAGCACCAGCACGACCCGCTTGAGCAACAATCGATGCTTCTCGCTCATGCTGCTTTGCGTTTAAAACTTCATGATGAATGCCTCGTTTGAGCAGCAATTTGCTTAAACGTTCGGAACTTTCAATTGAAACCGTACCAACCAAAATTGGCTGACCAAGACGATGATGTTCTTCAATTTCATCAACTACAGCATTGAATTTTGCATCCATAGTTCGATAAATCAAGTCGTTGTTATCTTTACGAATTACCGGCTTATTTGGAGGAATAGCCACAACCGCTAAATCGTAAATCTGACGAAACTCAGAGTCTTCGGTCATAGCAGTACCGGTCATACCAGAAAGCTTATCGTATAGACGGAAGTAGTTCTGCAAGGTAATAGTTGCCAAAGTTTGGTTTTCCTGACGAACCATTACCCCTTCTTTAGCTTCAATAGCTTGATGAAGACCTTCGGAATATCTACGGCCTTCCATGATGCGGCCAGTAAATTCGTCAACAATTTTGATTTCTCGTTCAGGAGTAACAATGTAGTCGATATCACGATGGAACAAGAATTGAGCGCGCAATGCCTGCTGGAGATGATTTGCGTAAAGACCATTTGGGTTGCTGAAAATATCATCAATACCCGTAAGGAATTCAACCTTCTCAAGACCAACTTCGGTGGTATAAATGGTGCGCTTTGCCTCATCCATTTCAAAGTCTACTTCATTTTGCAAACCGCGAACCGCATTTGCAAACTGACGATAGAGATCAGCAGCATCCTCGCCAGCGCCAGAAATAATTAACGGAGTACGAGCTTCGTCGATAAGGATAGAGTCAACCTCGTCCACAATTGCAAAATGATGACCGCGCTGCACACGATTAGAAGCGCGATTTACCATGTTGTCGCGCAGGTAGTCAAAACCAAATTCTGAGTTGGTGCCATACGTTACGTCAGCCTGGTATGCTTTTACTTTCTCTTCATTATTCATACCGTTATAAACGCAGCCAACACTCATACCTAAATAAGAATATATTTGACTCATCCACTCACTGTCACGACGAGCCAAATAATCATTAACGGTAACTACGTGCACGTTATGACCAGGAAGTGCATTTAAATAACCTGCAAGAGTAGAAACGAGAGTTTTACCTTCACCAGTTTTCATTTCTGCAATCTTGCCATCATTTAGCGCCATTGCGCCAATAAGCTGTACATCATAATGGCGCAAACCAATAGTACGAACGCTTGCCTCTCGTACAGCAGCAAAAGCCTCAGGCATTACTTCATCAAGAGTTGCCCCTTTTTGAACCCTTTCGCGAAGCTCTTCAGTTACCTGACGAAGCTGCTCAGGGGTTTTGCTCTGCATAGATGGCTCGAGCTTGTTAATTTGTTCAACAATCTTTTGATATTTCTTGAGTGGCTTTCCTTCGCCAACACTTAATAGTTTTGTAAAAAACCCCATAAAAACTCTTTTCTATTTAGGTATCCAACAAACTATACCAGAGCTTTATCTTTTAACTACACGTCCCTCATAATCTGCGAAAATAAACTATCTTTTAGCAGTCTGCATATCGTGAAATATTTTATTGTTCAACAGAGAAAGCCTTTGAGGTGCAGGAAGACCTAATACGCTGGTCAAATACGAACGGCAAACACGATATGTTTCAAGTGCTGCCTGATTTTGCCCCAACCGATACTGAATTGTCATCAATTCATAGCACACGTCTTCCCTTCCGGGATTAATCTCGAAGGCAAACTCGAGATAATTCAGTGCTAAGTGCAGCTCCTCTAATTTCACCAATTCCTGCTGTCCTTTTAAGAGTGCCGTAATAGTTTTATTTGCATAACTTTGCCTATAGGCCTTTATTTCCTCTATGTCATGTCCTGGAAGTATTGGTCCTTTGTAGAGGCGCTTAAGCTGAATGAAACACTCTTGATACTTTTCAAAATCAGGCGAATCAACTAAAAACAATTGGCATATTTTATCAAGTTCCTCCAAATCAGTTCTAACGAGATTTTTCCTCATATACACAGAGTTATAGCGTGTCTCAAAAAACTTAACATTCTCAGCATACACACCAAACGATTTCGAAACAGTATTTGTTAAGGTATAAAAACTTTGACGTGCTTTGTTAGCAGTTGAGTCTGGCCAGAGCGCATTTTCTATACGTGTACGAGATACTGCAGATCCTTGATTTGCGGCGAGAATAGTCAAAAGCTCCTGACCCTTGCTTCGAACCGCAACAGGAAAACGCTGTTCTTCCGTAACAACCTCAGCACTAAAACCTCCCAAAACTGATAGATAGAGATGAGGGTTTCCAGAATGAGTCTCTTCTTGCCTTGCCATAAGAGGAACAGGACTCAATCCCGCCTTGCGTTCAATTCTCTCTCTTTTTTGCTTCTGCAAATATGCGCCCATTTCCCGCGCATTAACAGCATACTGCGCAAACCCTTCCATTTTTAATAATTGAGAAAACGAGTGTTCCAACTCTTCAAGAATAAAGGCGTCAAATACCACAAGTGACAGCCCTTCTACACTTCCCTTTTTCCTCTCAAAAAGAACATCGTGTAAAAGTAGCTCGAGTGCTTGACTGTTCTCTTCTGACAAGTCCTTCCCAACTCTTTGTTTTGGAGCTGTTTGCTCTGCAATAAGTACTTTCTCAAAAAGTAACTCATCGCATTCTTCAGAAAACAAGCTCGACTGAAACAAAAGACTGTAAGAAAGAAGTTCAAGAACCATTTTTTGATTCTTTTTCTCTTGTGCTAATTCTTTTAGCACAAAAAGAGCGCTTCTCTTTCTTGCTGCTGCTAAAAATGAAAAAGTGCATATGCCTTCAAGATATGTCTCTGGTGAACAGAGAAGCACTTTTATTTGTTCGCTATTCAGCAGATGAGTTGATTGAGTAATTTGAAAATAAAGACTCATGGTTTCCAAAAAACGGTGATAGTACCGTTTTTTCTCACAAAAGGAAAACCGCACACAACTAAGAGATTCATACGCCAAAACAAGCAAGCGGAGAGATGCAAACGCGATATGTTTTGAAAACCCTTGAGACGACAGCTGTTCTTCTTTCATATAGAGAATGCTGATTAAAGCTTCACGACAAGAAGTTACCTCCTTCTCTTCTCCAAAAAAGACATTGACTTGAAGCAAACGCATTAAAACAGCAAGCGATAACGTCTCCTTCTCAACAAATGAAGAAAGGATTTCTATTTGAGAAAAATGACCCCTTTCAAAAAGAAAGAGGTGTCCCTTTTCAAGAAACTGTGCAATACACCGTGGATTCTTTGTTTTTCTTGCAACCTCGGAAGCAAACACCTGCTGACCACTTGAGCAAAGGACTGCTAAAACACCATTTATGAATGCATATTCATCACAAAGCAAAGAGTACGAATCACACTGCTGAACTACCGCTTTCAATAGGGCAAATCGTTGCAGAGATGAAGCAACGGGTGCACAGAAAGTTTTTCTTGAAAAATCAAGCCCACAGTGAGGATAGCGTTTTTGGAGCTCAAGCAACTTTTCTTCGGTTTCTTTTCCGAAAAAACACTCAAGAGAAGAAAAAGAACCCCTTTCAAGAACAATGAGTAGTTTTTCAAGAAAGGAAGCGTAATCAACAATAGGCCTCTGCAATAAGGACGAAAAGAAGCTGCTTCGTCCTTCAAAAGGAGAAAAACAAACTGCAGGTATCCTTTTTTCTGGCAGACGAGAAGAAGGCGGAATTCCTAAGCGGTCAAATTCTTTATTGCTTACCAATAACTCTTCGGCACAAATTGAAAAAAAACCTGAAAGATAATCTTCTAGACCATGAAATCGAGTGGTGATTATCACCTCAATTTCATATCTTCGAAGCGACTGAACATAATAAACAAGAGCATTGACATCTTTTGCATCAAACCCGTCAAAAACAATAACGTCATAGACCTTTGTTAACACCGCCTGATATAAATAGGCACGATTCGAAAGTAACTTCCGGTAATCAGAAGAGGCACAATCAATCCATAAACAACATGTCTGGTTGCCTTTTTGTTTAGCCAAATGATACGCCAAAACGGTTTTGCCGTAGCCAGCAGGACCTTCGATTATGATTCCTGAATGGCAAGAAGCATCCACTCGAGAAAGTAATTTGCTCCTTCGATAAAGCTTCGAAGAAGCTTGAAGAGTAAAGGGCTTTCGGCCCTGTTGGGAAAATGAAAATAATTCTATCATGATGGCTCTCCTTAAAGGAGAACGCCGTAAGGGTGTTTTTATTATAACAAAACCGCAGGTTATAGGCGAAAATAGGCAGAAGAAAACAAAAAAGCCGCTTAAAGCGGCTTTGCATAGTTAACTGGTAGCCCCGACCGGATTCGAACCGGCGATCTCCGCCTTGAGAGGGCGGCGTCCTAAACCGCTAGACGACGGGGCCAATTTGGCTGGGGTTGAGGGAGTCGAACCCCCACGTGCGGTACCAGAAACCGGTGTCCTACCATTAGACGAAACCCCAATGCGCAAGAAAGTATAATACGCATGTTACCGTTGCTCGTCAAGAATTATTTCTAAATATTTTAGAAACTTTTTTCTTGTCATCCTGGCAACCACACTCTGGTTAGTCCGCAAGTTTCAAAGAGAATACCCTATTGTTCTATCTTTTTCAACACTTCGTTTGGATCAACCTTCGTTTGGCTTTTATCCTATCTCATTTCTCCCATCCCAGAGATTCAGTATCAAGCCATATCGTAAAAGGACCATCATTGACTAAAGACACCTTCATCATTTCGCCAAACCAACCTGTCTGAATTTCAACACCCGACTGGCGCACTAAACTTGCAAAATACTCGTAGAGTTCACATGCACTATTAGGACTTCCCGCCTTAGTAAAAGAAGGACGATTTCCTTTTTTACAATCGGCATAAAGAGTGAACTGCGATACTAGAAGCACTGATCCTCCCACGTCTTGTAGGCAGAGGTTTGTTTTGCCTGCTTGATCTTCGAAAAGACGCAGTTTATATATCTTTTCCCAGAGCTTTTGCGCTAACTCTTGGGTATCATCGTGGCCAATACCTAAAAGAATTACATAACCTTGGTTAATTTCACGGGGCTTTTGCCCTTCAATAGAAACCGAAGCTGAATCCACTCGCTGGATAAGTGCACGCACTATCGATACTCTCTTTCTCTTTTCTTGGTGAGCAATCTATCGCCAGATTACGAACGACGCGAACCGCCATAAGCTGATTTCTTACGTGCAGCAAAAGCACTTCCCTTTCGCGCGCTCTTCTTTAAGTCCCCTAAGATTTCTTCTTCACTTCGCCCTTCAAGTTCGCTTCGCAAGCGAAGAATCTGATTGCGAAGCGTTGCGGCTTTTTCGAAGTCCATAGCAGCAGAAGCTTCCATCATTTCGCCTTCGAGGCCTGTTAAAATCTTCAGCACTTCACCACGAGAATACGAAGCGAGCTCCTTATTAATCTCCTCTGAAGAAGCAGATCCTTCTTCACTCTCAAGAAAATCAGTTAAATCATTGATACCTTTTCGAACAGTTTGAGGAACAATACCATGCTCTTGGTTGTATGCAAGCTGAATACTACGGCGTCTATTTGTTTCATCAATTGCAAGACGCATAGAATCTGTTACTTTATCCGCATACATCAAAACCTGACCTGAAGCGTTTCTTGCAGCGCGACCAATAGTTTGGATAAGGGAACGGTGGTTTCTCAAAAAGCCTTCTTTGTCGGCGTCGAGAATGGCTACAAGGGACACTTCTGGCAAGTCAAGACCCTCTCTAAGCAGGTTAATGCCAACCAATACGTCAAATGTACCTTTGCGAAGCTCTCGTAAAATCTCAACACGTTCAACTGTGCCAATATCAGAATGCATATACCGGGCCCGCACTCCTTGGTCAAGGAGATAATCCGTTAAGTCTTCGGCCATTTTTTTAGTGAGAGTCGTGATAAGAACTCGCTCGTTTTTCTCTGCACGAATCTTTGCTTCATCAACAATATCGTCAATCTGGGATAGAATAGGGCGAACCTCAACTTCTGGATCAAGCAGGCCAGTTGGACGAATAATCTGTTCTGTTATCTCTTGAGATACTCGCTTTTCATAGTCTCCTGGAGTAGCAGAAACATAAATAAACTGCGGAATACGCTGTTCAAATTCATCAAAACGAAGCGGTCTATTATCTAAACAAGAAGGAAGGCGGAAACCATGCTCTACCAGTGTTACCTTACGGGAGCGGTCTCCTTCATACATGCCACGAACCTGAGGAACCGTTACATGACTCTCATCTATAAAGCAGATAAAGTCATCCGGGAAATAATCAATGAGAGTGTAAGGGGGCTCGCCCGGATTTCTTCCATCTAAATGGCGCGAATAATTCTCAATTCCCGAGCAAAAGCCCATGGTTTCAATCATTTCCAAATCATATGACGTGCGCATTTCCAAACGCTGCGCTTCAAGAAGCTTTCCTTCTTCATTAAATTCTTGCAAGCGAGCCTGGAGTTCATCTTGAATTGTATGGAGCGCTTTTTCGATAGCAGGACGGGCAGCAACGTAGTGGGACGCAGGCCAAATAGGAAGCGCTTCATACGTTTGAAGGACTTCTCCTGTTACCTTATGAATCTCTGAGATTTCTTCAATCTCATCTCCCCAGAATTCAACACGAATAGGATTATCGGAATACGGAGGAAAAATATCAATTACGTCACCGCGAACCCTAAAGCACCCTCTATCCAGCTGATAATCGTTGCGATCGTATTGAATATCGATAAGACTTGTCACTACGTCATTTCTGTCTTGTTCAACATCTTTATCAAGAAAGATTGCCATTCCCGCATATTCTGCAGGTGAACCAATGCCATAAATACACGACACGGATGCAACAACAATAACGTCTCTGCGCGACAGAAGCGCCGAGGTGGCAGCATGGCGAAGCTTTTCCACTTCCTCATTGATAGAGGCGTCCTTTTCAATAAAGGTATCAGTTGTAGGAACGTATGCTTCAGGTTGATAGTAATCGTAGTAGGAAACAAAATATACTACCGCATTGTTAGGAAAGAATTCCTTAAGCTCCGCAGCAAGCTGAGCAGCAAGCGTTTTATTTGGAGCCAACACTAAAGTTGGGCGCTGAAGAGCCTCTATGGTTTTGGCCATAGTATAGGTTTTACCAGAGCCCGTTACTCCCAAAAGGGTTTGATAGCGTGTTCCTTTTTCAATATTTGCCTTCAGCTGTTCAATTGCTTTTGGTTGATCACCTGAGGGCTCAAAAGGTGAAACCACCTTAAAAAGCGAACCAGAAAGCCTCTGAGATTCAATTTTCCCTTCAAGAGGTTTTCCTTCAATGTTGGAAAGATGACTCATTTAAAAGATTCCCACCATGTATCAATTTGTTGTTTGAATTCTTCAGGCGAACCATCGTTGTTGAAAACCACATCAGCAATAGCAAGACGTTGTTCTTCTGGCACCTGACTTGCTAAACGATTTTGTGCATCTTGGCGAGTTAGTCCCCTACCAACCAAACGCTCAATACGAACTTCAGGAGAAGTAGTTACTGCTAAAATGATGTCGGCATTGTTGCCAAAATCATCTCTTCCATCGAGAATTGCCATTTCAAGGACTACAACATCGTGCTCCTTACCAAGCTCATCAAGTTTCTCAAGGCAACGCTTGTATAAGCGAGGTTGAGTAATCGAGTCGAGCTTTGCAGTGGTTTCGGGAGAAACAAATGCTTTTGAAGCAAGAGCAGAACGAATCACTTCGCCGTTCTCATCTAATATGTCACTACCAAACGCAGCAACAAGCTCGGCCTTCATTTCAGGATCACTTAAGTTTTCATGACCTACTTTGTCGGCTTCAAGAACTGCAGCGCCATGATCTGCAAGAAACTTGATAAGAGTTGATTTACCGGAGCCGATCCCGCCGGTTACAAATATCTTCTTCATAGGTGTAATACTATCAAAGTTTTGGTAGAACACCCAAGCTCCTTACGCTTGAACATAAAAAAAGACCCGAGCAATGCCGGGTCTTTTTGAAGATTATTTTGATGCTTATTACTCAGCAGCTGGCTCTTCTGCCTTCTGCTCTGCTTCTTCTACATCAATTTCGATGCCAAGATCTTCAGCTGCAGCCTTCATGGACAAGGAAATGCGACGACGCTCAACGTTTACGTCCATAACCTTAACCTTTACAACTTCGCCAACCTTAACAACCTGAGCTGGAGAATCAATGTGCTTCATAGCGATTTCAGAGATGTGCACAAGACCCTCAACATTATCATCAAGCTCAATGAACGCACCGAATGGAACAATCTTGGTAACCTTACCGTCAACAATAGAGTCAACAGGATAAGTCTCAACAAGCTTAGTCCATGGATCCTCGGTGGTCTGCTTCAAGCCGAGAGAGATGCGCTCACGCTGCAAATCAACATCGAGAACCTCAACCTCAACCTCTTCGCCAACCTTAACAACCTCGGAAGGATGATTTACGTGGCTCCAAGAGAGCTCGGAGATGTGAATGAGACCGTCAATACCGCCAAGGTCAACAAATGCACCAAAGTCAACGATGGAAGAAACGGTGCCCTTCAAACGCATGCCCTTAGTGAGCTTCTCAAGAATCTCAGCACGCTCATTCTTGCGACCTTCCTCAAGAAGAACACGACGAGAAAGAACAACGTTGTTGCGGTTGCGATCCATCTCAATAACGCGAGCTTCAATCTCAGTACCAAGATATGCGGAAAGATCCTTAACACGACGAAGGTCAACCAAAGATGCAGGCAAGAAGCCACGGAGACCGATGTCAAGAATCAAGCCACCCTTAACAACTTCGATAACTTCACCGGTAACAACTTCGCCAGCCTTGAATTTATCTTCAACCTGAATCCAAGCACGCTCGTACTCAGCACGCTTCTTGGACAAAATCAAACGACCGTCTTTGTCTTCCTTCTGGAGAACCAAAGCTTCAAGCTTGTCACCCAGGTTTACAACCTCAGAAGGATCTGCGTCTTTACGGATGGAAAGCTCGCGTGCAGGAATAACACCTTCGCTCTTGAATCCGATATCAACAAGAACCTCGTCATGCTCAATCTTAACAACAGTGCCGTCGATGAGATCGCCCTCATCAAATTCGGTCAAAGTGCCATCGATCATCTTGTTCATTTCTTCATCAGAAATGTCCTCGAATTCAATAACAGAAGTGTTTTTAATTTCGGTCAAAACGGACCCCTTTCAAAAAAATACGGGGACCCTTCGTACGTGTTTGTGTTTCAACATAAACCATGTAGGTTAATAACTATCCTTGTTATTAACGACAAACATGTCTCGGGGGCCAATAATATACTAGTCTGCCCACATATATAGGCAGACTTGCAGATTATAGCATGTTACTCCCGTGGCTATTTATGAGAATTTAGGGGTTTTTCCTAAAAAAATCCATAATCCACGAGAGAAACACAATAGATATCATATTTAGTTATTAAAAAGGTCTCTTTTGCTTCAAATCCGCTTTTTCTTAACGAACCTACACATCATCAAAAGAAACTCTCTTAAGCGTTGTTTGCTTCAAATTCCTTCATGTAAGCAACCAAAGCTTCAACACCTGCTTTTGGCATTGCGTTATAGATAGATGCACGCATACCACCAACATCACGATGGCCTTTGATATTCTCAATGCCACATGCTTTTGCGCCTTCGATGAAAGCAGCGTCCAAATCTGGATTCTTCAAGGTGAAAGGAACGTTCATAATAGAGCGATCCTCTTTGCGAACAGGAGCATTGTAAAAATCGGTAGTATCAAGGTAGTCATAAAGAATTGCTGCTTTTTCCTGATTTAGCGCGTAGATTCCTTCAAGACCACCCTGCTTTTTCAGCCACTTAAACACCTTGCCGCAAATATAAATGGTATAGCAAGGAGGAGTGTTGAAGAGGGAGTCCTTATCTGCCTGAGACTTATACTTGAGCATAGTAGGAACAAACTCAGGAACGTCATCACGAATCAAATCTTCGCGAACAATAACAATTACAGCACCTGCAGGACCAATATTCTTCTGAACGCCGCCATAAATAACACCAAACTTGGTTACATCAATTGGCTCAGACAAGAAGCAAGAAGAAACGTCGGCAACAAGAACTGCACCTTCAGGAACCTCTGGATATTTATGGAACTTGGTACCATAAATAGTCTCATTGTCACAAATGTAGACATAATCAATGTCATCACGGAACTGGATAGTGTCTACATCTGGAACATACGTAAAGTTTGCATCTTCGGAAGAAGCAATAGCAACTACATCGCCATACTTCTGTGCCTCTTTAAATGCTTTCTTACCCCAAGATCCAGAAAGGATATAGTCAGCCTTGCCTTTCTTAAGAAGGTTCATAGGAATAGCCGCAAACTGCTGAAAAGCGCCACCCTGCAAGAATAAAACCTTATAGTTGTCTGGAATGCTCATCAAATCGCGCAAATCTTGTTCGGCATCTTTAATAATTTTATCGAAAGCTTTGCTGCGATGGCTCATCTCCATTACTGACATACCCGTACCTTGATAGTCGAGCATTTCAGCAGCTGCCTCTTCAAGCACTTCAACAGGAAGAGTAGCTGGACCAGCGGAGAAGTTGTAAACTCTAGCCATTTTGTCCTTCTTTCACATAAAGCAATTTAAACAGTAAGTTACTGCATTGTACGGCAATTTCTTCACTTTATTGCAATAAAGAAGGCTCCCAACCCATGGAAGCCTTCTTTTTGTACGCAAGAGGTATATATCTCTCACTATCTTGATGATAAAAGGAGATACAAAAACCTTATTTCTTAATCCAAGAGAACATGGAGCGAATCTTCTTGCCGGTCTCTTCAATAAGGAGAGCGTCGCAAGCTGCACGCTGCTCAAGGAGCCACTTGTGGTCGTTGTTGCAGTCATCAACAAATTCCTGAGCGAAAGAACCGTCCTGGATGCGAGCAAGAATCTGCTTCATTGCTGCACGAGACTCCTCGTTGATAACCTTAGGACCAGCATAGTACTCACCATATTCAGCAGTGTTGGAGATGGAGTAGTTCATCCAGCCAATACCACCTTCGTACATGAGGTCAACAATCATCTTTACCTCATGATATACCTCGAAATATGCGAGCTCTGGAGGATAGCCAGCCTCTACCAAAGTATCGAAGCCAGCCTTTACGAGTTCTACCAAACCGCCGCAAAGAACTGCCTGCTCACCGAAGAGGTCTTCTTCGGTCTCTTCCTTGAAGGTACCCTTAAGAATACCGGATCGAGCACCGCCAACGCCCCATGCGTAAGACAATGCGATATCCCATGCATCACCAGTTGCATCCTGCTGTACGCATACCAAATCAGGTACACCAGAACCCTCAGTGAATTGACGACGTACAATGTGGCCAGGACCCTTAGGAGCACACATGATTACGTTTACGTTCTCAGGAGGAACAATGTAGCCATAGTGAATGTTGAAACCATGAGCAAATGCAAGGGTGTCACCCTCGTTCAAGTTTGGAGCAATGTGCTGCTCGTAAACTTTTGCCTGCTTCTCGTCTGGAACGAGAATCATGATGAGATCTGCTTCAGCAGCTGCCTCATCCATGGTGCAAACCTTAAGACCTGCTTCTTCTGCAGTAGCCCAAGACTTAGAACCCTCGCGAAGACCAACGCGAACGTCGCAACCAGAATCCTTCAGATTCAAAGCATGAGCATGACCCTGAGAGCCATAACCAATAACTGCAATCTTCTTGCTCTGAATTACCTCAGGTTTGCAATCTGATTCATAATAAATAGTAACAGCCATGGTGTTTATCCCTTTCTTCTATGACTGACTTTTGTACACTAAAGCTCATAGACACACAGTATACGCTAAATTTACCCGTATCTAGTTCAATTTCTGACCACGCGACATAGCAACCATACCAGTGCGAATTACTTCCTTAATTCCATAGGCACGCAAAAGATCTTCGATACCCTTAAGCTTTCGCTCGTTACCGGTAACCTGCAAAGTAAGCGAAGCCTTACCCACATCAATTACTTTCGCACGAAATACATCTGCAATTTCGATAATTTCACTGCGCTTCTCAGGAAGAGCATGAACCTTGTAGAGAACTAGCGAACGCTCAATATACTCTTCGTTGGTAAGATCGGTAATTTTATGAACACTAATCAGCTTATGAAGCTGTTTTGTAATCTGCTCGAAAGCGGTTTCATTACAGAAAATAACTGCTGTCAAGCGAGACATTTTTGAGTCTTCCGTGGTTGCAACAGAAAGACTTTCAATATTGAAGCCACGACGGGAAATCAAACCGGTAACACGGCTCAATACACCTGGCTTGTTTTCTACCAAAATAGAAAGAATATGCTTAGTATCTGCCATTATTATCCCTCAAATCCCTCTGGCAATTCAATCATGTCGTAAATTGCACCAACGGAAACTGCACCAATAATGTCATCCAATGGAGCACCTGGAGCAACCATTGGGAATACGTTTTCAGCGCGATCAAAACGCATATCAAGCAAAGCAGGACCTTCACACTCAAGCATACGCTTCATTGCTGCTTCAAGCTCTTCAGGTTTCTCTACGCTCTCTGCAGTCCAACCATACGCATGAGCAACCATAACAAAATCAGGAAGATCCGGAAGAACAGTTTGGCTGAAACGGTTGTCGTAGAAGAGATTCTGCCATTGATGAACCATGCCTAACGCAGAATTATTCATCAACAAAACTTTTACATTAATGCCATTTGCAACTGCAGTAGCCATTTCCTGAATATTCATCTGGAAAGAACCGTCACCAGCAATGCATACTACGGTCTTATCTGGGCAAGCAACCTTTGCGCCAATAGCTGCAGGGAAACCAAAGCCCATTGTTCCTAAGCCACCAGAAGTGATAAAGGTACGTGGCAATTCACGATCTATATGCTGAGCTGCCCACATCTGATGTTGGCCAACCTCGGTTGTAACAATGGAATTCTCTGGGTCAAGAAGCTCGGAGAGCAAATCGAGTGCACCTTCAGGAGAAATAGTTCCTCTATGAGAAGTTACCCCATTGCTGTAGAACGGATGCTCAGCCTTCCAGGTGTCAATACGCATATTCCACTCATTTGTAACAGGAGTAATATGCTCAGACTCAAGAATTTCTTTCATTCCTGCAAGAATTATCTTTGCATCACCAACAATAGGAATCTGGGCCAAACGGTTCTTGCCAATCTCAGCAGGGTCAACATCGATATGAATAACCTTAGCATCTGGAGCAAAGTCGGCTAAGCGTCCAGTAACACGATCAGAGAAGCGTGCGCCAACAGCAATAAGCAAATCTGCATTAGTGATTGCGAAGTTTGCATACATTGAACCATGCATTCCAACATGGCCACAATTCAATGGATGAGATGCAGGGAATGCACCCTTACCCATAAGGGTAGTAACTACTGGAATCTGAAGTGCTTCGGCAACTGCCTGGAGTTCCTGTTCACAACCAGAAGCAATCACGCCACCGCCAACATAGAGAATTGGGCGCTTAGCTTCTTTCATCATTTCTACCGCCTGACGAATCTGACGGGTATTTCCCTTCATGGTTGGCTTATAAGAAGGAAGCGAAACGTCAGCTGGGTACTCAAACACCATTTCGCCTGCAGCAATGTCAGATGGAATGTCAATAAGTACGGGACCAGGACGGCCGGAGTTTGCAATATAAAATGCCTCACGGAACGTTTTCGTAAGCTCATCAGCGCTCTGAAGAAGATAGCTGTGCTTTACTACTGGCATAGTAATACCAACAATGTCAGATTCCTGGAATGCGTCAGTACCAATAATGGTACGAGGAACCTGACCAGTAATTACAACCATAGGAACAGAGTCCATATAAGCAGTTGCAATACCAGTAACTGTATTGGTTGCACCAGGACCAGAAGTAACAATTACTACTCCCGTTTTTCCCGTTGCACGAGCATAACCATCAGCTTCATGAGTAGAAGCTTGCTCATGGCGAGAAAGTATATGAGTAATTTTTTCCGAATCGTACAATGCGTCGTAAATCTTAATGGCCTGACCACCCGGGTAACCGAAAACATATTCAACGCCTTCAGCCTCAAGCGAAGCAATGATTGCTTCCGCGCCTCGCATTTTCTTACCCTGTTTTTCAGTGTAAGGTCCTAAGCCATGAGCCATTTCATATTCGGTGTCGATAATCATCCGAAATATGCCCCCTTGTCTGCACTAGAAACCAACTTAGAGTAACGAGCCAAAACGCCGGTCTTATAGCGAGGTTCAGGCTGTACCCAAGCCTCACGACGAGCCTGCATTTCTTCGTCAGAAATTTCGATTTCCAAAGAATTCTTATCAATATCAATAGAAATAATGTCGCCCTCTTGTACTAACGCAATAGGACCGCCTGCAAATGCTTCTGGGCTTACATGACCGATAGCAGGACCCTTGGTTGCGCCAGAGAAACGACCGTCGGTAATAAGAGCAACGCTCTTATCCAAGCCCATTCCACAGATAACAGAAGTTGGGGTGAGCATTTCACGCATGCCTGGACCACCAGCTGGGCCTTCATAGCGAATAACCACTACATCACCATGGTTGATTTTTCCGCCAAGAATTGCTTCACAAGCTTCATCTTCGGAATCAAAACAACGAGCCGGACCACGATGCTGACGCATTTCGTCAGAAACAGCAGACTGCTTAACAACGCCGCAGTTTGGAGCAAGGTTTCCACGAAGAACAGCCAAGCCACCCTGCTGACTAAAGGCATTTTCTACCGTGCGAACTACTTCACCATCAACCTCAGGCATAGAATCAATCCATTCCTGCATAGTTCCATGGCACGTAAGAGCAGAGCCATCAAGCAAACCAGCACGACCGAGTTCGCCAATAATTGCACCTACGCCGCCAACACGATTCAAATCCTCGATATGCAAAGGACCAGCAGGAGCAATGCGTGTAATGTTTGGAATCTTTTTGCAGATCTCTGCCCAATCATCCATAGTTACTGGGCAACCAGCTGCCTGAGAAATTGCGGTCAGGTGAAGCATAGTGTTAGTAGAACCACCAAATGCCATATCAAGAGCCATACCATTGTAGAGGGATGCCTTATTGATAATGTCAAGGGCCTTAATATCCTTCTCAAGGAGTTCCATAACTTTCATACCTGCATGCTTTGCCAAGCGAATGCGCTCAGAATAAACTGCTGGAATAGTACCGTTTCCTGGAAGAGCAATACCGATACCCTCAGCAAGACAACAAATGGAGTTTGCGGTAAACATACCTGAGCAAGAACCGCACGTTGGACATGCAGTATCTTCAAACCACTTGCACTCTTCTTCAGTCATAGTACCTGCAGTAACCTGACCAACTGCATCAAATAAAGTATTCAGGTCGGTCTGATTTCCGCACTTATCACGACCAGCAAGCATAGGGCCACCCGAAACCAAAACGGTTGGAATATTCAAACGACAAGCAGCCAAAAGCATGCCTGGAACAATCTTGTCACAAGATGGAATGAGAACCATTGCGTCAAAAGCGTGACCATTTACTGCACACTCAACAGAGTCAGCAATTACTTCACGGCTCGTAAGGGAATACTTCATACCCTCGTGATTCATTGCAATACCGTCACAAACGCCAATAGTGGTCATCTGAATTGGAGTACCGCCTGCAAGACGAACACCTGCTTTAACCGCATCTGCAATCTGCTGCAAATGAATATGGCCTGGAATAATCTCATTCTGAGAAGAAACTACCGCGACTAATGGGCGCTCGAGTTCTTCATCAGTCAAACCATCTGCTTTTAGCAAGCTGCGATGAGGCGCACGAGCGAGACCTTTTTTAATAGAGTCACTTCTCATAACACTCCCTTTCTTCCTTTGAGATACTTACCTCTATAAACAAAAAATCCTGTGCAGCAAATTGCATCAGGATGAACGTAATTCGACCGTTACGGTGTCACCGATTCAATTTACTGACCAAGTAATCCAATGAAGATCGTCCATGGGAATTACCTGCTGTTCAATCAAATAGCTCAGAGGTGCCTTTCGGGCGGTCCAACGCTAGCTTCCAGCAACGCTAGCTCTCTGGGGGATGGATTGCTCCCTACTTTTCCTCTTCAACGCCAATAATGTATTGAATTAGTGAAATTATAACGATATTTCTTCAGATGAAAAGAGACATTTTTTTACAAACACGTAACAGGCACAATAAAGCATGAAGGCGTTCAAATAATTTCTTATTATCCCGCCTTCTTGGTTAAAAATTCAGTGTTTTAAGCATTTTGTAGCAGTCGTTTTTTGCCCTACAAACTCAACAAGAGTTCGTGTACTCCTTGATGAGTGTCAAGCTCTGGGTGAAAAGATACGCCAATCTGGTTTTGATAACGAACAGCAACAATTCGCTCATCTACCGTGGCAAGCACCTCTACCCCACTTTTACATTCAGTGATAAAAGGAGCGCGAATAAAGGTCATGGGTATTTCCCCAAGACCTTTAAATGATGCACGAGCAAAAAAGCTTCCTAGCTGTCTGCCGTACGCATTTCTTCTCACCGTAACAGGAAGAGTAGCAAGCCAGGTTGAATTATGCTGCTCGTCTACAAGGCTTCCATCACCATTGTATGAATCAATATCTTGCGCCAAAAGAATCAAGCCTGCGCACGTTCCTAAAACAGGCATACCCTCTTTTATATATGCCTCAAGAGTGTCAAGCATTCCCAAATCTCGAAGAACTCTTCCTTGGGCAGTACTCTCTCCTCCTGGTAAAACAAGGTAATCAAATCCCTTTTTTAAATCCGAAGCCTGACGAAGCTCGATGCATTCTGCACCTAAACGAGAAAGCATGTGCTCATGCTCTATAAATGCTCCTTGAACAGCAAGAACACCAACACGTTTTTTGGCCATTACTTACCACGTTCTTCCATGATAAGTTCAATTTCGTCAGCATTAATGCCAACCATTGCCTCACCAAGATCTTCAGAAAGCTGGGCAATCAGTGCTGCATCTTGATAGTTAGCAACCGCCTTCACGATTGCTTCTGCGCGCTTTGCCGGATCTCCACTCTTGAAAATGCCGCTGCCTACAAACACGCCTTCAGCACCAAGCTGCATCATTAAAGCAGCATCAGCAGGAGTTGCAACACCACCTGCAGCAAAATTCACAACTGGCAAACGACGAGTATCATGAACTTCTTTCAAGAGTTCAAAAGGAACGCCTAGCTGCTTTGCCTCTTCAAAGAGTTCGTCTTCGCGAAGAGCAGCAACATGAGCAATTTGCTGTTGAATCTTACGCATATGGCGAACTGCCTGGACAACGTCACCGGTTCCTGGCTCGCCCTTAGTGCGAATCATAGTTGCGCCTTCTTCAATTCGACGAAGAGCTTCTCCCAAATCACGTGCACCACATACGAATGGAACATTGAAGTCTTTTTTGTTGATGTGATACACATCATCAGCAGGAGTTAGTACCTCGGACTCATCAATGTAGTCAATTTCAATTGCTTCAAGAATCTGAGCCTCAACAAAGTGGCCAATACGAACCTTAGCCATTACAGGAATGCTAACTGCTTCCTGAATGCCTTTAATCATCTTTGGGTCACTCATACGGCTTACTCCACCAGCAGCACGAATATCTGCAGGAATGCGCTCAAGGGCCATAACCGCACAAGCGCCTGCTGCTTCTGCAATACGAGCTTGCTCGGGAGTAGTAACGTCCATAATTACGCCACCTTTGAGCATCTGAGCGAGCTGACGATTAAGTACCTGTCTTTCAGTAAGAGTAGACATAGTATCCTCCTATAATTCCTCAATTAGATTACTGAGACATCATAGGAGGACTCTGAACTTAATGATATATCCAATTTTTTACAATTAATTAAGACCAGTTATAACCAGATTATATTCAGTTGTCAGTTCCTGTATAACCAGTTTGCCTATATGGAAAACAAAAACCAACTTACCCACGTTAGGATTCAAAAGACCCGTATGCTCACCTTCACTGTCGAGTAGCCAGATTGCTCGCATTCGCCAAACCAAAAGACCCGATTGCCCACAACTGATTAATCATCCAACAAAAGAAGACTCGTGCCGTTAGCGTCGTAGTCTTTCAAGCTCCAGCTATTTATTGAAGGATTTTCATAGGTAGAATGGAATACGCTCTGTGTTTCGCTGGAGTATCCTGAGGTGTAAACAGTTTTCTCAAAGTTTCCGGTTTTCATAATTGAGGCACCTTCAATCATTGAAACACCCTCAAGAGTTCTAAAGAGTCTCACTACGTTAGACCACTCATCTTTCTGAACAGGATAACGAGCATTCAAATAAGCAGCTCTCACAAAACGAGAGGTTGAATAATAATCACCTGGCAAACCACGCATTCCACCACCACTGCCATACGCTTCAAGATTCTTTTTTCCCCACATTTGCGCAGGCGGAACCTCAGGAGAAACCATATAGTACGAGCGAAGATTCTCGAGTTGCCAATCAAAGGTTGGTTGGTTTGCAAGAACATCTACCGGATTGTCGTGGACATGAATGCCATCTGCCATATATTCAACAACAATGCACTGGTTGGAATCAGAAATTATCCAGTGAAGCGGAGAAGGATCAAATCCGCCAATTTCTTCTCCAATAATTGCAACATCACTAAGAGCAGGTTTTAGCTGTTCAACCGATGAAAAGTTCCGTGTTACCCATAACAAGAATTCGTACGAATTGAGATTAAGTTTTCCAAAAACAGGAGCGGTTTCATACTGAGCAAAACCAGAAAAGAATAAACCTGCAATAGCTAACCCTTCACTATTCATGCAGTCAAAATAAAGAGGGGTATCATCAATAACAATTCCCATACCAATTACAGGACGTTTTTCGTCTGGACAATTGACATGTTTCCAAGAATACGTCCATCCCGAAGGAGTAATCAGCGGCTTTTCGCCGTATCCAAACTCCCAATCTAAATTGCGGCCAAAATAAAGATTACCTGAAGAATTAGTAAAACGAACAGAAGTGCACATAAGAGCCCCTTTCCTTAAGACACTAATCGTCATAACCGCAATCAAAGTTTTCACAAAATGATTGCTCGCCAGGTTTTATTAGAAAGCCTGTAAAAAGATTCTAGCATAGGGAAAGAAGGTGAAAACTTCTCCTAAATTCTTTTAACGAAAACATCATGTTTTGTCCGAAAGAAGACAGTAGAATAGCAAACGAGAAAACTTGAGAGGAAAGGATGAACCATGGATCTAAAAGCAGTTACTCTTCACGATGAAGCAATTCTAGCTAAAAATGTCACTATTCTTGGACGCGCAACTATCGGCAAATATACCAGCATTTTTCCTGGTGCTGTTATTCGAGCTGATAGTGATGTAATTACTATCGGAGATTATTCCAACATTCAAGACAACGCTGTTATCCACGTAAACACAGGAAGTCCTTGCACTATTGGAAAATATGTGACGGTAGGTCATGGAGCAAATGTTCACGCCTGCACAGTTAAAGATAACGTTATTGTGGGCATGAACGCAGTAATTATGGACGATGCGGTTATTGGTGAAAACAGCATTATTGGTGCAGGATCATTAATTGGAAAAGGGAAAGTAATTCCCCCAAATTCAATCGTCATAGGAATTCCTGGAAAAGTAATTAAAACAAACAGCGAAGAAGGCATTGCTCACAACAGGGAGTCTGCAGATGAATATGTAGCGCTAGCTCAGGCCTACGTCAAAGAAGGAATATTCGTATACGGTAAAGACGCTCCTGGCCAAGTGCCTGAGGTATACGTAAAACCAGTCAAATAAAAAAGCGCTGTGTGGCTCTATTCCTTGGCAAAGAATACTCTTACATCCTTCTTGCCCAATAAGTAGCCTTCATAGCCTTCTATCTTGATTCTTTTAAAGCAAACGAATCATAAGTATGAGCAGGAAAGCCATTTAAACACTTAATCGAGCGTCTTTAAGAAAGCATTCATAAGACGCTCGAACTTCTTTTCAGACTGAACACCTACTTCATTTACCTCTTGTGAAGTTGGGTCTCCTCCTTTAATACCACACGCCATGTTAGAAATGAGAGACATACCTAGCACCTTCATTCCTACATGACGCGCCGCGATCACTTCCTCGCAAACGCTCATTGCAACAATATCAGCACCCCAAGTTGCAAACATGCGAACTTCTGCCGGAGTTTCATAAGTGGGACCAAGCACTCCTAAATAAATACCTGAAAAGAGCTCTATATCAAGCTTTTGAGCACAGTCCAGGAGGTGATTACGTAAATTACTATCAAAAGCATCCTTCATAGGAACAAATCTTTGAGCCATATAATGAGGCTCCATTCCTGAAATTGGATTTCTTCCTGTCATATTGATTTGATCGGTCATAACGCAGAAGCTTCCCACTTTAAACGAGGGGTTAATTGCGCCTACCGCATTCGTGGTAAAGAGAATAGTAATCCCAACCGCATTGCATACCCACACTGGAAAAGCAACCTGCCATGCATCGCAGCCTTCATAGCCATGAATTCGACCTTGCATAACCAAAACACTGTTTTGTGTTCCAGGCACTTTTCCCAATACAAAACGACCCTTATGGCCTTCTGCGCTTGAAACATGCATGTGAGGGACCCTATTAAAATCAAGGAAAGAAGGCTCTTCAAGAGATTCAGCATACGCATTAAGTCCGCTTCCCAAAATGAGGAGGCATACTGGCTTTTGGTCACCAAGAAACTCTTTTAAAACCACCGAAGCCTCTTGAATATATTCACGCAATGCAACTTCCATATTAAGTCCTTCCTTTACCCCTGATTTGGATTATAGAGAACTATTCTGGCTTTTTGCCCAAAAGGATTCTTTCTTTGCCGGCAAGATCTTTTCTTATTTCAACATCAATAAAACCAAATTGCAAAGCTAACTGAGCTGCCTGATTCATATGGTCCTCAAAAAGCTCAAGCGCAAACAGTCCCCCCGGCTTCAAAGAAACATACATCCCTTCAAGCATAGCGCGAAACACTGCTAAACCATCTGGGCCACCATCAAGAGCAAGAAGTGGCTCAAATTCTCTCACTTCTTTATCAAGCGTTTCACATACGGCAGTTGGAACATAAGGAGGATTAGAGATAACCAGGTCAAAGCATTCGCTACACTCGGGAAGAAGCGCTTCAAACAAATTGCTTTCCCGAACAGTAACTCGCTGAGACAATCCAAGGCTATCAACGTTTTTTTGAGCAAGGGCTAACGCATCAGGAGAAATATCAGTAGCAACCACTGAAGAAGCGGGATATTCCGAAGCAATCGAACAAGCGATACATCCTGAACCGGTACATAAATCCAAAACAGATAAAGAAGGCAGCGAAGAATCAACTACATGCTCCCCTTCTTCGTCAACCTCAACCCGCGCGCACACTTTTGGAAGATTAAGCTTTTGAAGCGCTTCCGAAACAAGTACTTCCGTTTCAGGTCGAGGAATTAAAACATTGGGTGCAACCTGTAAGGTAAGATAGCGAAAAGGAGCAGTGCCTACAATTAACTGAAGAGGCTGTCCTTCTCCCCGTCTTTTTACCCAATCACGCATACGGCTGCGCTCATCCATTGAAAGTGGTCGTTCAAGATTTGTGTAGAGCTCTATTCGAGAAAGGCCGGTTGCTTCACTCAGTAACCACTGAGCAGAAAGGCGCGGTTGCGCATCCCCGTGTCGATCAAGATAATCGCAACACCAATCAAGAATACTTTTTACTGTCCAAACCTCTGCCATCAACACTCCCAAAATCAGCCTAATATGAAAAAAGTCCCAGCGCTTTGCACTGGGACAAAACAAATCAACCCTTATACTGCTTCTTCGAGTTTTGCGGCACGATCCGCTGCCTGAAGCGCCGTAATCAACTCTTGCAAACCGTTTCCGCCTGCACCAAGCAAAATTCCGTTATAGGTGCCGTTGTAACCAATACGATGATCCGTAACGCGGTCTTGGGGACCATTGTAGGTACGAATCTTCTCTGCGCGATCGCCAGAACCAATCTGAGCAAGACGTTTTGCGCCTTCTTCTGCCTGCTGTTCAGCAAGCATTTTTTCATATAAACGAGCACGCAAAACTGCCATTGCGGCAATCTTATTCTGGAGCTGAGATTTTTGATCCTGAGACTGAACAACCAAACCAGTTGGAAGGTGGGTAATACGAACAGCGGAGTCAGTAGTGTTAACACACTGACCACCAGGACCACCAGCACGATATACGTCAATACGCAAGTCGTTATCGTTGATTTCTACTTCTACTTCATCAGCTTCAGGAAGCACAGCAACGGTTGCAGTTGAGGTATGAATACGACCCTGAGATTCGGTCTTTGGGACTCGCTGAACACGATGAACACCCGATTCAAACTTCATAACCGAATATACTTTTTCGCCCTTGACCTTAAACTGAATTTCTTTGTAGCCACCCGCTTCAGAAGGATGAACGTCCATAAGCTCACACTTCCAACCCTGTTGAGAAGCAAAGCGGGTATACATGTTGTACAAATCGCCCGCAAAAATAGCCGCCTCATCACCGCCTGCTGCAGCACGAATTTCAACAATAATATCCTTTTCGTCTGCAGGATCAGAAGGAATAAGCATAAACTTAATGTCTTCTTCTAAGCCAGGAAGTTTTGCTTCATTTTCTGCAATTTCTTCTTGCGCAAACTCCTTCATGTCAGGGTCAGAGAGCATTTCTTTCGCCTCTGCAATATCATCAAGAGCACGAAGATATTCTTTAGACTTTGCTACCAAAGGACCCTGATTGGAATAGCTTTTTGCAAGCTTCTGATATTCGCTCTGATTAGAAACAACAGCAGGATCACCAAGTTTGAGTTCAAGCTCTTGGTATACTGCAATAATCTTTTCAAGTTTTTCACGCATAAATAAGTATCCTATTCAAAGGTTATTATAAGTAATCGTAACTTTGTATTTTAACACGAAGATAAGAAGTTAAAAGCCCATGCAGCTGCAGAAGCACCATCAGCGGCAGCGGTAACTACTTGACGAAGAGAGCCACTCCTGACATCACCTGCTGCATACACACCAGGAAGTGAGGTTTTAAAAGAAGCATCAACCTCAATTTGGCTATCCTCATTACAGTGAACAAAGTCTTTAAGCCACTGAGTTTGAGAAGAAACCCCTACGGCAAGAAAAAGCCCCTGACAATCCAATTGTTCAATAACCAAGGTTTCATTATTCTTGTACGCAACGCCTGAAAGCTTATTTTCCGTTTCGTAAACCTCTACCAATTCTGTTTCAAAGTGAACAAACACGTTAGAAAGCTGCTCAAGGATATGAACTTGCCAAGAATCGGCCTTAAACTTGTTTTTTCTTACGAAAAGATGAACTTCTCTACAAAGGTGCGACAAATAAATAGCGTCCGCAACAGCAGTGTTTCCTCCTCCGATTACGCACACAACTTGGTCTTTAAAGAAGTTTCCATCGCACGTTGCGCAGAAAGAAACACCTTTCCCAATTAAGTTAGTTGAATCAATTAAAGGGAGCGAAAGAGGCTCTGCACCTGTTGCAATAATTACTGATCGAGCCAGATACTCGTTATTTTGGGTTGCAACCACATAGAGAGGGCACGGAATATTTTCCGATAAGCATGCTTCTTCGCATACATCAGCAAACCGTAAGGAAACTACCTCTTCAAACAAAAATTCTGTACCAAACTTTTGAGCTTGACTGAATAATTGAAAAGCCAAATCTGAACCAGAGATTCCCTCAGAAAAGCCTGGGTAGTTTTCTAACGAATGAATTGAGTTGAGTTGCCCTCCGGGAGCTGTTTTCTCAAACACTACCGTTTTTAATCCAGACCGCGCAGCATAGAGCGCTGCCGACAAACCTGCCGGACCAGCGCCCACAATTGCAATATCAAACTTGTTCATCAACATTCCTAGCGCAAAGCATTAATAAGGGTCTGCTTTGACTGCATTCCTACAAAGGTATTAACCGCCTTGCCTTCCTTAAACACCATAAGAGTAGGAACACTCATGATGCCAAACTGGGCAGCTAATTGAGGATTTTCGTCAATATCTACCTTGTACACAACTGCGATATCAGAAACTTCGTCAGAAATCTGCTCAAGTACGGGAGCCATCATGCGGCAAGGGCCACACCATGTTGCGAAGAAATCTACTAATACTGGCTTGTCGGAATGCGCTACTAAGGTATTGAATTCATCACGAGAAATCTGCTTAACCATGCTGACCACCTTTCAGATAATCTTTTTGAGGTCATTGTATATAACTTTATGCTGTTCTGCAGAAAAATACGCTTTTTCTAGACGAAATGTTTTGCACAAAAACAGAAGAACGGCTCCCAAAAGAGCCGTTCAAGAGTATATTCTTTGTCTTCGCTTTTTCACAAGCGTTACGAAAACACCGTTTTTGAGAATTATTAGAGAGAAGCTTCGCGCACTTTCTCAAGCAAAGTCTCAACAGTCCATGCACCCAAATCGCCTTCGCTGCGTTCACGAACCGATACTGTTCCGTTTTCGATTTCCTTATCACCAATAACGCACATGTAAGGAATTTTCTCGTGCTGAGCCTTTGCAATTTTTACGCGCATAGGCTCGTTCTGCTCATAAACCTCAACACGACCACCTGCTTTAGTAATCTTTGCAGCAAGTTCTTTACATGCATCAATATGACGATCTGCCAAAGGCAACAAAGCAACCTGAACAGGAGCAAGCCACATTGGCAAAGCGCCAGCATAATGCTCAATAAGAATTCCGAAGAAACGCTCGATAGAACCAAAGATTGCACGATGGAGCATCCAAGGCTGCTCTTCCGTGTTTTCTGCGGTACGGTATGTCAAATTGAAACGCTCAGGCAAGTTGAAATCAACCTGAACCGTTGAGCACTGCCACGTACGACCAATTGCATCCTTTACTTTAATGTCAATCTTAGGTCCGTAGAAAGCACCGTCACCTTCATTGATTTCATACGCAAGATTGTGGCGCTTGCATGCTTCCTTCAAGGATGAAGTTGCGTGTTCCCACATATCATCAGTACCAATGGATTTTTCTGGACGAGTAGAGATTTCTGCCATGTACTCAAATCCGAACGTAGACATGATGTGGTCAACCAAATCAAGAATTGCAACAACTTCGTCAATTACTTGGTCACGAGTACAGAAAACATGCGCATCGTCCTGAGTAAATCCACGAGCACGCAAGAGACCATGAACTACACCGGACATTTCATGACGATAAACCGTACCAAACTCAAATAAACGCAATGGTAAGTCACGATAAGAATGAATTTCATTGCGATACAGCATTACATGACCTGGACAGTTCATTGGCTTTACACCGTATTCGCTCAAGCGAGGATTCTCATCAGAACCTTCGTTGATGTTAAAGAAGTACATGTTTTCTTTATAGAAATCATAATGACCAGAAGTTTTCCAAACATCAGATTTATATACATGAGGAGTAATTACTTCTTCGTAGCCTCGTGCATACAAATCACGACGAAGCCACTCTTGGAGCAAGCGAATTACGCGTGCACCCTTTGGTGGATAAAGAGGAAGACCAACTCCTGCATTCTCATCAAGCATGAACAAACCAAGCTCACGACCCACTTTACGATGATCGCGCTTTTCTGCCTCTTCTAAGTTATGGAGATACTCTTCCAACTCAGCTTTCTTAAAGAAAGCAGTACCGTAAACACGCTGAAGCATTTCACGCTCAGCGTCGCCTTTCCAGTACGCACCTGCCACCTTCATAAGTTTGAAAGCGCCAATCTTTCCTGCAGAAGGAACATGAGGACCGCTGCACAAATCAACAAATAAGCCATGGCGATAGATAGAAATCTCTTCACCTTCAGGAAGCTCATCAATGTGTTCAAGCTTAAAACGCTGATTTGCAAAGATTTCCTTTGCTTGTTCACGTGTTACCACCTGGCGCACGAATGGTTCATCAGCTTTAATAATTTGAGCAATCTTTGCTTCGATAGCCTCAAAATCATCGGTAGAAATTGCGTGGCTTAATTCGAAGTCATAGAAAAAGCCTGTTTCGGTCTGTGGGCCAAAAGCAATTTGAACATCAGGATAAAGTAACTGAACTGCTTCTGCCATAACGTGAGCAGCAGAATGACGCATGATATCTAATGCCTCTGCAGACTTGTTAGTGATAATCTCAACAAGACATCCATCTGTTACTTCTGCGGTAATATCAACCAATTCACCATTGATCTTTCCTGCTAACGCAGCCTTAGCGAGGCCGGTACCAATAGATGCAGCAACATCATATACGGTTGCGCCTACTTCAAGGGTTTTCTTTGATCCATCAGGTAAAACGATTTCCATTATAGTTTCCTTTCCGTGCCGGGTGCGCACAAAGCACCTGCACTTTACCTTACGAACAACGAGCCGCACAATGGCGGCCCCTCAATACAGTCTTTTTCTACGCTAACCTGACTACAAATCTGGAATACGTAAAAAGTACTGCATTAATTACATTTTCATTGTTTGTCCCGCATTGCCAGGATTTTGAGGCATGCGTCTTCCACCAATTTGAGTGGTGCAGTAAGGACATACCGACCATTCAGGACGTAGAGCATGATGGCAGGTTGGACAAAGATTCTTTAAACGCTGATGACAATTTGGACACATTACGTAATCATCCTCAACAGGATAGCCGCAATGGTTACATTCACCAAACTTCATCAATTCACGCTGCTTAAGGGCTAATTCTAAATCCTGTTCTTCCCTATCTGCTTTTGAAATAGCAGGGCGAAGTAAGCAATAAGCAATTACTCCAACAATAGGAATAATAGCAACCGCTGCCCAGTACATTCCCGCACCACGATAGCGGGCATCTTTAGCAACCCATACAACAGACAAAATCCAAAGAGCAACCAAGATGGCTACGAGAAAAATCAGAACCAGCTGAAGCTCTGGGGTTAAAAACTGTGAAACAAGATTAGACATACTTTCTTCTTCCTATGGTATGACGTGCTACTAACGTTTTAATACTTTCAAAAAGTCATTCTAACAAACAAACCCACAAGGGAAAACACCTTGTGGGTTTATCGCGTATTCTCTTAGTTCATTTCTTCCAACTGAGCGGTTAAACGCGCAAACTTATCCTCTAACTCAGCAAGACGCTTCTTGTCTTTTTCGATAATCTCAGGAGCTGCCTTCGAAAGGAATCCTTGGTTTGAGAGTTTCTTTGCAAACTTATCACGATCTTTCGTGATAGTTTTCAATTCTTTCTCGATACGAGAACGCTCAACTTCAAAGTCAACCAATCCAGAGAGCACAACGTATGCTTCAACACCAGAAGCAAGCACCATGGTGGATTCTTTTGGCTTTTCAAGACTGCAATCAAGGTTTACTACTTCAATGTTTGCCAACGCGCTAATGAGCTCCTGCTGAGAAGCAAAAATCTCTTTCTCAGACTCGCCTGCTGGCTTAACCTCAACCTGAACAGCCTGTTTTGGAGAAATACCATAACGCGCACGAACAGAACGAACACCCGATACTACTTCGGTTACCATCACAATTTCTCGCTCTGCTTCAGGATTACTATACAAAGCGTAATTCTCGTAGTCAGGCCACGCAGCTTCCATCAAAAATTCGGTATCCTTTTCGCCTGGCAAATCCTGATAAATCTGCTCAGTAACAAATGGCATAATTGGATGAAGTAAGCGGAGCGCAGTATCCAAAACAAATACCAAATTACGCTGACAAATCTGGCGATCTTCACCACCTGAATTCAAACGAGATTTGGAGAACTCAATATACCAGTCGCAGAATTCATTCCAGAAGAAGGAATACAATTCACGAGTAATTTCGCCAAATTCAAAGCTTTCATACGCTTCATCAAGAGACTTAATTAAAGACGCAAGACGAGAGAAAATCCACTTATCAGCGATGGTTGACGGATTAGGCTCACCAGGAACATAATCCTCTAAATTCATCATGACAAAGCGGGCTGCATTGCGAATCTTGTTTGCAAAATTACGGCTTGATTCCAATTTGCTTTCATTGAACTTCAAATCCTGCATACCAGTAACCTGCATAAGCAAGCCAAATCGCATACCGTCTGCGCCGTAGTCTTCCATAAGCTTTAACGGATCAACGCCATTACCGCGGCTCTTAGACATTGGCTTTCCATCATGAGCCATTACGGTTGGATGAATAATTACCTTTTCGAATGGGATTTCGTTGGTGAAGTACAAAGAAGACATAACCATACGAGCAACCCATAAGCCCATAATGTCACGAGCAGTAGAAAGTACCTGGGTTGGATAAACCCCCTCAAGGCATTCAACTCCTTGCTGAGGCCAGCCCTGAGTTGCGAATGGCCAAAGCTGAGAAGAGAACCACGTATCAAGAACGTCTTCGTCCTGACGAAGCGGCTTACCACACTTTGGACATACCTCTAAGTCATTAACCGACGCATCTTCCCAGCCACATTCATCACAATAGAACATAGGGATACGATGACCCCACCACAATTGGCGAGAAATACACCAGTCTTTTAAATTTTCCAGCCAGTCAAGATATACCTGTTTCCAGCGAGCAGGATAGAACTGAATTGAACCATCTTCAACAACGCGTGCTGCTTCTTTCTTCAACTCGTCAACAGCAACAAACCACTGCTCAGAAAGCCATGGCTCTAATTTGGTATGGCAGCGATAACAAGTCATAACTGAATGGTCGTGGTCTTCAACGTGATCAAGCAAGCCTAAAGCTTCAAATTCATCAACAACTGCTTGACGTGCCTCATCACGGGTCATGCCACTAAATTTGCCATAACCTTCAACAACTACTGCGTGTTCATCAAAAATATTAATCTTTTCCAAACCGTTGCGTTCACCCATTGCGTAGTCATTAGGGTCATGAGCAGGAGTTGTTTTTACGCAACCAGTACCAAATTCGCTATCCACGTGGAAGTCAGCAAAAATTGGAATTTCACGATTTGCGATAGGCAAAATACAAGTCTTACCTACCAGATTCTTATAACGCTCATCCTTAGGACTTACTGCAACACCAGTATCACCAAGCATGGTTTCAGGACGAGTTGTAGCAACAACAATGTATTCCATACCATCTACTGGCTCTGATAATGGGTAGCGAAGATACCAAAGATGACCCTTTTCATCAACGTACTCTGCTTCGTCGTCAGCAATTGCAGTAGTACAAGATGGACACCAGTTTACAATGCGCTTTCCTTTATAAATTTTGTCATCGTGATACCAGTCAACAAATACTTTGCGAACCGCCTCAACATATTCTGGAGAAAGAGTAAACTGCTCATCATCAAAGTCGCAAGAGCAACCCATGCCCATAATTTGATTAACGATGGTAGTGCCATACTCATCACGCCAGTCATAGCAAGCCTCAATGAATTTTTCTCTGCCAATCTCCAAACGAGAAACGCCCTCTTCTTGAAGCTTTTTATCCACTTTAGTCTGAGTTGCAATGCCCGCATGATCAGTTCCAAGAACCCAACGGGTTTTGTATCCCTGCATACGAGCACGACGAATGCACGTATCCTGAATTGTGTCATTAAGTGCATGACCCATGTGCAACATGCCAGTAATGTTTGGAGGAGGAATTACGATAGTGTAATTTTCCGCACCATTTTTTCCAAAACCTTCTGAGCGCTTAAATAAACCTTTGTTTTTCCAAGCGTTAAAAATTGGAGTTTCCCAATCTTTATATGCATCATTTTTTTTATTGTCTGCCATGTTCTTCCTTAATGAATAAAAAGGGACCTAAATTATTCAGATACAACCAGAATCTCTGGCTTTGTTTCTCCCTCGACATCACTTCGACGAATAACAACGCGTGTTTCATCTTCGTAGTCTGGGAGATCGTACATCAAATCCATAAGAACAGATTCGCAGATGCTTCTCAATCCGCGAGCACCGGTTTTATGATCGATTGCCTGCTCAGCAATTGCCTCGAGTGCATCGTCCTGAAAAATAAGTTCGGAATTCTCGTACTTAAACATTGCCTTATATTGTTTAACAAGAGCATTTCTTGGCTCAGTCAAAACACGAACCAAGTCTTCTTTTGAGAGCTCGGTAAGAGAAGTAACCACGGGAATACGACCAACAAACTCAGGAATCATGCCAAACTTATGCAAGTCTTCAGGAAGAACCTGCGCAAGAAGTTCAGCATCTGCATCTCTCTGAGATTCAGGCATGTCAGAACCAAAACCAATGTTTGTTTTACCAACACGTTGAGCAATAATATCAGGCAATCCCACAAACGCGCCGCCAAAAATAAACAAGATGTTAGTGGTATCAATATGAATGAGTTCTTGCTGTGGATGCTTTCTTCCTCCCTGAGGAGGAACACTTGCCTCACAACCCTCAACAATCTTTAAGAGCGCTTGTTGTACGCCTTCGCCAGACACGTCACGCGTAATAGAAAGGTTTTCTGCTTTGCGAGCAATCTTATCAATCTCATCAATATAGATGATGCCAATTTCTGCCTGGGGAATATCAAAATCAGCAGCCGTAATAAGCTTTAGCAAGATGTTTTCAACGTCTTCGCCTACATAACCTGCCTCTGTCAAGGTAGTAGCATCAGCAATAGCAAAAGGAACATTTAAAGTTCGCGCTAAGGTTTGAGCCAAAAGCGTCTTACCTGAACCAGTTGGTCCAAGCAACATGATGTTACTCTTCGCAAGCTCAACATCATCAGAAGTAGCGCTTTCACCTAAGCTGATACGCTTATAGTGATTATAAACCGCTACCGCCAAAGCCTTTTTTGTCTCTTCCTGACCAACTACATGCTCAGATAAGCGCTCGTGCAACTCGCGAGGAGTAGGAAGATCCTCTAATGGGCTTACTTCTTCAATTTTTGCCGAACGAAGACCGCTTAATGCCTGACTTGTTCCAAGAAACGTTTTTAGCGCTTGAGATTCCAAACCTCTGCTTCCTAAGTCTGCAATCATTGCACTTGCAGAAACAGAAACACACTCATCGCATATATAAACACCATCAGGACCAGCAATCATTGCATCTACCTGGTCAGGTGTTTTGCCGCAAAAAGTACAGCGAATACGGCCGCGAGAACTATTATCGAATGTCTGATCTGGCATGCCTTATGCTTTCTCTGAGAAACGGGATGCTACTACTTTGTCAACCAAACCATATGCGCATGCCTCATCGGCAGTCATAAAGTTATCGCGTTCAGTATCAGCGTTGATCTTCTCAAGTGATTGTCCAGTCTTCTCAGACAAGATGCCATTCAAGTGCTCGCGGAAGTACTTAATTTCACGAGCGGCAATTTCAATCTCAGTTTGCTGACCCTGAGCACCACCAGAAGGCTGATGAATCATAATGCGAGAATTTGGAAGTGCTGTTCGTTTTCCTGGTGCACCGCATGCCAAAAGAACAGCGGCCATAGAAGCTGCTTGACCAAGACAAATAGTTGCAACATCGCATTTGATGTAGTTCATGGTGTCATAAATAGCCATACCAGCAGTAATAACACCACCAGGAGAGTTGATATACAAGAAAATATCCTTATCTGGATCTACCGCTTCAAGATGCAACATCTGTGCAACAACGGTATTTGCAACTGCATCATCAATTGCTTCGCCAAGAAAAATAATACGCTCGTTGAGCAAGCGAGAATAGATGTCATAGCTACGTTCGCCACGAGGAGACTGCTCAACAACGTATGGAATGAGAGCAGCAGAATTTGGTTGATAAATCATAAATACCTCACTTCCAATTGTTTCTAGATAAATATACTTAAAAATAAGAAAAAAGCTTTGACAGAGCGCAAGAAAACGCACAACTGTCAAAGCTTCACAAGTCTAAAAGAATTGTTTACTCAGCGTCTGCTTCAGCTTCAAGCTCAGTAACAACTGCTTTCTCAACAATGTCGCTAATAGCGTTATCGCGAGCAATCTCTTCACGAATCATTGGGAGACGACCAGAAGTCTTCCATTCCTTCATGATAGCTGCTGGATCATCAAGATCTGCCTTTGCGAATTCTGCTTCAACCTGCTCATCAGTTGCCTTGATTTCAAAATGACGAGCCCAAGCATCAAGCGCAAGATTCTGCTTAACCATATCGTAAGCCTGCTTCTTTACGTCTTCCTTGAACTGATCAGCAGTAATGCTCATGTTCTTGAGGTACTGATCGAAAGTAAGGCCAGACTGCTGAAGCTGATTATAGAAAGTCTGAAGAATAGAAGCTTCCTTGAGTTCGCACATAGACTCAGGAACATCGCCTTCAAGACGCTCAGCCAAAACGCGAAGAGCTTCATTCTCAATGCGGCGGCTCTTGTATGCTTCCTTCTCAGAAGTGATGGAAGAAGCAATGCTTTCACGCATATTTGCAAGGCTCTCGAAACCAAAGGATTCGGTTGCCCACTCTTCAGTAACCTCAGGAAGAACTTCCTTCTTGATTGCATCAATCTTTACGTCGAAGTGATATACGCCCTTATCTTCAAGAGTCATGCCAATCATGGAGGTGTCTTCAGAGAAATCAATATCGAAAGACTTCTCTTCACCCTTCTTAAGGCCAATAAGTTCTGCATCAAATGCTGCAGGGAACAAGTTCTCGCCTAAACCATAAAGACGCTTTTCAGCATTTAAAGAAGGAACTTCTTCGCCCTTAGAGTTGGTTGCGGTCATAGTGAATTCAATGAACTGACCAGGCTTTACCTTGCTGTTTCCAGAAGCATCTTTGAAATCTTTGTAGTATTTACGAAGCTCTTCAATCTGAGCATCTACTTCAGCTCCAGTTGCCTGAGCAGCAGGGATTTCAATTTCAACTGCATCATAGCTAGAAAGCTCGAGTTCAGGCTTTACGGTAATAGTAGCGCTGAACTTAAAGTCGTTGCCTTCTTCAACCATGTCAGTCTCGTAGTCAAACTGAGCCTGGAACATAGGAACGTAGTTATTCTCTTCCAAGATTTGAGGATAGAGTTCGTTTACCAAGTCCTCAGTTACGGTTGCACGAACTGCATCTTCACCAACCATGCTATCAATAACTGGGCGAGGTGCCTTACCTGGACGGAAACCTGGGAAGTTATAACGCTTTGCGAACTGCTTGTAAGTACGCTTAATACGAGCGTCAACTTCAGCTGCCTCGATTTCAAAAGCAATCTTAATCTGATTACCCTCGAGAGCCTCGATATTTGTATTCACGAAAATCTCCTTCTTGGACATTACTAATAAACAAAATGGTGCGGGTGAAAGGACTTGAACCTTCACGGGGGTTACCCACCAGAACCTAAACCTGGCGCGTCTGCCAATTCCGCCACACCCGCATTTCGTTATCCTGTTGGACTAATTATGCATTATTTGGAACTAATCCAGACAGCTTGATAATAATAACAAATATATTTAGTATATGCATATGAAAGTGAGAAAAGGTTTCAGAAAGCTCTATTTTTTTTACTTTTTTACAAGAATAAATCCTTCAAATCTTCGAATTTCTCTTCACATTCCCTGGGCTTCACAAAGACTGCTACTTTTTAAGTATCTCTTATAACTCTATGTCGAGATTTTTAGTTGAAGTAGTATCAATACGATAATTGTCAGCTATGGCAATGGTAGCTTAGTTATTTCCCAGATATCCGTACGCACGATACATTAAATCGTGACCCATCGTTTTTTCTTCATGGTCTTTCAATATTGCTCAAGCATGCTTCAAATGGTGTTTTATGCAATACCGGCAAACTAGAAACTCGACATTTCTTTACCAGAAAAAACTCTACTTTGAGAAACGATAATGGTACTTATTGAACCTTGCTTTGTCGCATCTTTATAGAAAACACCATCCGAGGTTACTCCATTGTCTGATAAGCCTTCTTCACTTACTGAAAAAACTGCATCAATGCCTGAGTAATCCGTAATTAGGTCATAAGAAGTAGTAATTGCAATTATTAAATCCACTCCCGATTGCTTATATTCCTCAATGCGTTTTTGAATATAAGCCTTTGAGCAATGCTCTTGATCAACCGTCATTATTCCAAAAGAGTTTCCTCCACCACCCAATACTATGGTCTTTTCAAGATACAAAGAGGGGTTATCGAGTTGAAGAACAAATACTGAAGCACCTTTTTGCGCATACGACCGTTTTAGCGCGGGCAAATCAAATACCGATTCATTCAAATCCACTTCAAGATCAACGGTTTCTTCCGAGCTGCTTCGCGCCTCACTATTTTTGTTTAAATCATCAACAAACTTAAGCTCAAAAGAAGAAAGGGCATTATCCTGCTTTTTATCAGACTCATCTTCAGAGACAGTACCCTCATAGAGAATTACGGTATATCCTCGTAATTCTCCTGACATGTCATCAATAGCACTAGCTGCTATATTCCATGAATGGCCCAGACTTGTAATGTAAAAATATGCAAATCCTAAGCCCGCTAGTGCGAGAGCAAAAAAGAGTACCAATGCTTTATGTTCGCGAGTAACTTTCATTGGTTGATAATTGTAGCGATATTAGCTCATGTTTTACTAGGAGTTTTCCAAAACCTTCTTAAGAAAACGACCAGTGTGGCTTTCTTCGCATGCTGCTACTTGCTCTGGAGTTCCTTTTGCCACAATTTGACCGCCCGCATCTCCACCTTCGGGACCAAGATCAATAAGGTAGTCTGCCGACTTTATTACATCCAAATTGTGTTCAATGACTAGAACCGTATTTCCTGCATCAACTAAACGCTGAAGAACAAGAAGAAGCTGAGCAACGTCATCCATATGAAGCCCCGTAGTTGGCTCATCGAGAATATAAAACGTCTTTCCCGTCTGTCGTTTTTGGAGTTCACTAGAAAGCTTTACTCTCTGAGCTTCACCACCAGAAAGCGTAGTTGCTGGCTGACCAAGACGAACATATCCCAAACCAACATCATGAAGCGTCTCGAGTTTTCTCTTTATTCCTGGAATCTTACTGAAGAATTCAAGCGCATCATCAACAGTCATTTCTAAAACGTCATAAACCGACTTCCCTTTATACTTCACTTGCAAGGTCTCACGGTTATACCGCTTTCCTCCACACACTTCGCAATCAACATATACATCTGGAAGAAAATGCATTTCAATTTTCTTTTGGCCATCCCCTTTACATGCCTCACATCTACCGCCAGCAACGTTGAACGAGAATCGACCAGGAGAATATCCACGTGCTTTACTATCAGCCGTTGAGGCAAAGAGCGCACGAATATCATCCCAAAGACCCACATAGGTTGCAGGATTAGAGCGAGGCGTTCTTCCAATAGGGCTTTGATCAATGTCAATAACTTTATCAATTAGCTCATCACCAGTAAGTTTTTTGAATTTACCTACCCGATGCAATGAACGATTAACTCTATTGGAGAGAGCTGGGGCTAAGGTAGCAGTTACTAACGAACTTTTGCCAGAACCTGACACTCCTGTCACAACCGTCAGAGTTCCCAAAGGAATTGAGACCGATACATTTTTCAGATTATTTTCAACTGCTCCCGTAAGTGTTATCTTTCCTTTTTTTGGCTTACGGCGAACTTCAGGAACAGGAATTTTCTTTATTCCCTTTAAATACTGAGCCGTGATTGATCGTTCACACTCCATCAGTTGGGCAACCGGACCTTCGCCTACCACTTCACCGCCAAGCTCACCCGCTCCTGGGCCCATATCGATAACATAATCTGCTTCGCGAATTGTGTCTTCATCGTGCTCAACCACCAATACCGTGTTTCCCAAATCACGAAGGTTTTTAAGAGCAGAGATAAGCCTCTCATTATCACGTTGATGAAGGCCAATGGACGGCTCGTCAAGGATATATAACACACCCATCAGACCTGCACCAATTTGCGTTGCAAGCCTAATACGTTGCGCTTCACCGCCTGAAAGAGTAGAAGCTCCTCTATCAAGCGTTAGATACTCAAGACCTACGTTAGTAAGAAATGACAAGCGGGCAATAATCTCCTTAATGATAGGTTCAACAATAGCTACCTGCTGTTTTTGGTAGGTGAGATTCTCGAAGAACGTCAAAGAGTCACGTACGCAAAGAGAACAAACTTCATGAATATTCTTTCCGCCTACCGTAACCGCCAAAATCTTTGGATTAAGACGCTTTCCATGACAGCTTTGACAATGAGAAACAGAGAAATACTTTTGGAATTTTTGTCTCGTTGTCTCGGATTTTGTATCTTTATAGCGCTCCATAACTGCAGCAACTATTCCTGACCACGTAATATTCCACCCGGTAATGCGACCATCAACTGTTTTGTAGTTTACGAAAATCTTTTCAGTTGGAGGTGCACCATATAAAAGAATATCTTGTATTTTTTGAGGAATATCACACCAAGGAGTGTCGTGCGCTACTCCATAATGACTAAGCACAGCGCGTAAGATTTGAGGATAGTAATTCCCCGACTTCAATGGCACAATAGCCCCCTCTTCAATCGAAAGGGAGGTATCAGGAATAAGCAAACGCGGATCTAGCTCTTCTTTACTTCCTAAACCTAAACAGTCAGGGCACGCTCCATAAGGGGCATTAAACGAAAAATCTCGTGGCTGCAGTTCGCTCATTGAATAGCCATGTTCTGGGCACGCAAGAGCAAGAGAATACACTTCTTCTACTTCGGTTTTGTCGGGCTGAATATACACAACCAAAACAGTAGATTCTGACAACTTCATTGCGAGCTCAACTGCTTCAGTGATACGGCTCAGTGATTCTTCTTTAATAGAAACGCGGTCAATTACTACTTCGATCGTGTGTTTGAAGTTTTTATCCAATTTAAGAGGTTCGTTCGAAAGCTTTATCATCTCACCATCTACACGAACACGAGAAAAGCCTTCTTTCTGTAAGTCGGCAAAAAGCTTGGTAAATTCCCCTTTTCTTCCAATCACCACTGGTGCCATCACTATTGCCTTAAGGCCAGAGCCCCGTGCAAGAATTCTATCTGCCACCTGATCAGATGTTTGGGCAGATATTTCCCTCCCGCATTCTGGACAATGAGGAACACCAATACGCGCGAACAAAAGACGGAGGTAGTCATATATTTCAGTGACGGTTCCTACGGTTGAACGAGGATTCTTACTGGTTGTTTTCTGATCAATAGAAACTGCCGGAGACAAACCATCAATAGAGTCAATATCTGGTTTTCCCATTTGGCCCAAGAACTGACGAGCATAGCTTGATAAGCTCTCAACATACCTACGCTGACCTTCGGCGTAGATAGTATCAAACGCTAGAGAGCTCTTTCCTGAACCAGATAAACCAGTAATAACTACTAATTGATCTCTAGGAATATCAAGATTAACGTTTTTTAAGTTGTGCTGACGAGCTCCGCGAATAGAAATGCATGACTGCATGAACGCACCACCTTAACCTCTCTGCAGAGAGTAATAATAACGCAATTTACAAACAAATGTTCGATTATTTACTAATACGGTTTTCCGTTCCTTAAATGAGGCCTTTTTCTTTCAATGACTGGCAATATGCTTCCATTGCCACAAGGCCTCTTTTGGCATAAGAGCTATAGCGCTGTTGCTTGTTTTTTATCTTTGGTTCAATAGGTTCAAACAAGCCAAAATTTACATGCATAGGCTGGTAGTCTTGCGTTTCTGGATTAGTTGCATACGAAAGAAGAGAGCCAAGAGCAGTATAGTATGGAAGTGGCTCCATCTCAATTCCTTCAAGAAAAGCCGATACCGAAAGAGAGGCATACAATCCTGTAGCAATTGCCTCACAGTATCCTTCCGTACCGCTTAATTGACCCGCAACAAACAAAGGAAGCTCTACCTTGCCAATTTTTGAAGCGCACTCTTTTTCTTCCTTTTCCACCAAACGAAGGGAAGAATCAAGAAGTTTAGGGGCATTAATAAAAGTATTGCGATGCATTACTCCGTATCGAGCAAACTCTGCATTTTCCAAACCAGGAATCATCCTGAACACTCTTTTTTGCTCAGGAAAAGTGAGATTAGTTTGAAAACCTACCAAGTTGTAGCTCTGCTGAGCTCTATCTTCTGCGCGCAATTGCACTACCGCCCATGGCCTTTTTCCCGTAAAAGGATCTTTGATGCCAACAGGTTTTAGTGGACCAAAACGAGGGGCATCGATGCCCTTACGCATAATCTCTTCAATGGGCTGGCAGGCTTGGAATAACTCTTTTGTTTCAAAGGATTTCTTAATAACACATTGAGCTTCGATGAGTTCTTTAGCAAACGCTTCATACTCTTCCTGAGTAAAAGCAGCATTTACATAATCTCCTGTTTCGGAATCTTCATACCGATTCTGAGTAAACACTTTATCCCAGTTCAAAGAATCCGCCATGACAATTGGAGCTGCCGCATCAAAGAAAGCCATACGGTTGCTTCCCGTCAAAGAAGAAAGGTACTCCCCAAGCGCATCGGAAGTCAATGGGCCTGAAGCCATAATAAGCGCATCAAAATCATAATCATATTCGTAAGATTCCCCATGATTACCATCTTGCAACACAAGTCTTCCGCAAGGAGAAAGAGACAAAACCTCAGCGCATACGTAAATAATGTTGGAATGATTTTTTATTTCGTTTGTAACAAGCGCTGAAAAAGCTTCTCTATTTAAAGCAAGAGCACCACCAGCTGGAACCTGAGTCTCATAAGCATACTTAAGAAGATGTGAACCTAAAAGCGAAAGCTCTGTTTTCAGCATTCCGGCAGCACTGTTTTCCTTCATTGATTTGAGGGAATTTGAGCACACTAACTCGGCACATTGATCAGTGCGATGAACAGGGTTTTGACGAAACCCTCTCATTTCAAATATATGAACACGGTAGCCACGATTTGCAAGCTGAAGCGCCGCTTCACTTCCTGCTAATCCAGCACCAATAATAGCAATTGTCTTTTTCATACTTACAGAGTACTACACTTGGCTGTTTCTTATCAAAAAACGAAACAGAATGCCTCAAAATGAAAGCAGAACGGCTCTTTTATCAGAAGTAAGCATTTAATTACCACGTCTAGAAAAAAACTATTTCCTTTTATAGAATGGAAACATTATTTTTTTGTAGGTTTTCCTCAATTTCCCAGGAGTTTTTTTATGGCCACATTTAACCAACTCACCCCTGAGCTTATTACCCAACTTGCCGCAATCGTAGGAGAAGGCAATTGCTATGTAGGTGAAAACATTAGTGAGGACTATTCTCACGACGAAATGCCTATTTACGGAACCAAAATGCCAGAAATGGTAGTTCTCCCTAATTCCACTGACGAAGTATCTCAAATCATGAAACTATGTTACGACAACACCATTCCGGTAACCGTTCGTGGTGCAGGTACTGGCCTTGCAGGCGGCTCCACTCCTTTAGCAGGCGGCGTAGTGCTCTGCACTATCAACATGAATCAGATTCTTGAATACGATATTGACAACTTCAATGTTCGTATTCAGCCAGGAGTTCGTCTATGCGACTTAGCCGAAGACGCGCTTAAGTACGACCTTATGTATCCACCAGATCCAGGCGAGAAAACAGGCTCTGTTGGTGGCAATGTTTCTACCAACGCTGGTGGAATGCGCGCGGTTAAATACGGAACAACCCGCGACTATGTTTTAGCAATGACCGTAGTATTACCAAATGGCGAAATTATGGAGCTTGGTAAGGCAGTAACAAAGAATTCATCAGGTTATTCGCTTCTTCATCTTATGGTTGGTTCCGAAGGAACCCTTGGTATTATTACCGAATTGACCATGAAGCTCATTCCAAACCCATCCGAAGATGTTTCCTTCCTCCTTCCTTATGAGAATATTGAAGCAGCAATTTCTGCTGTTCCAAAGATCAAACTTGCTGGTCTTGACCCTCGTTCCATTGAATTTATGGAGCGCGATATTGTTGATTCATCAGCAGAATTTACGGGAAGCAAATTCATCCCTACCGTTGTTCAAGATAAAGAAGTTGGCGGCTATATTCTAGTTACCCTTGACGGAAACGACGCTGACGAAATCATGACACGCGCAGAAGTGCTGGTAGAGATTGGTGACGAAACAGGCGCTTATGACGTTCTTGTTCTCCAAGACTCTGCCGACAAAGCAGCCATCTGGGCAGCACGCTCAGCATTCCTTACCTGCATTGAAGCAGATACTAAATTCCTCGACGAAATGGACGTTGTTGTTCCTGTTGATAAAATTGCAGAATTCCTTCAGTACGTCCATGAAGCAGGCACTAATCTTGGTATGCGCATTCGTTCTTTCGGTCATGCTGGTGATGGCAATCTTCATATTTACTGCTGCTCCAATGATAAAACCGAAGAAGAGTTTATTAAGATTTCTGAACAAGTCATGATTGCTAGCTACACTAAATGCACCGAACTTGGAGGTGCGGTATCAGGCGAGCACGGCATTGGTCATGCCAAGAAAGCATACCTTGAGGAATCTGTTGGAGAGACCGCCTTCAATCTCATGAAGGGAATCAAAGCAGTATTCGATCCAAAGGGAATCCTTAACCCTGGCAAAATCTGCACTGACCTCTAAGCAATTATTATTCTTACTTCCTATCCCGCTTATTCTTGAAACGTGTTTTCAAAAATAAGCGGGTTTTTCTTTTGCACAGGCAAATCACAATTACCAAACACTCACTAAAAGTCTCTTTTTTAATGAGGAATAACCAAAGCAGCCTGTCAAAATTTCACCACAGGGCCATATCGCCCATCAGGATAACGAGTAATGTAACCCTCTTGTTCCAACATTGAAACCCTCCAAATTACCTCGTTCAGTTTTTCAGCTTCGGAAGCCTTTTTCATATCTTGCTTTGCATCTCCTATTTCTTCCAAGGAAAGTATCTCTTCAATTCGCATAGGATTAGCAAGAATAGCCTCAAGGAACGGATTTGTTACTTTTTCTCTCTTTTTTTCTGAATCTTTGCTTCTAGAACGTTTCGACGAGGCAAAACGCAAACAATTGAAAATTGCCACAAGAGCATCTTCAAATGACTCTCTGCTTACTATGGGAGTTGCTCCTTGATACAGCAACTGATTTGATCCTGCAGAACTGTCAGACATGATTGAGCCAGGAACAACCAAGACTTCGCGGTTAATTGCCAGCGCTTCATCTGCTGTCGAAAAGGTCCCAGAAGGAAGCCCTGCCTCAACAATAAGCACTGCCTTAGAAAGAGCTGCGATTAATCTATTGCGCATCCTAAAACAATACGGTTTCGCACGAAAATCCCATGGATACTCTGAGATAAGTGCCCCTCCCGAGTCAACCACTTCTTGAAAGAGTGCTCTATTTCCCGCTGGATAGGGCTGATCACACCCTCCTCCCAGCACAACCACCGTCTTTCCACCAGCTTTTAGCGCTCCTCTATGAGCAGACGAATCACACCCTAAAGCACCCCCTGAAACAACTACTATTTCATGAAGAGCAGCCTCTCTACCAAACAATTCTGCGCATGATAATCCATAGGGAGTAGCTTTCCGTGCACCAATTATAGATAGCCCATTTTGCAATACCCGATAATCCCCAATCAAATAGAGCTTTTCGGGAGGATTTCTTAAATCTAAAAGACTTTTTGGATAACGAGAAGAGTTTTTCTCTATTTCCCAACGGGGCCCCTTAATTACTTTACTCAAAAGAAACTACCTTTCAGTCTAAGCATTGAAGCCTCAAATAAATGAGTTCGTTCAACCTGTGCTGAACAGGATAAATCCGCAATAGTACGTGAGATAAGCAGTATTTTCGACAGCGAACGCATGGTAATATCTTTCCGATTTCCTAAGCTTTCGAACAATTGCAAAGCTTCTTCACTCAAATTACAGGTGCTCAAAATACCAGAAATTGTAGGCTTCAATTCATGACCCGTCTCAACTAATTCACCTTCTTGATTACGCGTGCGCTCAAGAGCAAACGTTTGAGCAGTAATCACTTCTTTTCTCATTTCTTGAGAGCTTTTTTCTTCTGTATGAGCCAAAACATGTTTTAAAGAACTGGGCCATACATCGATATGGATATCAATACGATCAAAGAGAGGACCACCTATTTTGTTTTGATAGGAATTTACTTGCGTTTGAGAACATGAACACTGATGGTGAGGATCACCAAAATAACCGCAAGGACAAGGATTCATTGCGGCAACAAGCAAAAACTTTGCAGGAAGTTTATACGTTCCATCTGCCCGCGTAAGATTAACTTGCCCTTCTTCAATTATTTGACGCAACTGCTGCAACGTGCTCGGCTTAAATTCAGGAAACTCATCCAAAAACAAAATTCCATTATGAGCAAGCGAGACCTCGCCCGGAGCAAGAGGAGTTCCCCCTCCCAATAAACCTGCCGGGGTTGAACTGTGATGAGGATCCCTAAAAGGACGCATTCCTTGGGCAAACGCGTTTACATTTTTTCCTGCAACGCTATACACTAATGCAGTTTCAATATACTCTCTTTCCGAAAGAGGAGGCATAATACCTGGTAGAGCTCTTGCAAGAAGTGTTTTTCCTGATCCTGGAGGACCTACCATAAGCACACCATGATTTCCCGCAGCGCTAATAGTAAGTGCACGCTTTGCAAACTCATGACCACTGATATCCGCATAATCCAAGTAAGCTGGAATATCTTTTTCAGAAATATCTTTTATTTCTTCCCACGAACGAGTCCTCAGCAGGCCCAATGATTTGATCGAAAAGCATGACAGCTGTTTAAGAGAAACAAAGGTGGAGGTAACCGTTCCTGTCAATAGAGACAATCCTAAAGATTTAGCACACATTTGATGAGCCAGTAAGCCTTGAACGCTTGTCGCTTTTCCATCAAGAGATAATTCTCCAACAACCAAAAACGAAGAGAAAGGATCTTTTCTTAGCTGACCAGTAGCAATAAGAATTCCTAACGCAATAGGTAAATCGAAACCAGATCCATGCTTTCTTAGCGAACCTGGAGCAAGATTAACAACTATCTTATCTCGAGGCATAGTAAACCCTGAGCTCTTTATTGCAGCTTTGATTCGCTCCCGCGATTCGTAAATTGCAGTATCGGGCATTCCGACAATAGTAAAGCCAGGAATTCCAGAAGAGACAATAACCTCAACCTGCACAGGAAGCGCTACTACCCCTCTTACCACAGAACTTTGAACATAGGCGATTCCTGGAGCGTTCACACTTATAGTCCTCCCGCAAACGCATTAATGTGCATACGTAAAAAAGCACGTGTCTTCGATACCACCAAAATTGAAATAACATCAAAGCGCACTTTTTCAAAGGAAGGGTTTTTCTCCTGGAGATAGCAGGCCGCAATTTTTTCATATTTACTTCGCTTTACCGCATCAACTGACTCTTCAGGAAATCCCTTTTGAATACTTGTTCTGGTTTTAACCTCAATAAAGCAAAGAGTATCTTCATCGGCCGCTACAATATCCACTTCGCCAGCAAAACAGCGCCAATTTGTATCAAGAATTTCATACCCTTTTCGCTCAAGGAAAAGAGCTGCGGCTTTTTCTCCCCGTTCTCCAATTTCTTGCGGAGTCAGGTTTATTTCATTTTCTGGAATTTCTAATGATTGAGATTCTTGCTCAAAATAGTCTTTTTCTTCCATAATCTACCTCCTTTTTTAGGAGAAAGATACTGAAAGAATTTCAAACCAATCTTAATAAAACTTGAAACAATGCTTAAGCACTCTCTAATAGAGCAGATTTTTACTCACGAAAAGAGAGACGGCTGAGAATAGGTTGTAAAATTTCGACAAAAACTCTTACGATGAATAGGAGACAAACCAAACTGCGCGATAGCATCACGGTGTTTTTGACTTCCATATCCCTTTGATGACGCAAAGTCATATTCTGGATACAAAGCATCGTACTCCACCATCAACGTATCGCGTGTTACTTTTGCAATCACGGAAGCAGCAGCAATTGAAGCGCATTTTGCATCGCCTTTTATTACGTTAATCTCTCGTTGATCAAGATAAAGAGGATTACCATCAAGAAGAATGTGGTCAATTGCTATGCCTTGACTCTCAACAGTCTCTATTGCCTGCCTAAAAGCCTTTCGCAAACAAGCCGACATCCCCTTTGTGTCAATTTCCGATGGTTCCACATGCACTACAGTCCACGCAAGTGCTTGCTTTTTTACATCCTCAGCAATCAGAGCGCGACTCGATTCAGATAATTGCTTAGAGTCGTTCAGCTTCTCAATAAACCGCACCTCAGGAGGAAACACAACGCCACAGACCGTCAACGGACCAGCAAGTGGCCCACGACCAACTTCATCAAGACCAATGATGACACCTTGCCCTGCAAGCTCCTCTTGAAAGGCAAACATGTTTTCTACTCGCTTATGCTCCGCCTCGTCCTTTTCAAAGCGCTTTTTCGTCTTTGCTAAGGCGCTGCGAACACCTTTTCTTGTATCAGCCTGCAATGAGCGTTCAAGAGCTTCAAACTCTTGTTTTGATGCATTTTTTAGCATTGCTTCTATTTCCAACACTGTTTGCATAAACGCACTCCTCTACTTCTGCAGGCGAATCAACAACTCTTAAACAAGATACTAATATTCTTAGAATAGCTCACAACAAAAAAGAGCACGGGCAAATGCGCCGTGCTCATTACGTTTAGTATGAAAAAAGACTTAGTATGCCTTTTCCTTAATCTTAGCTGCCTTACCAATCTTATCACGGAGGTAGTAGAGCTTAGCGCGGTTTACGTCACCACGACGTACAACCTCAATCTTCTCAATCTTTGGAGAATGTACTGGGAAAGTACGCTCTACACCAATCTGGAAGCTAATCTTACGTACGGTAAAGGTTTCGCGGTTAGAAGCACCGTGACGACGGATAACATCGCCCTGGAATACCTGAATACGCTCACGGTTGCCTTCTTTAATACGATAATGAACCTTTACAGTGTCGCCAACGTTGAAGTCAGCAACTTCTGGGTTAATCTGCTGTTGTTCAATTGCGCGGATGATATCCATTTTCCAATTCCTTCTTATATAGTAATAACTCAATTGCTATTTGAAGATGTCTTTAGACACGGCTAGATATTATACGATTAGTAAAGCCATCTTTCAAGAAGTTATTCATTTTTTTCTCATTATTTATCTAATCAAAATCGCACAATAAGCGAAATACCAACAGCCTGATTAGACAAACAATAGTGATGTAGAGAGCATTTTATATTAAGTTAAAGCATTTAACTAACATAAATAGTATTACAGACAATAAATAGTATCTAATAGCGATTATTAAGAACCTTTAACGAATGGCACAAAAAACGGCACATTTAGAAAGGTTTTATTATGCAAGACATGAAAAAGAAAGACGTGGACATTTTTTACATTTATGGCAACGTTCCTACAAACAATCTAGAAAATGAATTTGTATCTATAACAGATGAAATTAATCAGTTCGGCGTTAAGCCAACCGCTTTACTGAAAGAAGATTTGAAGCATTATGACGACGAAACGCTTGTTGAGCACCTTGCTTTTAATCCAAAAAAGTTTCTCAAGCTTCCTGATAATACCGACGAATGGCTTCACCTACCAACACGAACCTTCTTTATCGCTCGTTAGTAACCAGTAAAAAGAACCGCCCCGATAGGAGAAAGTTGGGGCGGTTTTGCGATGTTCTCGCAGTATCTTTCTCAGCAAGTTTTTCTTTAATTATTGAGCGGTCAGTAATTGCAAAGGTAACAAATGAATATGATACTTTTTGCCAAAACGTAGCGTTTTTGATTACCGAAACATGAACACCTTGCTACTATTCGTAAAAACTAGCTAAAATCTAGGGTAGTTTTTCGACCTACGCTCCTCTAACCTAGCCGTAATCTTGCCCAAGTTTAGGCTTCTAACCTTGGCAAAACCTTGACACTTTTTAGGTATAGTAGCCTACCCAAAATATCCCCATTTTTTCAAGCACGAAACCCCTCTAGCCTTGCCGTAATCTTGCCGTCTTTTTACCCCTGTTTGAATAACATCATGAAGAGGAAAAGAAAGATCATTTATGTTTGTCATTCTTGACCTCTTTTAGAAGATTGTAAGGGTTTCCTTTATAGTTTAGCTTTCTAGCAATTCTTAATAGTCTTAACTTGTACGGTATTAACTCCCCTTTTTCTATTGCTATTATGTCGGCTCGATTAGCACCAACACTACAAGCAAGATCGGCAGTTGTTATTCCTTGTTCATTTCTAACCTTGCTCAATAATCTCTGAGCCATTTTCTAAGCACCTCTTTTTGTTTCTTATAGGGCTCGTACCATTAACAATTCTCATGCGTTTCAAACGTGTCCTATTGCGACAATATACGGCTTCTAGATAGCTATACATAGCTTCATCATCAGCATATAAGTCTCCAGTCTCTGTTGGTCTTTTTCTTGTTCTGTCTCCTAGCTTGCTTTCCATATCCAAGAACTTATTACGGTCTTCAATCGACATAATAGAAAGCTCTAGGAGCTGGTTGTTGATGCTTTTCTCATTACTCTTCATCTTTGAGCATATCGGACAGCTATATCCATTAGACAGCCTTACAACTCTCCATGTTGCGCACTCGTCGCACCAAATAATCTCGCGCTCTTGCGGATAGGACACATCAAGATCCAAGAGAAAACAGGCGTTATCTATTTGCTCTTCTGTCTTGTTTAGTTTTGTGGCTATATAGTTAAGTGGAAAAGCCCCCGCATATTGCAGGAGCTTTTCTAATTCTTTGATAGTCCACACGGATAACTACAATCCAAATCTTAAATTTGAAGGATTATCGGGGCGTTTAGAAAGAAGCTCATTTGAATAAATAGACATTGTTTTCCTCTCTACTATCTGTTTTGGTTAATTGCTGGTGGGTTTGCGAGTTTGAAAAAATTAAAAACATTCGTCAGGTTTTCGTTTTTTAGAGTTGTTTCGGTATCTTCAAAAACCCATTCAAAACAAGACATCAAAAGCAAAAGTTTATCTTCGTCGTTCAATGGTTTAAGAGCTTTATAAAATGCTTTCGAAAAAGTAGCTTCTTTCGATAAGTCTTTTCTCAAACGCTCTTTATAGAATTCTGATATGCTGGACTTTCTTTCTGTCAAAATGGTTTCCTTCCTCTACGCTATATGCCCCACGTACTCGGACGAAAACCCTCCTTCTTTCTGCAAAAAGTTTTCCACAATAAAAAGCGAACGAACAGCGTTATATATTCACTTCATATCACTTCACTTCACTTGCTTTTGAAGCCCGCTTCGCAAGCCCTCTTCGCAAGCGGTTATCCACAAAGTTTTCCACAATTTGAATTAGCCCAAAGAACCAGAAATAAGATCTTCCCACTCTTCCAAACCCTGAATAAGTGGCGTTAAAATTTGCGCTGTCCTATTCCTTAAAGCTTGTTCACTCATGCAGTTAAATGATCTTAAAAACGAATAAACCTCGTTGAATGTCGGACACATGCAAGCATCATAATTTCCAACGTCTGACACTTGAAAATCTTCCTTAACAATGGCTCTTACATACCCCTTCGCCCTGCGTGTTAGTGCTGATGCCTTGCCACCGCCAGAACCATTTTTACTATTACTCCTAGAGCGTTCTAAAGAGTATTCGATGCCTTTGAAAGAATTACTAAGCATTAATAACTCCATGCCCTCAAAATCAGCTTCAAAACATGGTCTTTTGCCGTATGTTCCATAGTTAGCAACTGCAACGGCGTATGCGCTCTTTAGCTTGTCGCTTGGCATTGTGTTGAGCTGGTCTGTATAGCTCGCAAACCAAGAGAAATTCTTTGCCGGTTCTTTATCTACTGTTTCCAATGGCTAACTCCTTCGAGCGCATCAAGTCTTGATTTTCTGATTTCCAAGAATTGCTTCCATTCTGGAAACTGTTCGATAATGATCCTTGAAAATGCTGGGGTTAGAATATTGTTTATCTTGGTGTCTTCGCCGTACACGTTCACAAAGCTCTTTGCTCGTGCAAGTTCTATTGCTTTCTTCATCGATGCCCTACGCTTCGCTTTTACGTCTTTCTCAATAATCGAGAATATATACTGCCAACATGTAGGATTTTCAATCGTCCAAGTTTTGGCACGTTCAAGAAATAGGGTTGCGTTTTCTATCTCTTCCTTTCTGCATGAATAACCAGACAGACAACAAACCGTGTTAAAATCTTCTATGGCGTTTCCTACGCTAGCCCCCGTACCCTCTTTCTGTTGGTTATTTTGGTTGATCTCTACAGATACGGCGGGGGTTTCTTTTTTATCGAGCACTCTTAACCCCAATCTTTGAAACATCAATAAACCACCTACGCCCAATTTTTACTGCCGGTAGTTCACCATTGGCGCAAAGTCTACGAATTGTTGTAGTTGTAGTTTTCAAATATTGCGCTGTTTCCTTTGCGGTCAAATATTCACTTTTAACCATGCTTGACACCTTCTTCAATACTTTTATAAGGATAATCAGAAACAACAATATCAACAATATTTAGTATGTTTATACTAGAATTAACCTATATATTGCGTCTATTGCCTATGTTTTAAGTATACATAAACAAAAAAATCGTGTTTGCTATTTATTGAAAAACGCCCTTTATATATCGCTACAAAACGTTTACACTCAAAGCAACCAAAATAACTAACAACTAAATAGAAAGAGGAAACCATGTCCAACTATGGCAACGGTTCTATTAAGGAAATTCTTACTGCTGAGGGCAAACACTACACCCCAAAGAAGTGGCGTATTATGGCTTCGTATACTGACGATAATGGAAAACGTCAGCGACCTAGTAAGATCATCTACGGAAATAAAACAGATGCACAAAAGGCTCTTAATCAGCTCATTAAGGACATTCAAAACGGTGTTGATGTGGTTAAGGGTTCAATCAAGTTTGAACAGTTCGCTAATGATTGGCTAAAGAAGAAAAAGGCATCTGGTCTTAAACTTCAAACATTAGACGGATACGAAAGAGCAATTAATAAGGCTCTACCATTCATTGGAAACAAGCCACTAAACAAGATAACGACCAATGACCTAGAGAATATGTTTTTAGCGTTCTATACCTCAACCGCTAATGGATCGATGGCAAAGTATTACCTCTCCCCTATTAAGCAGATTTTTAAGAGCGCATATCGTCTTGACTTAATCGCTATTAATCCAATAGACAAAGCGGAATTACCAAAACCAAAGAAGAATGAAAAAGTAATCCTTGATACTAAAGAAGCAGTACGTCTTAACAGCGTTCTAATGACTGAATACAAGGCACTAATTGAAAAGTGTGATGTTACCAGCGTTCAGTATTCATCAAGGCTTCTGGGTGCTTATATCTCCTTGAATACAGGTTTAAGGCGTGGAGAGGTTCTGGCGTTGTCCTGGGGTGATATTACTCTAGGTTTTAACAATGGCGTTGAATTTGGTTCTATCAGCGTTTCTAAGTCCATGACAAGGTACGGAATTAGCAATAGTGCAAAAACAGAAGCAGGAAAAAGAGAAGTTTCTATTGATAGCGTTACCGCTTCATTACTGATTGAATTTAAAGCGGTTCAAGCTAAATCAATGAATGATCTAGGATTAAAGCAGGACAATAAAACGCTACTTGTAACAATCGACACATTCAAAGAGTTTTCTCAAACTGCTTATTCTGCCTGGTTTAATAGGTTCATCAAAAAACATAACTTCACCGAAGGAGTCTCGTTTCATTCTTTGCGACATACACACGCTACGTTATTAGTTTCCAGCGGTCTTGACATTAAAACCATTCAAACAAGACTAGGACACGCAAACGCAAGCATTACTCTCAACACATACGCACACGCACTCCCTGAAAAAGACAAGCAAGCAAGCGACATTGTCTCATCAATTCTCAACTCAAAGCCTGCAGAAAAGGAGCATCGAGTTATTAAATTTGCTTAATTTTTTAATCAATGGCACAAAAAAGGGAGCATTTCACTCCCTTAGTGCTTTTGAGATATTGTAAAACGCTGTTTGAACTGTGATTTTGTTAAAAGTTTAGGCTAATCGTAATTAGACAAACAATAGTATGCCATAAATTCCGACGCCTGTAATGATACACCACATAAGTGATTTTGTTTTTAAGGCAACGGGAATTACACAAAGCGCAGCAATAATAGGAATCAACGCAGGCCATAATCCCGCATCAAACATAGTTGGCGAAAGAATGTCGTTTGCAATTAATGCAGCAAATGCTGCAGGAGGAATGAAATTCAGAGCACGCTCAAGCCATTCAGGCAATTCTCTTCCCTGAAGTATCATCATTGGCACACAACGACAAATAAGCATAGTAATTAAACAAGCACCTGCGATAAGAAGGAATGATTCTGTAGGCATTGTCATACGCGATCAACCTTCCTAGAAACAATCATTCCTGCAGCTACTCCCAAAAGGGCGCCAATCAAAATTGCAGGGCCACTTAATCCAACCGCCTTACAGAGCACCACACCAACAATAGCAACTCCCGCTGCAACAATATTGCCCTTTGTTGCCTTTTGAGAAAAAAGAAGACATAGGAAAATACTTGTCATAGCAAAGGAAGCTAACGCGGTAGGAACTGAAAGAAGATTTCCTAAAATTACGCCAAGAGAATTAGAAAGGGCCCAGGTAGTCATAGAAATAACATTGACTGCCGTTGCATTTTTTACGTTCCATTTCGACGTTTCGAAATTCGCTAGATTTACTGCAAAGCTTTCGTCGGTTACGGTCGCGCCAAAAAAGAAAGCGAGCGGTTTTTTCGTTTTTGAAGTAAATCTCGAAAGAGAAGCACCGTAAAGCATCTGTCTGGTATTTACCAATGAAACACTCGCAATAATAGCGGCAACAGGAGAACTCGCAAGCCACATATTCGGAATCATGTACTGACCTGCTCCCGAATAAAAAGTCATGCTCAAGATAAATACTTGTATTGCATCAAGTCCAATTTGTTGTTCAAGAATTCCGCAAGGGATACCTAAAAACACATATCCCAGCATAATTGGCAGCGCAGCCCTAAAGGCGCTTTTTATGTTTAACTTTTCCTCCATAGCCTGGTTAGTATATACCCATTATCCAAATAAGGCACAAAAGAATGCTTTATTTATGCCAAGATGCTGGAATAAACATGTCTTCAAAGAAATTGATTGCGTAACGATCAGTCATTCCGGCAATATGATCAGTTACCGCACGAAGCTCATCTCCACCAGAAATAGCGCGATACTCAACAGGAACTTGATCATAATGGCGAACAAAATAGTCAAATAAATCTTCAACTAGATGCTTTGCCTTATACACTTCTTTCATGACTGGTTCTGAGGTGTAGACCTTGTCGAAGAGAAATTGTCTCAGCTCCATCATAGCGTCCCAAACAGGCTCGCTCATACAAATATCATCCTGTTTTGCACTTGTTTCAATCATGTCGTACACTAAAGTCTGAATACGGTTTGAATGGCTTGCTCCCAAGATTTTATGAGTAGAGTCAGGAAGCTCAGATTCCAAAAGAGCTCCCGCGCGAATAGCATCATCAATATCATGATTCACATAAGCAATACGATCAGCAGTTGCTACAATTCGTCCCTCAAGAGTTTCGGCTTTCTGAGAGCCCGTATGGCACACAATTCCATCCCTAACTTCAGCTGTTAGATTCAAACCACGCCCAGCGTTTTCTATAACCTCAACAACTCTCAAACTCTGGATATTATGACGATAGAGACATTGATTAGCAGGGTCTTTATAATCAAGGCCCTTATACTTGGCAATACAATACGAGATTGCGTCCTCTCCCACATGGCCAAATGGAGTATGGCCCAAGTCATGACCAAGGGCAATAGCTTCCGTTAAGTCTTCGTTTAAGCCAAGCGCACGCGCGATAGTGCGCGCAATCTGACTTACTTCAAGAGTATGAGTCAAGCGAGTACGATAATGGTCTCCTTTTGGCGCAAGAAAAACCTGTGTTTTATGAGATAAGCGCCTAAAGGCTTTAGTGTGAAGAATTTTATCCCTATCACGCTGATACTCATTTCGATATAAATCAGGCTCGCCAGAATTGACACGTCCTTCGCTTTCGTCAGAAAAGGATGCATCACCACTTAAAAAGCAGTGTTCCTGATTTTCAGCTACTTCACGGGTAATTAATTTCATAATTGCATCTCATCTCTTAACAAACAGTATTCTCTTTTCACAATAAAAGTAGTACCTGCTTCTTATTCTTGAACAATTAAAAGACGTCTGCAGCCAGGGCAAATAGAAAGAGGCGCATCCTGTTTTACCATGCCTAAGCGTCCTACTTCAAATTTCATGCGACAGGCACTGCAAGAACTGTTTTCCATTACAGCTAGCGCAATAGGACCACATACTGTTTTCTTCTGCTCGTAGACCTTTAACACCTCATCAGATAATTCATCGGCTAATTGTTTACGAGCCTTCTTTGCAGCAATGATGCGATTCTGTAGCGCACCACCTTCCTGCTTAAAAGAAATAATGAGTTCTTTTTCTCTTTTTTCTTGAGCAGCACAAGCGGTCATGATTTGTTTCATAACAGGATTAATCTTATTGAGCTGGTCTTCAATAGCCTGGATCTTTACGGAAAGCTTTTCTCGCTGCTTTGCAATAGTGTTCAGATCGTTTGTATAGTTTTTTACGCTCCGATAATCGGCTTGGTTCTCTTCAAGATTCTTCTCAACTTCATGTTGACGCGCAATGAGGGATTCATCTTCTTTTTCTAATGCTTCGTACTTTTCCTCTGCTTGATCAAGCATGTCCTGAACTTGAACCTTTTTTTTCACGATATCAGTAAGTTTTTTTCTCGTATCAGCAATAGCAGCATACTGAGGCAAATTGACAAGTTCTTTTTCTAAGCGAACAAGATCACTATCAACCTGTTGTAATTTTTTGAGCGTATCGAGTTCGATTTGAGAAGCAAACATGAAAAGCCTTTCTTTTTTACGCTCTTTCTTTATTCGAAAACTTCAAAATGGCGAATGAAAGAGCTCAGCTGCCGTCTTAACAGAGAATTCCTTTGATTTGCTTTACTGAATTCTCAAAAAAGTAAATCATTCCTCAAGACATCATAATGAAATACTACGAGAAACAAGCTCGGGAACACTCCAGTTCTTTTCTTGATTGATAATTGTAATCGAAGATGGGTCCACCGATTCAGCGATAAGCGTTTGTTCAAAAACGTCACAAAGAACAAATTCAGAATAATCATGACCTAATTCAATAATAAACAAACCTGATTTGTAAGCATCAAGACAATCGTGATATTTAACTTCTCCGCAAATAAGACAATCAATGCCCCTATTGAGGCATTCTTTCAATAAGAAACTTGCTGAACCACCACAACACACTACTGAGCTGATAATTGCATTTTCATCCCCCCACATTCGAGGAACAACACCAAGGTTTTCATAACAGCGCACAGCAAGATTTCCAAACGATAAGCTTTGAGTTTTGTCTGCGCTCTCAATTGCACACACTGCGCCAAACCCTTTTTCTTTTGAAGACGAAAGGGGTAAAAGCGGATTCAAATAGCGAAGACCGAGTCGTTCTGGAAGTGCTTTTAATCCCTGAATCGAAACATCACACGCGGTATGAAAATTCATGCAAGATAATCCATGAGTAAGCGCAAAATGTATTGCTGCTCCTGGCGTTTGCCCTTCTTTTTCAAAAGGAAGAAAGGAAGTTGGAGGTTCTAAGAAAATAGGATGATGGGTAATTAAAACATTTGCCCCTATCTCAACAGCTTTTTTCATCGATTCAACTGTTGGGTCAAGTGCGATAGCAATGCCCGTTACTTCCTGATTTGGATTTCCTACACGTAAGCCGGTATAATCCCACTCTTCTGCATCTTCTTGCGGAAAAGCCTTCAGTAGAATTGCCTCAAGTTCGCCTACCGTAATAGGAAAACCTCCTTTTTGAATTGCCATTTCAGTCCCCTCATAAACCTCATCTTTTGGCTAATACGACACTGCTTCTTTAAACAAGCTAAGAAATGTATCGATATCATCCTTAGTTGTTAATTCGCCCATAGAAACACGTATAGAACCGAGCGCTAAATTTTTCTGAATACCAAGTGCACTCAACACATGGCTTGGGTCAAGCGATCCTGTTGAACAAGCAGACCCTCCCGAAACACATACTCCCTTGCTGCTTAAGCGAAGAATAAGTGTTTCACTCTCATAACCTTTTACCATCACATTCACTACATGGGGAGCATACTTCTCAGAGCCTTTCTCCACCTCAACAGTAGGGACAACTCCCTTAATAGAAGTGAGCTCTTTATAGCAATAATCGCGAAGATTTCTTAATCGATCCGCTTGGGACTCAAGCACTTCTACCGAATGGTTTGCCGCTGCAGCAAATCCAACAATTCCGGGAACATTTTGAGTTCCGCTCCTCATTCCGAGCTCCTGGCCGCCTCCCACAAGGAGCGGTTTAAAAGGGGTACGCGCTTTAATATAAAGGGCTCCTACTCCTTTTGGTCCACCAACTTTATGCGAAGAGACCGAAAGCGCATCAACTCCCCACTCTTTTACTGAAAAAGGAATCTTACCAAACGCTTGAGTGGCGTCAGTATGAAACAAAGCTCCCTTTTTGTGAGCAACTTCTGCCAAGGATTTGATATCCATCACCGAACCAATTTCATTATTGACCGCCATAATGGAAACAAGAAGAGTGTTGTCGTTAAGGGCATTCCGCAAAGCTTCAACTTCTATATGTCCTGCCCTATTCGGATATACCTTTACAACCTCAATTCCTTGCTGTTTTAACACACGCTCGGTCTTTAAAACTGCATCATGTTCAATTGCAGAAATTACCACCCGGTACGTATCAGTAGTTGTTTTTTTCTTTTGAGCACTAAGAAGACCCGCAACAATACCAAGAATTGCCGCATTGTCCGACTCGGTTGCCCCCGAAGTGAAATAAACCTCATGACCACGAGCATCTAAACAGGAAGCAACCTTAACTCGCGCTTCCTCAAGCGCTTTAAATGCATTCCTTCCGCAATCGTAGAGAGAATTTGCGTTGGCGTTTCCCTTTTCAAGACCCTCAAAACCAGGAACGAGCAATTCAGACATAGCATCATACGCCTCATGAGAAAGAGGTGTAGTTGCTGCCCAATCAAGATAGATCATTATTTGCTTGCCTTTTCTAACCTAAAAACGTGCAGAAGTTGCTGCATTTCGGATGTCGGTAATAGCTTTTGCGGGATCTTCGGCACAAAAAACAGCAGAACCTGCAACAAGGACGTCTGCGCCCTTACTTCCTACCAATCCAGCAGTTCTATTTGGGCTAACACCACCATCAACTTCGATAAGAAGATTAGGATTCAGCTCCTGTGCCATTTGTGCAACAGCAGCAACTCTCTGCTCCGAACCTTCAATATAAGACTGTCCCGAAAAACCAGGAAATACACTCATGACAAGAACCATATCCAAGCTGGCAATAAATGGCTTCACGCGTTCAATAGGAGCATCTGGTTTTAAGGAAATAGCAGGACTTGCTCCTGCCTGGCGAATGCGCGCAATTAACTCATGACCTTCTTCTTCAGACTCAATTGCTTCAATATGAAACGTAACAATGTCCGCTCCGGCTTTTAAATACCAATCAAGCTGTTCTGACGGATTACTAATCATCAAATGAACATCAAGAGGAAGCTCTGTAATAGCTTTTAATTGAGAGACAAACGGAACGCCTAAGGTAAGATTAGGAACAAAATGACCATCCATCACATCTACGTGAACATAGTCTGCTCCGGCTTTCTCAAGCATACGAATATCTTTTTCTAGATTCATGAAATCTGCTGAAAGAATAGAGGGAGCAATCTTTACTGCACCAAACAAGGAATCCTCCTACCAACACGTTACTTATTATGATTTGCTTCAAGTGAAAGTAGCATCTCTTTAATGGCGAGCCCACCTGAATACCCTACTAGATTACCATTTTTACCGATAACTCTATGACAAGGAATAATGATTGGAATGGGATTCTTGTTGTTAGCGTTCCCTACCGCTCTCATCGCTTTTGGATTTCCTAGAGCTTCTGCTACTTCTTTATAGGTACGCGTTTGGCCATAAGGAATACGCTTCAACTCTTCCCAAACGCGTTTTTGGAATTCGGTTCCTTCTGGATTAAGCGGAAGGTCAAAAGTTTTCCGCTTGCCCGCTAAGTATTCAAGAATCTGGTTTGAAGCTTGAGTAGTTAAGGGAGAAGGTTTGTAAGGCAAGTTAAGCTTTTGAGCGCCAAACATCACCTTAGTAATTGCCGTTCCGTCACAGGCTATAGTAAGACGACCAAATGGAGTCTGATACAAATAGTAAGAAGGTTTTTGGTTCTGCATCAGTCTCACCCTTCTTAGATAGGGGCTACCGTTTCAATAAGTTTTAACTAAAAACCCCAAAATTCAACATTTAGGGGACGCTTGAACAAAGATACAATGGCTTCTTTAATAGGAGCATTATTCCATACGATATCTCGTACAACATTAGCAATAGGTATCTCAACTTCATGCTTTTGAGCCAATGGACAGATGGTCTGACAAGCAAGAGCACCCTCAACAACCATATGGGTTCTTTCCTCATATTCCGAAAGCGTGCCACCTTCAGCAAGAAGTTTACCAAAAGACCTATTACGCGAATGCTTTGATGTGCAGGTAGCAATCATGTCACCAGCGCCAGCAAGACCCATAACCGTCATAGGATCACCACCACAGGCGCTTACTAATCTTCCCATCTCCGCCATTCCGCGCGTAATAATCAATGAAGCAGTATTATCGCCATAACCAAGGCCATAGGAAATACCTACTGCAATAGCAATAACATTTTTGTATGCAGCACACAATTCAACGCCGTAATAATCAGAAGAGATATAACAACGGAAAAAGGTTGAATTAAAGATATCCCGAAACATTACTGCAGTTTCATTCGAAGGTGAAGCAATTACCGCCCCGGAAGGTTGACCAATAATTACTTCTTCAGCATGGTTTGGACCAGATAATACAGCCAAACGCTGTTCGTTTCCCAGAATCTCCTTAAACACTTCAATAGGAAGCAGAGCAGTATCCTGCTCAACACCCTTTGAACAGAGGATGATAGGGATATCCGACGAAAGAATATGCTTGAACGCACACGCCATCTCTCGCATAAGGCGAGAAGGAGTTACCACCACAACTGCCTGAGCACCTGCTAAACATTCCTCCAAGCATGAAGTTGCAGAAATAGAATCACTCAACAAGGAGTCAGATAAATAGCGAGGATTAACGTGGTGTTTGTTAATTGACTGGGCAACCTCTTCTTTACGCGCCCAAATCACTACCTCATTGCCGCTTATCGTAAGCACTTGAGCAAGAGCGGTACCCCAAGAACCGGCACCAACTACCGCAACATTCATTACTTATTCACCTTCTTAGAACCAATACGATTTTCGCAATGGTTTGCAAGACGGGAAATATTTTCCCTGTGCGCATAAACAACAAGCAATGCAGGGATAGAAATCAGAATAATGGCAGGAAGGTTTCCCCAATAGAAAAAGACTGCGAAGAAAGGACAAGCAACTGCAGCAGCAATTGAACCAACCGAAACGTATCGTGTAAGCAAAACTAATACGATAAAGAGCGCCAATTCAAGACATGCGCCAAGAGGACCAAACACAATAAAGAGAGCGCCTACCGCAACAGCAATACCTTTTCCTCCATGAAAGCCAAGCCATGGAGAATAAATATGACCCGACACGCAACCAATGAATGTGCATGCGAGGCAAACTTGATATTCGAAAGAACCTAGAGCAAAGCCAAAAGAGGTCGCAAATATCGTTCCGAGAAAGGCAGACAATAAGCCTTTACCGAAGTCCAACACAAACACTGCCGAACCGCCAACTTTTCCCATCGAACGCATTGCGTTAGTGGTTCCAATATTGCCAGACCCTTCTTGGCGAATATCCTTCTTAAAAAAAACTTTAGAGATGATAACGCCCCAAGGAATAGACCCCAAAATAAAGGCGACAACAAAGATTAAGATATAGGCAATTGAAAACACGGATTTAATCCTTACGTTTAAACTTCAAGCGAACGGGAGTTCCTTCCAAGTCAAAACTCTCGCGCAATCTATTCTCCAAATAACGCTCATAAGAAGGTTCAATAATGTCAGGATGATTGCAGAAGAAGGTAAACTGTGGAGGGCATGTTGCCGTCTGTGTTACGTATTTAATCTTCAGCATTTTTTTACCCTTCGAAATCGTATGACCGAAATCGCGGATATCCTGTAACCAATTATTAAGTTTTGAAGTTGGAATAGTTTGATTGTAGTTATCAAACGCGGTATCAATAGCATTCCAAATTCGGTGAACATTCTTTCCGGTCATTGCAGAGATAGCAATAACAGGCGCATAACCAACAAAGGTAAGACGATCTTCAATACGTTCACGTATCTCAGCTTTTCGTTCTGGACCATCAACAATATCCCATTTGTTGAGAATTACTACCATAGCGCAACCACGCTCAGCAGCCATACCAGCAACACGCTGATCTTGGTCGGTAAGACCAATGGTTGAGTCAATTACCAATAAGGTAACCTCCGCGCGATCAATAGCACGAAGAGCACGAACGAAGCCGTAATACTCAACATCTTCGTCAATTGAGCTTTTCTTTCGCAAGCCAGCCGTATCAACAATGGTGTAATAACGACCCTCATGCTCAATAAGGGTATCGATAGCATCGCGGGTAGTGCCTGCAACATCGGAAACAATTGAGCGCTCATTATTGGTCATTTTATTAGTGAGAGAAGATTTTCCTGCATTTGGCCGACCAATAATAGCAACATTGATAGACTCAATCTCTTCTTCCTCATCATATTCAGGTAAAGCACGAACTACTTCATCAAGCAAATCGCCTGTACCTGTTCCATGAAGAGCAGAAATTGCCCAAGGCTCACCAATACCCAGTTGCATAAACTCCCACATAGCTTCTGTACGCGCAGGATTGTCTAACTTGTTGACTACCAAAAAGATTGGTTTTTTACTGCGGCGCAAGATTCGCGCTACCGCAGAGTCGTCGGTATTAATACCTGTTTTACCATCTACCAAAAAGAGAATAACATCCGCTTCATCGGCAGCAAGAAGTGCTTGAGAACGAATGGAGCCTTGAAAGCGATCATCATTACCCATTTCAATACCGCCTGTATCGATAAGGGTAAACTCAACACCATTCCAGTCAGCTTTATGGTATGAACGATCGCGCGTTACACCACGCATCTCGTGAACAATTGCTTCATTATTTTCTGCAAGACGATTTACCAAAGTAGATTTACCTACATTTGGTCGTCCAACAATTGCAACAATTGGCAATGCCATCGTCAATATCCTTACTTCTCAAACCTTATTACAAGGCACATTACAGAGATTCTAAATACGAAATTACCGACTTAATCTGATCTTCAGGAGTTGAAGCGCCCGCACTTATTCCAACCACTTCTTCTTCCTCAAACCACGATGCATCAATTTCGTCTACAGTCTCAATATGAAAAACACGTTGACACTGCTTTGAACATAATTCAAACAAACGAGTTGTATTTGATGAATTTCTTCCACCCAAAACAATCATCACGTCAGCATCATGAGCAAGCGTTGAAGCTGCCTCTTGACGCTGAGTTGTAGCTGAACAAATTGTATCCTTTACTACTGGATTAATTCCTCTATTCTGCAAAGCTTCCACAATCTGTTCTAATTTTTCTCGCGATTGAGTAGTCTGAACCACAATGCCAATCTTTTCTTCAAAAAGCTCAGGAATGTCTTCTGGACAGCCCACAATGGTACACTTACCACTTTCCTCAAGCGCATGAGCCGAAATGCCTTCAACTTCAGGATGGCCTGCCTCTCCCACAACAAGAACATGATACCCATCCTTTGCTAGACGGGCTGCTGCTTTTTGAGCACGCATAACATGAGGGCACGTTGCATCCACAACGGTAAGACCCTTTTTCTCAAGGTTTCGAATTACCTGAGGAACTACGCCATGAGAGCGAATAATAATAGCCTTTGAAGTTGCTTGGTCAGGAGACTGCGCTACACCAATTCCAAGATTCTCTAGATTGCGAACAACGCCCGGATTATGAATCAAAGGACCAAGCGTTTGAACGCTTCCGTAAGCATCAAAAGCTTTATAGGTCATATCAAGCGCACGTTGAACGCCATAACAAGCACCTGCGTTCTTCGCAAGAACAATCTTAAGATTCTTCACGTTACTGAATATCCTTTGCTTCTTTCTTTGCCTTCTTACGTGCTTGTGCTTCTTGGTAAGTAGGCAAAGAATCCATATCTACGGTATTGATTAAGTGTTCCTCGAAAACTTTTGTGTAGTCTTTGTTTTCAGGAAAAAGCTCAACCATGTTTACTTCTTCAGGCGCACATCCATACGTCAAAGCGAAGGATTGACGCATTACATACCAAACACAGCCATCAAGACGCTCATCTTTTGGCAAGAAATCAAACTCAGATAAGTCTATAGGTTTGCCAAAAGTAACGGTGATTTTTGGCAAACGCAAGCGTTTCCCTTTTTCCTTAACAAGAGAAACGTTAGTAAGACCAACAGGAATCAATGGTGCTTTTCCCATACGGGCAATCAAAGCAGCACCACCATGGAGATTACAAGAAACGTCTCCTTTTCCTCTTCGGGTTCCTTCAGGAAAGATAGCCACCAATTCCCCGTTTTTCAACATGCGAGAAGCGTTTTTCACCATAGCCCTATCAGCCGAATCGCGTTTTACAGGAATAGCGCCAACACGACTTACAATCCAACCTAAAAGGCCATGAGCTGCTGAAAACAAGTTCTCCTTACCAATAAGGTGCACCCACTGCTGAGGTCGAACCGCAATAAACATGAAAACAGGATCGAGATATGAGGTATGAGGACCGATAAGAACCGCACCGTGCTCTTTCCCTATAAACCCTCTAATATTCTCGATATTTTTCACTTCATAGCGAAATACCACTTTGCACAAAAAACGAAAGAGACCCGAAAGCAAATGGGCAACTCCGTGTCCCATCTCATTGTCGGTATTATTTCCGCCTAAAGATTTCGCCCACAACTCTTCTTGTTTTTGGCCCATAAATCCTACGACCTAGCCTTTGCAAGAGCACATATATCTTCGATTACTTGCTCGATATACGTATTTGTTGAGTCCATAATAATTGCATCATCAGCTGGCTTCAAAGGCGATGTTGCGCGGTTAGAATCAACTTCATCACGCCGAATAATGTCAGCTAATACCTCTTCATAATTTGTTGAACCAATACAGCGGTCAACATTTTGGCGAACACGACGGTGGGCACGTTCCTCTGCTGAAGCAGTAAGGAATACTTTTACTTCTGCATGAGGAAATACCGTTGTGCCGATATCTCTTCCTTCAACAACATAATTACCTTCAGAACCAATACGCTGCTGTTGTAAAACTAGTGCGCTTCGTACTTGAGGAGTTGCCGAAACAGGAGATACTGCCTTGTCAATTTCGGCAGTACGAATTGCAGCGCTAACATCCTGACCGTCAACGTAAACATACTTTGGAGTAGGGTTATCTTTATCGTGACCAAAGGTTATAGTGCATCTTTGCGCAAGCTCGCCAAGCGCCTCCTTATCATCAAGGGAAATACCCTCAGCTAACGCTTTGTAAGCAATTGCACGATACATTGCTCCCGTGTCTAGACAAGAAAACCCTAAATTGCGCGCAACAATTTTTGCCACCGTTGACTTTCCTGCGCCAGATGGACCATCAATAGCAATAATCATCGAGTAAGCCTTTCAAGAGTGGATAAAAACGTTGGAAAGCTGACAGCAACTGAATCGAAATCAACAATATCAACAGGCTTATTACCACAAAGACCCACTAACGACCAAGTCATTGCAAGACGATGATCTTTTCGGGAATCAAAAACAAGCCCATCAGGGATTTCAAATCCAGGCTGGCCTTCGATATACAAATCATCATCTTCGCACCATGCAGCAATGCCAAGCTTACCCAGACCTTCAATAATAGCATCGAGGCGATTAGATTCCTTCTTGCGAAGCTCAGAAACTTGTCTAAAGACGGTAACGCCTTTTCCTCCTGCAGCAACTAAAGCGAGAACAGGAATCTCATCAATTTCGCTCGCAATATGCTGAGAAGGAATTTCGCAGCCAACTAAATTCTCCGTGTAGTGAGCCTCAATTATTCCCGAAGGTTCTTTTCCTTCTCCACCAGTGCGGCGAATTTCAATAGAAGCTCCCATGCGTTCAAGCGTGCGAACAAAACCAGTTCGTGCAGTATTTAGGCTCACGTTTTCAATTTGAATACTGCTTTCCTTCTTTAGAAGCGCAGCACACACTAAGAAAGCAGCCGAAGAAGGATCACCAGGAACTTGAATTTCAGAAGCATGCATAGCAGCAGGGCCTTCCACGGACGCAACACAATAGCCTGCAGAAGTCTCAACACCATACTCAGGAAGGAGTAGTTCAGTATGGTTGCGAGAAGGTGCTGGCTCATAAACCGTCGTAGTTCCCTTTGCTCTCATACCTGCTAGCAATACCGCTGTTTTAAGCTGAGCAGAAGCCATGGGCGCCTCATAGGTAATTGCCTTGAGGTTAGGAGTTCCAATTTCAACAATAGGAAGGTTTTCTTTTGCTTCAGGCTCAAAGCGAACGCCCATCTTCATGAGAGGAGCAATAATGCGGCGCATTGGACGATGAGATAAAGACTCATCACCGGTCAGTTCAACACGAATATTCCAAGGAGCTAAAACACCCATAAGCAAACGTGCGGTAGTGCCAGAATTGCCACAATCGATGGGGCCTTCAGGCTGCTGTGGGCCTTCAGAGCCCCAACCAGTAATACCACCTGCAAGCGACCCGTCTGGTTGTTTTTCCAAATTCACTTTTGCACCAAGCGCCCGTACCGCATTAATTGAGGAACGAACATCGGCCGAATCAAGAACTCCCAACACACGGGTTGTACCGTGAGCCATCGCAGAAAATAGGACAGCACGATGCGAGATAGACTTATCACCCGGAACTGTAATAGAACCACGGAGTGGAGAAGATAGTGGCTCAATACGCGTAATGTTGTCATGAGAAGTCATACTAATCCTCCTTTACGTTGAGAGGTTTAAACGAAATACTAAATCCAGCCTTGATAAGCTGGGTTGAAAACTTACCCACATCACCCTCGTCGGTAAGAATCAAAATCAAGTTTGCAGTAGATGAAGTGACGTGGTCAATTTCGATAGATTGAATATTGCATCCAACCTGACTTGCAATAGTGGTCACTTCTGCAACAACACCTTTACGATTCGCCATTGGAATACGAACCTCTAATAAGTCTTCTGTTGCAGGAATCCATTTTGCAGGAAGGGAACGACGCGCATCAGCGGCAACTTGAAGAAGATGCTTAAACTCTTCAGCGTTACCTTGTGCTAATGCTGTTGAGAATTCTCCTAAAATTCCCCTGATTTCTTCCAAGCCACTTACGATTGCTTCTTGATTATCAAACGCAATGCCCGTCCACAGAGTTGGTGAACCTGCAGCAATGCGTGTGGAATCTTTAAATCCACCTGCAGCTAAACGAAAAATAGACTCTTGGTCTCCCGCATGGCGAACTGCAAGCTCAACCAAGGAAGAAGCCACAAAATGCGGTACGTGACTTACTACCGCAACCGCTTCGTCATGATTTTCGCGAGAAAGCGAAACAACGCGTGCGCCTAATGAAGCAAGCACCTCGTGGAGCCGCGCATACGCCTCTGGAGAAGAGTTTTCATCAGGGCATAAAACCCAGTGACATCCTTCAAACAAATCATCACGCGATCCTTCAATGCCGCTCTTTTCAGAACCAGACATAGGATGGCCCGGAATGTAGTTATTAGGATACGGAAGAATTTCTTGCGCCTGCTCAACAATAAGTTCCTTAGTTGAACACGCGTCCGAAATAATGCCTTTATAGTCAACATCAGCAAGAAGCTGGAAATAACTTGCAGTAGCAGGGACTGGCGTTGATATCATCACCAATTCGCACGAATTGATAATTGACGCAATCGATTCGCTGGTTGGCAAGAATCCTTCAGTTAGCCAACCGCGCTCCTTTCCTTCAGTCAAGGAGTCTTCCGAAACGTCAATGCCGTAAATTATTGCCTCAGGATATGCTTTTCTATATGCTCCCGAAAACGAAGCGCCAATAAGGCCCGTTCCAATAACCGCAATTGTTTTAAATTCTTCACTCATAACGCGATAGCCTTCAATCTAAACTATTTGTTCAGAGCTATTCTATCATGGCCACCTAATCAACCGAGGAGACTTATTTCCTTGTCAGTAAGAAGGCGCCATTGGCCAGGTTTGAGAGAATCAAGCGTTAAACTGCCAAAAGAACACCGGTGAAGCGATTGCACAGGATGACCAACTTCTTTGCACATGCGTTTTACTTGATGCTTTCTTCCTTCGTGAATGGTAAGTTCGATTACCGAAGAATCCTTTTTCGACGAGAGAAGCCGTGCCTTTGCAGGAGCAGTCATGCCGTCCTCAAGCTTAACCCCCTTTTCTAAACGAGAAAGAGTATCTTGATTGGGAACACCTTTTACGTGCGCTCTGTATGTTTTATCAACGTGATACTTTGGATGAGATAAACGGTGGACCAATTCTCCATCATTGGAAAAAAGGAGTAAGCCCGTTGTGTCAAAATCCAAGCGACCAATATAAGTAAGCCCTGGATACTCGTCTTTCGGCAAAAGATCAATTACGCAAGGCCTAGAAAATGGGTCTGACAGAGAAGTGAGATAACCAGCAGGCTTGTTGAGCATAATAACCACATGGTTTACCGGTATGGCAATCTCTTTTCCATCTACCGCAACAGTATCTTCCTCGGGGTTTACCCTAATTCCCATTTCGTTTGCAAGGCGCCCATTGACCGTAACGCGACCTTCAAGAATAATTGCTTCGCTTCCTCTACGGCTTGCAACACCACATCGTGCCATATAGCGCTGAAGAGGCATTGATTCGGAATTACTCATCTTCGTCAAACACCAATTCGTCAAAATCAATTTTTTCAACCACGCCAATGCTTGATTTAAGAGCCTCATCAAGCATTTGTTGCATCACTTCAGTAAGGTTGTTCGGAGAATCATTACCTTCATCTGGCTGGCTCACTAACATATTTGCTTGAGTATCTAACGTATCTGCTTGGTTATTATTTTCGCCAAAGAGTGTATTATCGTTATTAAGCTGGATTTGAGCATGATTATCTCGCACAATATTCAAGCGATCAAAAATGAGGTTTTGCGTTTCTTGGTCAGGAGCAAAGCTTTCCAAATCAGGAAGATCTTCTACCGAACGCAAACCAAAACGCTCTAAGAATGCTTTTGTCGTACCATATACCGCTGGATTTCCTGGAGCATCCAAGAAACCAGCCTCTCTTACGTACCCTTTTTCCAACAGAGAATTAACTGAGCTGTCCGAATTAACTCCGCGAATTGAAGAGATTGCACTTCTGGTCACTGGCTGACAGTAAGCAATAATCGCAAGAACTTCTAAGGCAGCTTGAGAAAGCTTACGCTTGTCCCAAGAAACCACATATCGTTCAATGAGTTCATGATATTTAGGATGAGTGGCAAGCCTCCATCCTCCCGCAACTTCATATAGTTGAATACCTGAATCTTGTTGCCGATATTCCTCCTGAAGCTCTAAAAGAGCATCCTGAACCGCTTCGACGCTTACCCCTAGCATGCCTGCAAAAGTCAAAACGGTAACTGGCTCTTCAGTGATAAACATCATAGCGCTCAAAGCGCCTTTAATATATTGATTATCCTGCTGCTCAAACATGCAAACACCTTATAAAACAGAATCGAATGTTTCATTATCAAAATCAATTTCTTCAGCAGTTTCCAAATAGCTAATCTCTATGTCTCCAAAAAGCTCTTTTTGAGTGAGATTTACCATTGAACGCTTAAACAATTCAAGCACTGCAAGGAAAGTTGCTACCACTTCTTTTTGAGACGAACTGTCTTCAATTAATGCAGAAAAACGTACCGTTTGAGAAGATTTTAGAGAAGTGAATATTGTCTTAATCTTGTCCTCTAAAGAAACCTTTTCTTCTTCAATATGCTCAGACTGAAGAAGCTGAATATCTCGCACGGAAAACGCTTGAGCACAAAGCTGCGCCAAGCGGGAGACTTCAACCCCTCTCAAAAAATCAGGCATCAAGGAAAGCGTTGACCGGTCTGGTCCGCAGGTACGAAAGTGCAAACGCTCCTGAGACTCAAAACGAGCCTTAAGAGCGTTTGAGGCATTTTTAAACTTTTTGTACTCAATAAGATGACTTACAAGCGCATCACGCATTTCGCTTGGCGAATACTGTTCAATTTCTTCAGAGATATCTACTTTTTCTTGAGGAAGCAGGCTTGCAGCTTTCAACTCAAGCAAAGTAGAAGCTACCAAAATAAAATCACTGCTCACATCCAAGTCAACGTTTTTGAGCCTAGAGAGCTCTTCTAAGTATTGATCAGTTATTTCGTTAATTGAGATTGAACCGACATCAATTCGTTGCCTACTCACTAAATAGAGCAACAAATCAAAAGGTCCCTCAAAACTATCAACACGAACTCGATATGACACAGCAGTATTCCTTGGAAAAAGAAGCGCTTATTTCCACATTACTGGAGGCATTTTCATTGCTTCACGACATGCAGCAATGGTCTTCTGAGCCTTTGGACGTGCTTTTTGGGCTCCCTTTTCCAATACTTCCTGAGCAAATCCAGGGATTGCGGCAATCTCCTGACGCTTTTCAGAAAACTCTCCCAAGTAGTTCACCAAGTCATCGGCAAACTTCTTTTTATGAGCAACACAACCACACGTTGCATTACGACAAGCACAATCAAACTCTGCAATAGTGTCAGCATCGCCAATTAATTTATGAATCATATGAAGAGGACAAATGTCTGGATCACCCGGATCAGTCTTGCGAACACGAGCAGGGTCGGTCATACAGGACATTGCTTTTTGGCGAAGATCGTCAGCGGTATCGGAAATAAAGATTGAATTGCCGTAACTCTTAGACATCTTTCGGCCATCTAAGCCAGGAACTTTAGCGCCATCTGAAGCAATCAAAGCCTCAGGCTCAACCAACGGTCCAACAATAAGGTCTTCTCCCTTTGCTTTACCGTCCTTAATCACTTCGCCGTAAACATGATTAAAACGACGAACAATTTCTCTATTAATTTCCAAATGAGGAAGCTGGTCAGCACCAACAGGAACTTTATTTGCTCCCATGATTGCAATATCAGCACTCATAAGCATTGGGTACTGGAAAAAACCTACGTTGCTTAAGTCTTTATCGGAAATTTGCTGCTGTTGTTCTTTATAGGTAGGAACACGCTCTAACCAGCTCATAGGAGTAATCATTGAAAAATAAAGGTTGAGCTCTGCAACCTCAGGAATATCAGACTGACGATAAATAACCGACTTATCCGGATCCATACCTGCAGCAACCCAGTCAAGAACCATTTCCTCTGTGAAGGTAACTACTTTGCTTGGATCCGCCCAATCGGAAGTAAGAGCATGCCAGTCTGCAACAAAGAAGTATACTTCGTCTTGCTCTTTTTGCATCTTAAGCATGTTCTGCAAATTGCCAAACCAATGACCAAGATGCATTTTTCCCGTTGGACGATAACCTGTCAAAACAATGTCTTGTTCTGTGTTGCTCATATTTTTCTCTTTCTTTTTTCACAATGAAGCCCTCTATGAGGCTTTCTTCGACAAATCCTCTTAGTGAGGAATTAGTACACTTGCTATATTTCCTGCTGTAACGTTTAAGTATAAACCGATTATGTCTATATGTATCAAAGAAGGCAGAATAAAAATCACAATAAGAAAAACCGGTAAAGCGTATTGTTGAATACGATAATACTGAGGTAGATACTTTCGTGGCACCAAAAGAGCAAAAATACTTGATCCATCTAAAGGAGGAATTGGCAATAGATTAAAGAACATTAAGAACAGATTAATGTAAATAAACTGAGGCAAAAAGATTCCATACAACACCAAAAAGAAATAATCATTATGAGCAATAGGTGCAGCGCTCATGATATACATTGCCAAACCGCCCAGTATTGCCAATAACAGGTTTCCTAGTGGTCCTGCCAAACCAACAAGGACATCTCCCACGCGAGGATTCTTAAAGTTTCGAGGATTATAAGGAACAGGCTTTGCGTAACCAAATATTGGACCACCAATAAACAGAAGCAGCGCAGGAAGAATTACCGTTCCAAACGGGTCGATGTGTTTAAGCGGATTTAAGCTAACACGCCCTTTTAATTTAGCGGTATTATCCCCAAGCGCATGAGCAACAAAGCCATGCATAAACTCATGAAAAACAAGTGCAGGCACAAAAGAACATACTGCACACACTACATAAAGTATTTGAATTTCCGTACTCGTCATACGCTACTCGCCAGCTATTGCTAACTTATCGAAGTTATTTTGGCGCAATGCTTCATAGACACCAATTGCAACCGAATTTGAAAGATTTAAGGAACGCAAGCCTTCCCTCATAGGAAGACGAACACACTGATTGCGATATTCCTCCAAAATTTCCGGATCAATTCCCCTGCTTTCTCTGCCGAAAATCAAATACACTTCCCCTTCAAGTTTTTCGTCATAAAAGCATCTATCAGTCTGGCCGGTAAAAAACAGCAATCGGTCATCTTTATGTTGCTCCAAAAATTCCCTTGTACAGGAATAGCGCTTAATCTCCACTTTGTCCCAGTAATCCAACCCTGAACGCTTGAGATTTTTTTGCGTCAAACGAAAACCCATTGGTTCCACCAAGTGAAGCACCGCACCAGTGCAAGCGCAGGTGCGCGCAATGTTTCCTGCGTTTTGAGGTATTTCTGGTTCAAATAAAACAACATTAAGCTGTAGCGAGCCCATGATTGTCCTTTTCTTTTTCTAATCCGACAATTATTAACCCAACATTTTTTGTTGGTTCTTCATTTCTTCTTCTATTTCCTCCGAAAGCAACATCCACTCTTCTTCGTGAGCAAGAATGCTCTTTTTTAATTGAGCGTGCTCAGCAATCACATCGGTAGATGCTCCTTCTTTGGTATAAAATTCTGGATCAGCTAACAATGTCAATATTTCTTCCATACGAGCCTTTTCTTTTTCCAAAAGCGCATCGAGTTCTTTCACGCGCGCACGTTGCTTTTTCAACGCACTATATGCACGATTACGCGCTTCTGCTTCCAAGCGTTTCTGTTCCTTCGATTTTGGCGAAGAACCCTTTGGCTTCGTAAGAAGAACAGGCTTTGATGCGGTTGCCTTTGACGAGCTTTGCGAAGATTTATCCTGAGGACCACTGCTTGAATTGCTCACAAATTGTTCTCGTTGACTAGAAGAACCGTCTTTATCAGTTTTGTTCGCAGCATCAGAGAAACCACTTGATTGCAACCTGCCCTCTGCTGGTTTTTTAATCTGCGCATCTCCTTGATCAGAGAGAATGACTGTTCTTCGTGGCGTTGCCTTTTGCCTACCCGCATTTCGCACTAATTCTTTAACGCGTGAACTATTCTGCTCTAAACGATGGGCATGCTCCTCTTTTTCAAGAGCATTTTGCTCACTCTTGTATAAGTAATAATCGTAGTCTCCGTCATATACGGTAATTTTTCCTGGCAAAACTTCCACTATCTTGTTCGCGACAGAACGAATAAGATGGCGGTCGTGCGTAATCAAAAGCACTGTTCCTTCAAACTGCCTGATTGCCTGTTCGAGGATATCAGCACTTGCAATGTCAAGATGGTTTGTCGGTTCGTCAAGACACAGCAAAGGTGTTGGAGATACCAACATTTTCGCCAACGCTAGTCGACATTTCTCACCACCAGATAAAACCGATACCTTTTTATCAACATCATTAGGGCCAAAAAGAAACGAACCTAAGAGCGTACGCACTTGAGAAATGCTCCAGCCAGGAGCAACCCTATCGAGCTCTTCAAATACCGTATTTCCAGGGTGCAGTTCTTCTAACTGGTGTTGGGCAAAATAGGTTTTTGTTACGTTAGTTCCGTAACGAATAGACCCACTATCTGGCAACAGAGCTCCTGCTACCATTTTGAGAAGAGTAGATTTTCCCGCGCCATTAGGACCAACGAGCGCAATTTTTTCGCCACGATAAAAGTTAATATTCAGATTATCGTATACAACTTTTTGTCCAAATGATTTAGACACTTCTTTTACTTCAACAACTAAATCCCCCGTACGAGGAGGCTGTTGGAAGTTGAAATGGACCGTTTTTTTCTCGGGAGGGACCACGATTCGTTCCATTTTTTCAAGTTTTTTTACTCGATCCTGTACCTGTTTTGCTTTGGTTGCTTTATAGCGAAAGCGCTCGATAAAAGCTTCCATGTGCTCAATCTCAGCTGCTTGTTTTGCAGCTTGTTCTCTCAAAAGCGCAAGAGCCTCTTCACGCTGCTTGAGATAAGATGAGTAGTTTCCGGTATACAAACGGACAGTGCCTAAATCGATTTCAGCAACACGACTTACCGTGTTATCTAAAAAGTCACGGTCATGGCTAACAATAATCACGCTTCCGGAATAACTTTTCAAAAACCCTTCTAACCAGGTAACGCTTTCCAAATCTAAGTGATTTGTTGGTTCGTCTAATAAAAGGATTTCAGGATTTCGGGTTAGAAGCTTTGCAAGTGCTATTCGCATCTGCCAGCCACCTGAAAACTCGGTGGTAAGACGCTCCATGTCGTCTTCTTTAAACCCTAAACCGAATAGAACAGCTTTTACTCGAGATTCAAGAAGGTATCCACCCATTGACTCATACATATCACGCGCTCTACCGTAAGAAGCAAGTTTTTCGTCGGAGGGATTACTTGCCAATTCTTTTTCAAGCGCGACCATTCTTCGTTCTTGCTCAAGAACTTCTTCTTGAGCAGAAAGAACCTCTTCGAAAATGGTATTTTCGCCCATTTCGATGGCTTCCTGTTCTAGATAGCCAACCCGAGCACCCTTTGCAAGAACAACTTGACCTTCATCAGCAGCTTCTTTTCCAGAAATAATATTAAGAAGGGTTGTTTTACCTGCACCATTAGGTCCAACCAGGGCGAGTCTGTCGTATTCCTCTAGGCGAATAGACACCTTAGAGAATAATACGCGTGCTCCAAAGCTTTTTGTTATTTTTTCTAATTGCATAATCATAACTTGGTATTCTAGACCAACCCCTCTAGTCTCACCTATAAAAATAGACCAGAGAAGCTCTGGTCTACTAAAAAACATATTTTTTGAGTGTATTAATCGAAGTAGATTTTTCCTTCATCACTTCGATCCAACTGACAACCTTCCACATATTCAATAAAACTATCTACACAGTAAGGACGATAGTTTTTCTCACTGTAAGCAAGATAAATAGTGTGATAGAAACGTTTCTTTTCTTTCGCATTGTTTACTAATGGACGAATAACGGCATCGTCAAGCTTGCGAATAAAGAAGGTATCCACCATAACAGCAGTACTAATGCCATTTACTGCAAAACCAGCAAGAATAGTTTCGTCATCAAAGGCATATTTAATACCACTTTCAACACCCAAAGAATCGAAAAGACCCTTCATTGATTTTCCTAGAGGAATACTATCTCGATAGGAAATAATCTTTTGTCCAACTAAATCTTCAGGCGTAATAAATTCTTTTTCAACTAATGGAGAATCTTGATTTGTAACTACAATTACTTCCTGTTCTACCACAGGAACATAGACAACATCAGAAAAAGAATCATCGCGCGCACAGAAAACTACGTCATGTTTTCCTTGAACAAGACTTTCCAGCAAAACCTGGGAAGTCTTCTGGGCAATATTAAAATCATGCCTATGCTCGCAATTTTTTCTGAATTCATTCATGATTTTTGGCACAAAATCAACTTGAACCGTAATAATGCAACCTAAATCGATAGTACCTCCATCGCTTTCACCCGAATAGCCTTTCATGATAGCAATACCTTTATCAAGCTGTTCAAGCGAAGCGTTTACGTAAGTTAAAAATTCCGCGCCATATTTTGTTAATTGAACATTACGACCTTTTTTCTGGAAAAGAGATACTCCCAATTCTTGCTCCAAAGAGGAAATAGAACCGGAAAGAGTTGGTTGAGTGATAAATAACTCTTTAGCAGACTTCGTATAATGCTGAAGTTCGGCCAACTTTCTAAAGTAATAGAGCTGAGATAAATTCATTAAAACCCCTACAAACGTAATTCCTTACAATAAAGTATAGCATTATCCAATTAATTAAGCTCTATTTATCGGGATTTTAATAAAAAAGGTCAGGCATAAAGCCTGACCTTGTCTTTCACTAAAAGTGCCTTGCTAGGCAGTTCAATAAATCCTAGCCGAAACGATATTCAACACCCATAGTTGGCTGTGGGTACTCCCACTTTTCAAGAATAGTTTCACCACAAATCATGCGGCAAGTACCACACTCGAGGCAACCAGCATAGTCAAAGATTGGCTCGTCGCCCTCTGCTGGCATTTTGTAAAGAGCAGCAGGACAGCACATAACAAGCTTCTTGAACTCTGGGTCGGAAGCCTTTACGCCTTCTTTAATTACGATGTGAGGGCATTCCTCATCAACATTAAACTTGTTGAGGGAAAGCTTCTCGTCAACATTAACGGTAATTTCAATCATAGAGCCTTCACACCCTTCATTGCGTCCTTAGCAAGCTTCATCATGCCAACCTTCTTAACAGCAGGCATTGCCATATCCATAACATGCTTACGAGGTTCACCATCAACGATGAAGAGATCATTCATGATGTCACGAATCATTTCAGGATAACCACGGAACATACGTGGGCATTCCTCGAGGAAGTGAGGAGCCTTAGCGTACATCTTCATATCACGCATAACGAAGGAGTTGTCGAGCATAGTACGATATACGCTCAAACCAGCCTTAGAAGTGTCGCCTGCATCAAGAGCCTTAATAGCAGCTTCACCAGCAATACGACCAGACTCAACTGCTAAGTCCATACCACGAACGGTATAACCAAGATTCATGCACAACATAGCTGCATCGCCTGCAACGATAACACCGTTACCAACGATTTCAGGCATCATGTTAATGCCACCTTCTGGTACTACGTGACCAGAATATTCAACAGTTTTACCGTCACGGATAAGTGGAGCAATCTCAGGACGGTTCTTGAAGTTCTCGAGCATCTGATAAACAGGGATGTCCTGCTTGAGAACCTCAGCCATGGTAGCTACGATACCAACAGAAACGGATTCTTCGTTTGCATAAACAAAAGCACCGCCAATTACACCATTGGAGCAATCACCAGCAAAGAGCCAAGAAGCACCCTCGCCTGGGTTACAGAGGAAACGGCTTTCGATAACGTCTGCAGGAAGCTCAATGGTTTCCTTTGCACCAACAGCAACCATATCAATAGAAGGAGCCTTCTTGGAAAGACCTGCTTTAGAGGTGAGGAGAGAGTTTACACCGTCAGCAAGAATAACCATTTCGGCAGTGATCTCGTCACCGAATGCGTCAATACCAGTAACTTTACCATTATCGTCCATGAGAAGATTCTCTACTGCGATGCCGTAAATATATTCAGCACCAGCATCCTCTGCCTTCTCAGCAAGCCACTGATCGAATGGGCCACGGAGAACAGAGTAGGACTCCTGACCTTCCTTCTTCAAATCCTCAGAAGTGTAGTCAATAGTGAAGTTTGAATCTGGAGAAATCAAAGAAATACGCTCATGGGCGATTTTGCGCTGCAAAGGAGCATCTTTGTAATCATCGAATACCTTTGCAAGTGAGTGAGTATAAATACGACCACCAGTCATGTTCTTTGCGCCAGCGTAGTTACCACGCTCAACAACAAGAACTGACTTGCCAGCCTGTGCAAGTGTGTAAGCTGCTACAGAACCTGCGCAACCAGCACCTACAATAATGACATCGAAGTCTGCTTCAGCCATTACTTTTCCTTTCAGAGTAATCATAAAAGTACGGAGTGCTCCCACTTCTCGTAAAATGGTTGCACTCCGCAGAATCTAAAAAACTTAGAGCTTTTCGATCAAAGCAGGGATTACTTTGTAGATATCGCCAACGATACCGTAGTCGCACTGCTTGAAGATAGGTGCATTAGCATCCTTGTTAACAGCGATAATGGTGTCAGCGCCAGTTACACCAACCATGTGCTGCATCTGACCGGAAATACCCAATGCGAAGTATGCCTTAGGAGCAAGCTGCAAACCAGAAACGCCGATGTAGAGATTACGAGGCAACCAGGTTACATTCTCAGCCAAAGGACGGGAGCAACCAAGTTCGCCGCCAACCTTAGCGCCCAAGTCACGTGCCATCTGAAGATCCTCTTCAGCCTGGAAACCACGACCAGCACCAATAACAACATCGCACTTAGTGAGGTCTGCACCAGTCTTAGGAACTTCCTTAACGCCACGAAGAACGAGTGGCTTAGCAGGAGCTACATAAGCAATGGTCTCAACAGCGTCGGTACCAGTTGCTTCTGCAGGAGCAAAGCAAGTTGCAGCAACGGTGTAAATCTTAGCACCAGAAGCGGTGTTCTGAGCCTCAGCCAAACCACCGAAGTACATGGTGGTTGCTACGTCACCGTTGATTGCGGTTACGTCAGAAACAACAGAAGTACCAAGAGATGCGGCCAAAAGACCAGCAAGAATCTTGTTACGAGGAGTTGGCTCAACAAGAACGATGTCTGCGCCAGCAGCCTCAAATGCAGCCTTAACACCAGCTGCAGCGTTCTCTACAGGCTGACCTGCAGGAAGCTCAATATCATAAGCCTTATCAGCAACACCAGTTACTGGTGCGCCCTTAACAACAGCCAACTCAACAACATCAGCGATGGAGCGAGCACCAGCACAAAGTGCCTTCTGACCGTCAATAGTTTCAGCAAGAACTAATGCTTTCATTCTTTAATACCGCCTTATCCTTATTTGATTGCTTCAGCAACAGCAGCAGCGAATGCGTCGATGTCGCCCTCTTCGAAGATCTGGCACTTACGAGGAGCCAATTCAGGAGCCTTAATGTCAGAAACGGTGGTCTTTGCCTCAACAGCAGCACCTTCGTTTACAGTCTGTGGCTTCTTCTTAGCAGCAAGAATGTCACGCATGCCAGGAATACGAGGTTCAGCAACCTCAGGAGATACTGCAATAACTGCAGGAAGTGGTACTTCGATCTCCTCAACTTCGTCGTCAAGAGTACGCTCAACAACTGCAACGTTACCCTCGATTGCGATGGAAGTTACGTTGTTTACGGTAGGAACGTCAAGAGCTGCAGCAAGCTGTACGTTTACCTGACCAGCATAGAAGTCAGCAGAACCGTCACCACAAATGATGAGGTCATAATCAGCTGCGTTTGCGTCAACGAGACCCTTAAGAACCTGTGCGGTAGCGAAGGAGTCTGCAGTCTCAAGTGCGTCATCAGCAACCATGAAGAGCTCGTCAACACCGCGAGCAAGAAGTTCCTGCTTAGCCTTGTTATCGTTAGACTTGGTAGGTACAGCAGAAACTGCTACTACAGAAGCACCGTTTTCCTTTGCCAACTGAGCAGCTGCTTCGATAGCATTCTTGTCATACTCAGATACCTTTGGTTTAGCCTTGGAATAGTCCAAAGTGCGATCAGTGGATACGAAGATATCCTGATCGTCTGGAACTACCTTTACAGCAACAACAATTTTCATAATTTTTTTGCTCCTATTCTTGTTTGTATTACCTACAAAAAAGAGATTGAACTTTTTCTAACCAAACATTAGCAATGATCCACTTACGTGAATCATTGCTAAATTAGTTACCACTTATAGGACTTAGCCCTTCTTTGCGCGATATTTTGCAACAATTGCACGACCAGCAATGTAGTCCATAACCTCGCAAGTACCACCAGCGAGAGCGTTACCACGGAGGTCTTTCCAGATACGACCAACGCGTACTTCTTCGGTGTAACCAAGACCACCAAAGATTTCGATTGCATTGTCAGCAACCTTCAAGCAGGTCTTAGTAGACTCGGACTTGAGCATTGCAACCTCAGCGTTGCAGGACTGACCGTCGTCGAGCATCCAGAGGCACAAGTAAAGCATGCAACGAGTGTAAAGAATGGTGCGCTTGGACTCAGTAATGAGGTCCTGAACACGAGGGTTATCAGCAATTGGCTTACCAAATGCGATACGGTCAAGAGCGTAATCAATAGCATCGTCAAGAGCTGCTTCAGCAAGACCGAGACCCTGAGCAACAACGAGGCAGCGCTCGAACTCAAAGTTCTTCATAAGAAGCAACCAGCCCTGACCCTTTTCGCCAAGACGATTTGCTTCGGTAAGCTTAACGTCATCAAAGAATACGTCTACGAAAGGAACAGTCTGCTGACCAAGCTTAGTCAAGTGAGCAGTAGAAACACCTGGGGTGTCGGAAGGAACAAGCCAAAGAGACATGGACTTGTTCTCACGTGCAGGATTCTCGTCCTTTGCAATTACAACGAGATAAGGAACGTCTGCACCGTTGGTAACCCAAGTCTTCTGACCAGACAAGATGAAAGTACCGTCGCCCTGATCACGGCAAGTAGTGGTCATGCCCATGTTGTCAGAACCAGCGCCTGGCTCGGAAAGACACATAGCAGCAAAGCTGCGACCGGACTTCTCATAGTGATCAACGATGAGCTGGCACTGCTCTGGGGAACCGAATTCTGCAACGTCGTATGCAGCCAACATACCGGTCATGAATGGAGTCATGCAGCCAGTTGCACGGTAGAGAGTCTCAGTAAGAATACCGAGAGTAAAGCAGTCTGCAGGGATACCGCCAATTTCCTCTGGCAAACCCATAAATGCGAAGCCAAGGTCACGATATGCATCCTGAACCTCATCAGGAACACCATGATGTACTTCGTACATTTCCTTTACTGCTTCATCAGTAAAGTAAGTTGCAGCAAATTCCTTAATGCTGTCAATCATTAATTCCTGATCTTCGGTGAAGCTAAAATCCATAGTTTTCTCCTTCTCCTCATCTAAAAATCAGCCTAGATGAAATTGTCCTGGCTTAAACCGCCAGAGGTCGGACTTTCTGCTGTAAGAAAGTTTGAAGTTTATGGAAAAAAGTGTCCAATAGGTTATTCCCCGAACAATCACTTTTGATTCATAGGTGTGTTCTATTGATTCCGAATTTTTCCCCTCAACAAGGAAGATAATACCTTTACAGACACTATTTTTGTACCTTTCGAGCTCAAATTTGAACGTTAAAAAACTGCTCAATTTTTAGAATTTGACCATCTGAAAAAAAATGATAGCCGGCAAAAGGCCAAAAAACAGCGATGAAACAGAAGGCAAATTAAACAAGCAGCGCGGTTTGTTACAAAATAAGAAGCCTCTTTTTGGGCAAAAGCTTTACCCGATCGTTTTATCCTTTCATTTTCTTGGACAAAACGACAAATAAGGGGAAAGGATCTTTTAATAATTCTTCTTGAACACCAATTGTTATGCACTCAACTCTAGCGCTTCTTTACTTAATTAAATATAGGGGAGTTCAAAACCGAGTGAAAATCATGAGAGCAAACCCAAAAACCTAAGGAGATTTCTTTATACAAACTGAAACTTCCCTACTCCTTCTTAACGAACCAAAACCTCTAGCCAAAAAGCTGCCGCAAAAAAACACTGGCGCTTTAGACTTATAGAACAACTGTCGTTTTAAGCTCTTAAATCAAGTGAAAACAAGGCAAGCAGATTGATTTCTAAGATAGATTTCAAGATTGATAGACTTATTGAATGAAAACATTAGAAAAAACCTATCAAAGGCCAAAACACGCCTTAATACACTCACAAAAGTGGCATTAGTGCAGGAAAAACGTTCATTAATAGCCTGCACCTATCAATCATAAAAATAATGGAAAAAATTCCCTATTGGACAGCTTTAAGACTAACAAGGGTATAATTCTTGCAGCGGAAAATCCGGAATCTGCCGCATAAGGGTCATAGGCGTAATACGCCTCAGATACAATCCAATTAGGAGGATTATTAATGAATCCAAATGCAACTATTACCGACGAACAGTTCAAGGCTTTCCTCAAGAAGGTTCGCGAGCAGGTTGAAGGTCCTTACACTGAGTGGCAAAAGGAAATTGAAGTAACCAACACTTTCCCAGAGAAGTTCTATCAGTGGAACATCGACAACGACATCTATCGTTACTCTCTTCCTGTAGAGTACGGCGGATGGGGCCTCACCGAGAAGGAAATTCTTCAGGTACAGGAAGAGTTCTCCCGTGGTCCTTCGGGCATGCGTATGCACATGCACTATGCATCTGACTTGAACTGGCGCATCCTTGACGACTTTGGTCAGCCTGAAATCAAAGAGAAGTACATGCCTCTCTTCCAGGACAAGACCATCTTCACCAACTTTGCTCTTACTGAGCAGTCTGGTGGTACTGGTGCTGACTTGCACTCCACCGCAGTTTGGGACGAAGAGAAGGGTAAGTGGATCCTCAACGGCGAGAAGTGGCTCATTTCTCACACTGACTGCTCCCAGTTCTCTTACGTTATCTGCGTAACCGACCCAGATAAGAAGGGTGACGACCGTCTCTCCGCATTCTTCGTACCAATGGATAAGCCTGGTTTCGAACTCGTTCCAATGCCTCATATGATGGGTTGCCGTGGTTCCGGCCACACTGGTTTGAAGTTCACCAACGTTGAGCTCGAGCCAGAATTGATGCTTGGCAAGCGTGGCGAAGGCATGAAGGTTGCTATGCATTCCCTCGCTGTATCCCGTGTACACATTGCTACTTCTAACCTCGGTATCGCTCAGCGTATGTTCGAGATGTCTATCGCTCGTGCTCGCGACCGCGTTACCTTCGGTAAGCCAATCATCAAGCGTCAGGCTATCCGCATGAAGCTCGCTAACATGCAGATGATGATTCATGCACTTCGTTGCACCATTATCGACTTCTGCGACGACTTCGATCTTGACAACGAAGGCGAGTACATCAATGAAAAGGCTGCTATCTGCAAGCTCTTCTCCATTGACACCGTTCGTCTCGTATCTGACGAAATGCTTGAGATCTTCGGTGGCGACGGCTACTTCGAGGATTCTCCTTACGGCCCAACCGAGCTCCTTTATCGTGACTGCCGCGCTATGTGGCTTGAGGAAGGCGCTCCTACCGTACAGCGTATCACCATCGCTAAGGGCGTAGAAGACCATGACGGTCACATCGAGTATCAGACCTGGATTGCAGGTACTGCTCTCGACTAATTGTTTGAATCATGGTTCAAACTCCAAGTTTAATTCTTGGTCAGATTCCGGAGAAAGGGCGTTTTTAACGCCCTTTCTTTTTTTGTAAAAACTGAGGACTGCAGAACGAAAAAAAGAAAGATAACCCTAAAAGGAAACGCGGGAGCTATTAATCTTTTTGTTTTATTTAAGGTAATACAAGCGAACGCCGTTATCGTCTTCGTGGAAAGCAGCTTTTCCTGTGTGCTCAAGATAATCAACAAAGCTGTAGTTATACATCAGTCTTCTTCCTCGAACCTCTGCTGTTTGTGCTCGATAGCCTCCCGGCCTATGAGCTTCTGCAAAAGACGAAAAATTATACATACTGATAGGGTTTTTTTGCTGAGCAAGGATATCAAGAGATTTCCGGAACGGCTTATCACATTTCCTAATCATTTTTTCAAGAAATGCATTAATCGCTTCTGTGCCAATTAAAGGCTTTTCGTGACTCATCAGAACGTAGTTTAAATTTGCCTGCTTGAGAGACTCAAGACTATCAAGATACTCTACAAGAACGGGTGTCTCTGTATCAACTTTTAATACACCTGGCGCAGAGTCGGTAATGTGATCCCCCGCAAAAAGCAGTCCTTTCCCCCAATCTACCAAACAAATATGGTCATTGGTATGACCTGGAGTAAAGATCGTTTCAAAAGAATAGTCTGCAATTTCAAATGTTTTTCCTACTTGCTTTTGAATCTGCTTGAAAGCTTTTGGGGCTCCAATAATATTCTTTCCATGAAATAACTCCAACAGAGGAATAAATTCATAATCGTTAGCTTGAGCAGAACCAGTTGCGCGAAGATACGAATTAACATTTTTTTCTTGATACACCTGGCGAGGACCATGAAAAACATTACCTACACCTTGCTTTAGACAATAGGCGAGATTTCCGTCGTGATCCTCGTGAAAATGAGTAATAAAAACATCGATTTTTTCCCACGGAATATTAAAGCGATCAACCACTTCATCAAGCATTTTTACTCCACAAAGCTCCCACCAACCGCAATCGATAAGAAGAGCTCGCTTTCCTGGTTCAACTACGCAATGCCACATGAGGCGTTTTGCAAAGGGAAAATTCTCAATCTCAAACGTGCATCTATAAATAGCTGGAAGTATTTCATTGAAATACTCAACACACTGGTACGTAGCCTTAGGAAACATTGGTGTTTTGTTTCGAAAAAAACTAGGAACACCATCATCAGATGAAGGATATGCTTCTGTTATTATGCTCGTTTGTTTTGGCAAGTCTGTAGAGTAAATCATAGTATTTCCGTAATCATCAACAATAAACAGAGACAAGTCTACTCTCAAATGCGATAACTATAAGCAGGAAAGGAAAAATACTCCGAGAAGAGTGCGAGAAAAAAGATGGTGGGCCCACCCGGATTCGAACCGAGAACCAAAG
>OLPV01000050.1_pt1 | contig 116205 bp, 81 predicted proteins | sample 1671961 | NCBI WGS metagenome assembly OLPV01 (sample SAMEA3136630, study PRJEB25190) | human gut metagenome | biome: human gut; feature: human-associated habitat; material: faeces | place: Austria | collected 2013 | reverse complement strand
GAGTCCCATCTTCGGCTCCAGTGAAGCTTACAGGGTTGGAATCCATTCAACCCTTTTTGTTTGTTCAAGTCTTATTGCTTAGGATGGGACGAGAACCTCAATGTTATTTTTTTGATTATTGGGTACAGAAACTGCCCTCTGTTTTACAAGCGAGTAGGCAAGAAAGGTCTGGTGTGGTTTATAAACTTCTGATAGTTGCTGCCACAATTATTTGGGGAAGCTCTTTTGTTATCGTGAAAGACATTACTTCATATATTTCCCCTGCCTGGATTCTGTTCATTCGCTTTTCAATTGCGGCTCTGATTTTGGCATTGGTGTTTTGGAAAAAAAGAGCACTCTTCTTTAAAAAAGAATATCTTTTGTACGGTTGTCTCTTTGGCTTAGCTCTTGGTAGCGGGTATTATCTTCAAACTGTGGGCATTCAGTATACAACTCCAGGCAAAAATGCATTTTTGACGGGTACATATTGCGTGATGGTTCCTTTTCTTGCATGGGCGGTGACCTATCGTGCGCCAACAAAATTCAATCTGGTTGCGGCGTTTCTTTGCATTGCAGGTGTAGGCTTTATTAGTCTCAATGGTGAATCCGACGTCAACATAGGTGATCTTTTTACTCTTGCTTGTGCTGTCTTTTATGCAGTGCACATCATTTTGGTTTCAAAGTTCTCCAAAGGACGCGACATATATGTGCTTACTATGTGGCAGTTTGCTACGGTTGCAGTGCTTTCCTTGGGGATAGGGATAGGTTTTGAATCGATTCCTTCTTATCTTTTCAGTTTAGGATTCGAGCAATATCTTTCTTTGGGTTATTTGGCGGTTGCGTGTACGGCAGTTGCTCTTCTTTTTCAGAATGTTGGCCAGGCTCATGTTCCTCCCGCAAGTGCGAGCTTATTGCTTTCTTTAGAGTCTCCTTTCGGTGTTGCATTTAGCGTTGCGTTTGGGGCTGAAGTGCTTACTGGTCAAGTTATGATTGGTTTTGTTTTAGTTTTTGCTGCAATTTTGGTATCGGAAGTTTTGCCCGCAAAGCTTGCTTTGCAAAAGGCTTCGTAAAGGTAAGAGCGAAGCAGGCATCGCGAGTATTTCTTTCAAAGCAAGTAATATTTGTATTAATTGAATAAAAATTTGTGATAGTTGAAATAATCTTCTGGAGTTCCCAGGTATACTAAGAGCTAATTGGATAGAAAACCAATTTTCCTCTTTTGAACCTGTTAAGTAGTTCGGTGTCTACTTTATATAGGTGCTCGGTGAGTTTATTGTAGAGGGCAAAACTTGTCCTCTACTTGTCTGAACAGGCGTTATGCGATAATTAATAATGCACTGTTACGCAAAGTGGGCTATTATAGACACGGTATTAACAGGGTTTTATTTGGTGGTATACGGAAAAGTGTGAAGGGGGCAAGAGTATGAAAAAATCCAATTGGATTATTTCTGCAGTAGCAGTTCTGTCTGCCTGCTTCTTTCTTGCTCTTTGGTACTACCTCCATTTCGATATTGTAGACAATCCGCTCGATTTGATTCTTACTATTGTTTGGTGGGTTTTAGTAGTGGTTGTTTGTTTTGTCATCCATAAAAGCGAACAGCAAAGGCGGGAGAGTATCCGCACCTGCTATGTTGGCCCAGGCGTGCTTTTTAATTCTGAAGTAGGCGTTGTTGGATTCGGTACGTCAAATAGTGCAACTGATAAGATTGAGCAGATTCTTAAAGGCCTGGAGTACAACTTCAATCGAGAAGAGATTCCGCTAGACTCTAACGGAAATTCAACAATTAAGTTTATGTATATTGTTCGTACAAAAGCTTATAAAACTAAAAAGAATGAAGACAACTCTGAAAATCTTACTTGGGATGGCGAAGTGGTTATTATCTCTGCTAACGAGGTTCATCCTTTTTCAAGCGGAGATGAACTCCGCGCTCTTATTGGGTAAAAGGCGTTAATTCCCAAATATCGGCCAGCGCAATACGTTCTTTAACTATCCGAACAGTATGAAAAGTCAGGTCAATTTCAGTCACGATGCCTGTAGTGGTGCAATACCCTTGGTTTTGGTAGTGAACTACTTTTACCATATCTCCCTTTTTGATATGTGAAAGAGTGCGCGAAAGCTCTAATTCTCTTTCTTCACTCAGTATTCTCTTGGGTTCGCGAGTAATTTCCCTTTCCTTGATTAAGTCATAGTAGCCGGTAAGGGCAGCAAAAGGCATAAACTGACGCGCTCGGTCGGCAGGATCAACGCGCCGCCAACTAGCATCAGGAAAAACTGGTTTATCCATGGTGCCCTCCAACCTGCTCGTTGCGTTCTCGAGAAGTTGCTTCTTCCTTATAACTTGACGCTTTCAATAAAGCGTTTTTTCCGAACTTCTGTTTTACGGCAAGAATGGCTTCTTGAACCGAACGCTCTTTTTGCGTTTCTTCGAAGTTATCAAAAAGGGATATTTCTTCGAATTCCTCAGGAAGCACACCGAAAAAGCCAATATTGATTCGCCTAATTTGAGCGTTTAAGGGAGTAATTTCGTCGTAGAGCTGAGCAAATACTTTCCAAATCTGTTTAAAACCTGAAGTACGATGAGGAAGCTTGTGCGATTTATGAGCAGAACTTTTTTGTTCAAACCCTAAGCCTATACTAACGCCGCTAATGATTGAGTTTTTTTCAATAAGGCTTAACACCAGCGAGTCCACCATTTCGTAGAGAACAAGGCGTGCTTCTTCATAAGAATAGCTCCGTGGGAGAACTTGCCCGCTGGTAAGACTGTTCGATTCCGGTTTGTATTCTTTTATTTGGGCTATAGTACACGGTTCCATTCCCCAGGCATGATCAATGAGAAATTCGGCATTTACCCCAAATTCCTTAAAGAGCGTCTCTTTTTTCATGGCAGCAACGCCGGCAAGGTCGTATACGGCATATTTCGAAAGGCGGCGTGCAATACCAGGACCAATATTCCATATGTCAGTGATGGGACGATGGTGCCATATCTTTTCTTGGAAAAGCGCTTCGTCTAAATATCCAATACCATCGACCTCATGTTTTGCGGTGATATCAAGAGCAACTTTTGCTAGGAAGAGATTGGTCCCAATTCCTGCCGTTGCGGTGATGTGGGTTTCTGAAAAAACAGCCTCTTTGAGTGTTTTTGCGAAGCTAAGAGCGTCCGTTTTGTAGAGTTTTAGATAAGGTGTGGCGTCAATAAAACACTCATCAATCGAATAAACGTGAATGTCTTGCGCAGAAACGTAACGTAAATAAATTTGGTAAATATCTGCAGACCGCTGCATATATAACTTCATGCGTGGTTGTGCCATGATGAAATCGATAGTGTCGGGAATTTCAAAAACACGGCATCGATTACGTACGCCAAGTGCTTTTAAGGCGGGTGTAATAGCAAGACAAATTGTTTTTTCCGTACGCGTAGGGTCTGCTACTACAAGATTGGTAGTGAAAGGATCAAGGCCTCGTTCAGCGCACTCTACGCTGGCATAGAAAGACTTTAAATCAATGCATATGTAAGTTCGGTTTTCCACAGGGGTATTGTACGCCACCATTTATAGGGAACCTGTCCGCTAAATGGAAGAAAAGCTATGGAAAAATAATTTTTTTCACGCTAGAATCACGCATTATTACATTTGGCGAAGGCTGGCTCATTTCATAATGAGGCGCAAAGGCGCACAGGGGAATTTGGGTGAGAATCCCATGCTATACCAGTAACCGTAATTTGCCTAAGTGATGGCAATTAAGTCGGAATGCCTGCCGGCACAAGCCCTGGATGAAAGAGAATAGTATGAAAAGGAAATTCCTTCCTATGCGGGGTGGTGTTGTGTGCGCTCCCGCTCCAAACACACTTGTCTTTAAGTTGTTTTCCTGCATGCTTGCGGCGTTGTTGGTTTTTGCAACCGCTTCTCCTGCTTATGCAATTGAAGAAAGTGATCGTGATACAGGTTTTGATGAGCTCGCTTCTCAAAAGACCCTTTCAATAACTCAAACGGAATCATCTGAAAGTCAAACAGCTTCAACTGCACAAAAGACAGCCTCATCAGACGTTCAAGACGTTTCTTCTGAAGCTACATCTTCACCTACTGCTAATACGCTTATGCAAGCTGCTTTGTTGGATGAGGAAGAAGGTTCTTCCCAAACTCTTTCAGGAAAAGAAGCAGATATTGTTGGTTCTGATCACTATGGTCCCGAAACGAGTGAAGTAAAAGCTACTTGCACCATTATTGGTATTGATGCTGAAGGCAAGGATCAAGTATGGACTCAAAAAGCTATCTATACCCTTTCTGTTGATTCTGAAAAAAACTTACTTACTGCTGAAGATTTGACAAAAAAGGTATTTGAAGCCAATAAGATTACTGCCGATTATTCGAGTACTGAATATGGTTTGCTCATAAACAGCATCACATCGCCTTTTGATGCTTCTCAGTCATTAGGGTATGACCCAAATACGGGAAAATACTGGCAGTTATTTATTAATGGTGCTCCATCTGACGTTGGTGCGAGTTCAGTTACTCTTGTTGAAGACGGATCTACGGACGTAGTGTGGTATTACTCAGCATGGGGGCAGAGCGCTGTAGAATCTTCAGGGAATGTCATTGTTGACAATAATGCTGTTGCTCCAAAATGGGAATCTGACTGGTCGGGCTACAACAATACAGAAAATGGAGGCACCGTCACTACTGCTCAAACTCCCGTTGATAAAGCAGAGCTTTCTTGGGCGTTTAATATTGTTGCTGAAAACAAGTGGCCAAGCATAAGTGAGCTCATAATTGCTCAAGGGTTTGTATATTTTGCGGTTGATTCACAGCTATACAAAGTAAACGCTGAAACAGGAGAATTGGAAGATTCGGCGCCTCTTGCGAATACCATTAGTTATACCAGTAGACCTGTTATAGCTGATGGCCTTATTTTAGTGCCTCTTGATGGCGGTGCTCTTCAGGCTCTCACTGCCGACACGCTTACTACTAAGTGGCTTACCGGTGAGGCTTTTTGGCCTGATAGTGAGGCTTCGTCGAATGCGCAATCTTCCTGCACGTTAACGGTTCATAACGGTACGATTTTAGTAGGGACTACTGAATTTGATAATGACTACTCCTGTTTCAGGGGACAAATCCGTGCTTTTGATTTACAAACGGGTGATTTGCTTTGGGGCTCGAAAAATGAAGATGAGGGATATTACTGGAATGGTGGCGTTATTGTTGAAGATATGTATGTGATGTCTAGTGCATCGGCAACCTTTGAGGCGTTTAGCGTTGCAACAGGCGAAGTGATTGGAAGCATCCTTTCATTAAAGGACCAAGGCATCAATACCACTATTAACTCTGATTTGGTACGTGATGATGATGGTCGTATCTATGCAATAACTCGTGATGGTGTGGTTCGCATCTTGGAGTTAACCGAAAATGGAATCACGCAGATTGATACCATTAATCTTGGCATTGCTAATATAGTATGCACGCCTACGATTGTAGACAGAACCATGATTGTTGGTTGTCCAGAAGGTCTTGTTCTCATCAATCTTGATACAAAAGAATTCTCACAAATTAAATCACTTGATAACGGGGACTTACTGGGAGATGTAAGAAGTACTCCCCTTGTTTCTTGTCAGGCTGATAAAACGGTAGTGTATTTTACCCAAAATAAATATGATGGCAGTCTCTATCAATATGTTTTGGGCGAGGCTACTGCAAAACAAATATGGGAAGCAACCGATTCTTATGTTCAGTATTGTGACTCTCCGATTGCAGTTGATAAAAAGGGAACACTCTATTATTTGATTGACTATACAGCTTTGGTTGCTTTTAAAAATAATAAAGTAGCAGATTCATCCAATCCAACAAATTCCGAAAGCAACTCCGGCGCTTTCGCTGGAACAAATAATGAACTTTCCAACACGCCTGGTTTAGGGTCTGGTCAAAACCGAGCTAGCCTAGGCGAGGGCGAAGGGCAACAAGGGGAAGAAAATCTTCAAGAGAACAGCGTTTTGCAAACAAGCGCAAGTAATTACTCGCTCAAAAACGCTAGCAATCAAACCAGCGAAGACACTTTATTGGCCACTGTTCTTCCTATTGCAGGAGTTGCAGGCGGTGTGATCCTTCTTGGCGTTGCAGGATGGCTTTTATGGGGAAAAAGACCTGGTCGGTTTAATTAGGAGGTCAGGAATTTCATATGAATGATTTGAAGAGAAAAATTGCTGCGCTTATCATTACCGTACTTGCGGTTGTTCTCATTGGTGTTTCAGTTGGAGCTCTTCTGAATCAAACGGCAGAAAATGATAACCGCATCTCGGAAGCGGTTTCTGCTGAAGTGCAATCAGATGACGCGCTTTCGCAAGAAGGCGAAGGGGTAAATGAATCTAACAAGGGCAATTCAGATACTTCGAACGAATTAGCAAAGGGCGGCTCGCAAGTTCAAGAAACTCAAAAGGGTTCCTCAGTACAGAACGAAAACGCCAACAAGCAAACAGATTCGGGAAGTTCTGATGCGCGCTTAACGGTGTCAGTTCAGGTAGTTGCCAGCGAGGTTAACCAGCCTTTTTCCTATACGAAAACGGTGACACTTTCTCAAGGAGCAAGTGTATATGATGCTCTTTGTAAAACAGGACTGTCGGTTTCATCATCTTCAAGTTCGTATGGGATGTATGTAAAGAGCATTAACGGGCTAGCGGAAAAGCAATACGGAGGAAATAGTGGGTGGATGTTTTCTGTTAACGGGACTACGCCTATGACTTCTTGCAGCAATTATCTTCTCAAAGACGGTGATTCGGTTGTTTGGTACTACGTTCAGTAAGGACGATTCGCCAACGAAAAGCCATACCTAATAGAGCCGCACTAATGATTCGCCAAAGATTATTCAGAAATGATGTTCAGTCTACGATAGTTCAGCGCTGGTTACTCAACAATGACAAACCAAAGAACCAAAACAAGAGAGAAAAGGGATAGCAATAAAAAGAACTGCTTTTGATATTTTTCATCCTGGGTTAGCAGTACTGTATTTTGTTGTAGTGCTTATTTTTTCCATGGCGCTATTTCATCCGGTATTTCTGATTGCAAATGTACTGGGAGGGCTTTTCTATCATTTCTATTTGAAGGGTTTTTTGGCTACTGCAAAAATGCTCATCTGGCAGATTCCTTTGATTGCTATTGTTGCTCTAGTGAACCCTCTCTTTGTTTCAGCAGGAAGTACTGAACTGTTTCGTATAGGTACGCAGGCATATTATTTCGAAAGTGCCGTATACGGTTTGTGTATGGGGCTTCTTTTGGTAAGTACGCTCATATGGTTTTCTAACGCTTCAGGGATTTTGAGTTCGGACAAAATAATGACGGTTTTTGGAAAACGGTTACCTACGGTTGGATTGATGCTAACCATGATATTGCGCCTTGTTCCTCAATTCGTTTCAAGAGGAGAAACTATTGCTCAATCCAATCAAGCTTGTAGTGCTGCCTACCTTTATGAAAAACCTTCTTCGCTTTCAGCGCGGTTGCGTCAGGTGACTTCGCTTATGGAATGGTCAATGGAAGATTCGCTCGAGACAGCCGATGCCATGCGTGCAAAAGGATGGGCAAGCAAAAGAGAGCGGTCGCAGTATCAGCGATTTTCGGGAGGATTGTTTGACTACGGGGTAGGCGCGGTGTTTTGCCTGCTTGTTGTGATTGATTTGCTGGGGATACTTTTGGCGGGCACTTCGGTAAGTTTTTATCCAACCATAACGGGCGTATTTCCTTGTTGGGGAATAATAAGTCATCTTGTTATGCTTGCTTTTCCTCTCTATATCGAACTTTTTGTAAGAATGCGTTTGTAATTGTTGTGTTATTGATTTGGACAAAAAATGGTTAGTTCAGAACGTCATAATGAAGGTATTGTTTGTTGGGAGGAGTTTTCTTTTTGCTACCCTCCTGTTGAAATTGGATTGGGTGCGAATTCTTCAAAAGATACTTCTTTTTGTCTAGGACCTCTATCGTGGCAGGTTGAAAAAGGTGATTTCGTATTACTGGTGGGAGAAACTGGTTGCGGGAAAACCACTTTGCTTCAATCCTGCAAGCCTGAAATTGCTCCTGAAGGAACGCGAACAGGGCGCCTTACAATTTGCGGAAAAGAACTGGATGTCAACGATAAATCACGCCAGTTTTTTCCTGAGGTGGGTTATGTCTTTCAGAATCCTGAAAACCAAGCAGTGTGTTCAGAAGTGTGGCACGAGCTTGCATTTGGTTTGGAAAATATAAACTGTGAGCCTGGAGAAATGCGACGCCGTGTTGCAGAGGTTGCTCATTTTTTAGGTATCGAATCGTGGCTTCATAAAGAAACCGCCCATCTTTCGGGAGGACAAAAACAAATCCTCAATATTGCGAGTGTTCTTGTAATGAATCCTTCTGTTCTCTTGTTAGATGAACCAACCTCTCAGTTGGACCCCATTTCAGAGAGTAGCGTTTCCCATGTACTTTTTCGCTTGAATAGAGAGCTTGGCATTACGATTGTGGTAGCTACCCATCAAATTGAAGCTCTTGCGCCTTATGCAAAAACTATTGCCCGTCTTTCGGAAACGGGAATAGAGTCTTGTCCGATATCGTCCTGTCCGCAATATGCCCAGCGAACATTTTGTCAGCCTCTCACCAGAAATGGCCAGAAGAAAAGCGACCAGAAGAGCTTTGAAAGCGAAGAATCTTGTCAAAAAAAGAAGACGAGCTTGTTTGGTCAAAAAAATTCATCTGCGCTCATGCTTAAGGACGTCATGTTTTTCTATCAACGAAAGGAATCTCCTGTTTTGCATGGATGTTCTTTTTCTTTTGAAGAGGGAACAATTAATGCGCTGGTGGGAAGCAACGGCTGTGGTAAAACTACCGCATTAAAACTATTAGCAGGATTATTGAAGCCAGTTAGAGGCCAGGTGAAAAACGGCCTGATATATTCGCAAGGATACATTCCCCAAGATCCAAAAGCATTATTTGTGAAAGATTCTGTTGAGGAAGAACTATTAGAATGGTCCAATTCTAGCGGCTATACGAAAAACGAGGCAATCCAAATGCTTGAGAAGTTTGGATTGACATCGCTTATGTCTCATCATCCCTTTGATCTTTCGGGTGGACAGCAACAAGTATTGGCTTTCGCTAAAGTGCTTCTAACAAAGCCAAAACTTCTACTTATTGACGAACCTACTAAAGGGCTTGATGTTGCCTATAAAACGCTCATTGGAAAGATACTTAGCGCGGAGGTTGAAAAAGGAACTACCGTTGTGTTTTGCAGTCATGATTTGAGCTTTGTCAATTGCGTTGCCGACACTGCCACTTTGTTATTCGATGGGCAGGTTGCCTGTTCGGAGCCAACCAATCAATTTTTTCAGGGCAATTTTTTCTATCGCCCTTTGGAGGATGACTTTTCACGAACTTTTACTCGGAGCGCTCTGTAATGAAACAGTTTTTTTCGATAGCTGAGGTGGGTGGACTTGTTGCGGTTCCTGCAGTGCTTATTGCCTGTGCATATTTTCAGATAGAACAAGCTGCACTGCTCACACTTTTTGTAGTGCTTGTTGCGCTCGCTCTTTTCTTTGGAGGTTTTGAAGCACAAAGACCAGCATTGCGGCAGATAATGCCTACAGTTGTTTTGGCAGCGCTTGCTAGTGCAGGGCGAATTCTCTTTGCGCTTGTCCCCGACTTCAAGCCAGTTTCAGCAATCTGCATTATTGCAGGAGTGGTGTTTGGGAAACGCTGCGGGTTTATGGTAGGGGCGCTTGCTGCTCTATGCAGTAATTTCTTTTTTGGTCAAGGACCTTGGACTCCTTGGCAAATGTATGCCTGGGGGCTCATTGGTTACCTGTCGGGAGTTGCTGCGCAGCATTTCGAATTGAACAACTCCTCAGTTTTGGTAGGAGGGTTTTTCTCAGCGCTTCTTTACGGATTAGTTTTGAACAGTTGGTATGTTGTTGGCTATATTAATCCTCTTACCGTTCCAGGTGCGTTAGCTGCTTATGGTGCTGGTTTGCCTTTCGATGTAGTACATGGCATAGCAACCGTGGTATTCCTGAGTGCTCTGTTTGTTCCTTGGCGGCGAAAACTAGAACGAATAAAGCGAAAATATAGTCTGCAGGGGTATAGTTAAAATCTATAACCATTTAATAGAAATAGGTATAAGCCTATTACGATTTTCTTCTCATAGTCTGCTCCAAGGGTTTTTATAATCAGAGGCATGAGAAAGATAGATAACATATTTAAAGTTGCGAAGGCAAATGGCACCCAGCCAATCTCCTTCGAAATCTTCCCTCCAAAGGGAGAATTGACATTAGATGCTGCTCGCAAAGTTACTTCAGAGCTTACTAACCTGTACCCAAATTTTGTATCAGTAACCTATTCAGCAGGTGGTAGCGGAAATAGCAATGCAACAGCTGATATTGCCGCATTATTGCAGGATGAACTGGATTGTCCTGCCGTTGCTCATCTTACCTGTGTTACGGCAACGAAAAAGAAAATTGAAGAAGCAGTTGATGATTTAAAAAATAAGGGTATTCAAAACGTATTAGCGCTTCGTGGTGATATTCCTAAAGGAGTTGAACCAATTAATGAGTTTACCTACGCAAAGGACCTGATTCCTCTTCTTAAAGAAGCAGGCTTCTGCGTTGGTGCTGCTGCGTATCCAGAAAACCACGTTGATTGCTTCGATTCCAAACTAAACATCCAGCATTTGAAGCAAAAACAAGAAGCAGGTGCCGACTTCTTTGTCACCCAGCTCTTCTTCGATAATGAAAGCTTCTTCCGTTTCTGGGACGATGCATTAAATGCAGGAATTACCCGTCCTATCACAGCGGGAATCATGCCGTTTTTGAGCAAAGAACAAATTACCCGCATGGTGTTTATGTGTGGCGCTTCCCTTCCTGCTCCTATCGTGAAGATTCTTCATAAGTACGAACACGATCCTGTTTCTCTTCGAAAAGCAGGTATCGAATATGCTGCTCAACAATTTATTGAGCTTTCCTCGCAAGGCGTAGATGGACTTCATTTGTATACTATGAATCAGCCTGATATTGCGCAAACAGTTGTTGGAGAACTAAGAAAAGATTGGCATTCTCGTTAAGTGGGTATTCAGCAATCAAATAAACAATTCAAGGAGGGCGCAGTACATTCTGCGCCTTATCTTTACGAGCAGAAACATGCTCATGTTTCGCTGCCGGTTGATAAAGAACAGGCGCTCAGATTTATGGGATATAGCGGCCAGGTGCTTACGGCTGATTTAGAGTCCCGCTTTCAGCAGATGGTGAAAAAATGTGGCGATATTACAAAGGCAAGCTACGTATGGCGTCTTTTTGATATTGAATCAATATCTTCCCAGGCAGTAATATTGAAAAACAATCAGCTTGTTTTGGAGGGAGCAAGTATTGCCAACCATCTTGAAGGCGCGCTTCAGGTAGTGCTTTTAGGGGCAACGCTTGGTCTTGCGAATGAGAGAGAAGCCCACGCGCTTGCCAGCGTAAACTCTCTTGATGCTCTTTTGTTTAATGCGTGCTCTAATGCGCTTATTGAGCAGGTGGCCGATTTGGCTCAAAACGAGATTAATGATTGGGCGAAAGAGCGAGGGCTTTTCGCGAAAATGCGCTTTAGTCCAGGATATGGTGATTTGCCCTTAACTATTCAACCTCAGTTTCTGAAAGTTTTGGGCGCTCAAAAATCAATTGGTCTCCATGTTCTCCCTACTAATATATTAGTTCCCATGAAAAGCATCACGGCTATTGTGGGATTGTTTGATTACGAAATTGATACGTCGTTTGTTTCCTGCAAACAATGTGCAGCATTTGAATTCTGCTCATATCGTGAGAAAGGAATAATTTGCCATGGCTGATTTTGTGCCATCCGAAAGCCAGAATATAGATACGTTTGATCAGCAATTGACGCCAAGCCAGTTGCTGGCAGACTATGATTCTCTTGCAGGGTTGCAAATTAAGGACGAGCATCTTCGCCAGGTTCTTTTAGGTAATGAATTCTTAGTTCAAGATGGCGCAATGGGAACTATGCTCCAAAATGCGGGATTGGCAACTCCTGGGGTAGTTCCAGATTTGCTTAACTTTTCCCACCCTGAGGAAATCACGGCAATTCATAAGCAGTATGTAGATGCTGGCGCCCAGATGGTAATCACTAATACGTTTGGTGCAAACCGCTATAAATTGGAAGGCCAGGCCTCGGTGGCCGAAGTGTATCAAGCTGCTGCTGATAATGTACGCGCATCTGGTGCTCGCTATATTGCGGGCGATATTGGTCCTATCGGCACCTTGTTGGAGCCAATGGGTTCACTTTCATTCGAAGAGGCGTATGACATTTTTAAAGAGCAGGTTGAAGCTGCGGTGAGTGCTGGTTGCGACTTGTTAGTGTTTGAAACCTTATCAGACTTGACAGAGGCTAAAGCGGGTCTTCTTGCTGCAAAAGAAAATTCAAATCTTCCTGTATTGGTAACTATGACGTTTGAGCAGGATGGGCGTACCTTTTTAGGAACTCCTCCCGAAGTTGCAGCGGCAACGCTTTCGTCAATGGGCGCTCAGGCTATTGGCATTAATTGCTCGTTGGGCCCAAAAGAAATGTACGATTTCGCAAAAACACTGGTCGAATTTTCGCGCGTTCCAGTAATTGTTCGTCCAAATGCTGGTTTGCCACGCATTGAGGGTGATGCAACCGTTTACGACATCACTCCTCAAGAGTTTGCTGAAGCTTTTGATAGCGTGCTTGACTTAGGTGTAAGTATCGTGGGAGGTTGCTGCGGAACTAATCCTGACTTTATTCGCCAAATAAGTGCACTCACTGCTCAGCGGAAAAAACCAGCGAAGCGTCCTTTTAAAGAAGGCTTGGTGCTTACCAGCGGTCAGGAAGCGGTATTTTTCCCTCAAGGAAGTCCAAAAATTGCGGTGATTGGCGAACGAATTAATCCAACAGGCAAGCCGAAACTCAAAGCAGCTCTTCGCGAAAATAACCTGGATTATATTGTGGGCGAAGCAGTTGGCCAGCGAGATTTTGGCGCTGATGTCTTAGACGTAAATGTTGGTTTGCCTGAGCTTGATGAGCCAACCGTTCTTGAGGCAGCGGTAAAAAAGCTGCAAGCTACGGTAACCTTGCCGCTCGTTATTGACTCGAGTGATCCAGTTGCTATTGAGCGTGCCGTTCGAAGTTATGCGGGAAAGCCGCTTATTAATAGCGTTAATGGCAAACAGGAAAATATGGATGCGGTGCTTCCGCTTGTGGCAAAGTATGGCTGCTCGGTTATTGGTTTAGCTCTTGATGAGGGAGGCATTCCTCCAACTGCTGAAGAGCGCTTTGCTATTGCTGAAAAAATTGTTAAGGAAGCTGCAAAATATGGCATTCCTCCTTACGACATTGTTATTGATTGTCTAACCATGGCGGTGGCAACCAACCAAAAAGAAGCAATGGCAATTATCGATGGCATAAAAATGGTAAAGCAGCGTTTGGGAGTACGTACCGCTTTAGGTGTTTCTAATATCAGTTTTGGTCTCCCTCAAAGAAATGTTATGAGCAGTAATTTCTTAGCTGCAGCTTTTGGTGCAGGTCTTGACTTGCCAATCATTAATCCAAGCGCAGCTCGGTATCGTGATGTGGTTCGTTGTTACAAAGTAATTAATGGACAAGACGTTCGAGCAGAAGACTATATTTCCTATTGCCAGGAAAATCCTGATCCGTATGAACATACCGGTGTTTCAGTTGATCAAGAGAAAATGGCTGCAGGTTTGGCTCTTATTGCTCAAGCCGTGGGAGAAACCAATATTTCGGCAGTAGCTTCCTTAGCACAACTGGCTTCTCGTGGTACAAACGGTACGGGAGACGCTTTACAAAACTCTGTTGGTAATGCCGGAGGCGCACAAGGAGTAAGCGCTCTGCCTGCTTCAACTAATGAGGTGCTTCCGTTTGATATTCCTGAGGGTTTGAAGTCTGTCCAAGGTCAGGCCGAAGAAATCTATTCGCTTATTTTAAGTGGTAGAAAAGATTCTGTTGGAGAAAAAACAGCTCAACTTATAGGAGCTTGCGATCCTCTTGAGGTTATTGATGGCTTGTTTATCCCTACCTTAGATGAAGTAGGGCAGCGTTTTGATAAGGGCACGTTCTTTTTGCCTCAGTTGATGGCTTCAGCGGAGGCAGTAAAAGCAGGATTTGACGAAATAAAGAAGACTATGGGCGAGGCAGCTCAAGGAGATAATCAGAAAAAAATTGCATTAGCTACCGTAAAGGGAGATATTCATGATATTGGAAAGAATATTGTGAAGATGCTTCTGGAGAATTATGGTTTTGCGGTTGTTGATTTAGGAAAAGACGTATCTCCTGAAGAAATTCTTCGTGTAGTGAAAGAAAGAGACATCAAGTTGGTTGGTTTATCGGCGTTGATGACCACTACCGTAAAAGCAATGGAGCAAACTATCGAACTTCTTCATGAACAAGCCCCAGAGGTAAAAACGTTTGTAGGAGGCGCTGTGTTGACTCCTGATTATGCGCAAACTATGGGTGCTGATTGGTATGCAAAAGATGCTGCTGAAAGTGCTCGAATTGCTGAAGCATTTTTTGAGAAATAAACGGGAAAAGAGAGAGGAACTAATGGAGACAGCAAAAAAGCGTGTTCTTGTTGCTATGAGCGGTGGCGTTGATAGCTCTGTTGTGGCAAAACTGCTTTCCGAGCAGGGCTACCAATGCGTGGGTGTAACCATGAAACTCTTCGAAAAAGAAAATCCCGAAAACTCTACTAGCGAGGAATCGAAAGATGTGACAGATGCTCGTATGGTTGCTCAATCTATCAATATTCCTTACCAGGTAGTTAATTATGAAGAAACTTTTAAAACCTGCATTATTGACAAATTTTGTCAGGATTATTTAGAAGGAAAAACTCCCAACCCTTGTATTGAATGCAATCGATTCTTGAAATTTGGTGCCTTAAATAACCTTCGCGAAGAACTTGACTGTGACTTTATTGCAACAGGCCATTATGTTCGGTGCGAATATGACGAAAAGACGGGCCGCTATCTCTTGAAAAAAGCTGCCGACCCTCAAAAAGATCAGAGTTATGTTTTGTTTCATTTAACGCAGGACCAGCTTGCTCATGCGCTTTTTCCGCTTGGAGATGTTTCCAAAACAGAGGTTCGCAATCAAGCAAGCCTAAGCAACTTCGATAATGCTCATAAGGAAGAGAGTCAGGATATTTGCTTTATCCCAGATGGTGATTATGTTTCTTACCTCAAGCAGTGGAGTGGAACCAACTTTGTGCCCGGCCCTATCGTAAACCATGAAGGAAAGGTAGTTGGTGAACATAAAGGTTTGCCTTGTTATACCATTGGACAGCGAAAAGGTCTTGGTGTTGCCTATAGCGAGCCGCTCTATGTCATTGATAAAGAGGTTGAAACCAACACTATTTATGTAGGTCCAAAGAGTTCTCTTGGTATAGCGAAAGTGTTTGCAGACAACGTTAACCTCATTGCAGTTTCTCACCTGAATGAACCGGTTGAGGCCCAGATAAAAACTAATTATCGGCAAACACCAAAGAGAGCTTTGGTCTGCGTTAATCAAGAAGGCATATTAGGAGCAGAATTGCTAGAACCTCTTAATGCTTGCTCTGCTGGTCAATCTTTGGTTGTTTATTGGGATGATATAGTTGTTGGTGGTGGAACAATTTGCGGATACGAAAAAGTGAACAGCTAATGGATACTTCAACCGAACAATTATTAGATATCTCTATTGCTTCATTTATTGAAGAAAACTGGGAATCGTTCATTCAAGACTTAGATACTTTAGTACGCATTCCTAGTACTGAAAGCAAGAATCGAGCAGTTAAGGGTGCTCCTTGGGGTCCTGGCCCTCGCGCAGCTTTGACCGAAATGCTGACCATTGCTGAGCGTATGGGGTTCGAAACGAAAGATCTTGATGGTTACCTTGGGTATGCCCAACTGTCAGCAACAAAGCCGTATGAGTCGAATCAGGATTTTTCGGCAGCATCACAGGATGGAGCTTCTCCTGTTCGAAAAAATCCTCAAATTGGCATAATTGGCCATGTTGATGTGGTGAGTGACGGCCCTGGCTGGCATTTCAGACCGTATGAATTAACGCGAAAAGAGGGATATCTGATTGGTCGCGGCGTTGCTGACGATAAAGGACCAAGTCTTGCTGCTTTGTATGCCATGAAGTATTGGAAAGAAAACAACCCCGGCTTTCCGTATGATATTCGCTTTCTTTTTGGAGCAAACGAAGAGACAGGCATGGGAGATGTACCTTACTATCAGGCGCGTTTCGAAGATCCCGACTTCTTATTTACGCCCGATGCAAGTTTTCCTGTTTGTCATGGGGAAAAGGGTGTCTATAACGCGGTCATAACCAGCGCTCCCCTTGTTTCGCATACACTTGTTGAATTGAGTGGTGGAGCGGCATCTAATGCGGTTCCTGGTGAAGCGCGCGCAACAGTTCGCGTGTCAGAAGATGTGCTTGGTCGCTACTTTAAAGATGGGCTAGAAGAACTTTTTGTTCCGTGTGAAACTTTGGTTCAGAGCAATGAAGCATTGGGTATTACCCTCATAAAAAACCAAAGCTCCACTCAAGATGGTCCTTTACTTCAAATAGAGGTTAAGGGTAAGTCCGCTCACGCATCAACTCCCCATTTGGGGGTAAGCGCTATTCATTTGCTCGTTTCTTTTTTGGTTGAGGAGAACCTCGTAGCGGGTGACGAAAAGGAGTTCCTTACTCTCTTATGCGCTCTTTCGGGTGCCAGTGATGGAAGCGGGGTAGATTTGGCCTGCAGTGATGAGCAGTTTGGTGCTCTCTCACTTGTTGCAGGCGTTGTTTCTCTTGTTGAAAATGAAGAGGGACGAGTTATTACTCAAACAATTGATAGCCGTTTTCCCACCACGATAACTTCAGGAATAATCACTGATACTTTAAAGCGTTTTGCTTCGGCATGTGATGCTGTTGTTGAAGAGGGTCATTGCATGGAGCCATTTCTTCTTGACCCGAATTCACCAGTTATTAAGGCCTTGTTGGACTCATATAATGAAGTAACAGGTGAAGAGAGGCATTCCTTTACCATGGGTGGTGCCACCTATGCTCGCGAGTTTAAGAATGCAGCAAGTTTCGGTCCTGAAAAAGCCTGGGAAGAGAAGCCTGCGTGGGTTGGAAACATGCATGGCCCCGACGAAGGAATAAGCGAAGCTTCCCTCAAAGAGGCTTTGAAAATATACATAATCACGTTAGAAAAGCTCATGCATGTTTCGTTTTGATACGTAAGCAAAGCAATCAAAACGTGCAGATTAGTTTTCATAACAAGAAAACAAAACAAAGGTTCTCTCAATGAGAACCTTTTCTTTGTGGCAAGTGAACTAGACTTTAGCAATAAGGAATATTTATTTTATGCTAAACAAAACTAGGCTCTTGAAGTGCGGGACATCAATTCGTCTACAGTAACGAAGGTATACCCCTGCTCTTTTAAGTAAGGAAGAGCAATAGAAAGCGCTTCTATTGTTTGTTCTCTGTTGCCGCCACCGTCATGCATGAGGATGATGGAGCCAGGTTTTGCGCTCATGATGCGATTCGCAATTGCGTCAGCGCCTGGCTTGCGCCAATCTTCGGTGTCGATATTCCAGCCAATTTCGGCAGTAACAATATCGGATAGATCCTTTGCCGTATCAACGCCATAGTTTCCACCCGGAGCGCGAATCACGGTGCTTGCTTCTTTGCCAGTGGCGGTTTTAATAGCTTGATATCCTTTGAGAATCTCATCGCGGCGTTCGCTAGTGCTCATGAGGTCAAGGCTTACTCCCTGACCGCTTCCATCGGCATGGTCGTAGGAGTGCGTACAAATCTGATGGCCTTCATTTGCCATGCGCTTAATGATGTCTTCTTTGCCATCAATTTGTTTGCCAATGGTAAAGAAGGTTGCTTTGGCATCGTATTGCTTGAGCACGTCTAAAACATCTTCGGTAGAGTCCGGCCAAGGACCGTCGTCAAAGGTGAGGGCCACAATTTTTTCTGTGGAAGAAGGGTTGTAGCACGTAAGATGCTGAGATTCTGCCTCCTGTTTGATGGTCTCTATTGTCTTACCCGATTCTTTACCGGTGCGAACAACGCGAATACCTTGCTTGTCTTCGCCTTCGTAGACATGAATTGCTCCGGTGCCTTCAATAGAGAAATCTTTAGAAAACGATTCGTCTGCGCTATCGGAGTACTCTTCCATTAAATCATTGCCATTAGTAATCTCAATTACATCTTTATTATTGATGCGGGTAGTAGCGAAGTTATTGTCATTACCATTAATGGTAGCGTGATACTTTTCACCTTCGCCTTCTTTTAATACAGAGTTATCAACTGCAAGTTTATTGCCTGGTTTTACCGAAGAGACCAAGCCTGCTTCCATAATGGCGTCGCAGGTTCGTTGGTTTCCTTGAAGGGTAATTTGATTGCCGTTAAGAGTTACCTCAACAGGGCCGTTAGCAAGAATGTTATATCCGCCAATTCCAACTATTAAAATAATTAGAAGTGCTGCAATGAGAGCGAAAGGTTTTCTCTTTTTTGAAGCTTCTTTTTGGACAGGAATGCGAGAGGTTCCTTGCAGGTTACTCTGATTCATTTGGTTCTGGGCACCCGCAGTCCGCCTGGTCCTACCTTGGCCTTGGACGGTAGCGCCCTGTCTAGTTCTGCCTTGGTTTTGGGTAGCAGTATACCCTGGGTAGTTTTGGCTTTGAGCGTCCTGTTGATATGACTGATAGCTCTCTGGTGAAAACATCTCTGGATTAACCGAAAGAAGGCTTTCGTTGGCGATAGTGCCCGTATTTTCAAATCGGTTTGAGTTCTGGTAGTTATTTACGCTGGTACGAGGAGAACTATTGGTATTTTGATAGTCGCTTACGTTTATCCGAGGAATACCATTGGTGTATTGCTGGGTCTCAGCCTTTGAGCGTGAAACATCAGGCGTAGTGCGGTAGTCATTCATGTTTATGCGGGGCAGCCCGCCTGTGAGAGCAGTAGCGTCATGATTTGAATAACCTCTACTTGCCTCGTATCGTTGGCGAGGGGTGCTTGGGTAGTTTGTGGCACCGGGATAGTTTGAGAGATTTGAGTAATTCACGCTCTCTGAGTAATTTGTACTGTTCTGGAAAAACGGATTGCTCGAATGCTTTGAGGCATTTGAATAGTTCGCTTGGTAATTTGAAGAATCTACCTGATAAGACGAAGGCCTTCTGGTAGCTGCTTGTTCGCGATAAGACGAGGCATTATTGCGAGAGAATTTTTCCATCCCATCATTGAGAGTGTTTCTTGATGGTCTGTCAGAAAACTGACGAGTAGTGCCGTGGTTTGCGGCGTTCTTGTCTTGATAATTATTGGTTCGTTTATTTGGATTATAGTCAGCCATGGTTCCCCATACGTTGTTCGTTTAAGTAGTTTGTTTATTGCTAGAGGCCAATGATGCCTAAAAGTGTGCTATTTAGAAATAAAAAATATGTTTGTAGAGACCCATTCTAACCCATTACAAGGGAAAAGGAATGAATGAAGCCAGTGCTTGCAATTAGCAAAATATAAACCAATGCACAATCCTGCAAAATCGCAGGTCGCACGGTCATTTTATGCGAATATTCGCTCTGAGATATTTATGCAGTTTTTGTATAGAGACGCATAGTTACTAAGGAATAGGCGGTGCAATCTTGTCGAAGGTAGTATTTCCGCTTCCTGGAGGAACCATTCTCTCAAGAGGCATAACCACTAAACCAATCTGCTCAACATACGCATAGACTTCCATGCCTCGTTTGCAACGGAAAGTGCATTCAACACAAGGATCTTTATCGCAGTAAGCAAAAGCATCTTCGTCGGCAAAAGCAAAAATAATTGGTGGATACTTTTGAGGAGTTACATATTTAGTCATTGATCCCGTAAAGGTTTTAATCGTAAACCAACGAGGCTTGCAAGCTGGATCAACTGATGACCAGGTAATGGTAAGGGCATTGTTATTGCTACCACCTACAATTTGGTAGTCAAGTTTAATCTTGTCAGCAACTTCCGTGTGAGGAATTGCTTCAAGCTTTTCCATTGGGTCGCCACAACATACGGGACGATAAGTAATTTGGGCGTAAGGGAGGTTTGCCTGCTTGGCGCGTTCCTTTGGATTGGTCCAATTAATAGGACAATCACCATCAATTCCTGCTAATACCGCACCACAGCTTGAGCAGCGGAAATAAGGAATAGGGTTAGCAACTACACGAGGCTTCCAGGTAGAATGAGATCGGGTAATACTGAAATCAGCCATCGTTCCTCCTTTGTGTTATACCAGTTCAATTATAGTGCTTTTCTCACTTAAAAAAAGAAGAGCCGCATTCCTTGTAATAAAACGAAAAATCAAGGGGATTTTGATAGAGAAAAACGATACTTTTCAGAAATTGGGACAAAGAAGCAAAAAAGTCCTTATTTAAGCGATTTTTTACGGGAATTTTTTACCTATAAACCTTTTTTTGTGTGAAAAAACTGGTAAACAACAGCGAAAAATTTTTCACAAAGTTTACTAATTAAAAAGCTAATGTCTCAGGTTTGAGTGTTTGTGGCTTGACAAGAAATTAATCGGATTCTACGATGAATAGGCTCAAAAAGATAATTTTCAGAAATGGAAGGGGAAACCATGGGCGTTTACCAGGAAACATACCATTTGCCAGAGTTTACTTATGATAAGTACAGCAAGCTCAAGATTACCATCGACGGTGAAGTACATATTTGTTCTTTCAACGACGAAGGCAACTTGAATGCTATGTCTTATGAGCAGATGGCTGAATTCAACGATTATTTGAACCTTGTTCGTTATGACAAGGACTGCCGTGTAATCGTTCTTACTGGCGAAGGTAAGTCTTTCTGCGCTGGCTTTAACTTGAATGACTTGTTCCTCGAGCCACCTGCAGACATGGGCCGCATTCAGCGTGACTTCTATGTAATGCAGCGTATGTGCTCCGATCAGGTTCTCAACATGGCAAAGTGTGAGCAGCCAATCATTGGTGCTCTTAAGGGCTTTGCAGTTGGTGGCGGTCTTTCTATCGCTACTGCTTGCGACATCCGTATCTTGGGTGAGTCCTTCAAGATGAACGCTGGTTACCTCTCAATTGGTTACACCGGTACTGACATGTCTGGTTCTTTCTATCTCCCTAAGATTGTTGGTTACGAACGTGCATGCGAAATCCTTATGAACCCACGTCGTTTCAACGCTCAGACTCTCTGCGATTGGGGCTATGCTGCTAAGGTAGTTGCAGACGAAGACGTAGTAGCAGAAGCAGTTGCTCTTGCTAAGGAAATCTGCCGTGAGACTTCTCCATTTGGTCTCCGCCTCACCAAGGAAGCACTCCAGAGCTCCCTCGACGGTCTCTCTCTTGCTGATCAGGTTAAGATGGAGAACCGCAACCAGGTTCTTGCTGCTAACACTCAGGACGCATACTGGGGCATGCAGAAGATGAATCCTAAGAACCGTGCAGACGTTAAGGCTAACCCAGACAAGTATGTAATCACCAACAACCTCTAAGATTTAGGTGGTTTTTACCTTACTAGTTTGGTTAAAGTGACCATACTTTAGCTTTGCAAAAAAGATGACCTCATCTCATGTAGGTGGGGTCATTTTTTTATGTCAAAAGTTGGGCTAAAAAAGCCGGCGAACGGTAGGAAGAATCTGCTCAAAAAATGGATAAAAAAGGGAAAATGTCCAGTAAAAATGGCAAAAAAACGAAAATAATAAAAAATTTATTCAGAAGGTGCCATTTTTTAGGACAATTCTATAGGAATGACCATCCTATAAATAAGGGAATTATAGGAAACTGTAACAGTAACTATTTCCAAGGAATTAATTCTTTGTATTCTTCCGAAACGCATACATGGTCTTCCAAGGAAATGACTAGTTTTACTATTTGAAAGGAGATTTCTGTATGTCCACTACAGAAAAACTCAATGGATTTGGCCCTCTCGCAGGTGTCAAGGTTGTTGAGCTCTGCGAATGGGTAGCTGCTCCTGCTGCAGTTCGCTGCCTTTCCGAAATGGGCGCAACAATCTACAAGGTTGAGCCACCTCATGGTGACGCTCAGCGTACCCAGGGTCCTGGCTTCGGCTGTGAGCAGACCGACACTGAGGATCCAACCATCGACCTCAACAACACCAACAAGAACTTCATCTCCATCAACCTCAAGAATGAGGATGGTATGGCATTCATGAAGAAGCTTTTGGCAGAGTCTGACGTTTTCGTAAACAACTTGCGTGACAAGGCTCTTGTAAAGCTTGGTCTTGACTATGCTACCTTGAAGGAAGAGTTCCCAACACTTATTTGGGCTCAGATGCGTGGTTATGGTGAGTTCGGTCCTGAGAAAGACTCCCCTGGATTTGACGCAGTATGCTGGGCAGCTCGTGGTGGCGTTGCAAACGTTTTCCGTGAGGCTGGCGAGTCTCCTGCAATCGCTCCTCAGGCATTCGGTGACTACAATGTAGGTCACATGCTTGCAACTGGTATCATTGCAGCTCTCTTCAACCGCACCCGTACTGGCAAGGGCGAAAAGGTTGTAACCAACCTCTATGCTGGTGCTATCTGGGGCGGCAATATTGGTATTTGCGCTCAGCAGTTTGGTGCTGACTATCCTAAGTCTCGCGTAAATGTTCCAAACCCATTCAACAACACTTACAAGACTTCTGACGACAAGTGGATCTACATCTGCATGCCTCAGTACGACAAGTACTATCCAATGATGATGAGCCTCTTCGGTCATGAGGATCAGATCGATAATCCAGAGACCAACAACCTTCCTGCATTGAAGGCTTCTGGTAAGAATAAAGAAGTTATTAAGTGGCTCGAGCATACATTCTCTGAGAAACCATTCGATTACTGGATGGAAGTATTCAAGGAGAACCAGGTTCCTGCACAGAAGTGCTTCCGTTACACCGACATCGTAAAAGACGAAGAAGCATACGACAACGACGCATTGCGTGAAGTTGAGTACAAGGCATGGGGCAAGCGTGCTCTTCCTATGACTCCTCTCCGCTTCGAGTCTTATGGTGATCCTCCAATCATCCTCTCCAAGCCTGTTGGTTATCACACCGCTGAATTCATGAAGGAATTCGGTTACACCGACGAGCAGATCGAGGCTATGGACAAGGATGGCGCAGTTGTAGTTTACAAGGGTGAAGAAATCGAAGATCGCATCTTTGTTTCTAAGCGTCAGGCAGCTGGCGAAGCACCTTGCAACTGGTAATCGCCTAAGCATCTTTGCTTACTTGAGAGGCCCAGGGTTTTCCCTGGGCCTCTTTTTTATTCTGATCAATAGTATGACTAGACAAGGCAAATCATTTCGAAACCGAAGTTAAATGTTTAGATTTGCTCAGTCCAATGCTGAAATAAACAAAAAAGCCGAATAAATCGACTTTTTTGCAGTAATGATATGTTTGGGGTAATTATTTCTTGCTGATTACTTTTCGAGTTGTGCACAAAGCGCGTAAACATCTTTACCAAGTTGAGCGCACATCATTTGACCAACTTTATCTTCGGAAATGCCACGACACCAATTTGGGAGGCAATCATCGTTAAAGCTATCAAGAAGAGAGCCAATAGGGGAAGCAACGCGTACAGGGCCTTCTGGACGAGGGCGCACAATATTCATCTCATGGGTAGTAAACCAGCGCTCCATAACTTCAACAGTTTGCTCGGCGCCACAATGATCAAGGCCTGTCATGCATACACAACCGCCAACCTTGCCTTTTAAGGCGTTTGCAACCATGTGAAGAGGACGAGTGCGGTCCATGAAGGTTTTCATGCGGCCGGAAACGTTTGAGAAGTAGTTAGGAGAACCTAAGAGGATTGCGTCTGCTTCAAGCATTTTCTGCTTCAATTCAGTCATGTCATCATCTTTAATAGAGCACTCAGGCTTGAACAAGCAACGATTGCAGCCTACGCAATATTCAATATTGAGTTCAGCTAATTCAACCAATTCGGTTTCAGCACCACGAGCTGCAGCTTCGTTAAGGGCAATTTGAAGCATTTCGGAAACGTTTTTGCCTGCACGGTGACTGCCATTGATAGCAAGAATTTTCATTTTTACCTCCTATAAAAATGAGACTCTCCTGATAGGCGACAGGAGTAAATAGCGCATGTAAGGCCATGCGAAGATACGATAATCTGTAGAAAAGTATATTAGAGTTTGAGAGACTTGCTTTAGTTTTCTTTTTCCCCAAACTATAGAATTTGTTCATAGAATATTGTCTCAAGTGGGACAAAGCGCGCTATTTGCATCTATAAACTCCTTTAAATAATCAGTAATATAGACATAAATCATTTATTGCGTAGTTTTGCACTTGCGCACGTAGTTTTAGACAATCTGAAATTGTCTTCCGAAATTGCATTTCGAGACCAGTGGAGATATTCATGGATTTTGCGCTAACGCCTTACCACAAACGTTTAGTGGAAGCTTTTCGAGAATTTGGTGAACGTACTTTTATTAATGAGAGAGTTATTCAGTGGAGCCGTGATCAAGGTCTACCCGATGAAATAGTTAAAGAGTTTGTAGACTTATATTTTGACTTCGAGAGCCCTTTAAGTGATAAACCGTTTGACAACAGTATTTTTTCTCAGGCATTAATTATTGAAGAGCTCTCGCGATGCGCAGGTGCAACGCTTCCTTTTCAGAATGATTTCTTTAATCTTCAGATTATGGGAGGTTTTGCCGATAAACAGATTTTTTATGATGCATTGAACGATTATCGTCAAACTGGACGCCTGATGTTCTCGTTGGCCATCTCTGAGCCTTATGCAGGTTCAGACTCTATGGCAATGCAAACCTGCACTCAGTCAGAAAATGGCACGATTTTTCTAAATGGTAAAAAAACCTATGTAAATAATGGTGAATATTCACCTTATATATTAGTTGCTGCGATTGATAAAGACGAAGAGCGGCCAATGAAATATCCACCAATGTCCTTTTGGTTTATTCCGGGTAATTTAAAAGGTATCAGAGCCATACCAATTACTAAGATTGGCCAGCCTATGCTCCCGTTTGCTTCTATGAATTTTGAACAGGTTGAATTGAAGCCTGAATATCGTTTGAAGAGTGTTGATAACGAAAATGGATTCAGGCATCTATTTAAACTTCTTGAATACGGAAGAGTTTTTACCTGCGCTTCATCGTTAGGTATGGCTCAGGCCGCAATGGAAGATGCCGTAGCTTATGCTCGAGAACGAGTTGCGTTTGGCACACGAATAAGTCAATTCCAGCAAATTGAAGAAATGCTTACCGAAATGGAGATTAATATCTGCTCAATGCGCTCAATGCTCTATCGGGCAATTTGGGACATTGAAAAGGGTACGGAAGATAGAAGGCTTATGGTAGCGCTTATGAAGCGTTATATACCAAAAACAGCTACTGAAGTGGCAAGTAATGCACTGCAAATCCTTGGTGGGTCTGGCTATACCGACACGGCGCGTGTTTCACGTATATGGCAGGATTGTCGCGGCAATCAGATTGCTGAAGGAACCGATCAGATTATGGTGTATATTGCTGCTCCGCTCATCATGGATAAATATAGTAAAACAATATAGCGAGCAGTATTAATTCAAGCATTAATACAGTTTGTTTGAATTAGGAAGTATTTCGTTTACTCCTGGTGCAAGAATGGTAAAGTTAGTAGCTAAAAGTCATACATCTTAGATGAACAGTTACTTGAATTGAGGACTCTATGAAAAAAATGAGGCAGAGCACAAAATACTGGATTTATGTACTCATCTTAAACCCAGTTACTACTGCAATTATTTGGTACATGATGCAGCTTGGCTTGAGCGACTTAAACATTATTGGTACCGGAATTATTGGTTACGGCATCATGCTCTACTTCTTAGTTAATGCAATTCGTATTGATGTTATGGATGCGAAAAAATATCGTGCTGCAAAAGGCAAAGGTAAAAAGGCTGCACGAAGGAAAAAGGGTTTCTTTAAAAAATAGTGGTTCGATAGAAAGATGTTGCTAAGAAGGCAATAAGATCTGTAAGAATCAATAAAGAGGTAGGAACGTCTCGTAAGAGACGTTCCTTTTTTGTGCAGAGCATAGGTTATTACGAGTTGAAAGGCTTATTAATAGCCAATGTTGTGTACAAAAGTGCGATTTTTGTCAAAAGGGGTAAATGAACTTGTCCAAAACTAGTTCAAAACATGTTCATTTAGAAAATTAATAGGTAGAACCAATAGAAAAAAGAAAAAAACACGTTCAAAACAAAATTTTTTTTGGAATAAATCTAGAGAAAATGCGAAAAAAATATGAAGAAGAAAATCATGAAAAATGAATAAAATGCGCTATTGACCTGGTGTTTTAATGAAGAAGTAAATTTAATGAAAACTTGCTACTCTATAAAACCTCCAAAAACTATAGGTCAATTTAAAACATCTGACCATATCTAAGCGGGTTGAATAAGCTGAAAATACCAAACGGGAGACGATGCGTTTACGCATGGTCTTCTAGTGCAATTGTTTTTTGGGAGAAATTACACCGAGCCTCTCCAAAAATGCTTGCACTGATAAGGGAAGCTGGAGCGAAAGCTCCAAAAGATTTAAAGGAGGGGTTATGGCTACTCAGAAGCTTACATGGCGTCATGTTATGGTTCTCTTTACCTGCATGATCTGTATTTTCACTTCTTCAGCTATTACCTTTAGCTGCCCTGGTCTTTGCTACAAGCCTGTAGCAAACTACCTCGGTTGCCAGGTTTCCGATGTTTCTTTCTATATGTCATGCGTATACTTCGCAGAGGTTGTATTCTCACCAATCGTTGGTGCTTTGCTCGAGCGTTTTGACGTTCGCATCATCTGCACCATTGCTGGTGTTGCTTCTGCTGTTGCAGTATTCGCAATGTCTACCTACACTGTTGTATGGCAGTGGTACATCTCTGGTGTATTTATGGGCTTTGCTCAGATCACCTTGCTCTGGCTCATGACTGCTGGTGTTCTCGGTCGTTGGTATAAGAGCGCTCTTGGTCTCGCACTTGGTTTGTCTTACGCTATGACTGGTGCTGGCGGTGCTGTATTCAACATCGTTGGTCAGACCGTTCTTGGCCCTTCTGCTCTTACTACTGAGACTTGGCGTGACCTTTACCGTGTATTCGGTCTTTGCATTGCTGTTGGTACTATTCCTTGGACTTTGTTCTTCTTGCGCAACGCTCCAGAGGATTGCGGCATGAAGGCATTCGGTGCTCCACTTGACGAGACTCAGGAAGAAGTTGAAGAGCCTGTTCTTTATGGTTACACTCTTGCTGAGGCTATGAAGACTTGGTTCTTCTGGGTACTCATCATCGCTGGTTGCTTGATGAACATTCTCGGTATTTATCCACAGCACTACACCACTTACTATCAGGTTGTTGTAGCTTGCGTAACTCCTGGTGGCGAACAGATTCCTGAGCTCATGGCTATGTCCGGTACTTTGGAAGCATTCTCTATGGTAGGTATGGCAATTGGTAAGATCGTTACCGGTGCTATCGAATCTAAGTCTCTCCAGGCTGCTCTTATTGCTGGTGGCGTTCTCGGTGCTGGCGGTATCTTCTGCATCTGGCAGGGCGGCTTCAACAAGATTTTGCCTGTTCTCTTCGGTGGCGGCTTCATCTATGGTTGTGTATACGCTTGGGTTACCGTTCTCTTGCCTTACTTGACTCGTTCCTTGTTCGGCGACAAGCACTACGATCAGATTTACTCCATCGTTTTGATTCCTGTAAACCTCGTTGGTGCTACCGCAGCTTCTGGTTTGGCAGTTATTAACCAGGTATTCGGTTGGGCAGTGTTCTTCACCTTGGACATCGTTCTCATCTGCGTAATCTGGGCACTCTGCACCTTGATCTTCAAGAGTGGTAAGAAGGCTTACCATGAGAAGTTCCCTGAGGCAGCTCTCATCGCTTAATGCTTCAGAAAATTTAGAAGAAACATCCGGAATCGTAATTCTGGAAATGAGAAAGGCTCCGAAAGGAGCCTTTCTTTTTCTGTCTTATAGGACAAAAGGTAGACCTATAGGAGGCTTATAAGACAATTAGTTTGCCTGTACTGTCTTAGTTTTGAAAAAAAGGGGAGGACTTGTTCCTATAACCCCCGAATTTGCTACTTCAATAGAATGCGAGAAATTTTCAGGAAATGTAAAAATGGGCAAGACCACAAAATGAATGAAGTATTAAATAAGCTAGATAAAAAAATGACCTATAGAAAAGACTATAGGTCAAATGCGTTTCAGTATCTATAGACGGTGCAGAACTATAAATTTCGACGAAGCTGCGCTTCTTTGATTTCCATTTCTAAAGAGCTGTGGATGATATTGGAGAAAGGGCCTGCGTTACTAATAAGGTGCTTTGCTCCTGGCTGATCGCACTTTCTAATAAAGTAGTAGAGAAATGCGCAGGTGTAAAACTCGCTTAAGAACTCAATATTTTCTTCTGGAAGATAACGATTAGCCAAAATGATGTCGATGTCATTTTGGATTGCAGGCAAATACAAGTTATATAAGTAATTGCGTAATGAATGAGGCCCGTTTTCAAGAAGAGCTTGAGTGTAAAACTTTCGACGATGCTCTAATACTTTAGCGAACTCATCAAAGAACTTAGAGTGATCAAGAGAACGAACGCCCGATTTTTGAGTGATGTAGAAAGGAAAATTAAAGCAGCCATCATTTTGGTCGGTCTGTTCATAAACTAAGATGTTTTCTGGGAATGCTTCGGTAAGTGCTTTACCTAAGTCATATCTGAATTTCCAGATAATAAGAGATTCTTTATCAACGAAATGATAGTAAAACGTCTTACGATTTTTTCCGGTTTTAGCAACAACATCGCTAATGGAGACCTTTCTAAGACCATTTTCTTCGCACAGTTCTACAAAAGCGTCAGCAATAAGAAGCTTTGTATCGAGGGCTGCCATTAACAATGTCTCCTTTCTTTGTAATAAAAACCGGATAAACGAATAACTTTGTTACCCAGAATTTTCCAACATTATAGTCCATACCTTCAAAATAGGGACATTATTTAAAATGTGTGGGAACATATTTAATGGATTGAAGGTAATTCATCGGAAATACTTTTGCAATCCCAAAATTGAAAGAAAAAATCAATCTATAGGCAATTCCTATAAAGTAACAAATGATTGATAATGTCCATCCAATTTATAGGCGTATGTTTTACAATGTTTTCCGGAGTTAAAGGCACGTTACTGTCTTTATTAACAAGACTTATTATTCGTCAGCCCGCTCAAGAACGGTAATACGAATCAAGTCTTGCTAGTAAAGCCGTGCACTCCAAAGCAAAGCGAAGTTAGTTCACACTAGTCTTTAGAAAGGGGCTTTCCGTGTACGAATCTCTATTGAAGCCATTTAAAATTGGCAACGTAGAACTCAAGAATCGTTTTGTTATGCTTCCAATGACCATTGAGAAGACTGACAACTATCATGTAGGTGACGATCTTGTAGACTTCTACGAGCAGCGCGCAAAGGGCGGCGCAGCTCTTATTGAGCTCGGTTCTTGCTACGTTTGCGACTGTTTTGACACCCATCCTAAATATCACACCACTACTGGTGCAGTAGGTGTTTGGGACGACTGCTTTATTCCTGGTTTGAAGCGCACCGCTGACGCTTGCCACCCATATGGTGCTAAGCTTGCAGCTCAGTTGCAGCTCTGCTATGAATGGCGTCCATCTGGCGATGAGCCACTTTTGTCCTATGCTCCTTCTAAGGACGTTGTTTCTGGTCCTTTCGTTGGTATGCCAGAACGTGAATTCACTAAGGAAGAGATTGCACTCGTTGTAAAGCAGTACGGCGAAGCAGCTCGTCGTTGTAAAGAAGCTGGCATCGACATCATCGAGATTCATGCTGGTATTGGTTACATGGTAATGCGCTTCCTCTCTAAGTACTCCAACCATCGTACTGACGAATATGGTGGATCTACTGAGAACCGCTGCCGTTTCCTTACTGACATCATCGACGAAATCCATAAGACTTGTGGCGACGATATGCCAATCCTTATCCGTTACTCTGCTGACGACCTTATGCCTGGCGGTAACCGTGTAGAGGATTTGAAGGAAGTTATCGAGTGCGTTGAGGCACACGGTGTTGACGCTTGGTCCATCCAGGCTGGCTTCCATGAGGCACCTCGTCCAGTTGCTAACCAGCTTGTTCCAGAAGGTGAATTCATTTACCTTTCTAAGGAAGCAAAGAAGTACACCAAGCTTCCTACCTTCCCTGGTACCCGTATTAATCATCTTGACGTTTGCGAGCGCATCCTTGCTGACGGCTCTGGTGACGCTGTTGGTATGGCTCGTCACTGGATTGCTGAGCCAGAAATCGCAGCTAAGCTCGAAGCTGGTCATCCAGAAGAGGTACGTCCTTGCATCGTTTGCTCCCGTTGTCTCGACAACATCTTCGTTGGTAAGCCATGTAAGTGCTCTGTTAACCCAGGCGTTTACTTCTCTAGCTATGGCAAGCCAGAGGACAAGCCAGCTGAGGATCCAAACAAGAAGATCCTTATCGTTGGTGCAGGTCCTGCAGGTCTCGAAACTGCACGTACTTTGAAGATGCGTGGCTTCAAGAATGTTACCGTTGTTGATCAGAAGAAGAAGGCAACCGGTCTTTTGACTCTTGCTCAGGTTCTCAATGACGAACTTCCTCCAATGGTTGACTGGTACAACAACGAAATCAAGCGTCTTGGTATTGACGTACGCTTGAACACCAAGGCTGATGCAAACTTCATCAAGTCCTTCGGTGCAGACGAAGTAATCCTCGCTGTTGGTCCTGAAACCACTGGTCCAGACGTACCTGGTATCAACAACAAGAACGTTATTGACTCCCACGGTTTGAAGATGCTCGTTGAGGGCAAGAACTGCGGTGGCAATGGCTTCATGTGGGGTCTCTCTTGCTTCGGTATGGGCATCCTCGGTGCTCCTCTTGGCCTCATGAAGTGGGGTATTGGTACTCACCTCCTCGTAGGTAAGCGTCTCGTTGTTCTCGGTGGCGGCTTCGCTGGTATCGAAGTTGCATCTTCCATGAACGAAGGCCGCGAGCTTACCGTTATTGAAGAGTCCAAGAAGGCTGGTGCTCAGATCGGAATCATCGACAAGAACCCAGAGCTTCGCAAGCTTAAGAAGGAAGGCGTTAAGGTTCTTACTTCTACTAAGGTTAAGGCAATTACCAAGGAAGGCGTTGTTGTAGAGGACGCAGAGGGCAAGCAGTCCACCATCCCTGCAGACACCGTTATCACTGGTACTCAGATGATCGACAACACTGAACTTTACGACGAGGTAAAGGGCATTGTTCCAGAAGGTCATCTCCGTCTTATCGGTAACGCTTCTCCACACGTTGGTTGGGAAGGCATTGCTGAGAACGACCCTTACAAGACTGAAGAGTACAAGCGTTTGCTCGAAGCAATTCGTGACGGTTTCATCACCGGTATGACTCTCTAGTCAAACGTTTTAAGCAGAAACACTTACCTTTGTGCGGAGAGGTAATTCCGCAGAAAACATGATCTAACAAGGGTAGGGCTTGCGAGTTCTACCCTAGTAGATAAATAAAAAGCTAAAAAGAAAGAGTATTCTATTAGGAGGAATAATGTACGATTTTAGCTACACTGACGAGCAGAAGCTTCTCATTAACAACATTCGCGCTTGGGGTAAAGAAAATCTCCCTGAGGAGAAGATTGCTGAAGCTTACATCAACCGTGGCATCGACAGCGCAGTTGCAAAGTCTTGGGTAGAAGCTGGCTTTGGTAAGCTCGGTCTTCCTGAGGAAGTAGGCGGCACTCCTTGCGATCACCTCACCATGGCTATCGCTATTGAAGAGCTCTGCCACATCGGTGGTAACATTCCTATGGCTCCTAACGCACTCATCATGTTTGACGTTTGTGAGTTCGGTACTCCAGAGCAGATCAAGTATGCTGTAGACTTCTACTATGAGAATGGTTACCCTCCATACTGCCTCGCTATTTCCGAGCCAGAAGCAGGTTCTGCAAACATCTACATGACCACCACTGCAACCAAGAATGGTGACGGCACCGTAACCATCAACGGTACCAAGACTTGGGTTACCTTCGCTGAGCATGCAAACGGCTTCATCGTAGTATGCAAGGACGAGGATCCATCTCCTGAGAACAAGAAGATGTCCATGTACCTCGTTGACAAAGCAACCCCAGGTGTTGTTCTCGAGCCACTCAACAAGATTGGTATGCAGATCAACCCATTCGCTATGGTTCACTTCAACAACGTTGTTGTTAAGGAATCTGACCTCCTCGGTATTGAGGGTCAGGGCTTCCTCCAGCTCATGAAGAACTTCGAGTGGGAGCGTTGCGTTCTCTTGGCAGAACTCCTTGGTGAGGCTCAGGCAGCTATGGACGACGCTTGCGCATGGACCAACGAGCGTCAGCAGTTCGGCGTTGGCATCAAGACCTTCCAGCTCGTTCAGGAGCACATCGTAGAAATGCAGATCGCTCTTACCAACACCCGTAACTTCCTCTATCGTACTTGCTGGAAGCTCGACAATGGTATTCCTGTAAACAACGACGCTGCTATGTTGAAGCGCTACGGTGCTCCTGCATTGACCGACGTTTGCTCTCGTGCACTCCAGCTCATGGGTGGTCTTGGTTACACCGACCAGACTCGCGTATCTCGCCTCATGCTTGACTGCCGTGGCTTCCAGATTGGTGGCGGTACTGTTGAGATCATGGTTCACATTGCTGGCCGTGGTATTCTTAAGGAGTACGCAAAGGGTAACGCTGACGAACTCGGTGCAGCTGCTACCAAGTAAGTTAAAACCTTACTTATCTTTGATTTGTATAAATGACTTTTCGCAAAGAAAATCATTTATCAATTCGCGTTTCGGAAAATGGAGGGGGCGGTTAATTCCGCCTCCTCTTTTTGTGTTTTCAACAATAGGAAATGCTTTTAGTGTTTCGAAATACGCGTAGTTGTACGAATCGGATGAAGTTGATGAAATTCGCGCAGCCCCTCGAGGGGCTTTAGTTACACGAAATGTTTGCAAGCTCAAAAAAATAGCGAGTATTTTGCCGTTTATGATGCTTTTTTTCGTACAAAAATAACTCTCTCAAAAGATCCTTATGCCTTACTCAGCCTATTTTTTCTCGAAGGATTTTTAGAGAGGTTTATTAAGAGCCGTTTCAAAGTAAAGAAAGAATAAATACAGGAATCTCTATGAAAGTTGTAGTGTGCTTCAAGTCGGTATACGATGACGCGTCAATTCGCGTGAATTCAGCCGATAAAACCCTAGACTATACTGCTGTTCCTCATGTAGTTAGTCTGTACGACCTGAATGCAATTGAAGTAGCAGCTCGGTTTGCTGAAAGTTCCAAAGAACACACCCTAGTTGCGCTAACTGCAGGTGACACAAAAATCCACGACACCACGATGCGCAAAGACGTTGCTGCAAGAGGTGCAAGTGAAGTATATCTGGTTATGGACGACGCATTATATGAAGCAGAGACATACCAAACGGCCGCTGCGCTCGCTGCTGCAATTAAAAAGATTGGTGGGGTTGATTTAATCATCTGTGGTGATGGTTCTGCAGACGTGTATGCTCATCAGGTTGGAATTCAGTTGGGAGAAATTCTGGGAATTCCGAATGTTAATGCAGTATGTGACTTTAGTGCAGATGGTGACACTATTACCGTAAAGCGTGAACTTGATGAAATTGTAGAAACACTTTCTATGAAAACTCCGTGCGTACTCTCTTGTTTGTCTGATATGGCGCAGCCTCGAGTATGTAATGTTATGCAGATTATGACTGCAGGAAAAAAGCCTGTTCATGAATGGTCTTTAGCAGATTTAGGTATTGATGATTTGCAAAAGCGTTATGAATTGGGCACTACGGTCCTTCCTGCTCCAAGTCCTCGAAAGCTTGAGTTCTACGAAAATACGCCAGAGGGAATTGAGCAATTTGTTGAAAAACTACATACCTATCTCATGACGGAAGGAGCGTAGGATGAAGATTTTTGTTTTTGCAGAAAGGCAAGCTCCTATCGTTGAGTTATGTGGTGGTGCTCGTAGATTTGCTGATGAAGTTGATTTGATTGCTACACCTGATTCAGACATTCCGGATAATGTTGCGGATAAAATCTTTTTGCTTCAAGTTCCAGAAGGACGTATGTTTGAAGACGCTGCTCCTGCGTTAGCGAAATTAATTCTTGAAGAAAAGCCCGATGCGGTATTTTTGGATTCAAGCAGGCGCATCCAGCTGATTATGGGTAGAGTTGCTGCCCGTCTTCAAACAAGCATTGTCTCAAATGTTATGAAGGTTGAATGCTTAGATGAAGTTACGAAGATGTACTACGGTGGTCTTGCAGACCGAACATTAAAAGCAAAAGACAGCCTTGCGCTTTACTATATACGTGCGGCAACGTTTGGACAAGACGTTGAAAACAAAGGCGATAATACTGTTATAGAAGTGCCTTTTGTGGAGCCAGAATATCAAATCACCTTAGAAGAGGTGGCTCCTCGTGTCAAAGGAAGCGTTGATCTTACCAGCGCTAAACGAATTGTTGGTATCGGTAGAGGCGTCAAGAAAGAATCTGACCTTGAAATGATTCGAGAGTTTTGTGATTTGATTGGCGCAGAAATGTCGTGTTCTCGCTCAATTTATGAGACTGAAGGTTGGCTCCCTAAAGAAGCATTGGTAGGTATTTCGGGAACAACTGTTACACCAAATTTGTATCTCATGTTAGGTATTTCTGGTCAAGCACAGCACATGGTTGCATGCAGCGGTTCAACAACCATTATGTGTGTAAACAACGACCCGTATGCCATGATTTTTGAACAGGCTGACTATGGAAGCAAGGCAGACCTATATGAAGTAGTGCCTGCATTAATTGAGTACTTTAAGGCTAATCCTCTTAAATAAGAACAATTCAAGAAAGGACATTCATGTATCAGTTAGAAGAAGAAGAGCGCATGATTGTTGCTATGGTTGACAGCATTAGCGAGGATATTCTTTCCGAACGTGCAGCTCAAATTGATGAAGAAGACGAATTCCCAGAGGATATGTATCAGCTTATTGTTGAGCAGGGACTATTTGGCTTAGCAATGCCTGAAGAATATGGCGGGTTTCCAGTAAGCGTTAATTGTTGGGCTCAGTGCGTATCGCGTCTTGCTCAGGAATCTCCTGCTGTTGCTCTTATTCTTTTTGTAACCGCAATTGGATCTGATGCGTTGATTACCCATGGTAGTGAGGAGCAAAAAGCTAAATATCTTCCTGAACTTATTACGGGAGAAAAGAAAATTAGTTTTGCCCTGACAGAGCCAAATGCGGGATCGGATGTATGGAATATGGGAACAACTGCTCGTCCAACCGAGGGCGGTTTCCTCGTTTCAGGCAACAAACTCTTTATTTCTAATGCAGAAGTTGCAGACTATTTCTGTCTTTTTGCAATGGTAGATGACGGAGAAAGCCGTAAACCAACTGCGTTTTTAGTTGAGGCGAACACCCCTGGTCTTTCTGTGAGCTCAAAAGAAAAGAAGTTGGGTCTCCATGGCTCACCTACTTGCCCATTATTCTTCGAAAAAATGTTTGTGCCTGAATCGGCAATCATTGGCAAAATTGGCCAGGGTGCAGAAATTGCCTACCATGCCCTAAATCGTGGTCGTATTGCTATTGCTGCTTCCGCGTTAGGTATAACAAAAGCATGTCTTAAAGCATCGGCAACCTATGCGCTTGACCGTAAGCAGTTTGGTCAACCTATCGCTGATTTCCAAGCAATTAATAGCATGTTGGCAAATATGAAAATTGCTATTACCGCCTCAGAGTTGTTTATTGACCAGGCAATTGAGGCATTCGTTAACGATGAAAAAGACGTAAAAAATAAAGTGTCTATGGCGAAGGTGTACTGCACTGAAGCAGCAAACCGTGCGGCGAATGACGCAGTTCAGATTCACGGCGGCTATGGCTTCTGCAAAGAATATCCAGTAGAGCGTTATTATCGCGATTCGAAAGCTTTTACCATTATTACTGGCACTAACCAAATACAGAAGAAGCTTATTGCTGCAGATATCAAGAAAGAATATTCACTCTAAGTATTGATGGATAGAGTGTACATTTGTCCTGAAGGAGGACGGTTTGAATATTGCTGTTTGCGTAAAGCAGTCGGTTGATACCGAAGCGGTAATTACTCTTGATGAAAACTCTCAAGTTGTTACCGAAGGTGCTGCCCTGATTATTGATCCTTATGCAGAATTTGCCGTGGAAAAAGCGGTTCAGATTAAAGAAAGCCTTGGTGGAGAAGTGGTTTTGGTTACCATTGGTTCCCAAGATTGCACTCCTGCAATAAGACATGGCCTTTCTATGGGGGCGGATCGTGCAATTCTTATTGATGACCAAGAAATTGATGACACTAATCCAACCGCAAAAGCTGAAGTGCTTGCTAAAGTAATGCAGGAGCTGAACCCTGATCTTATTATGGGCGGCTGTAAGTCGGGCGATACCTCCCATGGCCAAACAATGCCTCGCTTGTCGGCAATTCTTGATATGCCTCAGGTAAACCTAGCAGTTGATCTTGAGTTTGAAGGCAATGAGATGATTGCTTCTCATGAGTGTGAAAACGGCATCGAGAAAATTAGCATGACGCTTCCTGCAGTTGTATCTGCACAGCAAGGTTTGGCACTTCCTCGCTATCCAAGCGTTATGAACATCATGAAGTCAAAAAAGAAGCCATTAGAGGTTAAGTCCTTGGCAGACCTTGGTATTGAGGCAAGCACGGTAGATGCTTCGGCAGCTCAAGTACTTGTAAAGTCATATGCTCTAAAACCAGAACGGAGTGGTGGTCGTATTGTTGAAGGAGAAGCTCCTGAAGCAGTAGCTCAGACCACATCACTTTTGGTAAACGAAGCTAAGGTTTTATAAGAGATAGGAATAGTGATGGCAGGTATTTGGGTTATTGCTGAATATAAAGATGGGGCTGTTTCGAAAACAACATTCGAGGCTCTGAGTGAAGCACGACGTGTTGCTGATGTTTTAGGAAAAGAAGTAACCGCAGTTGTTTTGGGAAGTGGGGTAGCTAATGATTCGCTTGAACCACTTGCTCAGTATGGCGCCGATGCAATTTGCGTAGTAGATGACGAAAAGCTTGCAACCTATACCGCTGATGGATATGTTGCTGCTTTGAAGAGTTTGATTGCATCCTTGAAGCCAGAGCTCGTCATGATTATGAACACTTCAACTGGTATAGATTTTACGGCAGTTTTGGCGCAGAAGCTTAAGTGCGGTCTTATTACCGAAGTATCAGCATTGGAATACGAGGGTGCAACTTCGGTAGATGATTTGGTGTATGTTCGTCAGCCTTATTCAGGAAAAGTGCTGGAAAAATGCGCATTTGCTCCTGGTCAAGAGAGCGTTCTTATCACCGTGCGTCTTAAAGCTATGGATGTTGCGGTTCCTGACGAGTCAAGAAAAGCGCCTGTTACCTTTCAGGCAGCGGGAGAGTTTGGTGATATTCGCCAGGTAGTAAAAGAGGTAATCAAAAATGTTTCAACACGTGTAGAGCTCACTGAAGCCGCTCGTATTGTTTCTGGTGGTAGAGGTGTGAAAGGCCCTGAGGGCTTTAGCGTGATTGAAGAATTGGCTGATGTAATGGGTGCTGCAGTTGGAGCATCTCGTGTTGCGGTTGATGAAGGCTGGATTGAAAAGCAATTCCAGGTTGGTCAAACAGGCAAAATTGTTGCACCAGAATTGTATATCGCATGTGGTATTTCTGGCTCAATTCAGCATCAAGCCGGCATGGGTCAGTCTAAGTGTATTGTTGCTATTAATAACGATCCTGAAGCAGATATTTTCCGCATTGCTGATTATGGCATTGTTGCTGACTTGTTTGAAGCCGTTCCTCTTATGGCGGCAGAAATTCGTAAACTAAACGAACAGTAGTATTCTTGCGGTTTAATACAAAGGGTTTTTTAAGAAAATTCCGAATACTTTCGATGCAACGCTGAGTGTTTTTTTGAAAAGCGCAAAATGTTTTGGGATGAAAAGAGGGTAGTAATTAAGTAATGGGACAGGCAACCCGCGAATTATATTGGAACATCCAAGGACACGAGCTTATCTACGTGTTGTTTCTTTTGGTGGTGGCAGTATTTGCTTTCTTCTTCGTGAAGAAAATGCGTTTGTGGCGTTTAGGCAAAAAACTCGAGCTCGAGAACAATCCTCAAGATCAGTTGGATGAAAATGAAACAGGAGTGGGCCAGAAAAGCGCTCAAGCAAGTACCGCCCAAGCGAGCGGGAGCAAAGCGGATGCTAATCAGGATGATTCTGGCTCGGCCAAGAAAAGGAAAACGGGGCCAAATCGTCTTACGCCACGTCATGTTCTAACTGCTTTTCTTGACGTAATTACTCAGCGTAGAGTGTTGAAAGAACTAATTCCTGGCCTTATCCATCTTTGCATCTTTTGGGGAATGCTCTTTTGTCTTGTAGCAACCTGCCTTGTTGCGCTTCAAGCAGATTTTGGTGTGCCAATTTTGTACGGTGATTTCTACTTGTATTTCATGTCGCTTGGTGTTGATTTGGCGGGCTTCGTTGCAATTGTTGGCGTGTGTGCTGCATTTATAAGACGCATCTCTAAGGTAAACAAGCATTTGGTTTCACGAACCTCTGATTATGTTGTGCTCATCACGTTTTTTGTAATTCTTGTTTCTGGCTTTGTAGTTGAAGGACTTCGTATTGCAGGAACTCAAGATCCTTGGGCAATATGGTCACCTATTGGTTACGCGTTTTCTTTCCTGTTTGTAGGATGCAGTCCTGAACAGATTTCTACTATTCATGCAGTGTTATGGTGGGGCCACATGGCTCTTGCGTTTATCTTTATTGGTACGTTTACTTACAGCAAACTTTCCCACGTTTTGCTTATTCCGGGAAATGCGCTCTTGGCGTCAGATGAGCCAACCGGTACGTTGCAGCCTGTTGATTTTGAAGACGAAGAGCTTGAAACCATGGGTGTGCGCCTTCTTGAGGAATTCACTTGGAAAGATTTGTATGATACGCAAGCTTGTGTAAAGTGCGGTCGATGCGAAAAGAACTGCCCAGCAAATCAAAGCGGAAAGCAGCTTTCTCCACGGCAGCTTATTGTTGGCTTAGCAAATTCGTTGGAAGAGCGCGGAACAATTCTTCTCGAAACAATTTCTCAAGAAAAGAAGGATGAACTTCTTGCGAGAAAGGAATCAGGAGAGAGTCTTTCGAAAGAAGAAGAAAAAGCTTTAGCGAAACCTGTTCGCACTGAAGAGCAGGAAGCTTTCCTTGAAAAATCTGTTGTTGGTTCAGTGATTGCCGAAGAAGCTCTTTGGCAATGTACTACGTGTCGAATTTGCTCAGAACAATGCCCTGCGCGTATTAGCCATCCAGAAAAGCTTATTAATCTTAGGACGTACCAGGTGAATATGGAGAGCGCTTTCCCTGCAGAAGCGCAGGCAACCTTCCGCAACATGGAAGTGAATGGAAATCCTTGGGGCCTTGGTTGGCAAAAACGCGCTGATTGGGCAAAGGACCTTGATGTTCCAACCTTGGCAGATAATCCAACAGCCGAATATTTGTATTGGCCTGGTTGTTCGGGTGCGTTTGATGCGCGAAGCAAAAAAGTTACGCTTGCGGTAGTTTCGCTATTAAAACAAGCGGGAGTTGACTTTGCTATTTTAGGCAATGAGGAAAAATGCTGTGGAGATTCTGCACGTCGCTTAGGAAATGAATACCTTTACTACCTGTTAGCGGCTGAAAATATTGCAACGCTAAACGCTTACGGTGTTAAAAAGATCATTGTTCAGTGTCCTCATTGTATGCAGGCTTTATCGGTAGACTATCCTCAAATGGGTGGAACTTATCAAGTAATTCATCACTCGCAGTTGCTTAACGAATTGGTAGAAGCAGGAAAGCTTTCCGTATCTGAAAAGGCTTACAAGACTCTTACCTATCACGACTCCTGTTATCTAGGCAGGTATAAGGGCATCTATCAACAGCCTCGAGACTTGTTAGCTTCTACTGGCGCAGAATTGAAAGAGATGAAGCGCAATAAAGACAAGAGTTTTTGCTGTGGTGCTGGCGGAGGCCACATGTGGCTTGAGGAGCCTGAAGGCTTGCGCATAAATAATATGCGCGCTGAACAAGCACTTGAAACGGGTGCTGAGGCAGTGTGCACTGCTTGTCCATTCTGTTTGCGTATGCTTACCGATGGTGTTGCTGCCAAGGAGAGCACGGTTCCTGTAAAAGATATTGCGGAAATTATTTTGGAGAGCAGCAAAGATTATCTTGGCGAAATGAAGAAGGAAAGCTAATGTAACGTATTGAAATAAATGCGTTTTATGAAAAGGCAACAAAAGGAAAACCATATGCTAACGCGGTAAGGAGTTCTATATGCGTGTTGCACCTAAAGATGGATTTATTGAGACTGTTCCTAACAAAAAGCTTCTTGCTCTGCTCGAGGAACATATAAAGAATCCTAATCCGAACCCTCCTGAGCCAAAGCTAGCTTCAACAGTTATGTTGGTTCGAAACTCTGTTCCAGGTCAAACCCCTTATCGTATTGAAGACAATGAATTTCCTGATGACTTTCCGAACAACCAAAACCTGGAAGTGTTTATGTTGCGCAGAGTAAAGTCTATGGCTTTTGTTCCTGATGCGGTGGTATATCCGGGCGGCCGTGTTGATGAGCGCGATTCAAATCCTGATCTTCCGTGGTTTGGGCCAACTCCTGAGCAGTGGGCTGAATACATGAGCATTTCTGTTGATGACGCACGTCGTGTTGTGGTTGCAGCAGCTCGTGAAGTGTTTGAAGAGTGCGGCGTTTTATTAGCAGGACCAAGTGGTGAAGAATTAGTAAGGGATCTTTCTGATTCAAGTTGGGCTGAAGAGAGAAAAGCCTTGGAGCGCCATGAGCTTTCGTTTGCTGATATGCTTATTGCACGAGGCTTGGTTTTGCGCACTGATTTGTTGGGATTAGTCTCCAATTGGTGCACGCCAACCTTTGAACCACGCAGATATGACACGTTCTTCTTTAGCGCTTTGATGCCAGAAGGTCAAAGCGCTGATGGTAATACCTCAGAAGCACAGATTGCGGATTGGGTAACACCAAGTTATGCCATGAGAGAATCGGACAGAGGTTCTTGGCTGGTTGTTCCTCCTACCATTTATAACCTTACCCGCATTGCTCAGGCAAGCAATGCGGAGTTGTTTGTGAACAATAGGGAAAAGGTGAAAAAATACATCTTTGAGCCCACTATAAAGGAAGATGGCGAAATAGTTCTTCGTACTGAAGCATAATATCTTAGTAAAAGCGCGAGTTGCCTTTTGGTGACTCGCGTTTCTTTTAGAGAGGAGTGTGTCATGGCTTTTTTGCCTGATGAAACCCCTTGGACGGGTGGAAGAATATCTGAAGGGGTGTATTGCTACAAAGCAAATAATCCTTCTCCTATGAGCTATGTAGGAACAAATATTTATATAGTAAGCCCTCAGGGATTTCCTGGATTAAATGAGGAAAACACTACAGCGAAAGCCCCCGAAGCCTTAGTAATTGACCCTGCACCAAGTGGCAAGACGGTAGATGAGATTATTGCTCTTACAAAACGCTTAGGGGTAAAAATTGGAGCAGTAGCACTCACTCATCATCATCATGATCATAGCGAAGGCGCCTGTGAGCTTATTGTGAAAAGTGCTCAATGTCAGCAGGTTGATGTGGCAAGCATTCCTCTTTATGCAAAAGCGTTCGCTCTTGAGGAAGCTCAAACAATAGCTACGCAAACTAGCACAGTTCTTCCTCCACAAGCAGAGAAAATCTCTTTCATCCCGGTAGGAGAAGGAAGCGTAATTGAGCTTGCCAAGAAGGTAAACCTGGAAGTGATAGATATTCCGGGACATAGTGCCGATTCGCTTGCTTTCTTATTTAGCCAGGATAAGGTGCTCTTTATTGGCGATATTGCCTTTAGACACGGGCCAACAGTGGTGTATCATCCAGACGGTGTTCTTTGGGACTACATGAATTCCCTTGATACCTTAGATAAGCTTGCTCAAGAAAACCCAGGGATAGTGTTCGCTTCAGGACACGGCACATTAATTGACAATCCAAAAGAATGTATTGATGCAACAAGAACTCATCGTGTTGAACGGCTTAATCAGATTATTCATGCTCTTGACGAAGGGGTTGAAGCTGTTGATGAAGCTTTAGTTGATGCGGTATATGTTGATATTGACCCTCGTTTGAGGCCCGCCGCATTGCGCAGTGTTCAAGCACAGCTTCTGTATTTGCAATCAGAAAAAGAAAAGGCGAAGCTTTAATGGCGAAACAGGTTTTGATGGTGCAATAAAGTGACTTGAAATTCGCGGGGCATAGAAGCAGTGAAGTGTTCTAGCGGTCAAACTCTGAAGAGTGTGGAGTCTTTAGATTTCCAAATCCAAGCTACCATTAAAGCATACGAGATAAAAAAAGATGAATAGTGTGTTTGGAAGGAGTGTTTGTGAAGGGTCTTGAGGGAGTAAAAGTAGTTGAGTTAACAGGATATGTAGCGGCTCCAGCCGCCTTACGTGTTTTAGGCGAAATGGGGGCAACTATATATAAGATTGAGCCATTTTCAGGAGATGAATATAGAACTAATGCTCCTGGTTTTGGCATGGAGCGAAACGACATTGATGATCCCGCTTTCGAACTTGCATCAATGAATAAAAACTGGCTTGCTGTGAATTTAAAGAATCCTGCTGGAATGGAATTTGTTCATAAACTTCTTGCCGATGCCGACATTGTTATTACGAGCTTTAGGGATAAAGCCTTAAAAAAACTTGGCCTTGATTGGGAAACGCTTCACGAAAAATATCCTAAGTTAGTGTATGGCCAAATGCGTGGTTATGGAGAGCGAGGACCTGAAAAGAATTCTCGCGGATTTGACGCAACGGCTTATTCGGCTAGAGGAGGCCTATTTATGAGCTTTCCTCAAAAAGGAGAGCACTTCCAACCTGCAAATATTCCTGCAGCGTTTGGTGACTGGAATGCTTCTATGTGCCTAGTGTCGGGCGTACTGGGTGCTCTTGTGCGTGCTGATAGAACGGGTATTGGCGATAAGGTAACCGTAAATCTGTACCACGTTGCTTGTTGGGCTATGCAAATTGGTATTGCTTCAACTCAGCAGGGTTCAACCTTCCCTCGTTCAAGGGAATCAGCGTCGTGTCCTACCAATAACTCATATCGCTCAAAGGATGGCGTGTGGTTCCTTATTTGTTTTGGTTCTTATGACTTGTACTACGACCATGTGATGAGATGCATGAGCCTTGATGAGATGATAGGAAACCCAAAATACAACAATCTGGCAAAGGTTACCGAAGAAGGCTTAAACAAAGAGGTGTGCAGCATTTTGGCACAACGCTTTGAAGAAGAAGATTTCGAGTATTGGGCAAAGGTTTTTGCTGAAAACGAAGTTCCTTATCAGCGGCTTAATACTTTAGAGGATGTTCTTGAAGATGAAGAAGCGTATGCGAACGACATCTTGAGAAAAATTCCGTATGACTCCTTTGGAGATCAGGCTTTGGTAACTTCTCCTGTGCGCATGAGTTCAGTAGGAGATCCTATTCTTAAACGGTCAAGGCCTGTGGGTTATGAGACTGCTCGTGTAATGGCTGAGTATGGTTATGCTCCTGAAGAAATAAAAGCATTGAACCAAGAGGGGGCAGTTCTTTGCTATGACGGACCAGAACTTCCTGAAAGCGTATTCAAACTGAGTTATGGTCCCGATTCGGTCTGCTAAATCTCCTTTTACGAGGGCGGTTCATTAGGGTATTGTGCTCGTTTGGAAAAAAGCTTTGTAGGAGTAGCATGGCTAAGTTGGTTTGCACAGAATAGCGTGTTAGATCAGTAAAAAATGGACCGCGTACAAGCGGTCCATTTTTTTAGTATTAAGAAGCGCAAAAGCAGATTGTTGATGAGCGAAAAAGCGCTCAACTCTTTTGCTTTTTGATTATTTCTCAGCAGCGTTTTTCTTGCCGAAGATAACCTTAATGCCCTTAATTGCAAGAATGATTGCAAGAATGAACAAAACAATAGCCAAAACTAACTGGATACCTACTGCGAAAGCGCCACCAGCCTGAGCTGCAAGAGCGGCAGAAGGGCCAGCAAGGAGAGTGAACTTAGCCATTGCGGTCTGAGCCAAAGAGGTCAAGGTAACAATAAGCATGAATGCCATTGGGATGTAGAACATCTTGTTGTTCTTGCCTGCGTTACCAAGCCAAGAGCAAACAGCCAAGAGAGCCAAAGCAGCAAGGAGCTGGTTAGCAGCACCGAACAAAGGCCAGATGATAGTGTAGCCAGTCATACCAAGACCAACACCAAGTACTACCGTAATGATGGTAGCAACAAATGGATTAGTGATTACCTTAGCAGCACCGGTGTTCTGCTCAGGAGTCTTTCCTGCAGGAGTGAAGAGTTCCTGGAACATATAGCGGCCAAGACGAGTTGCGGTGTCTAAAGAGGTCAAGCAGAATGCAGAAACGGCAAGAATGAGCAATGCGTAAGCAATGCCTTCAACGTTCTCAAGACCAGGAATGCAAGCGAGCATCTGAGAAAGACCGCCTGCAAATACTGCAGTTGGAGAAGCGTAAGCACCAGAAGAGTACTGGGTCCATACGAATGCAACAGCACAGAGAGAGATGATTGCAACAAAAGACTCGAGCAACATGCCACCAAAACCAATTGGCAAAGCATTCTTTTCGTTGTCAAGCATCTTAGAAGTGGTACCAGAGGAAACCAAAGAATGGAAGCCAGAAACAGCACCACAAGCAATGGTGATGAACAAAGCAGGGAATAAGAAGCCAGAAGCTGCAGCTTTGTTTACTACTGCTTTGCCAGTTGCTGGGTCAATGATCGCATTGCCAGCTGCGTCAACAGCAGCATTAGAAGCGGTGAAGCCGGTGAAAGCAGGAATGCTCAAGTCGGAAGCAGCACCAACGATGGAGGAACCAACTACGCCAATAACGGAAAGAGCAATCATGCCATAGAGCAAGTAGGAGCTCAAGTAGTCACGAGGTTGGAGAAGAATCCATACTGGAGCAACTGCAGCAACCAAAATATAGAGTCCGATGATGAGCATCCAAGTGTTGTAATCAAGAGCAATTACTGGGAAGTTGTAGCCGATTGCAACCAAAGCAACAATGATTAAGATTGCAGTAATAATATTAGCTGCGGCTGGAATCTCTCTACCACGAGTAGCCAAACCGTAGATAACAGCAACAAAAATGAAGAGAATAGAGATCATTGCAGTACGCTGGTTTGCAAGAGCAGCAGCGTCGGACTGGTTTGCAAGACCTACTGCAAAAGTGTTAGCAACAATAGAAGCGAATGCTGCAACAACCAAAACCAAGGTCAAATATGCAAATACGCAGAAAAGACGTTTTGCCGTGTTGTCAATGTTCTGAGCAATTACGGTAGCAATTGTCTGGCCTTTATGACGAATAGAAGCAAAAAGAGCACCAAAGTCATGAACAGCGCCAAAGAAAATACCACCAATTACTACCCAGAGGAGTACTGGAACCCAACCAAATACTGCTGCCTGAATTGGACCATTAATAGGACCTGCACCAGCAATGGAGGAGAAGTGATGTCCCAAAAGCACATATGGCTTTGCTGGAACATAGTCAATGCCGTCCTGCATTTCGTTTGCAGGAGTTGGCTTGGAAGGATCAACGCCCCATTGTTTTGCCAACCAGCGACCATAGAATACATAGCCGCAGATAAGACAGATGGCTGCGATGACCAGAACAACCATTGCGTTCATTAGTCAAAAACCTTTCTAATCTTTCTGAGAGAATTCCAAATTGCGTTCAAGCAATTCTTTACTTCTCTTACCTGCTGGGTTGGTGAAAACTTGTCTTCCCTTTTCTCGAGACAAATCAACAACGGCAAGACGGAAATCTGCCCAGCCGTGAATACTGAAGAGATACGATTTGCGATAACGAGTTTTACCAACAAGCTTGACTGCATCGTCGCTTACAGAATTTGCAACAATGATTAAAGAAATAGCAGTGGCCATGTGGTTTGGACCATGAGGGACTTTTTGAAATGCTTCTTCTTTCATAAAGTCAATGGCTTTTGAAAGGGATGATTCGTCAAGATAATCGTACGCGTCGATAAAGACGAATTCGTGGCTGTTAACCTCCCATAGTTTTGCTCTCTTAACCAAAACATACTGCTGACCATTTGAATGGAATTCGGCGAATCCGGGAAATACGTGTCCTTTAAATTGGTAATTTTCGCGGATGTCAAACAGTGATTTGTGAGCAGCGAGTAATCGGTGTACAAGGGTTTCTTGTAAATCCATAACAGGCTCCTCTCATTACGTATGAATTCAATTCTTTATGCTACTTCTAGTCAAGCTTAACTAATTTAGTACAATTTTGATTTTTTGTTGAGGGAATTATGTATATTGTGTAAATGAAGCTGTTCACTGGCAGAAAAAAGCCCAGTCCCCTTATTTTCCTTGCGAAAAAAATAGTTCTCTGATACAGGCATTAACTCTTTAGGATTTATTAAAAGGTGGGTTACTGAAAGCAACGAAGGATCACTCCGAGCTCCCGTGAAAACAGGAGGCCGTGATATCCACAGACAGAGAGTAATATCCACAGAAGTAATAGTATTGTTTGCGAAACGAGGTCTAAAGATGAAGGGTTTTAACGTATATGAGAAGGCATGACGCTTACGAATAAGGTTTAATATTGTAAAAAGTGCTCCCTAATAGGGAGCACTAGATACGTTTAATTATTCACTGTGAGTGCGAAAGCAGTCAAATACCAAGGTTACTGAAATCAATGATTAAAACTGCCGAATCAAACCCTGAGGTTACTGAGCTTGGCGTTCTGCAAGGCGGCGCTTGAGCTCATCGGAGAGTTGATTGCGCTTAATCTTGCCAGATTCAGTCATTGGGATTTCGTCAATAAACTCAATGAATTCTGGACGAAGACGCTTTGGAATGCCCTTAGAATCCAAGTAAGCTGAAATGGACTCAATAGTTGGTTCGGTATCACCTTCCTGAACAATAAAGGTGCAGATTCGTTCACCAAGACGAGTGTCTGGATAACCAACGGTTGCGTGGTTTCCAACTCCTGGACAGCCGTTAATGTTGAAATCAACCTCATTGGCAGAGATGTTTTCGCCGCCACGAATAAGAATTTCCTTCTTTCTGCCATTAATGCGAACATGACCTTCTTCGTCCATGTAGCATAAGTCGCCAGAGTAGAACCAGCCATCGTCATCAAGTTCTTTTGCTGTTGCTTCAGGGTTTTTGTAGTATCCGCAGAACATGTGAGGTCCTCGTGATGCTTCTTCGCCCTGTACTCCAGGAGCAACCGGATTGCCCTTATCGTCAACAACCTTAACTTCAATACCTTCGCAAGGAATGCCCGACCAAGCGCCGTTCCATTCAGCTGCTTTCGAAGGTGGAACTAAGAGATGAGGGCAGCTTTCAGTGGAGCCATAGCATTCGCACAAAATGATGTCGTGGCCAGCTGCACGCTGAACCAAAGATCCTGGAACAGGAGCGCCGCCACAAACCCACAATTTCAAGGTGTCGAATTTGAGGCCCTTTTCGTCACATACGTTAAGCAAGTCGAAGATGAATGGAGTAGCACCCATAGACCAGGTAACACCATACTTGTTCATCAATTCGATTGCGCTTTCTGCTTCAAACTTCTCTTGTAAAACAACTCTGCTACCCAAAATAAGAGGGGTAATGAGGCCGTGGTTAAAGCCTGTTGCATGGTTAAGAGGAGCGCCCATGAACATTACGTCATCAGAGGTGAGGTCAAGACCTTTAATAAAGGTTTTCTCGCTGAAGAGAAGATTGTTATGGCCAATAAGAACTTGCTTTGGTCTGCCAGTAGTGCCTGAGGTGGAGAGAATTAATACTACCTCATCAGAAGTGCTGCCTGGTTCCTCAGCAAAAGGCTCGTAGGTATCGAGAATTTCGTTAACCGTGATGCAGTCATGAGCAGGAGCAACAATATCAAATACTGCAATTGCTTCACGATTCAAAGAAGGGATATTATCAACGATTGAAAGAATTTGTTCTTCAAAGTCTGTTTTCCAGAAGAAGGTAGGACAGATAAATGCTTTTGACTCAACTACATTCATAATGTATTGCAAGTCGTCACCATTGAAGGTACGAGCAAGAGGATGGCAAACAGCACCAACCTTAATGCAGGCAACGTATACGATGCAGAATTCTGACCAAGGTGGCAATTGGAAGGTAACAACGTCACCATTTTGAACGCCCTTTTCTCTTAACCATGAAGCAAGGCGGGAAGCTTTTTCGTCAATTTCTCCATACGTAAAAGCTGAGCCTTTGTCATCACGAACGTATTCTTTGTCAGACAATTCTGCTACACGTTTGTTCCAAAGATCATTGAGAGTTTCTTTGGTCCAGTAGCCTTTTTCGTAGTAAAGCTTTTTGTTAGCTTCGTTTACTTTAAGTTCAGTAATCATTTAATACCATCCCCGGTAACGAATAATGGACTTGTGAGTGTACATATACCCCTCGAATGAACACACTCAGAATAATACCCCTATAAAGTTATAGGGACAACCATATAAGAAGCATAATTTTTCTATATCATTTACCTATAGGTTTATGTATAAGCGTAGTTAGTGGTATGGTGGAAAGAGTATTTTTGTAAGTATGTTAAATACATTGTGGAAAATGCACTTTGGAGGAAAAAATGGGATGGGAAGAAGAATATCAGCGTAAACTGATGACTCTTGATGAAGCTCTGGATACCTTTATTCCTGATGGTACCAGCGTTTTTATGGGTACCTTTGAGGTTGCTCGCGGCATTATCAATCCAATGTTGGACAGAATTAAAGAAGGTCGTCTTAAAGATATCGATTTATATGGTGGTATTACTAGCGGTCCTTTAAATCTTGACTTCCAGCCTGAGCCGGGCGCACTTCGTTATCACACTCACTTTACGGGAGGTAATGAAAGAACGGGCATGGCCAACCATAGCGTTTCCTATGCTCCAATCCATTTACATAGAACTATGAATTTGGCAGCCGATAGAGACATTGATGTTGCGGTTATTCCTATGACTCCTCCAGATAAGCATGGATATTGCAATATTGGTCACGTTGGTGATCGTCCTGATGGCATCAAGAACGCAAAAAAAATTCTTGCTCAAATCAATCCAAGCACCCCTTGGGTATGTGGTTTAGAGCGCAACCTTCATGTATCCCAGATTGATGGCTTCGTTGAAATTGATCAGCCTATGTTTGAGGCTCCTATTGCACAGCCTACTCCTGAGGAAATTACCGTTGGAAACATTATTTGTGAATTAATCCCTGATGGCTCCTGCATTCAGCTAGGCTTTGGCTCAATTGCTAATGCAATTGCTGAAGGCTTGAAGGCTCGTAAGCATTTGGGTGTTCATTCTGAAATGTTTAACGATGCTATGGCAAAACTTCAGGAAATGGGCGTAATTGATAACAGCCGCAAGAATTATTTGCCGGGCGTTTCTGTTGCTGGTTTTGCATCTGGCCAGCAGTACTTGTATGACTTTATTGACCATAACCCAGGCATGTTGTTTACCCCATATTCTCATGTAAATAATCCTGACTTCATTCGTAAAAACGACAATTTCGTTTCGGTAAACTCTGCAGTATCGGTTGATTTGACGGGTCAAGTATGCGCAGAAAGCATTGGTACGCGTCAGTATTCTGGTACTGGCGGTCAGGTTGACTTTATTCGTGGCGCAGCAGCATCCAAAAATGGCAAAGCTATCATTGCTATGACTTCTATTGCTAATACGAAGAAAGGTCCCGTTTCAAAAATTGCTCCAATCCTTGCTCCTGGTAGCGTAGTAACCACCGCACGTACCGATGTACAGTATGTGGTAACTGAATATGGTTGCGTAAACTTGCAGCACAAGGATATGTATGAGCGCGCAAAGCTTTTGATTAGCATTGCTCATCCAGATCATCGCGATATGCTTACCTTTGAAGCAAAGAAAAACGGTTTCATTTGGTAGTGTTCGCTCGGTGTGTTGATGCGAGCTAATTGTTGCGTGCATTTCTTCACATCTTGCGAATAGGTGGCAGCGTCTCCTTTGTTTGGGTAAACTGCTAAACCTCGAACCGGATTTTGTCAGGACTCCTTAATAGGAGTCCTGATTTTTTTGCGCTTGAAATCGTATAGAAATATTGATTTCTATACTGAAAAGGAAAGTAGATAACCGAAGCTGAAAGGCTATCGAAAACAGGGGCAGTTGGTAAAAGTAAACCACCCAAAAGCCGCGGGGTAGCCAAAAGCCACAGGATAGGCAATAGCCGCCAAGTAGCCATAGCTAACACCGCGAATAGTCAAAAAACCACGGTGTAGGCAAAAGCCAAAAGACGCAGGATAGTTAAAGGGGAGCGCGATGAGTTTGAGAAAAACAGGAGCTCAGCTTGCAGGAAAAGTAATCACCTGGGGCTTACATACGCTTGCTCATAGTCCTGCTTCAAATTTGCCAGGAAAAGTTGCAATGAAGATTGATCCGCAGATTATTGCACACCTTGCACCTGAGCTAAAACAGGGCTCTGCTCTTATTGTTGGCACGAATGGAAAAACTACCACAACGAATCTAGTTGCGGATGCTCTAGAGGCTCAGGGTAAAAAAATCGTGTGCAATAGAAGCGGTGCAAATTTGGCATCGGGAGTTGCAACAACTCTTCTTCAATCAAAGGAAGAAGTTGAGTGGGGCGTATTTGAATCTGATGAGCTGTGGTCGGCAAAAACCTTACCTCAAACGCAATCTGCCTATTATTTGTTGCTTAATTTGTTTCGCGACCAGCTGGACCGGTGTGGGGAGATTGACCGAATTCAGGAAGCAATTGTGTCTGGATTGAAAGAGTCTCCTTCCACAACACTTATTTTTAATGCCGATGATCCGCTGTGTGCTTACATTGCGTCTTTGGTTCCTAATAAATCAATTGGGTTCGGCATTCGCCAAGACTTACATCTCGAGCAAAATACTGTTGCGGATGCGCAAATGTGCCAAGTTTGTTCCCATATGTTTACCTATGAGTTTAGGCAGTATGGACAACTGGGAAAGTATGCCTGCCCTGAGTGTGGGTTTTCCAGACCAGACTTAGATTTCTACGCCGATGAAGTGGAAACAGGGAAAGGAATATCTTTTCAAATTTCTTCTTCGGACGGCCAAAACAATAAAAATAAGGAAAATGATCAAGAGAGTAAAACGCCTCTTTGTATAAGTATTCCTCAAACAGGCACGTATATGATTTATAACGTGATGGCGGCTTATATTCTTGCCTCTCAAATGGGGGTTGAAGATGAGGTCTTTTGCGAAAGTGTACGTGCGTTTAATCCTCATAACGGCCGTCTTCAAGAGTTTTCAATCAAGGGCCGATCTCTTCTATTGAATTTGGCAAAGAATCCAACTGGATTTAATCAGAACCTCAAAATAATTACGCAGGATGAAGGAAAGAAATTCGTTAGCTTTTTTATTAACGACAATGAAGCGGACGGCCATGATATTTCTTGGATTTGGGACTGCGATTTTGAAGAACTTACCGGCCAAAAAGACCTTGTAGTGTTTGCAGGAGGAACGCGCAAAAATGACTTGCAAGTTCGGCTTAAGCATGCGGGAATTCAGGCAACTCTTATAGACGGGATTGAAGACGTGGTACGTAAGGTACTAACCTCTCCGGCAGATTGGAACGTGTACGCTATTGCAAACTACACTGCTCTTCCCAGAGTGAAAAAAACGCTAGAGGCCTTGTGCGATAGAGAACCTGCAGGCGAAGTTGCGCAGGGCACAGAACTCTTTCTGTCTAGTGTGGTTGGAATTGGTGGGACCAGCAAGGACGGCGGAGCTGAAGAGAAGCAGGCTGCTGTTTCTTTTCAAAGTCCTCTTAGAATAGTTCATCTTCTTCCCGATCTTCTCAATTTGTATGGAGACGGAGGAAATGTCCGCATTTTGTATAACCGTTGTATATGGCGTGGGATTCCTGCAGAGGTTGTTCCGGTCCATTACGGGCAGCAAATTGATCTCACTCAAGCAGATATTGTGTTTTTGGGAGGTGCTCCTGACCGAGAGCAAAAACTTGCTTCTCGGGTAATCCTTTCATTGAAAGAAGAGCTAAAGGAATACGTTGAGGCAGGAGGTGTTCTTTTAGCAATCTGTGGTGGCTATCAAATTCTTGGTCATACCTGGTATATAGGAGACGAACAGGTGGAGGGCTTGGGAATTCTTGACGTTGAAACGCTTCGCCCTGCAAAAGAGCACAATCGACTAATTGACAATATTGCACTGGAATCTCCGCTTGCTGCAAGGCCTGTTATTGGATATGAAAACCATGCGGGACGAACCGTTCTTGGAAAAGAGGTGACTCCTTTTGGTAGGGTTTGCTCGGCTACTGGAAAAGGTAATGATGACACATCGGGTTTAGATGGAGCGATTTACAAGAATTGTGTGGGTACCTATTTACATGGACCGCTTCTGTCAAAAAATCCTGAAATTGCCGATTATCTGATACGTCAAGCTCTCAGAAATAAATACCGCAAAGATACTGCTTTGGAGTATGGCAATACTACAGGTTTAGAACGTGACAAAAATAAGAGTATGGAATGCGACAAAGAGATTGCTTTGCTTCTTGAGCCTCTTAGTGACAAAGAGGAACATGAGGCAAATAGAGTTATGGCTCACAGGCTCAAGGTGAAGAATTAGTGCACACAGAATAAGAGTAGATCACAAATGCGTTTTTGTGGGTATAGTGTGCGTTTCCTTACATTTTCGTCACTTAGATTTGCCAAATTTAAAATAATTGACCAAAATAAGGCTCATGGATAGATCAAACAATAAAACAAATCGTCGCGCCAGAAAAACACAAACCACTTCTGGTGCTTCGCCTGTTAATAACGACATTAATGCATACAGCAGAAATGCAGGAAGATATCAGAGGTCTTCTCAGTCGGGCGCTCCGCGTAATCCTCAGAATGAATACAACCAGTATTCACGCAAAAGCGGTGCCTATGGCTCGAGATATCAACCTCAGCATAATTTCAGGTATTCGGATTCAGCAGGATATGGCTATTCTGCTCAGTCGTTCCAAACAGGAATGGATGAAGCGCGTCTAAACCACCTTCGCGAACAGCAGCTCAAACAAAAGAAAGAAAAACGTAAAAAGCGCGGCCTTATTGCGCTTCTCGTGGTGCTCATTCTTTTGCTTGGAACAGCAGGCGTTGCATTTGCCTATATGGTTCAGATCAATAGCAACATGCAGGAAAATGTTGACGAAGATTTGCTGGGAGCACTTACCGTTACCGATTCTCCTTCAGATCCGTTCTATATGCTGCTTCTTGGTGTGGATAAGTCTGAAGAGCGTGAAGGTTCAAACGAGTATGGTGGATCGTATCGTTCAGACTCAATGATTCTTTGTCGAATTGACCCAAGGGAAAAGACAGCAACCATGGTATCCATCCCACGAGACACCAAGGTTACTATTCCAGGACATGGCACGCAGAAAATCAACGCAGCTTATGCGTTTGGTGGACCAGCAGGAGCAATTAATGCGGTTGAGTCTGTCTGTGGGGTAGAAATAAACCATTATGCTGAAATTGACTTTGATGGTTTTGCTGCTGTTGTTGATGCAGTAGGCGGTGTTGAAGTTGATGTTGCAATGGAAATCGACGATAGTTACACCGGACACATTGATGCTGGAAAACAGGTTCTCAATGGTGAACAGGCTCTGATTCTTTGTCGTTCAAGGCACGCTTACGACAAGTATGCAACTGATGGCGATAGTATCCGTGCTGCATATCAGCGTACTGTTATTTCTGCAGTAGTTAAGAAAATGTTGAGTGGTGATATTGTTGCAGCAACAAATGCGGTAAATGCTGCTTCTCAATATATAACCACCGACTTCGATGTTGCAGCAATTCTTGGCCTTGCTCAGAACATGCTAGGAATTGACGTTGATAAAGATATCTACACGGCTCAGTTGCCAACGGTTTCTTCGTATGAAAATGATGTCTGGTATGAGATTATCCAAACATCAGCATGGCAAACAATGATGAATCGTATTGAATCTGGCCTTTCTCCTGCCGAAGAAGATGTAGTTGATTTAGCTACCGGTGTTAAAACAGCAAATTCTGGTTCTGGAGGAGACACAGACGCTTCGTCGTCGGCAAGCTCAAGCTCGGATAGCAGTGTTAGCTTGTCAGGTAAAACTATCTCTATCAAGAACGGTTGCGGCATTAGTGGTGTAGCAGCAGAAGCGGCAGACAAATTGAAGAGCACCGGCGCTACTATGAGTACCGGTAATGCTGATTCGAATGATTACGAGAAGACTTTAATTCTCTACAACGACAGTTCGAATGCTGCTAAAGCAGAAGAGATAGCAAAGATTCTTGGAAAAGGCACCGCAAAACAAAACCCAGGAAATTATGCATTCAACTCTGATTTCTTGATCGTTATTGGCGCTGACTGGAAGTAGGGATGATACGAATAAGCGCAGTAAGAACGAATACGACAAGAGTGAATGCAAAAGTAAGCGCAGTAAAAACTTTAGCGCACAAAACAACATGAACACATATTTGTGAATAACTGAGGGCTCCGGTGGAGCCCTTTTTTATGCGCTGGTTCCGTCTAATATATGAAGCATGAAGGATGCGTCGATAACCGCTATCGGCCAAGTCGATAACTAGCTGTTGTTAAATCCTAGGTTTTAGATAGGAATTATTCCTTTATAGTTCTGTTTAGAAAAACGAACGAAAAACAACTTATTTCATAAAAAAGGAGAACATCATGTCTAACTATCGTTTTGAAACTCTTCAGCTTCACGTAGGCCAGGAGGAAGCTGATCCAGCAACCGATTCTCGCGCTGTGCCAATTTATCAAACCACCTCTTACGTCTTCCATGATTCAGCTCACGCTGCAGCTCGTTTTGGTCTTGCAGATCCAGGCAACATTTATGGCCGTCTCACTAACTCAACTCAGGGTGTTTTTGAAGACCGTATTGCAGCTCTTGAAGGTGGTGTAGCTGGTTTGGCAGTGTCTTCTGGCGCAGCTGCAATCACTTACACTATTCAGGCTCTTGCTCAGGCGGGTGATCATGTTGTAGCTCAAAAGACTATTTATGGTGGAACGTACAACCTTCTTGCGCACACGCTTAAAGACTTCGGTATTGATACCACTTTTGTTGACGCTCATAATCTTAAAGAACTTGAAGCGGCAATTCAGGAAAACACTACTTTGGTATTCCTTGAGACGCTCGGTAATCCAAATTCAGACATTCCAAACATTGATGCCATTTCTGAAATTGCTCACAAACATGGCATTCCTGTTGCAATTGACAATACCTTTGCAACTCCATTCCTTCTTCGTCCTCTAGAGCATGGTGCCGACATTGTTTTGCATTCCGCAACAAAGTTTATTGGTGGTCATGGCACTTCTTTAGGCGGCGTTATTGTTGACGGTGGCTCTTTCGATTGGGCGTCACATGCAGACAAATACCCACAAATTGCAAAGCCTAATCCAAGCTACCACGGCGTTGCCTTTACAGAAGCAGCAGGACCTGCCGCATTCGCAACTTACATTCGTGCGGTTCTTCTTCGTGATCAGGGTGCTTGTATTAGTCCGTTTAATGCTTTCTTGCTTCTTCAGGGAACCGAGACTCTCTCCCTTCGTATTGAAAGGCATAGCGAAAACACCGCTCGAGTTGTTGAATACCTCAGCAACCATCCAAAGGTTGCAAAAGTTAACCATCCAAGCCTTCCTGAGCACCCTGACCATGAGCTCTACACCAAATACTTCCCTAACGGTGGTGCTAGCATCTTTACCTTTGAAATTAAAGGCGGCCAGGAAGAGGCTTGGAAGTTTATTGACAACCTTGAAATCTTTAGTTTGTTGGCAAATGTTGCGGACGTAAAAAGCCTGGTTATCCATCCAGCAACCACTACTCACTCTCAGCTTACTGAAGAAGAGTTGGCAAGCCAGGGCATTACGCCAGCAACTATTCGTCTCTCTATTGGTGTTGAGCATATTGATGACATTATTGAGGCATTAGATAAGGCATTTAACGCAATCTAATTACTTGCCCTTTTGTACAAAAAGGGGGCCGTATTACGGCCCCCTTCAGTTGATACTGTCGTTTTGCTAAAAGTGTAGCTGAAAGGTGTTTTTTCCGGCTGCACTTTTTTTATTGTCAGATAAGCGCAAAGCAGTCAATAGCAAGGTAGACAATCATGTAATTATATAATCATGCATTTGCGAGGCAGGGATTCTTGCGGCCAAGCAATTGTAAAGCAGTTAGGCTACTCTTTGCCGTCCCAGCAGTAGGTGCACAATTTAGCAGGGTCAATGCCAATTGCTTCCTTGAGACCTTCAAGGCTTTGGTAACTCAATGAATCAAAGCCCATTTCTTCGCAGATGCTCTTCAAAAGGCACTTGCCACGCTCTGTTGAGCCATCGGCATATTCGGCAATATGGTTTACTCCCTCTTCGCCTTCTAATTCTTGAATCTTGCGGCGTGCAATCAAATCCATTTCAGATTTGCTTGTTGAGAAGCTGATGTACTTGCAACCATACATAATTGGAGGACAAGCAGAACGCATATGTACTTCTTTTGCACCGGCGCCATACAAGAAGTCAACTGTTTCGCGAAGCTGAGTTCCGCGAACAATTGAATCATCAACAAAGAGAAGCTTTTTGTCTTCAATAAGCTCGGAAATAGGAACTTGCTTCATGTGAGCAACACGGTCGCGGACAGCCTGGTTTGATGGCATAAAAGAACGAGGCCAGGTTGGAGTGTATTTAATGAAAGGCCTACCGAACGTCATGCCGGATTCTTGGGCGTAACCAATTGCATGAGGAGTGCCCGAGTCAGGAATGCCTGCTACGTAATCTACTTCTGGCATAATGCCAGCCGCTTTTTCGTCACGGGCCATGATTTGGCCATTACGATAGCGCATTTGTTCAACATTTACGCCTTCGTAATTAGAGTTTGGATAGCCATAGTAGCACCACAAGAACGAGCAGATTTTCATCTCTTCGCCAGGCTCAGCAAGCACTTTGATAGTTTCAGGAGTTACTAACACAATCTCACCAGGACCAAGCTCGTAGATTGTCTCGTAACCAATTTTTTGATAAGCGAACGATTCGAAAGAGACGCAGTGGCCGTCAGAGTCTTTACCGATAAGGATTGGTAAGCGGCCAACTTTGTCGCGTGCAGCAATAATGCTGCCATCGTCGGTCATAATCAATAAGGTCATAGAGCCCTTGACAATGTCTTGAACGTATTTGATGCCTTCAACTAAGTTATCTTTTTTATTGATGAGGTAGGCAACAAGTTCGGTTTGATTTACTTCGCCCGAGCTCATAACCATGAATTGTTGATCGTTGTTTTCGAAACATTCTTTAAGAATTTCATCATGATTGTTGATGGTTCCAATAGTAGTGATTGCGTACACGCCTAAATGGGAACGAACCATCAAAGGTTGAGGATCTTTGTCTGAAATGCAGCCAATTGCAGAAGTTCCATGAAAGTCATTCAGGTCATCTTCAAACTTGGTGCGAAACGGGGTAGTTTCAATAGAGTGGATTGCGCGTTGAAATCCTGTTTCAAGGTCAAGGACGGTCATACCCGCACGTTTTGTGCCAAGATGTGAGTGATAGTCAACACCAAAATATACGTCAAGAGTAACGTCACGCTTAGAAACAGCGCCAAAAAAACCTGCCATTATCGTGCTCCTTCTGGGGTAAAGAAATGCAGGACACAGTTGATTTTCTTTGTCCGCACTAGATTATAAGCCTTACCTTTCTCGAGCCTGGCCATTATTGAGGATAGACGCACCACATTAACCAACAAACGAGCAATTTTGGCCTACTTTTTACTTATTGGAAACAATTTATACTTGATGAAAGGAGGCAGATATGGGAAGTAGAAAAGGTTCAGCAAAAGCCAAACGACGTGAGGAATTCATGGCCTCGCTTGGTGGCATGGATGATGTCTTTGCGCAGGAAAGCAAGCGCCGCCAGGAAAACTCCCGGAAACGTGAGGCTGCCTTAAGAAATAAAGCGTGCGAATCGAAGAATAGGTATTCATCGAAAACTGAAGCGCAGCTAGCAATTAAATCCTGCGAAGATCACGGAACAACAGGACTGCGCTGTTATCGTTGCGAATACTGCAATGGATGGCATTTGACTTCAAAAAAGTACTGATTGATGAAGCGTAAGTTTGCAATGCTCTCTCACGCTTCATCACTTCAGATTTTCGTAAGTCGAACTTATTCGATTGGCAAGCCGCCTGCCTGCTGAACGCCAGGTACTTCAGGAATAGAGGCGAAGCCAACTTCAAGCTCTTCGTCGGTAGGAATATGGTCAACCATAGTGCCATTCTTGTACGCATCATAGGCATACATGTCGAAGTAGCCAGTACCAGTTAAACCAAAGAGAATAACCTTCTCTTCGCCAGTTTCTTTACACTTAAGCGCTTCATCAATAGCTACGCGAATTGCGTGAGAGCTTTCTGGAGCAGGAAGAATAGTCTCCAACTTAGCAAATTCAACAGCAGCTTCAAAAACATCGGTCTGCTTGACTGCAACTGCCTTCATGTAGCCATCATGAACCAACTTTGAAATGATTGGGCTCATACCGTGGTAGCGAAGACCGCCTGCATGATCAGGGCTTGGAAGGAAGCCATTGCCCAAGGTGTACATCTTGCAAAGTGGGCAAGTTTGGCCAGTGTCAGCGTAGTCGTATGCGTACCTACCACGAGTCAAAGAAGGGCAGGAAGCAGGCTCAACAGCAATAAACTCGGTGTCTGGCTTTTCGCCGGTGAGTTTGTCTTTCATGAATGCAGCAGTCAAACCGCCAAGGTTCGATCCACCGCCTGCGCAACCAATTACGATGTCAGGATACTCTCCAAGTTCAGCAAGCGCTTCTTTAGATTCAAGACCAATAATGGATTGATGGAGAACTACCTGGTTCAAAACGGATCCAAGTTGATAGCGTCCTTTGTTTTCAGGGATATGGAGTGCTACTTCAACTGCCTCGGAAATTGCCGTACCCAATGAACCAGTGGAGTCAGGGTTTTGAGCAAGCATTTTCTTTCCAATTTCTGTGGTGTTAGAAGGGGAAGGAGTTACATGAGCGCCGAAGGTCTCCATGATATTGCGGCGGAATGGCTTTTGCTCGTAGGAGCACTTAACCATGAATACTTCGCAATCTAAGTTATAGTGAGCTGCTGCTTCTGAAAGTGCGGTACCCCACTGACCAGCACCTGTTTCGGTGGTGATAGTGGTTAGGCCCTGTTCAGCACCGTAATATGCCTGAGCAAGAGCACTGTTTAATTTGTGAGAGCCTGAGGTGTTGTTTCCTTCAAACTTGTAATAGATTTTTGCTGGAGTCCCCAATGCCTTTTCCAAGTTATAAGCGCGGCAAAGCGGACTTGGACGATACACCTTGTACATCTCCTGAACTCCTTCAGGGATGTCGAAATAGGGAGTGTCGTTATCAAGCTCTTGGCGAACAAGCTCGTCGCAGAAAACAGGAGTAAGGTCATCAAACGTGGCAACTGCGCCATTTGGAAGACGCATTGGCTCCGGCTTCTCTGGCATATCTGCACGAACGTTATACCATTTGGTTGGAATCTGCTCTTCTTTGAGGTAAGTACGATAAGGGATTTCTTCGTTTGTCATGGTTTAATACCTTTCTTTTCTTTCTGCGCAAGTTTTATCTCACTTAGTCAAGCACTCTTTAAACTTGACTCGAACCCAATGTTGGTTGGCTAAAACTCTGAGACGAATAAAGCCTTGAAGCTATAAGCCAAAACTGGTTTTGAGGGAAATGAGGGCAAAAAGAAAACTCGCCCTTAAATCACAGCTCAAAGCCATGTATTCAAGGACGAGTTGAAATAATTAAACTCGCGGTGCCACCTTGATTCGTCAAAAAGACGCTCTTACGAAATGCAATCACATTTCCGGCAACTAACGTATGCCTGTCACGTCACGGATACTTGCGCGTGCGCGTTCCCCATGCCCTCAGCGGCCCATTTGATAATCTGCGTTCTGCTTGGATCCCAGCACCCCAAGCTCTCTGTGAGTGCACAACTACCGTTACTTCCGCTTCAACGGTTTCGGTGTTTTTTCGATGGCAATAGTGTAGGCGTTTTTGTAAGCTGTTGTAAAGAAAAAAATTCAACAGGGAAGAAAAAAGAGGGCGATTGGCTATGGAGGACGTCAATCAGAAAGATGCTTTAGCAAAGTTTCAAAAGCTTATTGCTGGTGCACCAAAAGAAAGCATTGTCTTTTTTGGCGGTGCGGGTGTTTCTACCGAAAGTGGAATTCCTGACTTTCGAAGTGCAAAAGGAATCTTCAACCAAGCATATCCTTATCCGCCTGAAGTAATAGTAAGCCATACCTTTTTTGAAGAACATCCCAAGGAATTTTTCGAGTTTTATCGTGCTAAGTTTATTCACTTGGACGCGAAACCAAATAAGGCACATCTCAAATTGGCGGAGCTTGAAGCTGAGGGAAAGCTAATAAGCGTGGTAACCCAGAATGTTGACGGACTCCATCAAAAGGGTGGTTGTAAGAAAGTGCGCGAACTTCATGGAAGCGTCTATCGAAATTATTGTCTGAAATGTGGTAAGCGCTACGATTTGACACCTGTTCTAGAAGCAGACAAAAAAGCCAAAGAGGGTAAGGGGGATGGTATCCCTCGTTGTTCGTGCTCAGGTATTGTACGCCCCGATGTGGTTCTTTACGAAGAGGGTCTTGACCAGGCAACTATGGTTGAGGCTCTTTCGGATATTCAAAAAGCAAAAATTCTCATTATTGCGGGCACTTCCCTTAATGTGTATCCCGCAGCGGGGCTGATAAATGCCTTCAGAGGAGAGACGGTGGTAGTAATTAACCTTGAACCAAGTGCTCAAGATATGAGAATTGCTAACGTTTGTCTGCCTTGCAAAGTTGGAGAAGTCTTTGGTTCGCTATAATTGTAAGGAAAACACGTTCATACACTAAGGCCTTAGACCGTTAGGGATGAGTTTTCGCAGACCGTGAGAGCGGTAAGAGCTGTTTGCGTTGGATTGATTCCTTAAGGGGTAGGGCGTTGTATTGCGATAGGCGAAAGGGGCTTTAATGGCCAACTGGAAAGAACATTATGAATCTCGCTGCATTTCCGCTCAGGATGCAATGCGAAAAATCCCACCACATAGCGTTTGCTCAATGGCTGATGGAGCAAGTGATCCTCGTGCGCTTACCCGTGCGGCGGAAGAGATTTACACGGAAATGTTCGATGTTTCCTTTATGCAGGGCCCTCCAGGTGGTCCTCATACTATGTTTGACGAAAAGTATGCAGGCCATATTTCCTATTCGCCATTTGTTGGCCCAATTGCAGCCTATAAACAGTATTGGGAAGGTCTCTATAACGGCTCATGCAATTATTTGCCAACTCACTATTCCAACATTGAGTCTTTGATTGCAAGCGGAGAATATCCGGTAAATGTTGCGCTTCTTCAGGTAACTCCGCCTGACAGCAGAGGATACTGCACCTTGGGAGTAAGCTGTAGCTATCAGCGCACTGCTCTTGAGAAAGCTGATTTGGTAATTGCTCAGGTTAATGCATGCATGCCTCATGTAGGTGGCGAAATGAGCGTTCATGTAAGCGAAATTGACTGGTTCGTATTGGCAGACGAGCCATTGCCTGAAATTCCTGATCCTCCAATTGGTGATGCAGAACGTCAAATTGGCGAGTACTGTGCTTCTCTTATCGAGGACGGTTCAACTATCCAGTCTGGTATTGGCAAGTTGCCAAATGCGGTTCTTGAGGCATTGATTCACAAAAAGGACTTAGGTATTCATTCAGAGCTCTATAACTCTTACATGATGGTTTTGTCTGAGGCAGGTGTCTTAACGGCATCAAAGAAGACACTTAATCCTGGCGTAAATGTTGCTTCGGTTATTCAGGGAACAAAAGAGCTTTATGACTATGTAGATAACAATCCAAGCGTTGCCCTGATGCCTATTTCTTATACGAATAATCCGTATGTCATTGCAAAGAATGACAATATGATTTCTATTAACTCCTGTATTGAAGTTGACCTTTTTGGTCAGGTTTGTGCCGAGTCTTTTGGCTATAAGCAGGCAAGTGGCGCAGGCGGTCAGGTTGACTTTGTTCGCGGTGCAACTATGTCAAAGGGAGGAAAATCCATCATCGCTATTAACTCCACAGCTGGCGGTGGAAAATTCTCCAAAATTAGCTGCTTTTTGAAGCCGGGAAGCATTGTTACTACTTCCCGAAATGATGTGGATTATATTGTTACCGAATATGGCATTGCAAAATTACGTGGAAAAACCAATAAGGAACGTGCGAAGGCGTTGATTGGTATTGCTCATCCTGACTTCCGCGAACAGCTAAGGGATGAATATCAGCAGTATTTTGGTATTGATCCAACCAAATAGCGACTTCATATAAAAAACAACGTGAATAACGCCAAAGAGAATAAACCGTTAGGCTAGAGCGTTTTTGTGAAGCAATAACGCTAGCTGACAAGAGAAACGTGGAAAGTATTAACTATGAAAACCCTTGCAAACTTCTTAGTAAATGCACGAAAGGTTCTCTTTGTCTTATTTCTGGCCTGTACGGTTATCTCAGGCGTTTTGTTTTTTTCGGTCACTATTAATAAAGATATGACCAAATATATTCCTGAACAGCTTCCTTCAAAAATTGGCACTGATTTGATGTATGAAGAATTTGGCGAAAGCAGCCAATTCAATATCATGATTATGGATTTGCCTGATTCACAAAAAGAAGAAGTGGCTGATCAGATTGAAAATCTTCCTTACATAATTTCTGTCCAATACGAAAAAGATAATGCAGACTACAACAACGGTAACGCTACTTTATATGTGGCAATTTCCGAAGGAGATTCCTATTCCCAGGAGGCGCTCAGTGCTCTTGAGGGGATAAAAGCCTACGGTGACCAACAAGGATTTGAGTACTATCTTGATTCGATTGTTATCGATAGCCTTCCTATTGATTTGCTTCCTGTTCTCATACCTGCTTTGATTGTTGTTTTTGCCATCATGTTCTTGATGGCAAATGCATGGATTGAGCCAGTGATCTTGCTTGTAGGGGTTGGCCTGGCAATTATTGTCAATATGGGCACTAATATTGTCTTTGGCAGTGTTTCGGAAACCACTTTTAGTATTGCGGCGGTGCTCCAGCTTATTCTTTCGCTGGATTATTCCATTATGCTCATTACGCGCTATCGTGTTGAGCGTTCGTGCGAAGAGGATAAGCTCCAGGCAATGCGTAGAGCACTTGGTGGCTCGGGCGGAGCAATTGCATCAAGTTCTGCAACAACCATTGTTGGCTTAGTGTGCCTTGTTTTCATGTCTTTTACCATTGGTGCCGATATGGGCTTGGTATTGGCAAAGGGCGTATTGATGAGCCTTTTGTGCGTGTATATGGTAATTCCATTCTTGATTTTGGCATCGGATACTCTTATTAGCAAAACAGCAAAGTCATCGCCAATTCCAAACACAAAATCATTGAGCACTCTTGTGCATAAATTGCGTGTGCCAATTTTGGTTCTTTTTGCGCTTCTGCTTGCTACGGGTTTATATTTCCGCAACTCCACAGGCATTAGCTATTTTATGAAGTCTGAAAACCCTGACAGGCCTGTTATCCAGCAGTACTTTGACTTGGACAATCAAATTGTGGTGCTTTACAAGGCCGAAGATGAGCAGAATTTTGCTGCAGTAGTTGAACAGCTGGAGAATCTTGAAGGGGTTACTTCGGTAAATGCTTATGCGAACACCTTAGGAAAACAGTATGGCGCTGCAGATATGGCCGACAAAACAAACATGAGCCAGTCGTTTGTAGAGCTTCTCTACTACAACTACTTCAATGAAGGAAAAACACCGCAATTGACCGTAAATACGTTTGCAACCTTCATCAAGAATGAAGTACTTACCAATCCTGATTTTTCGAGTGAAATGAATGGGGTGAATACCCAAGATGTTTCCAGGCTCATCTCGCTTACCACTCCAAATCTTATAGAGAAACAACGAACCGCCTCGGATATGGCCTCGTATCTTTCTGGTTCTGGACAATCTATGTCAACCGAAGATGTTCAGCAAATTTACTTAGCGTATTACCTTGAAGAAGGCTCTCAATGTGGCACTATGGCGCTGCCTGAGTTGGTGTCGTTTATGCAAAATGACGTGGCTTCTTCGCCAGAGCTTTCCTCTCAAATCTCACCTGAGGCTTTGGCTCAGATAAACCAATTGGCTTTCTTTACTAAAGTGGAAAACGTAACTACGCCTCTGCCTGCAGATAAGATGGCAGAGATATTTGGCATGGATTCTGCTGTGGTTGGGCAGATTTACGCTTACTATGGAACGTTTATAGCGCAAGACCCAACGGTTTCGGCACTTTCCGTTCAGCAGTTCTTAGGCTTCATCTTGGATGTTCTTGCTCAAGATCCATTGTTTGCGCCTTACTTGGGAAGTGTTGACATGACCCAATTGGCTCTTTTGCGCCAGGTAGTTGACTTGTCAGTTGCGGGAACAGAATTAAGCCCTGCGCAAGCAGCTGCGTTGTTCGGGCTTGAAGAATCCCAAATGAATATGCTTTTCACGTACCGTGCATGGAGTACGCAAGGAAAAGACACGTGGACTCTTTCGTCATATGAAATGGTGTCATTTATAGTTGAAGAATCTTCCGGTGGCTTACTTGATGGTCAACTTGATGCGGCAACTATTAATCAGATAAACGCGTTAAAAACGCTTATGGAGAGCGCTTTAGCGGGAAAGACTTATTCACCTGAAGGACTCGTGGCGCTGCTTTCATCTTTCTCGGATGCTTTTGATGTCCAGTCTGCCAAGATGGTGTATCTCCTTTATGGTTCTGCGCATTGTGGTAATCCTGACTGGACTATGAGCTTAGATCAGTTCATTACGTATATCCATGATGACGTCCTAAACGATAGCCTCTTCGCAAATCAAATAGATCAAAGCGCACGTGACGATATCCAAACTGCCTATACCGAGATGCAGGATGGCAAGGAGAGATTGATTGGCTCTTCCTACAATATGGCGGTAATCATGAGTTCTTTCGAAGATGAAACTGACGAATTGGATGCTCTTCTTACCCAAATCCGTTCTATTTTGGACGATAACTTGGTAGAGAATTATCTTCTTGGTCAAGGCGCTATGGCACAAGAAATGGGTATCACCTTTATTGATGAGTTCAACTTTATCTCTCTTATCACTATTGCTGCCATTTTCTTGATTGTGTTGATTACCTTCAGGTCGTTTGCAATTCCTTTGATTTTAGTGCTGCTTATTCAGTGTGCGTTCTGTCTCACTATGGCCTTCAATTCGATTGTGGGAAGCGACATTTATTATGTGGCGCTGATTGTCGTGCAGGCTATTTTGATGGGAGCAACTATTGACTACGCAATTCTGTTCACCAGTCTGTATCGAGAGAAACGCAAAGAACTTGACGTAAAAGAGTCTCTCGCAGGTGCGTATGCAGGCTCAATTAGAACTATGCTCACTTCGGGAACTATTTTAGTAACCGTAACTGCGCTCATTGGTCTTTTTGTTACTGGAATTACGGGCCAAATATGTCTGGTCATTTCTGAAGGCTGCTTCATTGCGTTGTTGCTCGTTCTGCTTGTCTTGCCTGCACTCCTTGCCATTTTCGATAAGGTTGTTGTGTCGAAAAAGGATCGAAGCAGCAACGCATAGCCGAGCAAGAATAGCTGTCGAATTAGCAGCACATATCTGAGCAGAAGCATGTTGCCAGCCGAAAGTGCATTTTGAAGTAAAAGCGTATCCCGAAACAGCAACGCATAAAACATTACTGCATTTGCGCAGGTCGGAACTGTGTAGCTAAAATCTCTTTCAAAGACCTATTGAAAATCGCTTCTTTTTCGAATGAAAAGACTATAATGAACCTGCGTGAACGTGTTCAGATGCGTTCAGTAGGGGTGTGCACAAGTGCTTTTGTGCATTGTTGAAAGGAGCTCTCTTTGAGTACCGTAGCAATTATTGGCACCTTCGATACTAAAGGCGAAGAATTCTCTTACATTAAAGAACGCTTCGAGGATTTAGGTATCGGAGTATTCACGGTTCATTGCGGTGTTTTTGAACCAACTTTTACGCCAGATGTTTCAAATGCTGAAGTAATGGCAGCTGCTGATATGGATATCAATGAAGTGGTAGCTAAAAAAGACCGCGCATTGGGAACCGATACCATGGCAAAAGGCATTGCGGCTCTTCTTCCTCGGTTGTATGCGGAAGGAAAGTTTGAGGGTGTTTTCTCCATGGGTGGTTCTGGTGGAACCTCTATTGCATCGGCAGGTATGAGGACTTTGCCAATTGGTGTTCCAAAAATGATTGTATCTACCATGGCTTCGGGAGACGTTTCTCCTTATGTTGGCGCTGCAGATATTGTTATGTTCCCTTCTATTGTTGATGTTCAGGGTATTAATAGCTTCAGCAGCACCATTTTTAACAATGCGGTAAACGCTATGGCGGGCATGCTCCAAAATCCAAAACCAGAAGCAACGTCTGCAAAGCCACTTGTTGCAGCAACAATGTTTGGGGTAACTACGCCAGCAGTTCAGTGCGCTCAGGCCTATCTTGAAGATAAGGGCTACGAAGTATTGGTATTCCACGCGGTAGGAACTGGTGGCCAATGTATGGAAGCACTGGTAAACGGTGGCTTTATTAAGGGCGTTCTTGATATGACTACTACCGAATGGTGTGATGAATTAGTAGGTGGCGTTCTTTCGGCAGGTCCTCAAAGATGTGAGGCTGCAGCAAAGATGGGCGTTCCAACCGTTCTTTCTGTAGGCGCACTTGATATGGTCAACTTTGGCCCAATGGCAACGGTTCCTGAGCAGTTTGCAGACAGAAATCTCTATCCTCACAATCCTGATGTAACGCTTATGCGTACCACGGTTGAAGAAAACAAAAAACTTGGCGAAATTATTGCTTCGAAAGTAAATATGAGCACGGGTCCATGTGCGGTCTTCTTGCCATTAAAGGGTGTTTCAATGATTGATGCTGAAGGCCAGCCTTTCTGGGGTCCAGAAGAAGACGCAGTTTTGTTTGAAACAATTCGTTCTGGTGTTAATCCAAATATTGTTGAGCTTCTTGAGATGGATAACCACATTAATGACGAAGAGTTTGCTAAAGCAGCAGCTCAAAAGCTTATTGATTTAATGGAAGCATAGAAGCTTTCCAGAAGTAGGGGTTTTCCTGGTATGGTTGCCGGGTTAGTACGTAAGGTAAGGAGAATCAAAATGCTTGATTTGACTCGTAGTGAAATTCTTGATCGTTTTAAGGCATCTATTGCAGAGGGCAACATCATTTTGGGTGTTGGTGCAGGTACGGGTATTACTGCTAAGTCATCAGAAGCTGGTGGCGCAGACCTGTTCGTAATTTATAACTCAGGCCGTTTCCGCATGGCAGGTAGAGGCTCATTAGCTGGTCTTATGCCTTATGGCGATGCAAACCAAATTGTAGTTGATATGGGCGCTGAGGTTTTGCCTGTAGTAAAAGATACTCCTGTTTTGGCAGGTGTTTGTGGCACTGATCCATTCCGCGTTATGGACAAATTCCTCCAGTCTTTGAAAGATCAGGGATTCAATGGCGTTCAGAACTTCCCAACGGTTGGTTTGATTGACGGCGTATTCCGTAAAAACTTGGAAGAGACCGGCATGGGCTATCAGCTTGAAGTTGATATGATTCGCAAGGCACATGAGCTTGACATGCTTACGTGTCCTTATGTATTTGACGAAGAGCAGGCAGCAGCAATGACCGAAGCAGGTGCTGATTTAATTGTTGCTCATATGGGTCTTACCACCGGTGGCACAATTGGTGCTGAAACAGCTAAAACTCTTGATGACTGCGTAGAGATTATTACAGGCATCGTAAAGGTTGTAAAAGAAATTAACCCTGATGCTTTAGTAATTTGCCACGGAGGTCCTATTAGCCAGCCTGCTGATGCAGCGTACATTATTGAAAATGTGCCAGGCATTGACGGCTTCTTTGGTGCAACTTCTATTGAACGCTTAGCTGCAGAGAAGGGTATTCGCGAGCAGACTGAGGCATTTAAGGCAATCAAGAAGTAAAGAAAGCGTCCCTTAAGAGAGCTCCGGGTGGTAAAAGAACTTCTTTTGCCACCCGGTTTTTTTCTGTAAAAAAGGGCGAGTAATCAGGCAAAAGGGAGTTTTCGAAAGACATCCTTCGACAAAATGGGGCTTTTTAAAAAATTGAATTCTTGAGATGGCTGCAACAAGAACAGGGGGATATACCATCTGAAAAAGGGAGTTCGTTTTTTCTTTCGTTACTTGTGGGAGGGGGATGTTCATGCATAAAGACGAGAGCCAAACTCGCATTATGCTTACGAAAGATAAAACCGAAAAGAATGAAGGTATGTTTCACGGTAAAAGCCAAGAGGGGGCTTGTTCTTATAGTGGACGTTATATAGGATATGCGCGCGTCTCTAGTACCGACCAAAACCTAGAACGTCAACTAAAAGCGCTTGCAGAATGGGACATTGATCGCCATAACATTTTTACTGATAAAGCAAGCGGAAAGAATTTCGACAGACCAGCGTATAAAAGGATGCTTAAAAGATTACGCAAGGGCGACACGTTGGTGATAAAAAGCCTTGATAGATTAGGTCGTAATTATGAGGAAATTATCAAAGAATGGCGTTACTTGGTTAAAGAAAAAGGCTGCAATATTGTGGTAATAGACATGCCCATTCTTGATACGCGTTTTTCTGTTGATGGAATAACAGGAATGCTCATAACCGATATTGTTTTAGAGTTATTTAGTTATGTTGCCCACATTGAACGAGAAAATATTCGTTCAAGGCAGGCTGAAGGAATCCAGGCAGCTAAAGAACGTGGGGTAAAGTTTGGGAGACCAAACAAAAGGCCTGATAATTGGCTACTTTTAAAAGAGCAGGAAGCGCTTGGCTTAGTAAAACGAGAAGAGATAGCACTCAGTGCTGGAGTGGATATCTCAACGGTTCATAGATGGTTTCGTGAAGATAAAAAGCGAAGTCGTGCTCAGTTCGAAACAGAATTATTTCAATAAAAGAGACCTGTTGCTGAAATCCTAGTTTGAACTGGGATTATGTTTTCGATTTTTGGAATAGAATTCGTCAAAAAGTATACTTTTCAAAAATCATTAGAAGTAGAAAGAAAGAGAAGAAAAAACGAATCTTGCCCACAACATATTGGGGAAAGAAAGGATTGAAAAGCTCCTTTCTTTCCCTTTGCAAAAAGTATACTTTTTGCAAAATATTCTTCGGCGTATAGGGATATAAATGATGCTTTGATACCATTGTAGAGAAAAGTATCGAATAGAAGAAAACGTATCGATTGGAGAGCGCTATGGGTCGCGGAAAAGAATCCACAGATATTCTTAAAGAAAAAATGGCAGATGCGCTCCTTGCTCTCATGAAAGAAAAACCTCTTGATAAAGTTACTATTCAGGAAATAACCGAGCGTGCAAAAGTTGGGCGGGTAACGTATTTTCGTAACTTTAATAGCAAGATTGAAATGCTTACTTTTAAGCTTGTGAAACTCTGGGATTGCTGGAGTGAAGAAAATAATTTAAGCCCTATAGATCTTTATTGCCTGGACAATTCCTACGACTTTTTCGCCTTTAACTATCGCTATCGGGACATTATTGACTTGATTTACGCTCAAGGAGCAGAGCTTGCTATTTTTGATGCTGCTTCCGAAATATTCTCTCGTCGTTCATCCCAGGATGACTCGTATATCTTTTTATTCTTGGCGCACGGCTTGTATGGCTGCTTAAGCGAGTGGGTAAAAAATAATTATCGCGAAACTCCTATGGAGATGGCGCAATTTGTGGCTTCAATTGGAAATCTTGCAGCAACCGATAAGCTCAAAGCAAAAAAGATTCTTCCGCGCGAAAATCAAGATTCGAGAGCCAAAGAATCATTGGACGAGAACAAAAATTAATAACTGAAGGAAACACGGCGCGAAAACTAAGAGCCTAAACGAAAGAACCAAATTCTTCTTTTAGGCCATTTTGTGAACTGTCCTAAAAAAGGGGTATAGTTGGGATTGTACGGAATGCCAATTATAAGGCTTGGCTCATGCCAAAAGGAGGGTTTCTATGCTGGTCCTCGTAGTAAATGCTGGTAGCTCATCTTTGAAGTGCCAACTAATCCAAACCGATGGAAAAATTAGTCTCATGAAAGCATTGGGTGAACGAATTGGATCTTCAGAGGCTTTCATGAAAGTGACCTTTCTTCCTAAGGAAACGAAGCACCAGTACGAAATTCCAAATGGATCAGTAGCGTCTGCTTTGGAATTTTTGCTTGATGTTATGGTAAACGAGCCAGATTCTCCTATTGAATCAATCAAAGATATTGACGCTATTGGTAATCGCGTTGTTTCTGGTGGCGAGTTCTTCACTCAATCGGTTCTTATTGATGACGACGTATTCGACAAGATTAAAAGTTGCGAAGATATTGCTCCTCTTCATAATCCTCCAGCAGATGAGTGTATTGAATTATTGAGAAAGCGTCTTCCTCATACTCCTCAGGTTGCTGTTTTTGACACAGCATTTCATCAGACAATGCCTCCAAAAGCGTATCTGTATCCGCTTCCAATGGAATATTACGAGAAGTATCACATCCGTAGGTACGGTGCACATGGAACGTCCCACCGCTATGCCGCACAGCAGGCAGCAAACTTGCTTCAGCGTCCTCTGCGTGACTTGGGTATTATTTCGTGCCATTTAGGAAACGGTGGCTCTATTACGGCAGTAAATCATGGCGAATCAATAGACACCACTATGGGTTTCACCCCGCTTGAAGGTCTTATGATGGGAACACGCAGTGGCTCAATTGATCCGGCTATCGTTACGTACATAATGCGCCGTGAAAACCTGAGTTTTGACGAAATGGATCACATTCTTAATAAGAAATCAGGCATTTTAGGAGTTTCAGGATTAAGTAGCGACATGCGTGATGTTCTCGGAGCGGCTTCTTATGGCAATGAAGCAGCGGAGCTTGCTATCCAGATGTACGTATACAAGATTCAAAAAGCCATTGGATCGTTCTATGCGGCAATGACCAGGACCGATGCAGTAGTAATGACCGCTGGAATTGGTGAAAATAGTGCCGAATTACGCCAGAGAATTTTCGCAGGTTTGGCCCATATGGGAATGATTTTGGATGTAGAAAAGAACAAGGTTGTTGGCGCTATTGGCACCAACCGCATTGTTTCAGTGGATGACTCTCCTATTAAAATCTGCGTAGTAACGACTGATGAAGAAATGCGAATCGCTCGCGAAACCGACGCGCTTGTTTCGGAAATAAAAGTGGTATAAAAGCTCTATGAAGAATGAATAAAGCCTAACGAACAAGAATAGTATTTTGGAAAACTGTTCTTCAAGAGAGCTTTTAACGAAGGAGTAGTCCTATTACCGCTAAGCCACATACTTCTATGAAACGCGTAATCGTGTTGGTTACTCTCATTATTCTTGGCTCAAGCTTTGGAAATCTTTCCCAAACCGCTTCGAATGCTATGTTTACTGGCATAGCGGCGGATTTTGGGCTTGAGGTTGGCTTAGGGCAGTGGGTAACTACTCTTTATATGCTTGTTTTGGGTATCACGGTTCTTCTTGTTGCTTTTTTGATGCGCCGGTTTCCGCTTAAATCAATTGTATTAGCTGCTTTTGCGTTTCTCTTGGCCGGTGCTCTTATAGATAGCATTGCGTGGGATTTTGCATCACTGCTTTTAGGACGTGTTTTGCAAGCCATTGCAGCCGGCATCACTATGCCAATGATGATGAGCGTTATCATGACCTCTTTTCCTCGAGAGGTTCAAGCAACTGCTATGGGAATTTCTGGCATTGCTATGGGTTTTGCTCCTAACGTGGGCCCAACTATTGGCGGATTTATGGCTGAATTCGCTGGTTGGCGAAGTTTCTTCGTTTTGTTGAGTGTTGCTACGGTAGTTTTGATACTGTGCGCCCTTTTCTTTATCGAAAAATCCAACAAGCCCGAAAGAAAAACTCATTTAGACATGGTTTCTTTTCTTTTGTCCGCGGCAGGCTTTTGTTCGATGCTCCTAGGTTTTTCAAATGCTTCGAGTTTTGAAATTGGCAATCCATTTGTATGGGCTCCTGTGGTATTGGGCTGTGTGTTTGTGTTCTTGTTTGTTCGAAGGCAGAAAAAGATTACCCAGCCACTCATTAGCATGAACATCTTTGCTTCAAAGCGTTATGTGATTTCTTTTATTGCAACAATCTTCCTTAACGCAAGCTTTATGGGAATTACGCTGATTCTTCCTTTGTTTATTGAAAACGTATGGGGAGGTAATGCTTTTGAAGGCGGATTATCTTTGGTGTTGGGCTGTGTAACGGCTCTTTTATTCAATCCTCTTGCAGGTTTCCTAACCGATAAGATTGGGGTTAAGCCAGTAGTTATTGTGGGCTCGCTTTTCCTTTTCGCAGGTGCCGTTTCTATGGTTTTCATAAATGGAAGTACGCCATTCTGGTTAATTATGGCTCTGCAGGGAATTCGTCAAATGGGCGTTTCTTCTTTGATTGGGCCACTGACCTCATGGGGTTTGGCCTGTTTGCCGTTTGCTATTATGACCGATGGCTCTTCTTTTAATACGGCAGCGCGACAAGTTTCCGCTTCCTTAGGTACGGCACTTATGGTGTTTGCTATAACGCTTGCTCCAGTGTTGGGTTCTGTCGAACTTGCCTATGCGCTTTCGTTTGGCATCTCGGCATTCTTTGCGCTCGCTACAGCCATTGTCTGCCTTATTTGGATTAATGATAAGGTTGAGAGTTAGACAGACAGAACAATAAAGGGCCAAAAATGGCTCCTTATCTGCGGTTATTATATCCCTCATATCCACACTTGTTCCTACAACCCCACCCTTTATTGTTGTAGCTCAAAACCCGCAGTTTTCCTGCAATCTAAACAAAAAGCCCCTGAAGAACAGGGGCCGAGCGTGTTTATTAGTGAGTATGTCCTAGACGAGTGTGTTTCTAGCTGAATGTTTTACAGCCAAGCACCTTTCTAGCCAGGCAGGTTTTCAGGCGTCTAGAAATGCTTACGCCTTTTCCAGGACAGCGTTAATAATTGCTGGATCCAACTCTGGAAGAGGGATAAATGGATCAGGGTTTGACACATGCTCTTTAAGGAAACGCTCCAACCAAATCATGTCATACCAATTGCCAAACTTGTGACCGCACTTAGAGAAGCAAGCAATTTGTTTAAAGCCGAGCTTTTCGTGGAAGATTTTGCTTGTTTTAGGTACGTACTCATCTTCAGGCTCAATATAGGCAACGCAGGCTAAAACATTAAAGATGTTTTGTGCCTCTAAAATCTTGAAAAGCGCTTCGTACAAACGGCGTCCAAGGCCTTTACCTTTAAAGTCTTTTCGACAATAAATAGAAGATTCTACTGAATGAATATAGGCAGCACGAGGGCGAAATGCAGATGCATAGGAGAAACCAAAAATTTCTCCCTGTTCGTCTTCTGCTACTAAGTAAGGATAAGAAACACTTTTCTCGACAATGCGTTGTCGCATTTCCTCTACAGACGGCGGAGTAATCTCAAAAGTTACTGCTGTTTCTAATACGTAGGGTGCATAAATGTCACGTATTGCGGCAGCATCCTCTGGGGTTGCTAAACGTATCTTTAGTTCAGAACTCATAGCAATCACTCTTTCTGTAGGGAGATAGATACCGTATCGGGAAATAGTCCATATTCCTTGAGAACAAATTGTAGCGGTTGGGGATTATTTCGAAAAGCAAAGCAGTAAAATGCTCTATTTTTCCATGGGTAATTAAACAAAAGCGTTTAAGTATTGGAATATGAAATAGAGACAATTACGGCTTTTTTATTTTTGCTTCGGCTTATGCTTTTGCTCCATACTGCAGATAGTAGGCATCGATAGCTTCTTTGAGAGTGTCATCAATTACCACTTTACCTTGAACCTCTTTGTTGCAGAGATACTCGGTTACTTCCTGCATGTTAACGATAGCAGCAGTAGGGAAGCCGTAGCGTTCGCTCACTTCGTCAAGAGCGCATTTTTCGCCACCCTTGCCAACTTCCATACGATTCAAAGAAACCATAAGGCCTTTAATTTCAACATTAGCCTGACTTGTGAGAATAGGATGAGTTTCCTCAATGGACTTGCCTGAGGTGGTAACGTCCTCAACCATAATTACGCGGTCGCCGTCTTTAAGATTGCTGCCTAAAAGAATGCCGGTATCGCCATGATCTTTGACTTCTTTACGGTTGGAGCAATAGCGAACTTCTTTGCCGTAAAGCTCGTGAATTGCCATAGTGGTAATTACGCTGAGAGGAATACCTTTGTAGGCAGGGCCGAATACAACATCAAAGTCCAAACCAAAGTTGTCATGGATAGCTTTTGCGTAATAGATGCCCAAACGATGAAGCTGGTCACCCGTAACATAAGCTCCTGCATTCATAAAGAAGGGAGATTTTCGGCCGCTTTTAAGAGTGAATTCGCCAAACTTAAGAACTTGGCTTTCAACCATGAACTCAATAAATTCTTGCTTATATGCTTCCATGAAAACCCCTTCTATTTAATAGCATTAAAAAGTAGTACTGTTTGCTAATGCCTAGCGAGAAACTATGAGTTAAGATTAGATTTCAAACAGTGCTGTTTTCTACTATATCAATAGTTGAGGGTAAGCGTTTTGACTTATTAAGAAAAGAGTTCAGAGAAAATGATGATTTCAACAAAAGGGCGCTATGCTCTTCGACTCATGATTGATTTAGCCCATCAGGGCAAAGATGCTAAAACTCCTTTGCGTGAAGTGTCGCAACGCCAGGGTATCTCAATTAAGTATCTTGAGCAGCTGGTAAGTTCGCTTGTTTCAGCAGGTCTTCTCAAAAGCGTTCGTGGTGCTTATGGCGGATACGTAATTGATCGTCCTTTTGAGGAAATAACTGCAGGAGATATTCTACGTGCCGCAGAAGGAAGCACTGCTCCAGTGGCATGTTTGGAAGAAGGTGCAAGCGTGTGTCTTCGCAAGCATGAGTGTGAAACGTTTGAGTTTTGGGCGGGCTTAGAGCGCGTTATTGATGAGTATGTTGATAGCGTGAAGCTTTCAGATCTTATTGCGGGGCGTAAGGGATAATAGGTGCACTGAACTTGAACAAGGAGCACTGTATTAATCATCCAGCACACAGAAAAGCAATTCGTAGTAGCAAGGCATGGGGCAAAGCCTTACTCTCTGCTGTATTGGTGCTTGTTCTTGTTTTTGGCGTGCAAGCGTCGCTTTGTTTTGCTGATGAAGATGAGCCACAAGGAGAATCGCGAGAATTTGTTCGAGCTGAAGAAGTAGACGAATCTGCTGTTCTGCAAAAGGGAATAAACGAGCTCCATGTTGAATCAAAGATTACGGTAGAGGACCTGGCGCGGTTCGCTTCTTTTGAAGAGGTAGAGAGTGGCTTGCAAGACGCCTCGCAAAACGATACTCAGGATGCTTCCCAGAGCAATTCTCTCGGTAGCTCTACAGAGACCCGAAGCACTATGCCGAGTGATTCTCAGGACCTTTTTGAGGTAGGCAACGTGCTGCCTGATACTCAAGAAACAACATCTCAAGCAACAATTGCGCTTACCCAGGAAGAATTCGAACAGCTTTTCTATGACTTCCTTGACTATCTTGAGCTTCAACAGAAAATAAACGAAGAGGGCGCTCTTCAAGATTATCTTGACCGCAAGATTCGCCAAGCAAATAAACCGTTGGTGAATAACGAATCTGCTCCTGAGGTGGTTTTATCTGAGGACCAGAGAAATTCTCTTAATCAGGCAACTCAGGACTTACAAGACTCTGGCTACAACTATGGCTACCTCATGGTTGATTTAGATACGGGCAATGCGCTTTATCACAACATTGACCAGGACGTGTATGGTGCAAGTTCTTTCAAGGGGCCTTTTTGTCACTTTGTGTGTGAAAGCCTTATTGACACAAGAAAAATCTCCCAAAGTTCGGTGGAATCATCAATAGAAAGTGTGATTCTTTATTCTGATAATGACACCTATAGGTCTCTTCGCTATAGATTTAATCAGTTCGGTTTTGCAGACTATCTTGAATCGTTAGGTTTGGATTCTTCAAGTCTTATGAGCGGAGGAAGTTTTCCAACCTACTCTGCGCGTACTTCGGCAATTCTTTGGCTTGATACGTATCACTACCTCGTAGACCGATTCGATAATGCTACGGCGTCGTGGTTTGCTGAGCTCTGCGCTAAAACTGCCTTTTCTCCTATCAGAGAAGGAGTGGAGCAATCATCCGTAGAAGGCCTGGTTTTAAATAAGGCAGGTTGGATTTCTGGAGGAGTAAACAGCATGAGTGATACCGGCCTTATTGAAGTGGGTAATAAAACATATCTGATTTCCATCATGACAGGACAGCCCGATTGTCAGATAAGCGAAAAGCGCGTGAGCAATCTTGCGAAGGCGCTTATAGAGGCTGCGCCTGCTCTTGATCAGGGGGTATATGGAATTGACTAAGTTTTTTGAGCTTAATCCCAACCGCGAGCTCTTGTCTCGTAATTTCTTTAAGCTTCTTTGGATTTTTGTGGCGCTTTCTGTCTGTGGCTTGATAGGTGAAACGCTGCAGCATTTGGTTGAATATGGCGAATGGGAGCATCGTGCAGGATTGGTGTGGGGTCCATTTTCGCCAATTTATGGTAGCGCTGCTGCTTTTTTATTGCTTCTTTTGGAGCCTTTTTTATCGTTGCCAACAATAGTGCTGTTTGCAGTTTCAGCCGTTGTGGGTGGTAGTGTTGAGTATCTTGCTCATTGGGCTATGGAAACCTTTTGGGGCGTAGTTGCTTGGAGTTACCAAGATTGGCCCCTCAATTTTGATGGCAGAACTGACGTAGCTCACTCAATTCTGTGGGGAGTAATTGGCGTTGTGTGGCTTCGTTTGGGCGTTCCTGTATGCGATTGTGTTTTTGAGCGCATAAATGTTGAAAGTATTAGCTACAAAGTGATTTCATCTTGTTTGGCAGTTTTTATGGTGTTCAATATTTTCTTCACAATCACTTCGTTAATTCGCGCTGATGAAAGAACACGCGACGTTCCGCCTAATGATGTTATCGATACTATTTGCGATACATATCTCACTGATGATTACTTGCGGTCGCGGTTTAACAATATGGGAGGCTTAGGCATCAGATAGAGTCAGGCAGTGGTTGAACAGATGTGTGGATAGGTGAATACGCATGAAGCAAAAGAAGTTCATAACGCTTTTGGATTTGTTGAAGGAAGAACAAGATTCTTTTGCGCAAAAACCGTTCGACAAGATGGATGCCTTTGTTCTTTCGGTAGCTTCTTATCTTCAATGGGAAAACTCTCTTGTATTTAAAAACGATTCTTCTTTTGATCCAGACACGTCTCTTTTTCCGGACCAAGCACATAGCCGGGGCGTCTATTTAGGGCAAGCGCTTAACGGAATTCCTAAAGGCCAGGAAGCGGATATTTTTTGGTTTAACGAAGTTGCCAACGAATTCATGGAAGCTTTGGGTAGTTGTCCTCGTTATGAAACCGTGAGAGTGTCTGACGCTGCTTGGGAAGTTGATCCTTCTCAATTCAATCAATTTGCTGCCGTAACGTTTCATATTCCTGATGGTTCATTGTTTGTGTCATTTCGAGGCACTGACAGTACGGTTACTGGATGGGAAGAGGATTTTCTTCTGGCAATTATGAGCCCAATTCCTTCTCAAATTATGGCTACGAATTATCTAAATACGGTTGTTGCTTGTGCGCAGAATGGGTCTTGTGAACAAGAGGTGCCATCCGCTTGTGAGTTTGTCAGTCTTCAAGGGGCGTCTTCGGCTCAGAAGCAAGCCAGCACTCAAGGGATGCCTGTCGAACAAAACGCAGCGTACGCAAAAGAAAACTCTCTTTCGCAAAATGGCAAGCCTTTTGTGGTGCGTGTTGGAGGCCATTCAAAAGGAGGGAATTTGGCTTTCTACGCGGCAAAACATTGTTCAGCAAAGGCTCAAGAAGTTTTGCTTGATGTGTATAGTTTTGATGGGCCTGGTTTTGCTTTTAGTGAGGTTGAGGCCCATAAACAAGAGCAGAAAGAAAAGGCTTTTGTTGCGAAGGAAAAGAACGCTGACGGCTTTGCGCAGGCGGCAACGCAAACAGCGCTACCCCCTTCTGGCTCTTCGCCGGCAACAGTGCAGAACACCCAGCTTCAATTCGTCAAACCTTTACACGGCCCCTATTTCCACAAGTATGTTCCAAGCGAGTCGGTATTTGGAAAACTCTTCTATGACTTAGTTCCTCCTCAGGTGGTTCAATCCTCAGTATTGGGCCTTATGCAACATCAACCGTTTACATGGAAGATTTCGCAGAGAGATTTTGTGTTTGACGAAGATACCACGGTGCTCTCTCGGTTTTCCGAGCAGGTTTTTGATGGTTGGATTGATTCGCTATCTTTGGAAGAAAAAACTCAATTTCTAGGAATTTGTTTCGGAACAGTTGACTATCTGGCAGAACTTGCCCAATCGGACCATATTGAGGATCTACCAGCAGCTCTTCCAAAAGCGTTGCCAGTTCTTGCCTCTTCTCTTAAAACCATGGATGACGAATCGCGGCAGTGCGTCACTGATGTTCTTTCTTGCTTGGCGGGTGAATTTTTCTTGCAGGTCACCAGCTCCATGCATCCTTTATGGAGCAAAAGTTCTTCGTGTTGACAAGCGTTGGCAAGTGAATAAAATCGTTTATTAGCACTCAGATGCTTCGAGTGCTAAATAGGTTTATACGCAGCCAATGCGGTATTTAGGTAATGAACACGGGCATATTGTGCTCTTGGTTTTGAAATAGTAGGAGGAAGAATGAAGCAGTTTAAAACCGAAAGCAAAAAGCTTCTTGATCTGATGATCAACTCAATTTACACCAACAGGGAAATTTTCTTGCGTGAGCTCATTTCAAACGCATCCGACGCAGTTGATAAGCTCTACTTTAAGTCTTTGACAGACTCTTCTATCAAGATTGGCAAGGACGACCTTTCTATTAAGGTAGCTTTCGATAAAGAGGCACGCACTATCACTGTTTCCGATTCCGGTATCGGCATGAGTGAAGAGGACTTGGAGAACAATCTTGGTACTATCGCTCACTCAGGAAGTCTTGACTTTAAGTTGGAAAATGCAGAACAGCAGGGTGAAGAAGTAGACATCATTGGTCAGTTTGGTGTTGGCTTCTACTCTTCTTTCATGGTTGCTCAAAAAGTAACGGTTATTACCAAGGCTTACGGCTCTGACCAGGCATTTTCTTGGGAAAGTGACGGCGTTGAGGGCTACACCATCACCCCTTGCGAAAAAGAAACTCACGGAACCGACATCATCCTTACCCTCAAAGAGAACACTGAGGACGAAAACTACGATCTTTTCCTTTCCGAGTATGAACTCAAGAGTTTGATTAAGCAGTACAGCAACTATGTTCGCTATCCAATTATGATGGAGTGCGAACACCAGAATCCGTTGCCAAAGCCAGAGGACGCAGGCGATGATTATCAGGTTGAATATGAGACCGTTAAGGAACTGGAAACCATTAACTCTATGATTCCAATTTGGAAGCGTAAGAAGTCTGAAGTTAGCGAAGAGGAATATAACGAATTCTATAAGGCAAACTTCCACGACTTTACCGATCCAATTGCAAACATCTCCGTTCATGCAGAAGGTGCACTTTCTTATGATGCGTTGATGTTTATTCCAGGCCGTCAGCCATTTGATTTGTACAGCACGGATTATGCAAAGGGCCTTGCTTTGTACAGCTCCAATGTTCTCATTATGGAAAAGTGCGAAGATTTGCTTCCTGACTACTACAACTTTGTTCGTGGTGTTGTTGACAGTCAAGATTTGACTCTCAACATCTCTCGCGAGACCTTGCAGCAGAACAATCAGTTGCGCGCAATTGCAAAGCGTCTTGAAAAGAAGATTAAGGGCGAATTGGAGAAGATGCGCGACAACGATCGTGAAACGTATGAAGGATTCTTTGAAAACTTCGGCCGTGGCATCAAGTACGGTATTTATTCCTCTTACGGCATGGATGCTGACAAGCTTTCGGACTTGCTCCTTTTCTATTCTGCAAAACAGAAGAAGATGATTACGCTTGACGAATATCTTGAGGCAATGCCTGAGGAGCAAAGCGCAATTTATTATGCAGCGGGCGACAGTGTTGAGCGCCTTGCTAAGATGCCTATTGTTACCACGGTCCTTACCAAGGGCTATGACGTATTGCTCTGCACTCAGGATGTTGATGAATTCTGTATGACTGCAATGCGTGAGTATAAAGAAAAGGCGCTTACCAATGTTGCAACTGGCGAACTTGATTTAGCAACCGAAGATGAAAAGAACGCAGCTGAAGAAATCACTAAAGAAAACCAAGAGCTCTTCACTGCTATGAAGAATGCTTTAGGTGACGAAGTTTCTCGCGTGGCGGTTTCTTCTCGCTTAAGCGATGCTCCTGCATGCATCACTACTGAAGGTCCTATTTCTCTTGAAATGGAAAAGACTTTGAAGATGGGTCCTGGTGGCGAAAATATTCGTGCGCAGCGTGTTCTTGAGATAAATGCAAGCCACGACATCTTTACCGTTTTGAAAGATGCTCAGAAGGCAGGAGATACTGAGAAGGTTGAAAAGTATGCGGGCCTTCTTTATAACCAGGCTCTCATTTTGGAGGGTATGGAAGTTGATGATCCCGTAGCTTTTGCTCAGGCAATCTGCTCTTTAATGAAATAAGCGAGTAATTATTATTTAGTACCCTTGGAAAGCGGGAATATATCTTAGAAACTCAGCAGTAAGCAAGCACCAAATGCTATAATTAATCGAATGATTAGTTAATAAGTGAACTTTATTTGGCATAAAACAGGAAAGGCTCTTAAGACATATTTCCTCTTCAGGAATGAGTCTTGAGGGCCTAGTAATCCTGCAAGTCATTACGTAAGGGTTTGATGGGAATGAAGAAGTATATTCTTGGTGCGCTTACTACGTTTTGCTTAGCGTTTGCTCTTATGCCTGCATTGTCTTTTGCAGAAACTACTGGCAACGCTGATTATCAAGAACTGCAAAACCTTGTTGACAATAATAAGCAAGTAACACTCGAAAAAGACTACACCATTGATACGAGATTATGTATCGACAACCAAAGCCCTGTCACTTTGGACTTAAATGGTCACACAATTAAGTACCTTAACGAAAATGCGAGTGCGAGTGTTATTGAGCTTCAGCCAGGTAAAGAACTGATTATTAATGACTCAAGTACCGCCAAAACAGGCAAAATTACTGGCGGTACTGGAACTAAAATTTCTTCCTTTCTTGAAGGTGGCGCTATCTATCTTTATTACGGCGCAAAGCTAACAATAAATGGAGGCACTATTGAAGGTTGTGGTGCCACTCTAGGTGGCGCTATATTTGCAGGTGCTTATACAGATACCTCAAACATCCATCACCCTGCAGGCACTATTACCATGAACGGAGGCTCTATTGTTAACTGCTCAGCAGCTTCCGGTGGTGCGGTATATGTAAGTGCTGGTGGACAATTCATCATGACAGGAGGTTCAATTTCTTCCTGCTCTGTTACAAATGAGACTGCTGGTGTAGTTGAAACAGGCGGAAAAAATACTAGTTTTACAATATCCAATAAGGCTTGTGTGGACGGACCAGTAACAATTGGTGGCGGTGGCGGTTCGGCCTATCTCTATGCTGATGGCGGAACTATTACGGGCAATGTGTACACCGAAAATGGAGGAAAAGTTACTCGAACACCTACCGGTACAGATCCAAGCACTTATACCACATTTGGGGGAAGCGTTAGCAACGCTGAAGATGGAGTAGGGTTAAAGGTCACTTTTGATAGCAACGGCGGTAGCGCTGTTGCTACCCAAGTAGTTTTTAAAGGTCAAGCTATTAAAAAACCTGCTCCAGACCCTACTAATGATGGATATTATTTCACTGGATGGTATACCGCTGATAATAAAAAATGGGATTTCAGCAGTAAGATTGCCAATCATACAACCCTGATTGCTCATTATGTACAGAAAGATTATACCGATTTACAGGAAGCGCTTAATAAAGGTGGAACGGTTGTCCTTGATAGGGACTATACGGTTAATGAAAACTTGGTAGTTTCCAAATCTGTTACGCTCGATTTGAATGGGCACACCATTAGATACGAAAACCCAAGTAAAAAGAGCAGCGTTATTACAGTTCAGTCAAGTGCGACGTTAACAATCAAAGATTCTAGCACAGGTGAAACCGGTTCCATTACTGGTGGCACAGGAACTGAGAATACGGGGCGCTACAACGGCGGTGGCATTTATATTGCTGGCGGTAAGTTGATCATGGATGGCGGTATAATAACAGGTTGTACCGCTTCATATGGTGGCGGCGTTTATGTTAACAGCGGAAGCTTTGAAATGAACGGCGGAACTATTACCAATTGTAGGGCTGCAGGAGATTCTACAGCACTCTATGTGGGAGCAAACACTTCTTTTACTCTTGCAGGTTCTGCTGTGGTTGATGGCACCATAAAATTAAATCAGGCTTCCATTATGTACGCGAATGGTGGTACTGCTAAGGGTAATGTAATTACTACTGGCGGTGGTGCTATCGCCCGCTCAGCCTCAACTAATGATCCTGACACCTACACTACTTTTTTAGGTAACGATGTCTCGAATATTTCTGATTCTGCCAAGCTTACCGTTACTTTTAATAGTAATGGAGGTAGCGAAGTGGCTACCCAACACGTTCTTAAGGGGTATATCACCTCTAAACCTGCTGATCCTACATGGAGTTGCCATACTTTTAAAGGATGGACCAAAGACGGTAATTCGTGGAGCTTTGACACTCCTGTTGCTGAAAACATAACCTTAACTGCTCAATGGCAAGAAGAAACTAGCTCGCATAGTTTTACAGCTGAAACAATTAAATCTGAAGCATTGAAGACTTCAGGAAATTGCAAAACCAAAGCAGTATATTACTACTCCTGTAAATACTGCGGAAAGGTAGAAAGAAACGATTCTCATACCTTCTTTGGTGAAATAGACGCGGACAACCATATAGACGAGCAAGCTTCTTGGGTAACCACATCAACAACTCATAAGCGAGTTTGGCTGTGTTGCAATCAACCTGTAGCGTCTTCTGAAGGTAATCACGTATGGTCAGATAGTGAATGCACTATCTGCAATTATAAGTGCACTCATTCATATGAATGGCAAAGTGGGGAAGGCGAGTATTGGCAGCAATGCGAATACTGTAATGCTGAAACTGCAAAACAAACTATTCCTACCGTTACAATAAATGGAGCTGATAAGGTTTGCTTAACCCAGGACTACTCCTTTACGGTTACGTTGCCAGAGGGAGTATCCATTGAGTCTTGCAAATATGACTTTACTAATAAAGGCGGTACCTTAACTCCACAAAGTGGCGGCAATTCTTATACGCTTTCCTCAAGCGAGTATAGCCAGAGTGAATCTACTTTTACTCTGTCCGTTCAGGCAAAAACAGCCGATGATTTCACCTTCAGCGCAAATAAAACAGTGTCTCTTTTGAGTGATCATACGGGTGGAACAGCTACGTGTATAACTAAAGCAACTTGTGATGTTTGTGGTGAGGAGTATGGCTCGGTAGACAGTGATAATCATAAGAAACCATTAACATACGTTCCTGAAAACAAACCAACCACTGAGGATTATGGAAATATAGCGTACTGGAAATGTGAAGACTGTGGTGTGTGCTTCGCAAATGAAGATGGCACGAAGAGCATTGATCTTGACGATACAATAATCGAGAAACTTCCTAAGATTATTGAGGGCAATGGACAAACCATCACTCAAGGACAAGGAGCTTCTCTTGAATTTAAATCTAATGCGCGTTACGAAGACTTCCAAAGGGTAGAGATTGATGGCGCAGTTCTCGGCGAGGTGAACTACACAGTAAAATCAGGAAGCACTATTGTTACCTTGAAGAGTGAATACCTTGATACTCTTTCAGTGGGTTTACATAAAATTAATATTGTTTCAATAAGTGGAACGGCTTCCACTACGTTCACTATTGCAGAGCGCTCTGTTAATCCAAGCAATCCAGGAGATTCTGACAACCCAGGCAATTCTGACAACTCAGGAAGCTCTGAAGATTCAAGCAATCAGGGTAATTCCGACGCTCAGAAAAACACCACTGATGGTAAAACCACAGACGGCACTCCTCAAACAGGAGATAATGCAGGCCTTGTTGGTGTCCTAGCGGGTATTGCCTGCGTTCTTGCAGGGGGAGTTCTGTTCGTGCTTCGCGTTCGCAAGAAAGTGTTTTAAAAAAGCCGATAAGTGAATTACAATAGAGCGAAAATGAGTGTCTGACCTGGCTAGATAGGTATTTCTATGCGCGTAAGAAACGAAGAAAAATATCAGCTTAAAAAAACTGAGATTATGGAAAAATGCTACGAATGTTATGCAGAATATGGTCTTAGCGGAGTTGGCATTAAGGGTCTTGCGCAGGCATGTGGTTGTACTTCTGCAGCGCTCTATACCTATTTTGATGACTTGGACGATTTGATTGTTCAATCAACAGCTTATTGCATGAGTAAGGTTGAAGATGATTTCATGGCACTTGCTCCCAGGAGCGCTGATGATATTGAGCGCTTTATTGATGAGGTTCCTTATTGGACCGCAGAAAAGCACGGAGAAAAATATCGCTTGATGTATCAGGTGTACACTCATCCAAAATATCGAGAATACGGAAAAGATTTTTTTCAGAGTGTTAACAAGCGCTATTCGGAATATGCTGAATCTTTAGAAAAGGTGATTGGTATTTCGAAAGAGCTGATTACTCCCTTAATCTTTATCTTTGTTAGAGCATGCGTGCACTATGCCTTATTTGAAGACGATTTTTATTTGCAATCTCAGTTAACCGTTCTCAAGAAAGGGATTGCTCTGTTTTTATCTCAAGACAAATGCGAAGAAAAAGCAGAAGCAATCTTATAAACCGCGTGCTTTTGCAGTAGTGCTGCGAACGGCATCAATAACAGTTCCGCGGAATCCACCTTTTTCAAGCGCTTCTACGCCCACAATGGTTGATCCGCCTGGAGAACAAACATCATCCTTGAGTTTTGCGGGATGATTTTTTGTTTCAAGCACCATAGCGGCGCTTCCGAGTACGGTTTGTGCCGCAATCTTGTAGGCATCAGCGCGCGTGAGCCCTTCTGCAACGCCTCCATCGGCAAGTGCCTCGATAAACATATAGACGAAAGCAGGAGCGCTTCCACCAACAGCACTGGCGGCATCGATTAATTCTTCTTTGAGTTTGATGATTTCGCCAAAACTTGAAAGAATATTTTCAACTTCAACAAGCTCGTCGAAGGTAACGAGCGAATTTGCGCAGTAACTTGTAAGCCCTTCTCCCACTAAAGCAGGAGTGTTAGGCATAGTGCGCACGAGTTTAACGGGTTTTTTGAAAGCCTGAGAAAGCCAAGAAAGTGTTTTTCCTGGTGCAATGCTGATAACAATTTTATCAGGGGTAATGCTGTCTGCAATTTCCTCGATTACGGCAGGATACATTTGAGGTTTAACGCTTAAGAAGATGATGTCGGCTGCTTGTGCGACAAAGGTATTGTTTGTGCTGGTAACAACACCAAGCTTTTGAGCTGTTAGGGCTGCAGTTTCTTCTTTTGAATTTGAGGTATAAATCTGATCAGGATAGGCTAGTTTTCTTTTAAGGATTCCTTGAATCATTGCAGTTGCCATGTTGCCACAGCCAATAAAGCCAATACTCTTCATAAAACCTTCTCTCGTACGCTTTTAAAGAAATCCTATCATTAATCGAGGCAGAAGGACTGGCTAATCAGTTTTTTAACATCCTTTTATAGAGGATGGTTTTCTTGGGTATCTTCGGTAATCTCTTCAAAATGGACTACCGTATGAGGGCCTTTCGTCTCATTCTCTTGATAGTGAGGAAGTGGTTTTCCACAGTGAGGGCAGTAAGCGTAGTCGGGATACGAAGTAGGAGCTTCCTCTTCGATATAAATTTTATTATCACTGCCAGAAATGTAGAACGTGTTGTAGTCAATATCAGCCTGATTCTCTTTGCGCTTGTTGAATTCTTCGATAAAACCTGCGCTGAAAATACCTGCAGGAACTGCAACAATGCCAATAGACAACACCATAGCGCAAAAGCCCAATGCTCTACCTGCAGGTGTTATAGGCGTTACGTCTCCATAGCCTGTTGAAGTAATGGTTTGGATTGCCCAGTAAAGCCCTGTGAAAATATTGTTGTAAACATCTGGTTGTACTGGCTGCTCAAACTGACACATGAGAGCAGACGCGGTGAGGGAAAACAAAAGAAGAATGGCGAAGGCTGCTGAAATTTCGCGAATATTGTTTCTAAATACGCTCACAATAACTCTCCAGCCCATCATGTAACGCGAAATTTTTAGCAGGCGAAGCACTTTCAAGATACGCAAAGAACTGGTCACTGAATTTGGGATTAAGCCCAGTCCATACAGGAAATATGGCAGGAAAGAAAACAGGTCAATTAATCCCATGGCTGAGAAAGCGTAGCGAAGCCTCGATTTGACGGGGCCAAGATGAGGATAGACCATGTCGGCAGTCCAGAGGCGAGCAAAATATTCGATCAGGAAAATGATAGAGGAAACGGAATCAATAACTAAAACGGGAAGCGAATCATTGGTTGGAATAGATGCGTCGTATACAACAAGAATGAGAAAAACATTTAAGACAATGACTGCAAAGAGAGCAATAGAAAGAACGCGCTCAATACCTTTGCATTCGGTATGGCTATCCAGAATGCGAAAGGCAGATTCTTTAAGGGATGCTCTCATAAAGTGGCTCTTTCTCTTTTATTTTGCTGCCTATTATAACCTCACAATTTTAATACATTGTTGAACTTGGTTTTGCAGCACTTTTAGGGGCCATGTTTGCAAATCTTTTGTGTAGGGGAGAAAGATTGTGCACTTCTTCAAAATTTAGTTTAGTAACTAAACTATAATGAAAGGCCTATGAGTAGAAAAAGGACCAACCGTTCATTTATTTGGACTTGGTTTTCTATATACTATTCACGATTAGGAGCTATATAAAAGTGTTTAGACTATGCTGGGCATGGAAAAACAGTAGGTTGTGACGTTTAGACGAAACGTCAGGCTATGCTAGACAAACACGTTTAGACAAACGTAAACCAGCCGCACGTTTATAGGGTTCCTTTGATAACACGCGTAAAGAATGGAAAAATTGTGTTCAGTCGCTTTAGTGTAAAAAGGCCTTATATTGTAGTAGTAGCCGTCATCATTTGTCTTCTTGTTGGTGGCGTATCGCTTACAAAAATCAAAACAGACTTGCTTCCTGAGATGGACTTGCCTTATATGGCCGTTATCACAACCGATCCTGGTGCAAGCGCCGAAAAGGTTGAAAAAGAAGTAACAGATGTTCTTGAAGGCGCCCTTTCAAAAGTGAACGGTGTAACGGGAGTCGCTTCAACCAGCTCGGACAACTTCTCGATGATTTTCCTTTCTTTCGAAGATGGTACCGATATGGATTCGGCGTTGGTAAAGATATCAAGCGCTGCCAATACGGTTTCGTCTCAGTTGCCTGAAACGGCAGGTACTCCAAATTATTTGGAGATGAGCTCGGATATGATGGCAACTCTTTATGTTGCTGTCACCTATGAAGGCAAAGATATTTATCAGATCTCGGAGTTTAACGAAACTACGATTGTCCCAAAATTGATGCGCGTAGACGGTGTTGCCGATGTTTCTACTAACGGAAACGTTGAGCGCACGGTTGAAGTTCGTCTTGATGATGACAAGATTGAACAGGTAAACAACAAGATTCTTTCTAATGTAAATAGCGGCTTGTATGAAGCAAAGGCGCAAATTGATCAGGGTAAGGCTGCGTTAAAAGAAGCTGAAGATAAAATCAGCGAAGCGGAAAAGCAGCTTTCCGAACAGCAGGAAACTACCTTCAATGAATTGGGAGTAGGTACCTCTACGCTCACCAGCCAAATTGCTTCCTTGCAGGCTAACATTACTGCAGCAAAATTAATGCATCAAGACACTACTGCTTTAGAAGCACAACTTGCGCAGCTTCAGGCTGCTCTTGCTCAAGCTAACTCAGGCGGATTGTCTGCTTCTCTTGGCTTTAGTGAAGCGTCAGCACAGCTTGCTGCTTCAAAATCGCAAATTGAGTCTTCGAAAAAAGAGCTCGCTCAAGCTGAAGAGCAGTACAACGCTTCTCGTGAACAGGCCATTAAGTCTGCCAACATCAATAAGCTTGTTGATAAAGACACGCTTTCGCAGATTATTACTGCACAAGATTTCAGTATGCCAGCAGGCTACATTAATAGCACTAACGAAAACGAACAGTGGCTTTTGCGTGTAGGCACTGAAATCTCTTCGGTTGATGAACTTGAGAACTTGCTTTTGGTAACCATTGATGGAGTTGGCGACATTCGTTTATCTGACGTTGCCGACATCACGGTTGTTGATAATGTTGGAGAGGCTTATTTAAAGCTCAATCACCAAGAAGGCGTTATCCTCTCTGTTTTCAAGACTTCTACCGCAAATACCAGCGAAGTATCTCATGCAGTTCAAGACACTATGGAACAGCTGGAGAAAAAATATCCTGGCTTGGATTTGACCGTTATGTCTGATCAGGGTGCATATATCGACCTCTTCATTTCAAGCATTTTGCGCTCTTTGTTGTTGGGTGCTTTGCTTGCAGTGGTGGTATTGGCTCTGTTCTTACGTGACTGGAAGCCAACCGTTATTGTTGCGTTCTCTATTCCATTCTCTGTTTTCCTTGCCTTGGTATTTATGTACTTCTCAGGCATTTCGCTTAACGTAATGACTTTAGGTGGCATATCAATTGCTATTGGTATGCTGGTTGATAACTCCATTATTGTTTTGGAGAACATTTATCGACTTCGTGCTCGAGGCATTCCTGCTCCAAGAGCAGCAGTTCAGGGCGCTAAGCAGATGACTGGTGCGGTAATTGCATCAACGTTAACAACCGTTTGCGTTTTTGCTCCAATTGCCTTTACCGAAGGCCTGGTAAATCAGTTGATGCTTCCATTCGCTTTGACTATTGCGTTTGTTTTGGCAGCGTCTTTAATTATTGCTTTAACGCTGGTACCAACCGCATCAAGCTTTATTTTCCGCAATTACGTACCACGCAATTCCAATTGGTTTGAAAAGCTTCAAGATACGTATGCGCGCGCTCTTTCTGCCGTACTGCGTCATAAAGTAATTCCTCTGCTTCTTGCAGGTGTTTTGCTTGTTGTTTCTGTGGCAGGTGTATTAAATATGGGCATTACGATGATCCCAACTATGACCAGTAAAACAATTGAAGTGAGTGTAATTCTTCCTGAGGAAACAACGAAAGATGAAGCATTCCCTATTGCGGATTCCATTATGGATGCCGCAATGTCTATTGAGGGTGTAGAAAAAGTTGGTGCTATGGATGGCAATTCGTCTGTTTCTCTGGTTGCCGATTTCTCGAGCGGCTCTGGTTCTGTTTCCGAAAAGCTCTACAGCCTGTTCAGTTTCTACATAACTACCGATGAAAGTATTACCGAAGAAGCTCAGGTGCTTGCTATTTGCGATGAGCTTACGGAAAAAACTAAAGATCTTGGCGTTGAAATTATCACCAGCTCATCATCTGAAGACGCAACTAGCTCTATGGTAGGCAGTGGTTTGTCAATCAATGTAAAAGGCGATGGCTCTGATACAAATTTAGTAGCAGTTACTGAAGATATTATGTCTATCGTTGATGAGGTTGAAGGCTACACCGAAATTGATAACGGTCTAGAGGAAGCTGCAACTGAAATCACGCTGAATATTGACCGTGATAAGTTGTCGGAAAAGGGCCTTACGGTAGCTCAGTTATATGCTGAAATTGCAAACCGTCTTTCAACAACCGCAAATTCTTCTAGCTTGGAAGTGGAAGACATTGATACGCAGATTACTATTGTAGATGAGACAAAAGTAATGAATGCGGATTCATTACTGGATACTGAGATTGAAGTTACTGGCACCGATGGTTCAACGAACACAATTCGTCTTGGCGATGTTGCTACCATTGAAATGGGCAAAGCATCTAGTGCTATTAAGCACAGTGGTGGCGTTACCTACATGACAGTAACAGCTGAAGTTGAAGAGGGCTACAATAATGCACTGTTGTCTCGCGAGCTCTCTGAAAAGCTTTCTCAGTACGAAATTCCTGAAGGATATAGCTATTCCATTAGCGGCGAGATTGACAACATTAACACCATGGTTGAAGACATGCTTCTTCTCATGGCGGTAGGCTTTATCTTGATCTACTTAGTAATGGTTGCTCAGTTCCAAAGCCTTCTTTCGCCATTTATTATTCTCTTCACCGTTCCATTGGCCTTTACGGGCGGCTTCTTTGGTTTGTTCTTTGCGGGCGAACAGTTGAACATGCTTGCATTGATGGGCTTTGCAGTGCTGATGGGTACGGTAGTAAACAACGGCATTGTATTTGTTGACTTCGTAAATCAGCTGAGAAGAGGCGGCCTGGAAAAGAGAGACGCGCTTATTGCGGCAGGTAGAATCCGTATCCGTCCAATTCTTATGACGGCACTTACCACTATTTTAGCAATGCTTCCAATGATTTTCAGCACCTCAATTGGTGCTTCCATGGAGCGAGGCATGGCTATTGTTGTTGTGGGTGGTTTGATTTATGCAACCTTTATGACGCTGTTTATTGTTCCTATTGTGTATGACTTGTTGTATCGCAGGGTTCCTCGCGAAGTAGATTTGGGTGACGAAAGCATTGATGAGGATGTAAATGATGCTCAAGAGTACTTGATGTCTTTGCGTGGAAAGCATGCTGCACCTGAAGGAAGCTACGAGACTGATGCACAGGGTAATTTGATTGCAAAAGCTCACGTGTATAGCGGCAGATCGGGCTTGCAGCAGGATGCTTCGCATAAAGCTAAGAAACAGGCTTTTTGGAAGAAGAAATAGGCAAAAAGCCATTATGAGAGCGAAAGAATAGAGCATCTTGCTCTTTAAATATCAGAAACGGCGAGGGTCATTAGAAACTTTTCTTCTGACCTTCACTAAAATTGCAGCCACAGCAAACGCTGATAAAAGCCACGGCAAACGTTGATAGTCATCGTAATATTATCCGGCCTAGTCCTCTAAAAACTTTGGAGGAAGCTTTCGTGTAGGATCGAGCGCATCAATAGCTGCAGCAATTGGTTGCAAAGTTGGGCTCACAAACATTTTGGAAGTGCATTGGGCCATAAGCTTACCTTCTTCATTGTGAATCTTCGATTCGCATAAACAAATACTTCCTCCACGCTTTATTACGCTTCCTTCGCAAATTAGCTTTCCGCCGGAGCATGCGCGTAAATTATTGGTTTGAAGGTCAAGAGTGATAAAGCCGGCATCCTCTGGCATTTCTGAATAAAGCGCCCAATAAGCGCAGGTGTCTAAAATAGAGGCGTATGCGCCACCGTGGATTCCGCCAAAAGCATTTAAGTGGTGTTTATGAACCTCAACTTCAACTCTGCAGTAGCCTATGTCGAGAGCAACAATGTCCATGTTTAGGTGGCGAAAGTAAGGGCCCTGGTTAATTAGTTCAAGTGTTTCTTTAATGTGTTCTGGATTAAGTTTCGGCACTGCTCTTCCTTTCGTGGAGGGGATAGAGAGCTTTTGTGTAAGAGGGGTATTTTTGTTGGAATAACTATCCTAGAGTATTGTATGTTACGAATGGTTTTTGGCTTACAGAGAATTAGTTGAATGTGCTCAAAATGTAACTTGCTGTTTGAAAAAGATGAGGCTTGAAGAGTTGTCATGTGGACATGCTTTAGAAAGCATATATGCTCAGATAGGTAATTCAGAAAGCATGTATGGCTAGATAAGTAAATATGATTGAGGAAATAGAATATAAGAAATAAAAAGCAATTCAAATATCGAGAAGTTTCCTTTATCATTTTGTGAGAAACATGATTATGTTTTCCGTAAATGGTGTTTGGGACCTTGTGAAAGGGATGCTCATGGAGAGATATTACAAAGTTTTTGCTGCGCTTGACGGAGGTAAGACTCAGGCAGAAGTTTTGGACCGTGCAATTCGTCTTGCTGAAGCAAATAAAGCAGAGCTTCTTCTTGGACACGTTATTGATGCGGTGCCTGATGCAATGACGGGTACTGACTATCGTAATCTTGCTGAAATTGTTAAAGAGCGAATTGAAGAAGAGCTTTCAGAACAAATAGAAGCTGCTCGTGAACGCGGCCGCATTTCTAAGATTACCGTTGATGTAAAAGTTGGCCATATTCAGGAAACATTAACTAACGAAATCATTAAGCCATTTGATCCAGATGTAGTTGTTTGCGGCGAACGTGGTCTTTCTAACATTAAGTATGTATTTGTTGGCTCTGTTTCCACATATCTGATTCGTAATTTGCGTTGTGATGTATTGGTTGTAAAAAAGGACTAACTAAGAAAGCGCATTTAATAACCTTTTATGGATACCGTACCAAAGCGGCTCGCCAAACGAGAGCCGCTTTTTTATTCTTGCAAAAGAAAGGGTTACCTCCAGGAGAAGTTGTTTCTGGGGTATACTTTGCTAGACAATCAAATACATAGGGTTACGAGGCTGAAAGGCAATTCATGGCAGATAAAATTGCTATTCTTATCCCTTGCTATAACGAAGAAATAACAATTGCAAAAGTTATTGATGACTTTAAGCGTGTTATTCCTGAAGCAGATATTTACGTATACGACAACAATTCCAAAGATAGAACATCGGAGATTGCAAAAGAGCATGGCGCTATTGTGCGCTTTGAACCAAGGCAAGGCAAAGGTAATGTTGTTCGCCAGATGTTTAGGGATATTGATGCTGACTATTACGTAATGGTTGACGGTGACGATACCTATCCAGCAGAAGCAGTGTACGAGCTCCTTAAACCTCTTCAAGAAGGGGTTGCTGATATGACGGTAGGAGATCGCCTTTCCAATGGTTCTTATGGAGAAGAGAATGACCGTGCGTTCCATGGATTTGGAAACAACCTAGTTCGTTGGCTTATCAAGCAGATTTACGGTTTTGCGTTTGAAGATGTTATGACTGGTTATCGAGCCTTTAATCGCGTTTTCGTAAAAACTATGCCTGTTCTTTCTGAAGGTTTTCAGATTGAAACAGAGCTTTCCATTCATGCAGTTGATAAAAGATTCCGCATTGTAGATGTTCCTATTGAGTATCGCGATCGCCCTGAAGGAAGCTATTCAAAGCTTTCTACATTTGGTGACGGTGCAAAGGTTTTGATGGCAATTACCTCGCTCTTCAAAGAATTGAAGCCATTTGCCTTCTTTGGTTGGATTGCTCTGATTCTTTTGATCTTGGGAGTTATTGCGGTAATTCCTGTTTTGGCAGAGTTCTTTGAAACAGGTCTTGTTCCAAGAATCCCAACGCTTATTGTTACTATGGGCTTGATATTCTGTTCGGCGCTTTCTTTTACGGCAGGTGCAATTTTAGACACGGTTGCCAAAACAAATAGAAAACAATGGGAATTGATGGTATATCAAGCTACTGCAATTGATCAGCGTGTACAGCGTCATAAACAAAGCAAGACAAACGATGCCGAATAGCTTAAAACAGTTTTAACGGGAGTCAAACTTCGAACGAGGGAATTCCTGAAAGCTGTGAATACTTTTGCTAGAAGCAACTGATTATTACGGTATTAGGTAAGGTTTATCTTTACAGAAAGAGGGCAAAATGCCACAGACAAACAAACATTATGACTATCTTGTTGTTGGTGCAGGTCTTACTGCTGCTGTTTTTGCTCATGAGGCAGCAAAACAAGGAAAGTCAGTGTTGGTTATAGAGCGCCGCAATCATATTGCGGGCAACGTGTATACCGAAAATGTTGAGGGAATTAACGTTCATAAGTATGGAGCTCATATTTTCCATACCTCCCTTAAACCAGTATGGAACTACGTAAATCAGTTCGCTGAATTCAATAACTACATCAATTGCCCAGTTGCAAAATTCAAGGGTCAGATGTACAACATGCCTTTCAATATGAATACTTTCGCAAAAATGTGGGGCATTACCACTCCTGCTGAGGCGAAAGAAATAATTGAGGCACAAAAGGCTGAAATCACGGGCGAACCAAAGAATCTTGAAGAGCAGGCAATCAGCTTGGTTGGTCGTGACATTTTTGAGGCTTTGGTAAAAGGTTACACTGAAAAACAGTGGGGTCGTGATTGTAAGGATCTTCCTGCTTCTATTATTACCCGTCTTCCTGTTCGTTTTACCTTCGACAATAACTACTTCAATGACCGCTACCAGGGCATCCCAATGGGTGGCTACACGGCAATGGTTGAGAAGATGTTTGGCGATACTGAAATTCTTTTGGAAACTGAGTACAAAGACTTTATTGCGCAGAATCCAGAAATTGCTGACCGTACTATTTATTGTGGTCCAATTGACGAGTTCTATAACTACCAGTTGGGCAATCTTGAGTATCGCTCTTTGCGCTTTGAAAACGAACGTATTGAGTGTGAAAACTGGCAGGGTAATGCAGTAGTAAATTACAACGAACGCGAAATTCCTTGGACCCGTATTATTGAGCACAAGCACTTTGAGTTTGGCTTAGATGCGCAAGGCAACACTATTCCGGTAACCTACATTACGCGCGAATATCCTGCCGATTGGAAGATGGGTGATGAACCTTATTATCCAATTAATGACGAACGCAACACGAAGCTCTATCAGGAGTACGAAGCACTTGCTGCCAAAGAAGGCAACGTGGTATTTGCGGGCCGTTTAGGCGGTTACAAATATTACGACATGGATAAAGCAATTGACGCTGCCTTTGATTTGGTTAAAGCAGAATTGGACGTTGATTTGCGCGCTTAGGGATTGAGAGAAGTTAGCTGGTGGCCTCTGCGTTTAGGCGTAGAGGCCATTTTATTGTGCGAAGTATTCTTTCTCAACCTTGTTGCGAGCATTGAGGAATATTTGCACAATACGCGGATCGAAATCGGTTCCTGAACCCTTTTCGATAATCTCAAAACACGCATCAAGAGGCAGTGCGTCGCGATATACGCGCTTGCAAGACACTGCATCAAATACATCTGCTACTGCCATAATACGTGCATGGAGCGGAATGTCTTCGCCTGATAAACCATCAGGGTAGCCTTTGCCGTTCCATTTTTCGTGATGGAAACGAGCAACCTCATAGGCAATCTGTTGAAACTCTGGCTCGTCAAGCGTGCAGAAAGTTTCCATGATGATTTGGCCACCTTTTGGAGCGTGTTGCTTCATTATTTCGAACTCTTCAGGGGTAAGCTTGCCTGGTTTCTGGAGGATTACATCGGGTGTGGCAATTTTGCCAATGTCGTGCATAGGTGCTGCTTTGGTTACATTGTTGATGTAGTCTCTTGTCATGACGGAGCGATATTCAGAAAGAGAAAACATTTCTTCCATAATTACGCGTACGTATGCCTGAGTTCTGCGAATGTGGTTTCCCGTGCTGTTGTCGCGGCTTTCAACTAAGGTTGCAAAGCCTGTGACCATCTCTTCGTTATGGTACTGGAGCTGCACAATAGAAGGATCTTCAATAGAAACATACAGACCAACAACCAGCATAGTGGGAATAATTGAGGTAATGAGGATTTCTGGCCAGACAATCTGGCAGGCGCACAGTGCAGCTGAAAGACCTAAAAATCCTGAAATCATACCAAGTTTAGTTCGTTCAATATTGCGCTGTCTCGCAATAAGCAACGCAATGATTCCCATGTAGTAAATTGCCATGGACACATAGCATATGATTGCTGATATACCCATAGAATAGTTAGTTGTTTTGCCTTGGAGGTAATCAAGCTGAGGTAGGAACGCAATAATGATGATGGCGAAAATAATTCCAGGTGTTACTAAAATCCAGCGTCGGGCGGGATTTTTGGGAATACCAACCGTGAGCTTAAGCACGTACATGAAGGCAAGCACAACCGTTGCATTCATAAGGAGGAAGAATATTCCGTGCAAGATCATGTTTACTGAAGTGGGAACTACGTCAAGATTGTTGACCGTCCATGCCGTTGCGCCGTCGAAGATAATAGCCCAAGGGCAGATAATGAGTAGTGCGTCGAAGCTTTTATTGCAGGGAATTTTCTTGCGATTTGAGGTGATAATATAGAACGCTATGAGTAGCAAAGTTAGAAGGAGGCAGCAAAGCTGTGTTTTTATAGTTAGCATGCTATCTCCTCTCACTTTTTAATGTGCTAATAGTACAGCAAGAAAGGTTCTGTTCAGAAAATCCACTTCTGTAAAGCTTTTGCAAGCTCTTTCAAATCGATTGGCTTTGAAAGATGTTCGTTCATTCCTGCAGTTTTCGCGGCCAAAACATCTTCTGCAAAAGCATTAGCTGTCATTGCGATAATTGGAATCTGTTTGCAATACTGGCGTGATGATGCCCTAATAGCACGTGTTGCATCGTATCCATTCATCCTTGGCATTCGAATATCCATAAGAACAATATCGTAATAGCCATCTTCGCTATTGAATACTAAATCAACCGCTTCATCGCCATCGGAAGCACGATCTACGGATAATCCGGTTGCCGTCAGAATATCCAGTGCAACTTCGGCATTTAAATCATTATCTTCAACAAGTAAAGCGCGCTTATTAGTAAGGTTAAGACTCTCAAAGCATTTATACGGATCGGTGATGAGTGTCTCGCCTTCGGCTTCCTCTTCGTTTTCAATCAAGACATTAAAAGCGTGTGCCAATCTTGAGCGGAAGAGCGGCTTGCTAATGAAAGCATTCGCGCCTGCCGCACGCGCTTCAAATTCAATATCCGACCAGTCGTAAGCAGAGATGATAATGATTGGTACGTCATTGCCAACTTCTTTTCGAATAGCACGAGTTGTCTCAATACCGTTCATGCCAGGCATCTTCCAGTCTATAATGCAGGCGAAGTAATCGCGCTTTCTATTGTGACGCTCAGCCACGCGTTCCACTGCTTCTTCACCAGAAGAAACGCCTTCTGCCTTCATACCCATATCGTTAAGGATGCCGCAGCATGAATCCAAACTGAGTTCGTCATTATCTACCACTAAAACGTTTAGATCAATGAGCTTTTCGTTGAGAGATGCTTCTTTTTCTTGGAGTTTTAGATAGATAGTAACTGTGAATTTTGAACCCTTGCCTGGCTTGCTTTCAACTTTGATATCACCGCCCATCATGCGAACGATGTTTCGGCTGATAGGCATGCCAAGGCCTGTGCCTTGAATTTTATTGACGCGAGTATCGGTAGAACGAACAAATGGTTCAAAAATGTGCTCGAGGAATTCTTCCTCCATGCCAATGCCGTTATCTTCGAATATGAATTCATAGCAACCAAATTTATTCTGATTGCTTGGTTTCTCAGAGATTTCAATTCGGATTTTTCCGCCATCAGGAGTGAACTTGACCGCGTTGCCAATCAAATTGACGAATACTTTTTGGATACGCAGGCTATCGCCAATAACTTCTTCGTGTTCAACGTTTGAAAGACTTACTGAAAGTTCATGGTGATGCTCTTCAATTTGGGAAGCAGTCATTGAAAGGAGATTGTCAATCAAATCTGAGAGATTGAACTCCTCTTCAATTAAGTCGACTTTGCCTGATTCAATCTTGCTCATATCAAGCACTTCGTTGATAAGGTTCAACATATGCTTACTTGCGTGTGTGATTTTTGTTAAACAATCTTGTACGCGCTCCGGGTCGTGAATATTGGCCGCTGCAATAGCTGTCATGCCAATGATGCCGTTCATTGGGGTACGAATGTCGTGGCTCATATTGGAGAGGAAATCGCTCTTTGCTTTATTCGCGGCTTCAGCGGCGTTAAAGGCCTCTTGGAGCGCAATTTCTTGCTGCCGCTCCTTCTTAATCAGCATATCCACATTACGGGTGCTTACAACCGCTACGTAATGATCGGTGTTTTCCCATACAAAAGATACGCGTGCTTGTAGGTACACAATGCCATCCTGAGAGCATCGCTCGTAAATAAACGAGTAATTCTCTCCGTCAGTACCCATGTGCTTCAGAGATAGCTTCTCAAGGAATTCATCACGGCTTGCGTCCGAGACGTTCTCTTCGGCATAACTTTGAATACCTTTCGACCAGCAGTATCCGAATTTTTGGAAATGTGCGGCAACTGCTTTGCCTTCTGCGTCTACTGCTCGATAGGTTGTTACACTGTCGGTGCGAGGATTAACAAGTAATACTAAATAATAATCCGAGCCAATACCTTCAATAATCTCACTCTGAGCTTCAATATTATGTGCTTGTTCAAGACGAATTTGCATCTCTTCACTTACGTCACGTAAGCCCATGATAAAGATAACTACGCCATTTTCATCTACTGTTTTGGCTACGTTCATTTCGTAGTAAGACACTTCGCCAAGCATGTTGCGCTGGTAGCTGAGTTTATAAAGGCCAACTTCTGGGACACTCTCGAGCAAGTTTTCAAGGGTTACCGCTTTTTTGATGCGTTCCTGATCTTCTTTAACAACGAAGTTGTTCACGTAGGTGTTAATTACTGTCTCGTAGGAGCTTGAGAACATGAGATTACTGAGAAGATCAGAATTAATACCTACGCCATCGGTTCTGTAAAGAGAAAGCTCTCTTGTTTTAGTGTTGATTTTGAAAAGGCTATGGTATTCCTGGCTTAGTGCGTTGATGATACGATGCTGTTCGGCCTGTAATCGCAAGTGTTCTTGCTCTTCTTTGACCATAGCATCAACGTTCTTGAAAGCAAGGATGAAATCGTGATGGTTGTTAAGAGTCTTTACTATTTGAAGCTGGTAGAACTGGATAGTTCCTTTTCGGTTTACTCGATAATTAAATGAGTACGAGCCTGATTTTTCGAGTAATTCGTCAATGTTTGAAATGTAGCGCACCTTATCAAAGAGAGGACGATCCTCTTCAAGAACATCCTGATCGATGTAGACTGCAATGCTTTCTTCGTAGTTGCCGGAAGCAATCTGGCTTCCGTAGCGGTCTTTTATGTCTTTGCTTAAACGGTAATGGTCGCTTTTGCCAGTGTCTGCATTAATAAGGTAAACATTCTCGTAAGGAAGAGCCAGTGCTTGAATGAGGCCTTGTTGTGTGGCTTCCTGCTCTTTTTCGGTATCAATGTTTCTCAGGCAATATAACAACTTCTCTATCTTGCCATTTTTATCATAAGCAGCAGGGATAAGACTTCCTCGTGTCCAGTTGCCTGTTTGAACTACGTATTCTTTAGAAAGAATAAGTTCGCTACCCATGCGCGCATCAACAGTGTTGAGGGCAAGAAATTCCTTAACCTCCGTTTTGTGTTCAGGCATAACGAATTCTTCTACCATTTTGTAGAGGAATTCTTGAGCATCGTCGACCTTGCCTGTGATTTGCGATCTATCTCCTGTAGAAACGAATTGTTGAATGGTATTTGTAGGTACATCTATGTAATAAAGCGCATAAAATACGCCACTTAGCGCATTAATCACGGTGGTGTGAGTATGTTTTGCCTCGAGGAGAGCTGTGAGTTGCTCATTTTTTTCCTGAAGTACTTTTTGTACTTTAAGTTCTGTCCGCTTGTCTTCTTGGATGCTTTGCTCTTGGCAAGCGCTTGTCACAGGTTGGCTATTTATGGATTGGTCGGCATTGGATGTACTCATGTTGACCCCCGCTGGCTCCATGCAGTAACTATTCTTTTCCTACACTGAGCCCCAAAAACAGAATAGAACTATGGACGCTATCTAATTATAGAGATAACAGTATCAAGTGTCTAACCTGAAAGTATGACGTAGACGGCCTATTTATGCACAGTATTAACGTATGAAGCGAATTGTGCAGGAGCTGAGCTATACTCTCGAGACAAAACGAAGCATCCTAATAGTTGAGCTTGCGGGTAGCGTTGATTTGGCCTTAAATCGGAAGTTGCCTGATAGGCTGTTGCTGGTCTAGCTTAGCGGGGGGCATTAGATTCATTACTCTGGTGTCCTTTTTTTAAAAAGGGATAGCAAGATAAAGAGCTTGTTTGCATAATTGAGTGTTAAAGGAGAGCGCTATTAAAAGAGTACTGATGTTAGCGGGCGCGTGGATTGCCTGTGGCCTTGGCTTTTTAGGAATGTTTGTGCCAGTACTTCCAACTACACCGTTTTTGTTGTTGGCTACCTTTTTGTTTGCCAATAGTTCGCCCCGCTGTCACGCATGGATTATGAAGACAAAAATGTATAAGCTGTACGTAAAGCCATTTAAAGAAAACGGTGGTATTCCTTTTAAGAGAAAAATCCACATTCTTGGTGCGTCCTACACTGTTATGGGTATTAGTGCCATTCTGGTGCAAAAGCCGCTGGTATGGATAATTTTGGCTGGCGTTGCAGTGTTCTTGTTATGGTTGATGTGCTATAGAATTCCAACTATTGAGTACCCTAGCAACCTTGGAGTGCGAATAGAAGCAGAAGAGTAGCTTAAGCAGAAGCGTAGCTCAACGCCCCACGTGACAGTGCGCAGGGGTGCTTATGTGCAGTATGTATGAAGCATGGCACAGCAAAAAGCTAATGCAAAGGCGTTTTAATGCAGAGAATGGCCATGGCAAAGTATACAAACGTTAACGCTTGAGGGCATCCAATACTGCCTTTGGCCCACCAATTCTAAAGTAGTATTTCGCTTTAGTCAGGCGAGTTGTTTTGGTAGGGAACCAGCTTGAGAATTTCTCTGGGTTAGCTATCAAAAACTCCAGGTTTTGAGCTTGCCACGAGCCGAATAATTCAGGCACATACCACCCATTATGTATTCCCTCTTGCAAATCCTGAACCATTTTTGGAAGAAACTCTTTGCGTAAATCGGAAGAGAGCCTGCCATAGTTCCACATATAACTATCGTACTGCTTGCGAAATGCATATTGTTTAAGCAGTGCTTCTTCATTGCGGTTTTCAATGAAGTGAAAAATTTCGTTGAATTCGTCGCAAACACAAAAGGTTTTTGCGGGATTGTTGACTGATGATTGCTCGTTGTCTTGTCGGTAGTGAAGAATTTTGTCCTCAAGCAAGAAGGCGCGCTTCGCCGAAGCCCACACTTTGAAATCAAAACTCATATCCTGAAAGCTTGCTCCAGGGGTTTCTAAAAAGCGAATGTTTTCCTTTTTAAGAAAAGCGCGTTGGTAAAGGCAGGTCCAAATTGAGGGCATTCCTAGTAGAATGTCTGGCTCTTTGCAAGGACAAAATAGGTGGTTTGCCATTGTAGGTTTTACCACTGCAATGGGATTGTCTTTTGGTTTTGGTTTGCTCCAGTAGAACCAATAGTTCGCTTTAACAACCTGTGCCTCGTTTTCTTGAGCAGCGCAAAAGAGCTTTTCTAGCGCATCTGGCTCAAAAAAGTCATCCGATTCCAGGATGGCAATATATTCGCCCTGAGCAGTATCGATACCTAAATTCATGGAAGATCCGTAGCCAGTATTTGGTTTTTCAATGGCTTTGAAGCGAGGATCTTTTTCTAGGTAGTGACGAATAATAGTGCCTGAAGAATCGGTTGATCCGTCGTTAATGCAGAGCACTTCGAAATTCGTGAAGGTCTGGTTGAGCAAGGAATCGAGACACTGAGCCAGGTATTTTTCCACATTGCAAATAGGAACCAGCACGGTGATGGCAGGATTTATAGGAGCTGAAGAGCTTTTGATGAGAGTTACCTCAGAACCTAACTGCGTAGTAATGTTTGTTTGAAGACTTGCCGATTCCTTCACGGAGTTTGTGCCCTTCTCTTTATGCTTGTTCTTGCCTGGCAGGTGCTACGTGCTCTTGCCTGTTTGTATTTATGCCTGATGAGTATTGTGCGTGCCTGTTCGTGGCTAAAGTATATCATTTTGAGCCATTCTCTGATGCTGCTCGGAAAAGGCTTCGCGTAGGATTGAATCCTAGAGTAGCCAATAAACAAACTTTGGTTTTCACTGCTTGAACAAGTGTTGTCTGACGAAACTGATCTTACTTGTTATAACGCGGCGCGCTACTAATGCAAAAATTGCTTTTCTGGCTGGGTACTTAGCCCCTTTATGGCATAGTGTTCGTAAGCAAAAAAGCTGGCGCACAGCGCAGATGTTGGCTAATTCTGTTAGGCATTAAGGGCAACGTTCGTTACTGAAGGTAAGTTGAATGCTCAAGCTATTCTCAATTCTGCTGCGTAATGAATAGCAACGGTTGCTGCCTAACACTAATTAGTGGGGGTAATAAATGAGCGCTTTATTTAGTTCTGACAAGAGCCAAGAGATTCCTTTCTCTGCACAAAACACTAAAGATAAAACCGAGAGCGCAGAGCTAAGTCTTCACGAATTTTGTGACATGGATCAGTTATATAGATTGTTAGACAATTGGTCTAAGAGCTGTGGTATGGCTACTATGATTGTTGACAAAAACGGCAATCCTCTCTCCGAAGATTTTGGAACATCGGAGTTCTGCAACGTAATTAGGTCTTGTGATAAAGGCCAAGCATATTGCATGTCAACATGGAAGAATGACGAGTTTGGTGCTTTTGAGTGTCCGTTTGGTTTTTGGGATTTAGCTATTCCTATTGTCTTGCCAGATGGGCAGATATTGGGGAAAGTGTTGGCTGGTCAAGCTTTGTCTATTTCTCAAAACGATGAAACTATCCTACAAAAGACAAATGAATTGGGATTAGATGAAAACCTTATCAGGGATATTCTTTCTCGTACACCTCGAAAAACAGAAAAAGAAATGCAGGGAGCTTTCAATCTCTTAACTGAAACCCTGCAGTTCTTTATTCGTAATAGTTTTTCCGTTTGGAAAGCCAAAAGCGAACTGAAAAAGACCCCTGAGAAAAAAGACATTATCTTGTCTCAGATTACCCAGATTATGTATGGATACAACCTGACTATTGATCTGGAAACAGAGAAATATACGCTGATTACTGGCACTGGTATGGAGCGTACGGTTAGCGAATATAAGAAGCATACTGACTTCAAAGAACTAAGAGAATTCCACGAGAGCGTTCTTCATCCCGCTTATCTTAATCGTTTTGTTGAGTTAACAAATTTCGAATCCTTGAGAAACATTCCTTTGAAAGATGGCTACCGAGGTTCGCTAGAATATCCGGTTCTCTATCCAGGAGATTTCGAATACGAATGGCATGAGATTAACGTATTTGTTAACACTGAGGAAAACGGTACACGTATTGCAAACATTCTCGGACGTGACATTACCAAAGCGCATAATGCGCAGGAAAAGAACGAGAACGAACTTCGTGCAGCAGCTGCAAAAAATCAGATTCTTTCCGAACTGACGAAAATGCTGTACAGCTACAACCTGACTCTTAATCTAAGAACGGGTAAGTACAGCATGATTGTTGGTAACGGCATGACTAAATTTATGGAAATCTTTAATTCCACCGATGATTATGAAACGGCATACCATCAAAAAATAGCTTATTTGGATCCAGAGTATATGTCTCAATTTGCGGCACTTGCTAGCCTTGAATCTCTTAGAGCAAGAAAAAACTCAAATGGCTTCATTGGCAACCTTGAATATGGCGCATTAACTGATCTTGGTGAAGAGTGGCATGAAGTGAATGTCTTCATCAGCACTGATGAGGTGGGGGAGCCAATTGCCAACATTTTGGGAAGAGATATCACTGAGGCTCATAAACGTCAGGAGCAACGAGAAAATCAACAAAAGGCCTCAATGGCTCGCGACCAGCTTCTTTCTGGTATTACAAAAATGCTGTATAGCTATAACCTTACCGTCAATCTTAATACGTGGAAATACTCTCTAATTACCGGAACTGGTCTTAATAGAGTCACGGACATCATGCGGCAAAACGATGACTATGTACTGATTCATGCCAGACTATTGAAGGCTATTGCTCTAGAAGATCAAGAAAAGATTGAAGGCCTGGTTGGAATTCAGGCTTTAAAGAAAAAAAGAGTGGCAACTGGTTTTGTTGATACGGTTGTCTGCCATGTTCCTATTGATGGAGTTGATGAATGGCATGAAGTAAATCTATTTATAAGTACTGACGAAGCAGGTGAACCTGTTGCAAATATTTTGGGAAGAGATGTTACCGAGGCCCATGAAGCACAAGAGCGCCGTGAAAATGAGCTTAAAGCAGTTGCTGCAAAAGACCAGATTCTCTCCAACATTACAAAAACTTTATATAGCTACAATTTGACTCTTAATTTGGAAAGCGGAAAGTATAGTTTGATTGTTGGTACGGGAATGAGCGACTTCGTGGAGATTTTTAAATCCACCGATGACTATGAAATTGCCTATAACCAAAAGCTTAAATATGTTAGTGATGAGTTCCTTGAAAGCTTCGGACGCTTTAGTAGTCTTGAAGCTTTGAGGTCTAGACAAAATGAAACAGGTTACATTGGAAACTTGGAGTATTCGGTAGAAGTTGAGAGAGGTGTTGAGTGGCATGAAATCAACATCTTCCTTGGAACCGACGAAAAAGGAAATCCTATTGCGAACATTCTGGGACGAGACATTACCGAAGCTCACGAAGAAGCTGATACTAAGGCACAGCTTGAGATTGCAAACGCGGCAAATGCAGCAAAGTCTGCTTTCTTATTCAATATGTCTCATGATATTCGTACTCCTATGAACGCGATTATTGGCTTTAGAGATCTTCTTGAAAAACATCAAGATAATCCTGAGAAACGAGCGGATTACCTGAGAAAAATTGAAGATGCAAGCTCTGTTTTGCTGTCAATCATTAATAACGTGCTTGAAATGGCAAGAATTGAAAAAGGCACCTTAGAAATTGACGAAACTGCATGGAGTGCGGAGCAGTTTAACGACACCTTGTATTCGGTCTTTAACGAAATGATGATGGAAAAAGACATTGAATTTACCAGACAAGTAGTGGTCAAAAACAATTTCGTATTTTGCGACCCAATTAAACTGAGAGAAGTGTTTTTAAATATTCTTTCTAATTCATATAAATACACCAATCCAGGCGGCAAGGTGAATATGCATTTAGAAGAACTTCCTTACGATAGAGAAGGATATGTTCTTTACCAAACCACCATTTCGGATACGGGTATTTGTATGAGCGAAGAATTCTTGCCACATATTTTTGAGGAGTTTTCTAGGGAAAATAATTCTACTGATAACAAGATTGAAGGAACAGGCCTTGGTATGCCTATTGTGAAACGTCTTGTTGAGTTCCTGGATGGAACGATAGAAGTGAAGAGTAAAAAGGGTGTTGGCACAACAGTAATTGTTACCTTACCTCATAAAATTGCTGACAAATCGAAATTGATTACGCGACCAGCTGTTGAAATAGATTCAAATTTATTCCAGGGTAAACGCATTCTTCTTGTAGAAGATAATGATTTAAATGCAGAGATCGCTATTGAAATATTGCGTGAATTTGGTTTTGTGGTTGAGCGAGCTGAAGATGGCCAAATATGCCTCGAAATGTTAATGCAAGCTCCAGCGGGATACTATGGTCTGGTTTTGATGGATATTCAAATGCCAAATATGAATGGTTATGAAGCTACTCGCGAGATTCGAAAAATGAAAGATTCGGAAAAAGCAACAATTCCTATTCTGGCAATGACGGCAAACGCCTTTGAAGAGGACAAACGAGAAGCATTTCGTTCTGGCATGAACGGACATCTTGCTAAGCCAATTGATGTTCGCGAATTGATGCGCGAGTTGGCGGCACTTCTTGGATAGCTGAGCCAAGATGAGATGGGGTACGCCGATGTGAGGTGAGGCGCGCCGAGTTGAGCTGAGTTAAGTAAAGATGAGTCAAGATGAGATGAGTTGAGCTAAGGTGAGTGCGACTCTCTTTGCTTGGGTTTTCTGCTACAATTGGTTCAATAACCAGTAAATATGAGAGTGAAAAAAGCTGGGGAGCCGGAAACCCGGAGAGCTGGATACCTTGAAAGCTAGGGAGCGGAGGACGGCTATGGCAAAGAGAATTTTTGGAATAGCTACAACGAAAAGATTAGCAATGGTTTTTCTGAGTGCTTTTCTATTGGTGGGATTGATGCCTGCGGTTGCTTACGCTTATGAAAATGCGAAAGGGAGCGTAATCTCTGAAGGCGTTTTCAACGAAGAAGTGACAAATTGTGGCAGCATACAAGGTGGCACGTTCAATGAAACGGTAATTAATAAACTCGGAGCCTCCATAACTGGTGGTGATTTTTTCGGAGAAGTAGTCAATAACGAAGAGGCTCGCATTGCGGGCGGCGTATTCCATAAAGAAGTAGTCAATAACGAAGGGGCTTGCATTGCGGGCGGCGTATTCCATAAGACGGTAACTAACAGTGGCACGATAGAAAAAGGAACCTTTTACAGCCAGATAACTGGTAGTGGTCCCATTTCTGGAAACGTTGTGACATTTAAAGACAAAAGCGCTAATTATGTAATCGAGGTTGTGGGTGCTAGTGAAAAAGCTACCGAGCCTGAAAAGCCAACTAAAGTAGGCGCTACATTTACTGGTTGGTATACTGATGAGGGGCTTACCCAGAAATACGATTTTGATACTGTTGTTACGGGAAATATCATTCTTTATGCAGGATGGAATGAGGAGATCCTTACTTATGAGGTTCCTTTCACTACCACTGTTGAATTGGGCGGCAGTGTTGCTCCTGGAAAAACCACTTTTAATCTGGTGCTCTTAACTCCTAACGGGGATAAATTAGCACCTGGTGATGTAGAAATAACTGCTTCTGTTACTACTAATGGCGAAGGTAGCTATTCAGGCACCATGAGTTTTACGGGCACCCATGATCAGATAAAAGCAGTATTTTCATTTTTTGTTGGTGACATAAACAATCCATACGGAGTGTTTGTCCAGCAAGCAAATGAAGGTATGACAAACTGGACTTACGATGAAAAGGTTTGGTGTTTGTTTCTGGCAAACGTCGACCATGATAGTGAGTATGTTGTTATTTTCCCGGCAAGTTGCGAAGAATCAGATAATGGCAAACGCTACTATGTAAAATGGGCGGAGCCTGTAAAAGACCAGATGACTTTCAAAAATATCTATACCGAAAATGCTGGTAGCGCAGCGGAAGGTGACAACAACGCTAATTCGGTAGAGGAAGGTAAGACAGCGAATCCTGAAAAGGTCAGCCAAGATGGTGACGCTATTCCTCAGACGGGAGATAACAACTTCGTTTTAGTGTTTGCTCTGGTTATTGCAGCGGCTGCAAGCTTGATTTGTGCTGGCTTTGGTTTGCGTTGCAAATCTTAGATGATCAAGCAGAAAAAACTCCTAGAATGTCATCATGATAGACTCCCCTCAAGAAATGTGTTGTATCTTCTAAATTTGTTTTTCTTTCCGGGCTCAAAGGTAAAAGTGCAGTTTAAGCGCATCCGTGTAGATTGTAGCTGCTTTTGTGACGAATATGCTCAGGCGGATAGAATAGGAAAACGAGCATAACGCAAATGCGGACAGTGGAGACAGGGTGGCGGCTTAAAAGGAAATGATGAGAAATAGCGCAATGCGAAATACAGGAGATAAGTTTCGTCTGCTATTCGTAGGGGTTTTGCTTTTTGTGTGGGCAGTGGTTATTTTCGCTTTTTCAGCTAATACGGGTGAAGAATCTCAAGGGTTGAGCGATGGCGCTATCGTTTGGATATTGGAAACTTTTGTGCCGGGATATTTTGGGTGGGATGTTGCCAAGCAATTGGAAGTACAGCAGCTACTCAGTTATCCAATTAGGAAAGCCGCTCATTTTGGTGAGTACGCTGTGTTTGGTGTCCTTGCACGTTCTTTCTTTGTTCAGTTGTTTGCGGCTGGTTCTTCTCTGGGAAGGGGCAAGGTAAAAGAAGCTCTTTTCCGGAAAGAGTCGATTGCCGCAATTGCGCTTTCGGTGTTGTATGCGGGTTTTGATGAGTTTCACCAGCTTTTCGTTGGCGGCCGCAGTGGGCAGTTTTCTGACGTAATTATTGACGCCACAGGATCTATAACCGGAATTCTGATTGCTTCCTTAATTTGCTTTGCTAGAGCGCGGCGGGGACGTAAGTGAGGGTTTATCGAAATATGAACCTCAAAATTCAGGCCATCGGTTATAATTGGTGCGATAACCAAAAAGCGTGGAGAGCAAACAGTAAGGATGATAATGAAGAAGAGAATTCTTGGCATACTGCTTAGCCTGTGTATGGTATTAGCACTAACGCCAGTTGTGGCTATTGCGGATGATGAGCCGTTAATCAAAATCAGTGGTCCTGATAAAATCTGCTCAAAGCAAAAGCAGGACTATGAATTTACTGTTACCGCAGCGGAGGGCGTGACCCTTAATAGAACGTTTGATTATGAGAAAGGAAACAATCTCCGCTTGGGAGGTTTGACCGAAGCGGATGGCGGTTTCCGTGGAATTGTGCCTAAAGAATGGCTAAATGGCAGCCAATTTGTTCTGAAAGTGAGTGGAAAAACAGAGAATGAAGCTCCTGTTGCTGCATTAAAAACCGTTGAGATTTCAAGTAATCATATCTTTGTGGATGGCGTTTGTGGCTGTGGTGAGAAGAATTACTATGCCATCACCTACGAATTTGACCACGGAACGCTTTCTGGAGATAATCCCGAGAAGGTTAGCAAAGTCAGCGAGCATATAAACTTTCCTATACTTAATAATTGCGGTGGATACAAATTCCTTGGCTGGAAGATTAAGGGTTCAGATGACGATGCCCTCTATCCTAACGGTAATGACTATTACCCATCTAAGGATATGACTTTTGTGGCTGTTTATGAGGAACCAGTTACCATGACCGTTCCTTTCACTACCACTGTTGAACTGGGTGGCAGTGTTGCTCCAGGAGAGACCACTTTTAATCTGGTGGCATTAGACTCTAGTGGAGACAAGGCAGCTCTTGGCAACGTAGATGTTTCTGCTTCTATTACTACTAATGGTGCAGGTAGTTATACAGGCGCTATGACTTTAACTGGTACATCGGATGAACTTTCACGTATGTTGAGTCGTGAAGTGTTTGTTCAGCAGGTGAATGAAGGTAAAGTAAACTGGACTTACGATGATGCAGTGTGGTGTTTGAAAATCAGTCCTGTTGCTTTAGCCGATACTGATGAATACCTTCCAAGTAATGCCTTAGTCATTCTCCCAGCAACCTATGAGGAAACGCCAAATGGCAAACGCTACTATGTAGAAGATGGTGCGGATGTTGTAGATCAGATGACTTTCAAAAACATCTACACCGAAAATTCTGGTGGCGTAACAGAAGGTGACAACAGCGCTAATTCTGCAAAAGACAGCCAAGATGGTAACGCTATTCCGCAGACCGGAGATAACAGCTTTATTTTAGTGGCTGTTTTGGTTATTGCAGCAGTTTCAAGCTTGATTGGCGTTGGTGTGAGTGTTTGCCGCAACCGCAAGAGAGGCTTGCACGCAAAATAAGAGTAAGCAAATACTTTTAAAGCACAGTAAAGTCTTAATATAAAATGAATGCAAGAAAGCCTAGAAAGGGCAAGAGCTCGATGCTCTTGCCCTTTATAATTAATCGTGCTGAACAACAACGTGGTCACCCTGACCAGTACGCTCAGCACCGACAAGGGCTGCTGCAACGCCTCCCGCAAGGGCAAGGCCAGTTTGCAAGTCGCCAAAACCAGGGCCGCCAATCATAGGACTTCCGCCTTTTTCGTAAAGCGATCCACCAACACCAGAGCGAGCGTGATAGGCGGTATAGTCATAACCAGGCATATCTTTCATGGCTCCATGTTCGCCATAACCACGTACATGACCATAAACAAGCTTTGGGAACTTTGCATGAAGAGTTTCCCAATCACAGCCAAGTTGCTTTAAGAGCTTCGCCAAATTTCTTTCCAAGGTTCTAACACCTTGTGAAAACGCTGTATATAAGCTTACGTGCGTTAATAAGGACGAACAAATGAATTGGAAAAAATATGCCGTTTCCGTTCTGCCTTTTTCAGGCATTGGTCTCGTTTTTATGCTTTCGCTCCTGTGGCTTAGGCTGCTCTTTCTACAGATGTTGTTGAAGATGAGAATTTAGAAAATGCTATCAGTCGAGCACCTGACTATAATGGTTTAGTCTCGCCCAGCTACTGCAGAAAATGGGCGGGGTACAGCACGCGAACCTAACGCATGGCGGATACCTCGGCGTACTATTATTCGATGCTTATGGTTTTCTATCGAATAATTATTCGTCACTTTTAGCCTTAGTTATTTAACCATTTATGGGTTCATTTTTTCACGCGTGTTCAAAATAACTAAACATTGTTATAATACTGAACAAATAGTTAGGAGAAAAAGTGACCATAAACAGAAACGAGTTTAATGCGCTTAGAGTTTTTTGCCAAAAAGCGAACTGTACTCAGAGGGAAATTGCTTCTTCAATTGGATGTTCTTTAGGTACTGCAAACACGACCTGTAAAGCCCTTAACGCAAAAGGGTTGATTGCAAACAATGAGATAACTCCTTTTGGACTTGAAGAACTCGAGCCATACAAAGTGGAAAATGCAGTGATTATGGCTGCCGGGCTCTCTTCTCGTTTTGCACCTATTTCTTACGAAAAACCAAAAGGACTCCTTAAAGTACGAGGAGAAATTCTTATTGAGCGCCAAATTGAACAACTTAAAGAAGCTGGTATTGATGATATTTATGTTGTTGTTGGCTACAAAAAAGAATGCTTCTTTTATCTTGAACAAAAATATGGGGTAAAAATCGTTATCAATAATGAGTACGCTTCTCGAAATAACAATTCCTCTTTAATGAGAGTAAAAAACCATCTTTCAAATTCCTACATCTGTTCTTCCGATGATTACTTCACTACTAATCCTTTCGAATCTTATGTATGGAAAGCCTATTATTCAGCTGAGTATTCTGAGGGACCAACTGAGGAATGGTGTATCCAGACAGGAAATAAAGACCGGATTGTTGGGGTTGAAATTGGAGGAAGCAATAGTTGGTACATGATTGGCCACGTTTTCTTTGATAAGGCTTTTTCTCGACGTTTTGCAAGAATTCTTGAAGATGAATATAGCGATCCAAGAACGGCTGATAAGCTATGGGAAACAATTTTTATTGAGCATATTTCTGAATTCGATATGGAAATGAGGAAATATGAGCAAGGTACTATTTTTGAATTTGATTCTCTTGATGAACTCAAAGAGTTTGACCCGTTTTTCCTCGATAATCTTGACTCAGATATTTTTAAACACATTACTGAAACCATTGGATGCACAAAGAATGAAATCCATGATGTTTATCCACTAAAGCAGGGCCTCACAAATCTTTCTTGTCATTTTTCAACTAATTCTGGAGAGTATGTATATCGCCATCCTGGTATTGGCACTGAAAAGATGATTGATCGTAAAGCAGAGATGAGAGCTCAAGAAATTGCAAAAGAAATAGGTATCGACAGTACTTTTATTTATGAAGACCCTAATCAGGGATGGAAGATTTCTCATTTTATTTCAAATTGCCGCGAGCTTAATCCTCATGACAATAATCAGCTTAAACAAGCAATGAACTTAGCGAAAAAGCTCCACAAGCAAAAAGTCTCTATTGATAGAGCCTTCGATTATTACGAAGAAGGCTTAAAGTACGAATCTCTTCTTCTGAAAAAAGGCCCTGTCGCTGTTTCTGATTATGAAGAAATGGCTCAAACGGCAAGAAAATTGAAAGAATGCACGTTGAAGGACGCTTCCGATGTTTGTCTTTGCCATAATGATTTCTTTAACTTAAATCTTCTTTTTGATGAAGAGGATAACTTGTCGCTCATTGACTGGGAATACGCTGGCATGTCTGATTACGCTAGCGATTATGGAACCTTTGTAGTTACGTGTATGTTGAATGAAGAAGAAGCCGACCTTGCGCTTACTTACTATTTTGGTCGTAAGCCATCTCTTGAAGAGAGACGCCACAACTACGCCTATGTTGCCCTGGCTGGATGGTGTTGGTACGTTTGGGCTCTTCAGAAGGAATCGGAAGGTGATTTTGTCGGAGACTGGCTTTATACCTATTATTCCTATGCAAAACAATATGCCCAAAAAGCTTTAGCTCTTTATGAAATAGAAAACTAAGCATCCCCCCACAAAAAAGGAAACAGAATGAACAAACAAATTGCCCAATTAAAAGAAGAAAGAAGAAGAAAATATCTGATTAGAGGTATTACCTTTGCGACCTTTTCAGGTATTTGTTACGGACTCTATACTGCCTTTTTAACCCTTGCGGAAACTCAGGGAGTATGGGGAGAATGGTTTGCGGGAACTACTTGGGGTATGGGAAACCCTGCACTGAGTGCATTCGTTATCACCTTTGTTCTTGCTGCTCTCGCAGCAGGTATTAATGATTTGTTTAGTGGAGTATGGTCGCTGGTAGTCTGTGCAAAAAACAGACAATTGGGTGATTTGGTAAAAACTATTCGCACAAAACCAGGAATCATAATGATGGTTTGTGCTTTTATTGGCGGTCCTTTTGCTACTATCGCCTACGTTATTGCTCTCAACTCCGCAACTGCATCAGGTAATCCTGGAGTTATTGTTCCTATCGCTGCGCTTAATTGTGCAATTGGCGCTATTCTCGGCCGTTTATTCTTTAAGCAGAAATTAAATGGTCATATGGTTATTGGTATCCTGATCTGTCTTCTAGCTGCCGCAATTATTGGAGGAACAAGCTTTGCGGAAATGGGTCCAGAGGCATTGCTTGGTTGCGTTTTTGCTTTTCTTGCAGCTTTTGGATGGGGCTTTGAGGGATGTGTTGCTGGTTTTGGAACCATTCTTATTGACTATCGAATTGGCATTACTATCCGTCAGCTTACTGCTGGTATTCTTGAGCTGATAGTTGTTTTCCCTCTCATTGCTCTTATTGGTGGTGAATTAGCTTGCGTTCCGGATTTAACTGTTGCGGCTATAACAAGTCCTGCATTACTAATCTTCTTAATCTCAGGCTTCTTTGCAATGCCGGCGTTTTCTTTCTGGTATAAAGGCAATTCAATGTGTGGTACTGCGCTAGGAATGGCTTGCAATGGTATGTATGCTTTCTGGGGACCGTTTTTTATTTGGGTTGTTCTTGGCTTGTTGAATATTGGGGGAATGACGGCAAGCTATCCTCCGCTAGAGCCAATTCAGTGGATAGGTGCTGTGGTAATGGTGTTGGGTATTTTCTGTATTGCCATTAATCCGCGAAATTTATTCAAGTCTAATCAAGCAGAAGGGTAGCCTTATGAAAAACAACTTAATGCCTCTCTACTACGCAATTATTAAACACTTTATGGATGAAAAAGAGTACTGTGCTCAAGATGTAATTGATTCACTAGCTCCTAATTACAGCAATTACAAACTTCTGAACAGAAAGGATGTCGAAGAGGCCCTCGCAACCGCAAAAGAAAACGGACTTCTAGAAGAATCTAATTATGATTTGGATAACGAAGGAAATCTTCGAATCTATTATCGAGTGACCGAATTTGGTAAAGAGATGATTGGAAAATATCTTAGCTAGAAAAAGCCTCTTCTGGGAAACTCGGAAGAGGCTTTTAGTATAGGAAAAAGAGCATTTTACTTTACTGTAGGCACTTTGCTCTCTAAAAGAATTGCGTACTTATTGCTCTGCTCTGTATATAATGTAAAGATTAAAGCTTAAACGCACTCTAAAAGGATCATCTATGAAAGCTTACGTAAAGAAGTTTGCAAATATCTTTTTCTCTGTTGTTTTAGTTCTTGGCTTGATGCCAATTCTTCCTTTCCAGCAGGCATATGCAGTTACTGATACAGACTATTCTGAAGCTACATACAACAAAGCCGATGGTCTTATTGTTGTGTATAACGATGACGCTTTGGATATTTCTGAAGAATCTGCAGGAAGCTCATTGTCGGGCAATGAATCTTTGGAAGAGATTGGTGTAGTTGATCAGGAAGAGATTGAGACAAAGGCAATCACTGATGGTTCAGTAACGGTAGTTAAGGTTTCCGATGATGCTTCTTTGAAAGAAGTAGCTTCTGAGATTGAGAGCCTGCCAGAAGTTGCATACGTCCAGCCAAACTTTGAGTACAGCTTATTAACTACAGAAGTAACTGATCCTTATGCTCAGGGTTCTGGAGATTCTGCATCTAATCAGTATTACTTAAGTTCAACTGGAGCTTATAAGGCATGGGATTATGCTCAGGCAAACAATAAAGTAACAGTTGCGGTTCTTGACACGGGAGTGAATTTAAAGCACCGTGATTTGGCTGCAAACATCGATGTTCAGAATGCTTACGATATTACGTCTATGACCGCTCTTTCTTCTAGTGGTGTAGCAAATAATGGAGATGCTAATGGCCACGGTACGCTTGTTGCTGGCGTAATTGCTGCTCAGGCAGATAATGCTGAAGGTATTGCAGGTGTTTCTTACAACGCAACTATCTTGCCTGTTAAGGTATTTGACAATAACAATAAAACCACCACTGCAGATTTGATTGCCGCATATGGTTATCTCGACGAATTGATTGATTCAGGTAAAACAAACAATTTGCGTGTAATTAATTTAAGCTTGGGCTATTACTCTAATACTCAAACCGAATCTGATAAGGCATTGCAAGACGCTATTAAAACTATGCACAATGACAATGGAGTATTAACTGTTTGCGCTGGTGGTAATAGTTCCAGCAACTCTCCTTGCTACCCATCTGATTTTGATCAATGTCTTTCGGTTGCCTCATTGAACGAGGATGGCACTCTTGTTTCAGGTGGCTCAGGTAAAGATATTGCAGCTCCTGGTGTAAATGTTTTATCCACTAATGCTTCTGGCTCTTATTCTTGCGCTTCTGGTACCTCTATGGCAGCACCACAAGTTGCAGCTACTGCAGCACTGTTATGGGCAGCGGATTCTTCTTTGTCGGTTTCTGAAGTCGTGAGTGCTCTTACCGCTTCATCAAATAAAGACACTACTTCAGTTGGCGCTTTAGACGCTCTGTCTGCTGTAGGAAATGTCCTTGGTATTGATACGGACGATTCTGAAGGGGTAGAAACAGAATCTTCTAATCAGAGTGAATCTAGGGATGTAAATAGTGCTAACAATGTGGCGGAAGAGCAATCTGATGACATTGCGGCGGAATCATCTGAAAACTGGAGCGATGCTAATAGTTGGCGTTATGTAAATGGTGAACTGATGCAAAACCTTGGCCATGAGGCTACTGACGGTTCAGGTGAAATAAGCCTGTTTGCTGCGGAAGCAAATGGAACTTCCTATGCTACCTGGTATAAGAGCAATGGTATTGATTCTTATACTTATCGCGCTAATCCAGATGGCCAGAATCAGATTATCTCTGTTCCTAATACAAAAACCGTTGGCATTGACGTTTCCTATCACAATGGAACAATTGATTGGGCAAAAGTTAAAGCGGATGGCATAGACTTTGCCATTATTAGATGTGGATATGGAAGCAACTTTACTAGTCAGGATGATACTCAGTTTATCAATAATGTAAGAGGCGCTTTGGCTAATGATGTCCCTATTGGAATCTATTTATATTCCTATTGTAAGAACTTAACAGGAAGTGATTCTTCTGCCACCAGTGAAGCAGAACATGTTTTGAGACTTTTGAATAAGGCTGGTTTGTCTCCAAGTGATTTAGACTTGCCGGTATTTCTTGATTTGGAAGAAAGCAGTCAAGCTGCTTTAGGCACAGCCATGTTAGGAAAAATTGCCACTACATTCTGCGATAAAGTATCTGCTGCAGGTTATGAGGTAGGCATCTATGCAAACGGTAATTGGTGGAATAATTATTTGACCAATTCCGCATTCAGTAATTCTAGCTGGCATAAGTGGGTTGCTTCTTATCCAGGAAGCGGAAAACAGACTACCAGCAAGATATCTGGAACTGAGATGTGGCAGTTCTCTGACTGTGGTCATGTTGACGGAGTTTCAGGCTTAGTCGACATGAATTTTGGGTATTTTGATCTATTTAAGTGGCAGTATATTGACGGAAAATGGTATTACGCAACATCTACTGAAAAGGCTACTGGTTGGAGACTTATTGATGGCTCGTGGTATTTCTTCGACAATTCTGGAGCCATGCAGACCGGGTGGACTAGTGATGGAAACTATTACTTATCTTCTTCTGGTGCGATGGTTACAGGTTGGAGCTTAATCGATAGCAAATGGTACTACTTCGATGGCTCAGGCGTAAAGCAAACTAATAAATGGATTGGCAACTACTGGGTAGGCAGCGATGGCGTTATGGCCACCAATCAATGGGTGGATAACGACCGCTACTTTGTTGACGGCAATGGCG
>OLPV01000049.1_pt1 | contig 117004 bp, 104 predicted proteins | sample 1671961 | NCBI WGS metagenome assembly OLPV01 (sample SAMEA3136630, study PRJEB25190) | human gut metagenome | biome: human gut; feature: human-associated habitat; material: faeces | place: Austria | collected 2013 | reverse complement strand
TTGGTGGAGATCGGTCCCTTCGTGACCTGCACGATGATCTCCGAGCCGGGCTTGAACTTCTCGTCACGGTAGGCCTGGTAGTCGTGCATCGCGTCGCCCATGTGCCCGAACCCGCCTCTGAGGTCCCAGGCTCTTGCCCAGAGTTCCTGGGCCCTCGGGTCGGACTCGCGCCACGCGGCTTCTTGCTCGCGGATCGCGGCCTCCCTCTCCATGAGCTCGGTCTCGGCCTTTTGGGCCGCTCTCTGCCGCTCCAGGCGGGCCCTCGCATCTCTCCGCTCCGAGATCGCCGATTCCAGGCTCAGTCCTGCGATCGGTCTGTTGGGCTTCAGCCAGGTGGACAGGGTGGCGATGAATCGTTGCTCGGTACCGGCGTTCTCCTGCTGGATCACGTAGCGTCGGTAGGTCTTGGCAAGGAAGCCCTCATCGACCTCCTCGCGAACGAGTGTGTCGCCCCACACCCTCCATGCCTTTTCCTTGGCGCACTGGGATGCCTTGGAACGGGGGACCTTCTCCCAGGCCCTCTCGAACTCATCGCTTGTCTCTGCCAGCCCTCCATCCTCCTTGTCACAAGAAAGTCTTTCTGGCTGGTTGGTTGGATGGTCAGAAGATAATCTCTCTGTAGTCTTTGAGTAGTCTTTGTATATGTCTGGCGAATTTTCGCCATACCTATGACGAAATTCCGACATAGGGGTACCCGGATCAGGACCTTCTCCGTCATAGCTATGACGTTTTTTCGTCATAGGGTCAGGGGCTGGTGCTTGCTCGGGGAAGGTCAGCTCGTAGATGCGTTTGGGCATGATGGCGATGAACATGACGTTTCCCATCATGCCCGCGCCGCTCTCCACGTTTCGGAATATGCGTCTGATCGCCCCCAGTTCTTCGAGCCTTACCACGGCGTCCTTGGCCTGCCGCTTGCTGATGCCGAAATGCTCGGAGAGCTGCTCGTAGCTGCGCTGCAGGTAGTCGGCGGCGAAGCGCTTCTGGTAGGCGACAACGTCGCCCGTGTACTCGTCGCGAACCTCTCTGGGACGGTACCAGTAGAGGACGTCCGAGAGTATGTTTATTGCCACGAGGTCGGCCTTGCCCGACGGCGTCGTTATGGTTTTGTACCAGGTCGCGGGTATGACGTTGCCCGTGACGGCCATGGCTGCCATGGCGTCCACGGCTTCGTTTCCGGTCAGCTTTCTTGGAATCATGCGCTTCTCAGTTCTTGAAGAATCCCTTTGGCACCTTTCGACGCCTCCTTGCCGGCGTCACTAGCTCGGTGCTCACGGGTACCTGCCTCGCGCTTGGCGGAATCAGGGATCCCAGGTCGGAGACCTCGCTCATCTTGAGGTTCTCCTTGCCCTTGGCGGCTGCCATATCCTTGTCGTGCATCTCCGCGAGCAGCTCCTTGATGGCCTGCGACAGCTCGAGCAGCCTCAGGCCGACCTCGCTCGCGTCAGAGAGCCTGCCTAGCTCGTCTGCGATTCTGCACAGCTCGGCGGACATTGTCTTTTGGACCCTGATGGTTGGCCGTACGTGGATGTCCCTGCAGAGCACCCTCGATATCAGGTAGTCCTGCTTTGTCATGTCAGAGAAGGCTACGAGCGACTCGATCTCACGGTTCTCGTCGTCGGACACCCTGAATGCGATGGTCTTGTTCCTGAAGCGTCCCTCTCTGTCGTTGTTGGGCAGGGACATGGCTACTCCTCTCCCTGGTCGCCCATGAGCGCGTCGAGGACGTCGACCACGTTCTGCTGCTGGCTGGGGAAGAGGTGCGCGTAGTTGTAGGTGATGTGGACGCTCTCGTGGCCAAGGCGGTCCGCGATGGCCAGCGCCGGGAAGCCGAGGTTGATGAGCAGGGAGACATGGCTGTGCCTGAGGTCATGCACCCTGATCTGTTTGACTCCAGCAGCCCGAGATGCCGTCTTCATGGTGTTGGCCAGAGCGCACTTCGTGAACGGGAAGAGCCTGTCGTCCGGTTCCACCATCGTCTCGTAGGCCATGAACTCGCGAAGCTCCTCGATGAGGAACTGCGGAAGCTTCACGTCGCGCACGGACTTGCTCGTCTTCGGAGGGCCGATGACGTCCTCGCCCTTGAGCCTTGCGTAGCTTTTGGTTATGTGGAGGATGCCGTTTTCCAGGTCGATGTCTGCCGGCGTGAGCGCGAGGAGCTCGCCCTCTCGTATTCCGCACCAGTAGAGGATTTCGAACGCGTAGAAGTGCGTCGGCTTGTCGGCCAGCTCTTCGGAGAACCTGAGGTATTCGTCTGTGGTCCAGAAGAGCATCTCGTTGGCCTTCTTCTCGCCGAGCCTGCCGGCCTCGAGCACCGGGTTGGCCCTCAGGCCGTAATGCCTCACGGCATGGTTGAAGATGGCGGATAGCTGATTGTCGACGGTCCTGAGATAGGTCCTGGAGTACGGCGTTCCGTCCTCCTTTGCTCTCTCTAGCAGGGAGTTCTGCCATGCGAGCACGTCCTTCGAGGTGATGGAGGCGAGCCTCTTCTTACCGAAGAAGGGGATCAGCTTGGTTTTGATGAGGTGTTCTTTTTGATCCCAGGTCGTTACCCTCACTCTCGGCTTGACGTCTCTCGCATACACCTCGAAGAAGGCCTCGAACGTCATGTCGACCGTCTCCCTGACATCTGCCAGGAAGTTCCTTTCCCAGGCGAGCGCCTCGGACTTCGTCTTGAAACCGCGCTTGGTGGTGTTCACGAGCTTGCCGGAGGCGTCCTCGATGTGGAGGGCAACCCTCCAGGTGCCCCTCTCCTTGTCCCTGTGGACGCTCATTTCAGTTCCTCCTCGATCTCCACTTCGGAAAGGAAGCCGAAGAACCTTTGCTCGTAGTAGTGCCGGTTGGTCTTTCCCTTAATGACGAAGCAGCCGTCCTCGGCGAGCTCGCTGTTGAGCTGCCTGATGATGGAATAGGCGTACTGGACGCTCACCCCGAGGTCCTCCGCTATCTCCTTGGCGGTTATGAGTCGCGTGTTTTCCACATGTGCTCCTTTCTCATTACCGATACGTATTTGTATCGGTGTACAATTTATGAGAATAGCGATACAATTTTGTATCGGCAAGGAAATGCTTTGGAATCCATATTTGGTATTACAGCTAGGAGTGGCTAATGGGACTGGCCCAGAACCTCAAGAGAATGAGAGCCGCAAAGGGGCTCCAGCAGGCAGAGCTCGGCGATGCGATCGGCGTCTCCGAGATCACCATCAGGAAGTACGAGGCGGGAGAGCGCTGTCCAAAGCAGCCGGGGATCGAGGCGCTTGCCAACGCGTTGGGGGTTTCTGCGGAGGCTCTCTGCAAGGACGTCGGCTCTACTCCTACCGAGGCCGTACAGGCCCTGTTCGACGTCGAGGAGAAGCTTGGTCTGAAACCCATTAAGGTCGACGGCATGGTTGTGCTTGCCATGCCCGCTGATCCGGAGACACCGGAGCAGGAGGCATTTGCCAGGGCCCTGCATCACTGGTACAGAAATCGCCGTGATTTCGACGAGGGCGAGCTGACGCCGGACGAGTATTTTGCCTGGAAGGACTCCTTCAAGGCTTAGTCCCAAAGGAACATATGAACCGCGAAAAGGCCTGTTTATCAGGCCTTTTTCTTCGTGACAAAAATGTGACAAAAACTTAGATAGAAGCTCAAAAGCAATGCCGATACGTTTCTGTATCCCTCGATAAGCAACATGTGGCTTTGATGTTCAATCAGCAAAACCGCAGGTGAAGATACGAATTTGTATCTATGCTTTATTTTTTCAGTAATGTCTTTTCATTGGCATAACCGCAGGTAAAAAAGGTGAAATAACCTGTAAGCCATTCGTTATGAAGTCATTTTATGTTGTCACGAATTCACTAATTTGTTTGTAATACCGATACTTTAAAAGAACGTAAAAGCATAAGAAAACGCCCCTTGAACTGGTGTTTTCAAGGGGCGATAAATTGTCATAAACCGATACGATTTTGTATCGCTGATTATTCCCACTCAATAGTCGCAGGGGGCTTGGGCGTGATGTCGTAGCACACGCGGTTGGCGCCCGGCACCTCGGCAACAATGCGCCCGCTGATGCGAGACAGCAACTCGTACGGCAGCTTCGCCCAGTCAGCCGTCATGGCGTCGGAGCTTTCAACGGCACGCAAAACGATGGGGCGCTGATAGGTGCGCTCGTCGCCCATAACGCCAACGCTCTTGATGTCGGGCAGCACAGCGAAATATTGCCAGCAGCTATGCTCGCTGTTACGCTCACCAGTTTCTTCGAACAAGCGCTGGTTGTATGCGTCAAGCTCTTCACGCACTATGGCATCTGCGTTCTTCAGGATCTCCAGCTTCTCCTTGTCAACGGTACCGATGATGCGGATAGCCAAACCAGGGCCGGGGAAGGGTTGGCGGAATACGATGTGCGCGGGCAAGCCAAGCGCGGTACCCAAAGCGCGAACCTCATCCTTGAAGAAATGGTCAAGCGGCTCGATCAGATCGAAATGAACGCCTTCGGGGAAGGGGATCAAATTGTGATGGCTCTTGATGGTCGATGCTTTGCCGCTGGTCTTGCGCGCGCCGCTTTCAATGATGTCGGGATAGATGGTTCCCTGAGCCAGGAACTTAACCGGCTTTCCATCGGTTTCAAGCTGCTGTGCCACGGCGAAGAACTCGTTCCAGAACTGCGTGCCGATAATGCGACGCTTTTCTTCGGGTTCGGTAACGCCGGCAAGAAGCTCTGCATAGCGATCTTCGGCGTGAACGTGAATGAAATCAACGTCGAATTGCTTGGTGAAAACCTCTTCAACCTGCTCGGGCTCGCCCTTGCGAAGCAGTCCGTGATTGATGAACACGCACGTCATTTGCTTGCCAATGGCGCGAGCGCCCAAAGCAGCCACGACGGAAGAATCAACGCCGCCCGAAAGCGCCAAGATGACGCGATCGTCGCCAACTTTCTGGCGGAAATCGGCTGTCATGGTTTCAACCAAGTTGTCCATCGACCAGTTCTTCTCTAGCTTGCAGATATTGAACAGGAAGTTCGAAAGGATCTGCTGGCCGAACTCGGTGTGCTTGACTTCGGGGTGGAACTGCGTGGTGTAGATCCTCTTTTCGACGTTCTGCATAGCGGCAACGGGGCAAACGTCAGTGGAGGCAACAACAGTGAAGCCTTCGGGGATTTCCTTCACGGCATCGAAATGGCTCATCCAAACGGTTTGATCGCTGGGGGTGCCTTCGAACAGGTCGCCGCCAGAAACATGAAGCTCGGCAGGACCGTATTCGCCAATCTCGGGATGGAAGACGGTGCCGCCTAGGGTGACCGACGTGATTTGATGGCCGTAGCAGAAGCCAAGAATAGGCACGCCCAGCTCGTAAACTTCTGGGTCGACGCGCGGTGCGTCTTCCGCGTTCACGGATGCCGGTCCACCAGAAAGAATGATAGCGGAAGGCTTCATTGCTCGAACTTCATCTGCGCTTATGTCGCAGGGAACGATTTCAGAGTAGACGTTCAGGTCGCGAACGCGGCGAGCGATAAGCTGACCGTATTGAGCGCCGAAATCGAATACGAGAACCTTCTGAGTAGGGGTTTGCGAGCTGCTCACGATTCGTGTCCTTTCGTACGAGAGCTGCCGCGCCCAAGGTATAAAACGTACCAGACGTGGCTTCATTGTGCGTTTCTTGCAAGGCGCATATTACACGAACGAGCGACGCTTAAAGTTACTCCTGCTCAAATTCAAATGATGGTCACGTAAGGAGGAGTCCTCTCTCTATGTTTAGTCAGTTCACCAACATTTTCACTCATATGCTCATTCTATTTGCAGCCATTGGAGTGGGGTATATCTGTAAAAAGGTGTACGTTATGGATGAGGATTTCGATAGGAAGATGTCCAAGCTTGTCCTGAACGCCACATTGCCGGCTCTCATCCTGTCCTCTGTTTTGGCGGCAGACGAGCTTCCCGACGCAATCACCATTCTTGAAGTTATGGGTCTTGCCATCGTCAGCTTTGTGGTTCTTATTGCAATGGCGTTCTTGGTAACCTTCTTGCTTCGCATCCACGACGGTCATCGCGGCGTTTTCCGCTTCATGATGATCTTCGGTAACGTTGGATTCATTGGCTACCCTGTGCTTTCGGCCATTTTCGGCCCCACTGTTGTGATTTACGCCGTTATTTACAATCTTCCGTTCAACTTCATCGTATTCACCCTCGGTGCATGGCTTATTGCGTCAGACAATGCAACAGGCGTAAAAGTACGTATGCGTCCACGCGACCTTGTTAACCCTTGTAACATCGCTTCCGTCATCAGCATTGGTCTTGCGTTCGCAGGAGTGCATGGCGTGCCCGTCCTGGGCGATGCCTTAGCGACCATCGGCAACTTCACCACACCGGCCACGCTTCTGATCGTCGGTTCTTCGCTTGCCAATCTGCCTGCTAAGCAGTTGCTTGGCGGCCCGAAGATGTTCGCGGCTTCTATGGTCAGGCTCGTAGTCACGCCAATCGTGATTTTCTTCCTGATGCAATACGTCGCAAGCGATCTCATGCTTGCCGTGTTGGTGGTCCTTGCGGCCATGCCGGTTGCCACAAACGGCACCATGCTTTGTTATCAGTATCACGGTGATGCCGTCAGTATGGCTCAGGGAACCTTCGTTACCACAGTGTTCTCGCTGGTTTCCATTCCTCTGCTTATCACGCTTTCCGGTTTGCTGTAGAGTTGCATGACGCGGCGCTGGGCCGCTCTGCCGTTGTGCTTCTGATGGAAGTAAGTCATCAGGTGGGGTGTGCTGGTACCATTTCTTAGGAAATTTTTGCTCGAACGAGCACGAACCAACGAACATCGGGGTATATACCTATGGTTATCATTGAAGCACTGAAAGCGCTTGTCTTCGGCATTGTCGAGGGCATCACCGAATGGCTGCCGGTTTCGTCAACCGGTCATATGATGCTGTTGAATGCATTCATGCCGCTTGACGTTTCCGCATCGTTTTACGACACCTTCCTCGTTGTCATTCAGCTTGGCGCCATCATGGCCGTCATTTGCTTGTTCTTCCATAAACTCAACCCGTTCTCTCCGCGCAAGAACGCCGCGCAGAAGAAGACCACCTGGGGAATTTGGGCAAAGGTCGTTGTTGGCTCGATTCCCGCAGCTATCGTCGGCTTGTTGCTTGATGACTGGATGGAAGAGCACATCATGAACGATCCGAATCTTTCCTACGTCGTTGTTTCTTGTGCGCTAATCGTTTACGGCATCATCTTCATTGTTTTGGAACATCGCAACAGGCGTCTTATCGAGGAAGCCTCTCAGCCCCGTGGTCGTCACGCTCGCGGTGCTGCGAAGTCCGATGCAGTGGGACAGGCGCAGAAGGGCCGTGCTCTTGATATCGGCGGCTATAACGCCGACGATGAGTACGATGCCTCTTGCGCAATCGCCAAAGTTTGCAACTTCGATCAGCTTTCTTACGGCAAAGCGTTCGCTATCGGTATCTTCCAGAGCCTGGCTATCATTCCCGGCACTTCGCGTTCGGGCTCCATCATCATCGGTTCGCTTCTCTTGGGCACCTCGCGCACGGTGGCAACTGAATTTGCGTTTTTCTTGGCCATTCCCATCATGTTCGGCTGGAGCGTTCTGAAACTCTTGCGTCATGGCATGGCTTACACCGCCACCGAGTGGATGATCTTCGGTGTTGGCATTGTGACTGCGTTCTTGGTGTCCATCGTTTCCATCAAATTCCTGATCGGCTACATCAAGAAGAACGACTTCACCGCCTTCGGCATTTACCGTATCGTCGTCGGCTTGCTCGTTCTGATCTTCTTTGGTCAGTTCGTCAATCACATTTTCTTCTAAGGGAAGGATGCTTATATGACTCAGGCTGAAACTAACGTCAGTGCTGCGAATCTAGCTTCGATCTATCAGCATCGTGCAGCAATCGATGAGATCGATCGCAAACTCGTCGCGTTGCTGAACGAGCGCGCCATTCATTCGCTGACCATTCGCAATTTGAAGCCTGGTGCAGGGATGGATTTGTTCGATCCTTCGCGCGAGGACGCCATTTACGAAAAAGTCTGCAACCTTAATGACGGCCCGTTGACGGACGATAACTTGAAAGAGATTTACGCAACCATGCTTAGAGTTATGAAGGAAGCCCCTTCGCTTCCCATGGAGTAAGTAGTCAAGGCGGGCAGTGCTTGCTGATTTCTTGCGGTGGCTGATACCGCGACATACGTGCCACGCTAAGCCGGTCGGGAACCCCCGATCGGCTTTCTTATTGCTACATCGCATTTGGGCTTCAAAGGAAAACATCTCCGATTCAATCGGTTCTGCCTTTTGGAATAGGTTATGCATGACTAACTCTGGTAACATTTTTTCGACTAGAGCAACTTTTCTGTCGCTGATGGAAGTTTTCTCTTGCTAAGTCCGAAGGGCTGCGTATACTTGGCGACAAGTTCAAAATCAAATGCGTTGACGAGGACGAATCGAATAAGCCATCTCAAGAGAGTCGGCGGTTGGTGGAAGCCGATGTTGGAAATTCGATAAGCCCCCTCCGAGCAGTTTAGTTGAACGGTTTGCTCGCAGGTGGACGACCTTCACCGTGCAGCGAAACCAGTAGGCTGAACCGGCGGCCCCGTAATCGGTCCCTAGGCGCTTTGCCTAGTCATATCGTTTTCCGTGGTCCTGGTGCAGCTTGCTGCAGCAGGTTTTTTTGTTTGCAAAGAGCTTTTTAGGTCTGTCGCCTAAAAAGCTTCAGCCAAGAATGGAAGGACGAGCGATATGAGCTTGCGAAGCGATGCGGTTCGCGTTGGAGTTCCGCGTGCTCCTCACAGGAGCCTTTTCAAAGCCGATGGTCTGACCGACGAGGAGCTGAAGCGCCCGCTGATCGCCGTCGTCAATTCCCGCACCGATATTATTCCCGGTCACAACAACCTCGACAAAATCGCTGACGCGGTGAAGGCCGGCATTTACATGGCTGGTGGCATTCCGTTCGAGGTGGGCACCATCGGTGTGTGCGATGGCATTGCCATGAACCACGACGGCATGCACTATTCTCTGGTTTCGCGTGAAGTGATCGCTGATTCCGTGGAATGCTATGTTCAAGGGCATGCGTTCGACGGCATCGTCTGCATTCCGAACTGCGACAAAATCGTCCCAGGCATGCTTATCGGCGCGCTTCGCGTGAATATCCCCACTGTGTTCGTTTCCGGCGGCCCCATGCTTCCGGGTAGGCAGCCCGACGGTTGTGGAACAACCGACTTGAACACTCTGTTCGATGGTGCGGGCCAGGTTGCCGCGGGCACCATGACTGAAGAGCAGCTTAAGTACTACGAAGACACTGCTTGCCCTTCGTGCGGGAGCTGCTCGGGTTTGTTCACGGCTAACTCTATGAACTGCCTGTGCGAGGCATTGGGCATCGCGCTTCCGGGTAATGGGACCGTCCCTGCAGTGTATTCCGAGCGTATCCGCCTTGCCAAGCAGGCTGGTATGAAGATCATGGAGCTTGTGAACAACAACATCAAGATCGGCGATGTCATTTCCCCGGCAGCTATTCATAACGCCATGGAATGCGATATGGCATTCGGCGGTTCAACCAACACGGTGCTTCATCTGATCGCTATTTCTCATGCGGCTGGGCATCCCATCACCATGGAGGATTGGGAGGAAGCTTCTAAACGCACGCCGCATTTGGTGAAGCTTCAGCCTTCCGGCCCACGCCCGCTTATCGATTTGTACGAGGTTGGTGGCGTTCCCGTGGTCATGCACGAGCTTGACCAACTTGGATTGCTCGACCACAGCGCCATCACCGTGGTTGGATCATTTGACGAGTACATCAAGAATCACACCAAGCCCGCCGATGGCGAGGTTTGCCGCAAGCATGATAACCCGCTTTCACCGCAGGGTGCCCTGAAAGTGCTTCACGGCAACATCGCTCCAAAGGGCGGCATCGTCAAGATGTCGGCAGTGGATCCCTCCATGTACAAACATACGGGTCCTGCGCGCGTGTTCGACAGCGAAGAGGATGCATGTCAGGCGATTTTCGGGGGCGAAATCAATCCGGGAGACGTCGTCGTCATTCGTTACGAAGGCCCCAAAGGCGGTCCTGGAATGCGCGAGATGCTTACGCCTACGTCTGCAATCGTTGGCATGGGTCTTTCCAAGAGCGTGGCGCTTCTTACCGATGGTCGATTTTCCGGCGCCTCTAAGGGTCCGTGCGTCGGCCATATCAGCCCCGAAGCTGCAGCGGGCGGCCCTATCGCTTACGTTCACGAGGGTGATTCCATCACGGTGGACATCGAGGGCGGCGTTATCAGCCTGAATATCCCCGATGAAGAACTCGAAAAGCGCAAGGCTAACTGGGTCGCCCCTGCTTTGAAGCACAACCATGGTGTGTTGGCGAAGTACGAGAAACTTGTCAGTTCTGCTGACGAAGGAGCGTATGTGTCATGAGCGAAAAGCAGCGAAATGCTACCACCGAGTCGAAAGCATCGATGACCGTTGCCCAGGCCGGCGCCCCCGATGGCCTGGGAAGCAAGAACCCCAAACAGGGTATGAAGCTTACCGGTGCCCAGGCGGTTATCGCTTCCCTCGAAGCTGAGGGCGTCGAAAAGCTGTTTGGTTATCCGGGCGGCCAGGCTATCAAGATCTACGACGCGCTTTACGATTCGAAGCAGATCCACCACATCCTTGCTCGTCATGAGCAGGCCGCGGTTCACGAAGCGGATGGCTACGCTCGTTCTACTGGCAAGGTGGGCGTCGTGCTGGTAACCAGCGGCCCTGGTGCCACCAACACGGTTACGGGCATTGCGACCGCGTACATGGATTCGGTTCCGCTGGTGGTTATCACGGGTCAGGTTCCGCGCGCGATGATTGGAACCGATTCCTTTCAGGAATGCGATATCGTCGGAATCACCATCCCCATCGTCAAGCACAGCTTCCTGCTGCAAAGCATCGAGGATTTGCCCAAGACGTTTCGCGAAGCGTTCCATATCGCTAAAACCGGCCGCCCAGGTCCGGTGCTTATCGACATTCCGTCCGATCTTGCAAGCCAGGAAATAGTTTTCGATTATCCGGACGATGTGAACATCCCGTCCTACCGTCCGACCTACCGTGGCAATGCCAAGCAGATTCGCGCTGCGGTTGAAGCCATCAAGAAGTCCGAGCGTCCCGTAATGTATGTGGGTGGCGGTGTTGGTATCTCGGGAGCTTCCAAAGAGGCCGTTGAGCTTTCGCGTATAGCACAGATCCCTGTGGTCACTACGCTTATGGCAAAGGGCGCTGTCCCCGAGAACTACGAGCTCAACCTTGGCATGGTTGGCATGCATGGTTCCAAGTACGCGAATATGACGCTCAATCAGTCCGATCTCATCATCTGTTGCGGAGCTCGATTCTCAGATCGTGTCACCGGCAAGCTTGATGGGTTTGCGCCCGATGCGAAGGTTATTCATATCGATATAGACCCTGCCGAGATCGGTAAGAATCGTGAGGCTCAGATTCCTATCGTGGGCGACTTGAAAGGCGTTTTGGAAGCTATGGTTGCCTCGTTCTCCAAAACGACTGACGCGCCCGCTTCCGGCGAATGGGTTCGTACGGTGCTTTCGTGGCGCGACCGTTTCCCGTTCTACGATGCCGGTGTCGGCGACAACCCTGCCGAGATCGTGCCCGAAATCGCAATGCGACAGCTTTCTGATGCGCTTGATCCTATGAACAGCATCGTGGTAACCGAGGTTGGCCAGCATCAGATGTGGGCCGCTCAGATGATCGAGCGAGATGCCCCACGCACGTTCCTCACTTCGGGCGGTTTGGGCACCATGGGTTTCGGCTTCCCTGCGGCGATTGGCGCGCAGGTGGGCAACCCCGATAAGACGGTCGTTTGCGTTGCGGGCGACGGTTCGTTCCAGATGAACAGCCAGGAAATGGCAACGGCAGCTATTAACGGCATTCCCGTCAAGGTAGTTATCGTTGACAATCGCGCGCTCGGCATGGTTCATCAGTGGCAAAAGCTCTTCTATCACGAGCGCTTCTCGTTTACCGAGCTTGCTCCTGTGCCCGATTTCGTGAAGCTTTCTGAAGCATACGGATGGGGTGGGGAATTGGTTTCCGATCCAGCTCAGCTTCCTGCTGCGTATCAGCGCATGCTTGATTTTGATGGCCCATATCTGCTTGACGTTGCCATCTCACGCGATCAGAACGTGTTTCCCATGGTTGCCCCTGGCTCTTCTTTGGGCGACGTCATGGGCGCCATCGATAGCGAAGCAGACGGCACGCGCATCATGGGCACCGAGCCCGTTGGGAAGGCTGTTGAAGCCGAGCAAGCTACGAAGGAAGGGGAGGATCGATAATGACCGAATCCATTCACATTCTCTCGGTGCTTGTCGAAAACAAGCCTGGCGTCCTTTCTCGTGTTACCGGCATGATCTCGCGACGCGGCTTCAACATCGATTCGCTGGCGGTAGGTCCTACTGAAGATCCCACGCGTTCTCGCGTAACTATCGTTGTATCTGCCGATGAGGTGGCTTACGAGCAAATCACCAAGCAGCTGCATAAACTTGTGAGTGTTCACAAGATCACCGACCTCACCAACGATAGCGCGATCGAACGCGAATTGGTTCTGTTCAAAGTGAATGCCCCGGCTGATCATCGCAGCGAGATCATTGAAATCGCCAACGTGTTCCGTGCCAATATCGTCGATGTCGGCCGGTCGTCGTTGACGGTGGAGGCTACCGGCGACGAAAGCAAGCTAAAGGGTATGGAAGATTTGTTCCGCGCATATGGCATCAAGGAGATTACCCGTACGGGCAAGATCGCCATGTCGCGTAACTCAAAGGACGTCTAGTCCGAAACACGGCACTAGATCCAATCATTTTGGTTTCACCGCCTGAACAGGCGACGAACAGAGGGTTTCAATCCAATAGTCGATCAGAAAGGGAATGAACATGGCTATTGAAATTCTTTACGACAAGGACGTGAATCCCGAGATCATCCAGGGGAAGAAGATCGCCATCATCGGCTATGGCTCCCAGGGTCATGCCCATGCGCTTAATCTTCACGATTCCGGATGCGATGTTCGCGTTGGCCTTCGCCCCGAATCTAAGTCGGCCGAGGAAGCTCGCGAGCATGGTTTGAAGGTCGTCGATATCGATACCGCAGCAGAAGAAGCCGACGTGGTCATGATCCTTATTCCCGATGAGATCCAGGCTAAGACGTACGAGGAGCATATCGCGCCGCACCTGCATCCTGGTGACACGCTCGCGTTTGCTCATGGCTTCAACATTCACTATGGCTATATCAAGGCCCCTGAAGGCGTCAACGTCATTATGGTTGCCCCTAAGGGCCCGGGTCATATCGTTCGTCGCCAGTACACCGAGGGCTCCGGCGTTCCTGATCTGTGCTGCGTTTACGAGGACGCCACCGGTGATGCTTGGGATATCGCGCTTTCTTATGGTTGGGCGATCGGCGGCGGCCGCGCTGGCCTCATGAAGGGCACCTTTGCTCAGGAGACCGAGGAAGACCTCTTCGGCGAGCAGGCGGTTCTTTGCGGCGGCCTGGTTGAGCTGGTCAAGGCTGGTTTCGAAACGCTGACCGAGGCAGGCTATCCGCCCGAGCTTGCTTACTTCGAGTGCTATCACGAAATGAAGATGATCGTCGACCTTATGTACGAGAGCGGCATCCATTTCATGAATTACTCTATCTCGAACACTGCAGAGTACGGCGAGTACTATGCTGGCCCCAAGGTCATCAACGATGAGTCCCGTAAGGCCATGAAGCTCATCCTCGAGCGTATCCAGAACGGTGAGTTCGCCAAGGAGTTCGTTGCCGACTGCAACAACAACCATAAGTGGCTTCTCGAGCAGCGCGAGGCTCTGAACAACCATCCCATCGAGACGACCGGTGCTCAGGTTCGCAGCATGTTCACGTGGGTTAAGAAGTCCGAGGACTAGTTCGTTTCAGTTCCTTAACGTCATGATTCAAGCGCACGGTAGTCGCGACTGCCTGTGCGCTCACCGACGGACCCGCCAGCGCGCTTGTGCTGACGGGTCCGCTTTGTGTTTAATAAGACTGCTGAAATCACTGTGCGGATTCGAGAAGTCTTAAGGGGCTGGTCCGATCATGTCTAACAAGGTACTGGTAACCGAACGTGTTGACGCAACGTGCATCAATGTTTTGCGTATGCGTGGTTGCGAGGTTGAAATGCGTCTTGATTTGACCGAGGACGAGTTGGTCTCGTGCATCGACGGTTTCGACGCGATGGTGGTTCGTTCGCATACTCCAGTAACTCGTCGCGTTATCGAGGCGGGTAAGTCGCTGAAGGTTATCGGGCGTGCCGGCGTCAGCATCGACAACATCGACGTCACGGCCGCAACTGAGGCAGGGGTTATCGTTTGCAACGCGCCGACATCCAACATCGTTTCCGCTGCCGAGTTCGCTATGAGCTTGATCTTGGCTTGTGCCCGTAAACTTCCTCAAGCAAATAAGTCCATGCACGAGGGTAAATGGGAAACCGCCTTCGATGGCACGGAACTGTACGAGAAAACCCTTGCTATTGTCGGCCTTGGCCGCGTTGGCGGATTGGTTGCCGAACGCGCAGCCGCCTTCGGCATGAAGATCATCGGCTATGACCCTTATTGCAACGCTGATCGCGCGAGTGCCTTGGGCGTCGCCCTGTATGAAAACCTGAACGACCTGCTTCCGCTTGCTGATGTCATCAGCGTTCACCTTCCGCGTACGTCCGAGACTCGTGGTATGTTCGGTCCCAACGAGTTTGCCATTATGAAGGATGGCGTCATTCTGGTGAACGTCGCAAGGGGCGGTATCTTCGACGAAGCTTCGCTGGCCGATTTTGTTGCAGCTGGTAAGATCGGCGCTGTTGGACTGGATGTTCACGATGAGGAGCCATGCTTCGAGTCGCCGCTGCATGAGTTCGACAATGTCATTCTTACTCCGCATATTGGAGCAGCTACGTTCGAGGCGCAGCGTCGTGCGGGTGTTCAGATTGCCAACTATGTCGCTGCGGGCCTTGCAGGTTCGCTTGTTCCCACTGCAGTTAACATGGCTCCTGTTCCGCCCGAGGTCCTTGATGCTGTTGGCCCTTATGTTCCCGCTTGTCAAATGCTTGGCAGCATGCTTGCGCAGATCAACCCTACCATTCCGCAAACGCTTAAGTTCACCGCTTCGGGCAACATCGCCGCTGCCGATACCACCGTGTTGGTTGCAAGCGTTTTGAAGGGCCTGCTTTCATACAAGAAGGGTGTCACGGTCACGCCCGTTAATGCAGAGCAGGTTGCTAAGAGGCACGGTATCGATGTGGTAACCGCATCCGACCCCAACACGCTTGGCTATTTCTCTTCGGTCTCCATTGTCGCTGATGGCATTGAGGCCTCGTGCACCAGGTCTGATCCGGGCCGACCGGCGCGCATTATTTCGCTATTCGGGTACGACATGGATATCGAGCCAGGTGAACAGTCGCTCATTTTCGAGTACGGCGATGCATCCGGCCGCATTGGCGTTATCGGCACTATCTTGGGCCAGCATGACATCAATATCACTACTTTGAGGATCGGTACCCGCTCCGATTCCGACAGGGCCGTAGTCTATATGAACGTTCAGGGTGACGTCACCGACGAGATCATCGGCGAGCTTCGCGGGGCAATCAGCGATCTGAAGAATCTTTGGTACGTAAAGCTGTAACCCGTAGGAAACTTTTTTCGGGAAATCGTTCGACTTGTAACGCGATTGAAATGAACAAGTATCTATGCTGCAAGTCGTATGTTGAACGTTGAGGATCGGTTCCGCTGTTCAAATAGACAGTGGAACCTTTTTCTTTTGGAAAGGAGAGTACGCATGGCGCGCAAAATCAAGATCTTTGACACTACCATGCGCGATGGTGAGCAATCGCCTGGCGCATCGATGAACACTGACGAGAAACTCGTGGTGACGCGCGAACTACTGCGTATGAATGTCGACGTCATCGAGGCGGGTTTTCCGATTTCTTCGCCTGGTGATTTCGAGAGCGTCCGGAAGATCGCTGAGGTCATTGGCGACAATGCTGTCGTGTGTGCACTTACCCGTGCCGTTGATAAAGACATCGAGGTTGCCGCTGACGCTCTCAAGTATGCCAAACGCCCTCGCATCCATACCGGTTTGGGCGTTTCTCCTTCCCATATGCGTGACAAGCTTCACATCACCGAAGATCAATGCGTCGAGAAAGCGGCTCACGCGGTTGCCTACGCCAAACGGTTCGTTGACGACGTTGAATTTTATGCCGAAGACGCCGGGCGTTCGGATTACGACTTTCTTGTTCGCGTGATTCAAGCAGCTGTTGACGCCGGCGCTACTGTCGTGAACATTCCTGACACCACGGGTTATTCGTTGCCAAGCGAATTCGGACGTCGTATCAAGTACTTGCACGACAATGTTCGGGGCATCGAGAACGTTGACATCTCCGTTCATTGTCATAACGACCTCGGCATGGCAACCGCTCTTGCCATTGAAGGCGTTCGCAACGGCGCCACGCAAATCGAGTGCACCATCAACGGTTTGGGTGAGCGCGCCGGCAATACTGCCGTTGAAGAAGTGGTTATGGCCATCCGCATGCACGAGCAAGAGCTCGATGCCTTCACCGACGTGAACTCTCGTGAATTCGTGAAAGCGAGCCGCTTGATCACCAACATCACAGGCATGACCGTTCAGGCTAATAAAGCCATCGTTGGTTCTAACGCGTTCGCGCATTCTTCGGGCATTCACCAGGATGGCGTTTTGAAGAAGCGCGACACGTACGAGATCATCGATCCCGAGGATGTTGGAGCTGGCCATTCCAAGATCATCCTTACTGCGCGCAGCGGCCATGCGGCATTGAAGCATCGCTTGGAAGAACTTGGTTATAACTACGAAGGCGAGCAGCTTGATAAGGTCTACGAGGCGTTCTTGAACCTCGCCGACAAGAAGAAGGAAGTCTACGACGAAGACCTCGAGAGCCTTGTCAATGAACAGTCGCGTACTGCGAAGGGCATCTACACCCTCAAGAGCCTTCAGGTTAGTTGCGGTTATCCGCTTACGCCTACCGCTACGCTTACCATGGCGGATGCTTTTGGCAGCCTCAAAACAGTTGCCGCGTACGGCACTGGGCCGGTCGATGCGGCATTCAAGGCCGTTGACATGATCGTGGACGTCGAAAACGACCTTCAGGAGTTCTCGGTTCAGTCCGTCAGCCGTGGCATAGATGCCCTGGGTGAGGTCACCGTTCGCCTTGCTGCAGCCGATGGCGAGGTGTTTATCGGGCGCGGTTCCGACAACGATATCATCGTTTCGTCTGCTAAGGCTTATATCAATGCTCTGAACAGGCTTCTTTCTGTTCATGCTGAACGCAATAAATAAAGATCGGTATCATGAAAGGGAAACGGCCGTCGTAGCGACGGCCGTTTCTGTATTGTTTGTAGTTGCACGATTTCTGATATAAAATAATTACGTTACAAGGCAGCTTGGGTGTGTTTCCAGCAGCCAAGCTTTTCGATTCGAGGAAAGTGGGCATGTCCCGCTTTCTTTTTGTATGTGCGCCTTGTTGGTGATTGCGGATTAGTTAAAGGAGGGGATCGAACATGTTAAGCGCAAAAGAGCAAGAGCTTTTCGACGCGCTTTCACCGCGCGCCGATGCCGAGAAGATCGAGATCGTCACCGTTGAGGTGGTCGGGTCTAAAAAAGCCCCAACTATTAGGGTTTACATTGATACACCCGAAGGTGTGGGCTTCGATGAGCTTTCCGGCGCGCAGGCATGGATCAATGAGATCATGGACAAGCTCGATCCTTTTCCCGGTGCTTACACCCTTGAAGTCTCTTCGCCGGGTATCGATCGTCCGCTTCGCACCGCGGCTCACTTCGCGGCTCAGATCGGTGGCACTGCGGTTATCAAAACCAATAGCGCCATCGATGGGCGTTCGTCTTTCACCGGAACCATCGATTCGGTAACCGACGAAGCAGTCCAGCTTTCAATCAACGACGAACAGTTCACTATTCCCCTTGATGCCGTGAAGCGCGCGCATCTTAAGGGCGAGATCGATTTCAACTCTTAGGAAAGGATGATCATGGCCACTTCTGAACTTATTGAAGCCCTGCAGATGCTCGCTCACGAGCGCAAGATCGACGAGTTCTATCTCATCGAGCGTTTGGAGGAGTCTCTGGCGAAAAGCTACCAGCACATCCTTGACCTTGAGTGGGATGCTCGCGTCACCATCGACCGCGAGACCGGCAAGATCTACGTGTACGAGCTTGTTCCCGTAGGCGAGCCTGACGAGGAAACCGGCGAGTACTCCGAGTTCGAGGAGCGTGACGTCACCCCAAGCGACGTAAGCCGCATTGCTGCACAGAACGCAAAGAGCGTTATCTCCTCCATCGTCCGCGATGCTGGTCGTCAGTCCATTTACGAGGAGTTCTCTCATCGTATCGGCGACCTGGTCACCGGTACCGTCCTTCAGGGCACGCCCGACTTCACCATTATCAAGATCCGCGACGGCGTCGAGGCTGAGCTGCCTCATTACGATAAGACCCGCTCTCCGAAGGAGCTCAACGAGCGTCCTGCAGGCGAGCGCTATCGTCACAACCAGCGCCTGAAGGTGCTTATCATCGACGTTCGCGATCCCTCTTCTGACGAACCCCGTCAGCGCGGCGAACAGTCTCGTCCGCCCATCGTGGTTTCTCGAACCCACCCCGATTTGATTCGCCGCCTTTTCGAGATCGAAGTCCCCGAGATTTACGACGGCTTGGTTGAAGTGAAGAGCATCGCTCGCGAGCCCGGTATCCGTTCCAAGGTTGCCGTTCACTCTCGTGAGGCTAACCTTGACCCCGTTGGCGCATGCGTTGGCCCTAAGGGTTCTCGTGTTCGCATGGTTGTCGAGGAGCTTCATAACGAGCGCGTTGATGTCATTCAATGGAGCGCCGATCCTGCCCGTTACGTCGCTAATGCTCTTTCGCCCGCTAAGGTCACCAGCGTGACCATCGATGAGGAGAAGCATTACGCCACGGTCGTGGTCAACGACGATCAGCTTTCCCTGGCTATCGGCAAAGAGGGTCAGAACGCACGTCTTGCTGCTCGTCTCACTGGTTGGCACATCGACATCAAGAGCGCTTCCTTTTTGGGCCAATCGTTGCTCGAAGACGCCGACGAGCCTGTTGCCGAGGAACAAGTCGAGGAGGTGCCCGAGTTCTGCGCTTTCGAGAACGAGGATGGCACCCGTTGCCGCAATCACGCTCGTCCTGGTAGCCGCTTCTGCGGTATCCACGCGGACATGGAAGAGTAGGCGGTTTCAACTATGACCCAGGCAACCGTCACGAAACGCGAGCGCACTTGCATCTCCTGCGGGGCTAAAAGCGATAAGCTTACGCTGATGCGCATCGTTCGTCGTGCGGACGGCTCGGTTGAATTCGACCCTACGGGTAGGATCCCGGGCCGCGGTGCGTATGTTTGCTCCGTCGATTGCCTGACCAAGGCGCTTGCAAGCCGCAAGCTGCAGCGCGCTTTGAAAACCAATGTCACTGACGATGATGCGGAGCGAATCGCGAGTGCCGTTCGATCTGCCGCGATTGAAGCTTCGATCCGATAGGAGTTTATATGCCGGGAATGCGCGTACATGAGCTTGCGAAGGAGTACGGTTTGTCCAGCAAGGACATGCTTGACCGCCTTCGCGATATGAAAATCCCTGCTAAAAGCCACGCCAGCATGCTTGGTGATGCTTACGTGCAGAAAATCCGTAAGGAAATGGGCCCTGCTTCCGTTGAGGGCGACGTTGAGGAAGGCGTAGCCGTCAACACCGTCGAGGCCGAAGAGCTTGAGGCCAAGAAGAAGGCTGAAGAGGAGGAGCGCGTTCGTCGCGAGGCTGTCGAGAAAGAGCGTGCCCGTCGCGAGGCTGAGCGCGCAAAGCGTAAGGAAACCAAGGATGCTGCGAGCGCCGAAGCCGAGCCTAAGAAGGCAGTTCCCGCTTCCGACAGCCCCTTTAAGAGCCTCGAAGCTCAGATTGCTGACGAGAAAGAACGCGTCCGTCGTGAGCGCGAGGCTGCTGCTGCACGTGCCCGCGCTGAAGCCCTTGCCAAGGACGTTGCCAAGAAACAGGCAGTTGAAGAGGCTATTCGCATGCGCCAAGGTGGCCATAAGACTACTGCTCATGTTGAATCCCGTCCTGCGGCCAAGCCTGCCCCTGCAGCGCCTGCTGCTAAGAAGTCCCGCGGTTTCGATTCGCTTCTTTCGCAGATCGAATCCGAGCAAAAGCGCATTCAGGAGCAGAAGGCCCAGAACAAAGAGGCTGGCAAGCGTCAGAATGCTCGCAATAACAACAACGGTAAACCTGCCAAGAAGAAGCACCACAACGGCGAGCAGGTTGTCCCCGAGCTTGAGAACGCCGGTACCGAAGAAGATCGTTATGCGAAGATGGCCGTTCAGGTCGAGAAGCTTCAGCGTGACAAGGTTCTTGCCGAGGCTCGTGCGGCCGTCGCTGCCGCTACCTCCAACGAGGTCAACACTGGTCGTCGTAAGAAGCGTAAGGAAAAGCGTGAGGCCGAGGCTCGCGAGAAGGCACAGCAGCAGGCAATCGAGCATGGCATCGATCCCAGCCTGGTTCTCGACGAGTCCGTCGTCGAAATTCCGCAAGGTGCCACGGTTGCCAAGTTCGCCGAGCTTTTGGGCGTTGGCCCTAATGAGGTTATCAAGCGCTTGTTCATGCTTGGCCAGGTTCTGACTCTTACCCAGTCCATGCCCGACGACCTTGTCGAGCTCATTGCTGACGACATGGGTCGCAAGGTCCGTGTTGTGTCGCCCGAGGAAGAGTACGCCGTTGTTTACAACGACACTGAAGACGACTTGCTTCCTCGTCCGCCTGTCGTTACCGTCATGGGCCATGTTGACCACGGCAAAACCTCGCTGCTTGACGCGATCCGCAACACCGGCGTTGCCATGGGCGAGGCTGGCGGCATTACCCAGCACATCGGTGCTTCCGTCGTAACCATCAACGGTCAGCAGATCACTTTTATTGATACTCCCGGTCATGAGGCATTCACCGCAATGCGCGCTCGTGGCGCTCAGGTTACCGACGTCATCGTCTTGGTCGTCGCCGCCGACGACGGTGTTATGCCGCAGACCATTGAGGCTGTGAATCATGCTAAGGCCGCAAACGTACCTATCGTCGTTGCCGTCAACAAGATCGACAAGCCCGGTGCGAACCCCGACCGCGTTCGTCAGGAGCTCACCGAGTACGGCGTTGTTCCGGAAGAGTGGGGCGGCACGAACATGTTCGTCGAGGTCTCAGCTAAGAAGAAGATCAACATCGACGGCTTGCTTGAGACCATTCTGCTCCAGGCCGAGGTTCTCGAGCTTAAGGCAAATCCGAACGCTTTGGCTTCCGGCTTCGTTATCGAGGCGAACTTGGACAAGGGCCGCGGTCCCGTTGCCACAGTTCTTGTTCAACGTGGCACCCTGCATTCCGGCGATGTGGTCGTTGCGGGCACCTCGTATGGTCGCGTCCGTGCCCTGATCGACCCGAAGGGAGCGCATGCGTCTCAGGCCAAGCCCGCCGATCCTGTTGAGATCCTGGGTCTGAGCAGCGTTCCCACCGCAGGCGATGAGTTCCGCGTCTTCGAGGATGAACGCGACGCTCGCAAGCTTGCCGAAGAGCGCGCTTTGCGCGAGCGTCTTGCCGAGCAGAACAATAAATCCCACATGAGTCTGGACGACCTGTTCAGCCGCATCGAAGAGGGCAAGCAGACCGACCTTAACCTCATCGTGAAGGCCGACGTTCAGGGTTCCATCGAGGCCCTGCGCGATGCTTTCGACAAGATGGATCAGTCCGAGGTCCGCATCAACATCGTTCACTCTGCTGTTGGCGGCATCACCGAGACCGACGTCACCCTTGCTGCCGCATCTGACGCCATCATCATCGGCTTCAACGTCCGTCCTACGGGCAAGTCTAAGCAGCAGGCCGAGAAGGAAAAGGTCGACATCAGGCTTTACCGTGTCATCTACCAGGCTATCGAAGATATCAATGCCGCACGAGTCGGGCTGCTGTCTCCCGATATCGTCGAAGAGGACACCGGTACCGCCGAGGTTCGAGAGCTCTTCCGTGTTCCCAAGGTTGGCGTTATCGCCGGTTGCTACGTTACCGAGGGTGAGATTCATCGCGACGACAAGGTTCGTATCGTCCGTAACGGCACGGTTATCTTCGACGGCAAGCTCGGTTCCATGCGCCGCTTCAAAGACGACGTTAAATCGGTCAAGCAGAACTACGAGTGCGGTCTTGGCATCGAGGGCTACCAGGACCTCAAGGTCGGCGACTTCATTGAAGGCTACGTCGTCAAAGAAGTTGAGCGTACCGAGTAGCAAAAGGCTTTCGTGCTAACGAGAGCAGTTGCATCACAGCAGACGGGCATCCTGTAAGATAGGGGTGCCCGTCTTTTCGAATGAGATAGGAATCAATCATGAAACAGAATTCTTCGAGCCGCCGTGTTAACGAGCAAGCACGCCAGGTTATCGCCGAGATCTTGATGTTCGAGGTTTCTGATCCGCGCTTGAGCATGGTCACCATCACCGGCTGCGAGGTTAGCTTCGACCGCAGCGTATGCAATGTCTACTATACTGCTGACAAGAAATCGTACAAGGCTGCCCAGGATGCTTTCGAGAAAGCTTCTGGCCGCATTCGCACGCTGATGGGCAAGAAGCTCTCGTGGCGTGTTGCCCCCGAGCTTCGCTTCTTCCTTGACGGCAGCGTCGATCAGGCTGAGCGTATCGCCATCGCCATTGCCGCCGAGCGTAAGCGCAACGAAGGTTCTTCTTCTAATGAGGCGCATGAGGATTAGGTTTATGGCGACGACCCCTCAGACTAATTCAACTTTAGAGGATATCGCACAGGTCATTCGGGCCAACAGCTCGTTTGTCCTGTGCGGTCATGTAAGTCCCGATGGAGACTGCCTTGGTTCTCAGCTGGCGCTGCACCATACCCTGAAGGCTTTGGGTAAGGAATCCACGCTGCTTCTTGTGCGTGACGACGTCATTGATCAGAAACTTGCATTCATGCCGGGTGCGGATGGATTCGTTCCCGCTCAGCAGATGTTGGACGAGTTGCCTGAAACAGGTCAAGCCTTCGATGTGTTCATTGGTTTGGATGTGCCCAAGCGGGATCGCGTCGGTCAAGCGGCTTGCTCGATTCTCGACCGTTGTGCCGACTCCGTTACGATCGATCACCACGCTGAACCTTCTACTATGGCGAATCATGTTCATGTCGAGCCGGATTCTGCTTCGACCAGCATCATGGTGTGGCGGCTTTGCAAGCTGCTTCTGGACACGCCGCCTGTTGAGTCTGCCGTGTGCGCGTACACGGGCTTGGTCACCGACACCGGCGGTTTCCAGTTTCAGAATACCAACACCGAAGCGTTCCTTGCAGCGGCCGATCTGCTTGCAGCTGGAGTTAAGCCTTTTAAAGTATCGCGCGAGATCACGCAGAACGAATCTCTTGCGGCGATAAAGCTCCAATCTCTTGCCATTGAGCGCATGATCCTTCTTCAGAACGGCCAAATCGCCCTTTCATGGATCACCGCTGACGACATGCGTGGGCTTAATGCTCAGAAAGCCGACGCTGATGGCGTGGTCGGCGCGCTCAGGTCCATTCGCGGTGTTCGCGTTGCCTGTGCCTTGCGCGAGCAGGATGGGGAAGTGCGCGGAAACCTTCGCTCTAAGGACGATTCCGATGTCTCCGTGGTCGCACGCGAATTCGATGGAGGTGGTCATCGCGGAGCCGCCGGCTTCAAGTTGAAACTACCGATGGAAGATGCCGTTTCTGCAATTGAAGATCGTCTTTCGCGATTCGACTTCGATCAGAGGGATGCGTAATGAAACGTGGATCATCAGGTCTTTCACTGATTGTTGGTATCCGCAAACCCGTTGATTTCACTTCTCACGATGTCGTCAACCGCGTTCGTCGCATCATGGGGGAGAAGCGCGTTGGCCATACCGGTACGCTCGATCCTATGGCAACGGGCGTTTTGCCTATTTGCATAGGCCCTGCTACTAGGCTTGACAAATATATGGTCGGCCACGATAAAACCTATCGTGCTACTATCACGTTCGGCTGCCAAACAAATACCGACGATGCAAAAGGCGAGGTTGTGAAGCAAGCCTTTGTCCCGACTGAGATTCGCGAGAAGGATTTCGCCTTAGGTGTTCTTCAGGGATTGGTCGGCATTCATATGCAGGTGCCTCCTGCATTTTGCGCGGTGAAGATCAACGGCCAACCTGCCTATAAAAGGATGCGAGCCGGCGAGGAAGTGGAACTCGAGGCTCGTCAGATCGAGGTCTATTCTGCCGAGCTGGTAAACATCATCGAGGCTTCTTCGGCGGATGAGCCAAATGATTCGGTTTCGTGGATCGTGGATTTGTCGGTTTCTAAAGGCACGTTCATTCGCTCTATTGCGCGAGACTTGGGACGGCAACTTGGCACATGCGCTCACTTGTCCGGTCTTGCGCGTATGAGCGCAGGTAGGATCTCGTTGGATGAGTGCGTCTCATTGGAAACGCTTGAGGATTTGAAAGAATCCGCGGCGCTTGACCCTGTTCGCGTGCTGGGCTTTCGGTTTGCATATGCCGACGATCGTGCCGATTCTGTCTCCAATGGCGCAGCGCTTTCCCCTGATGACGTAACTTTATACGAATCGCTTGCAAGCGAAGCCGACGATTCGCTTTGCGCTTGCTGTGCGACTGAGCTCGTGAAGAGTCAAACGCCACCATTTGATGGAGAGCTGATTTGCGTTTTGGTAGAGAACAAATTGAAGGGCGTGTATCGATATGACGGTCGGTATCGCTGCTGGAAATCTGATTGCGTGTTTGCGGTAGGTGTGTCTCGTGGGTGAAATTATCTATTCGGCTGATGACTTTTCCAACCTTGACGTTCTTCAGTCAAGTGTGTGCTGTTTCGGCGTGTTCGATGGCGTTCATGTTGGGCATCGATTTCTTATTCGCCAAACGATTGATTCCGCATTGCAACATGGCGTGAGATCTGCGGTGATCACGTTCGACATCGATCCTGATGAGCTTTTCAAGCGCAAGGGATTCGTGAAGCTCATGAGCAACGAGAAACGCATCGAGGCACTGGCCGATAGCGGTGTGGATCTTGTTGTCGTGCTTCCGTTCTCACGTGAATTCGCCGCCCAGAGTCCTACTGAGTTTTTAAACAGCACTTTCAACAGCGGTGTGCCTGTTGAATTGCACGTCGGCTCGAATTTTCGTTTCGGTTGCAAGGCCACTGGCACTGTTTTAGACCTTACCGTCTGGGGCGCCAATCACGGTATGAGTGTTGTCGGTCACGACCTCGAAACAGCGCTGGGCACGGTTGTGTCCGCTACGCGCATTCGCACGCTTCTTGAGGATGGCTCCAACATCGGTCAGGCTAATGAGCTTCTTGGTCGCCCATATCGCATGAGCGGCCGCGTAGAACAAGGGCGCAAAGAAGGCCGCGATATGGGATTCCGTACGGCTAATGTTTTCGTTCCGATCAACCTTCGCGCGCTTGCCCCGGGAGTTTTCGGCGCTTATGCATTCGTGGAGGGCCATCGCTATAAAGCTGCGGTCTCTGTCGGGGTTTCGCCTATGTTTGCCGATGAGACTCAAGCGTATTGCGAAGCTCACCTCTTGGACTTCGAGGGGGATATCTACGGCGATGTGGTCGATATTGACTTTGTTGAATGGCTTCGTCCCATGATGAAGTTCTCGAGCGTAGAGGAACTTATCTCTACCGTCATGGGGAACATCGACTGGGTCCGTAACAACCTTTAGCTGATGTCTTTCGTCTGCGTTCCTTTTTAGGTTGACGCTGCTTCATATTTCCGTTTCTAAACCGTTTCAAATAATCTACAATTAGTTTGTTTGTGTCTCTCGCCTTTCGATGCACGTTTTCGGCTTTGATAGCTGGCCGAAAACGCCTATCTAAGGCAGATCGAATACCAAGGAGGTAATCGTGATTTCGACGTCCATCGCATGGATGGCGCCCGTATGTGCAATCATCGGCATGTGCGTCGCGCTTTATCTTGCTCGCTGGGTTCTTGCTCAGGATCCCGGTTCGGACAAGATGAACTCTATTTCCGTTAAGATTCAGACTGGCGCTGCCGCCTTCCTGAAGAGCGAGTACAAGATGCTCGCAGTCTTCGTGATTGTTGTCGCCGTTCTGATGGCCGTGGCTCTTTCGCCCTGGACCGCTCTTGCATTCATCACGGGCGGCATTCTTTCTGCTTGCGCCGGTTATGCAGGCATGTTCGTCGCCACGCGTGCCAACACCCGTACCACCCATGCTGCCGAGACTTCCGTTGCTGCCGCTCTTAAGGTCAGCTTCCGTTCCGGCCTGACCATGGGCCTGTGCGTTGCCTCCTTCGCTTTGTTCGGCCTTTCCCTTTGGCTTATCGCGATGGTCTTCAGCAATGTCACCAGCATCAATGTGACGGGCGCCATCATCGATCTCATCCACACCAACGTCGGTATGGTCGAGGGCTTCGCAACCGGCGCTTCCGCAGTTGCTCTCTTCGCTCGTGTTGGCGGCGGCATTTACACCAAGGCTGCTGACGTCGGAGCCGACCTGGTCGGTAAGGTTGAGGCTGGCATTCCCGAGGACGACCCCCGCAACCCCGCAACCATCGCTGACAACGTTGGCGACAACGTCGGCGACGTTGCTGGTATGGGTGCCGACCTGTTCGAGTCCTACACCGGCTCCATCATCTCGCCGACCATTCTTGCCATCACCATGGCTTCGCTTGGTTACTTCATGGGCGTTGACATTCTTTGGTCTATTCTGGTTCCGGTTATGATCGCTGCCTGCGGCATCATCACGTCGGTTATCGGACTGACCGCTGTTCGCACCTCCGAGAACGCCGACAGCGCCGCTCTGTCCAAGGCTCTCAATCGTGGCACCTATCTCGCCGCTATCATCGAGATCGTTGCCATCTTCGTCATCTTCTTCGCATGGCAGAATCAAACTGCTGCAGGCAATCAGCCGCTGTGGCTTTTCGGCTCCGTTGTGTGCGGCCTTGTTGCCGGCCTTGCAATCGGTAAGGTTACCGAGTACTACACCTCCGACTCTTACAAGCCGGTCAAGAAGATCGCCGAGGATTCCGAGACTGGTGCTGCAACCAATATCATCCAGGGTATTTCCACGGGCTTCATGTCCACCGTTATCCCGATCATTCTGATCGCCGTCGCCATCATCGCTGCTTACTCGTTCGGCAACCTTGCTTTCCCGAACGCTCATGGCGAGATTGCTGTTGGCCTGTTCGGTGTTGCGCTTGCTGCTACCGGCATGCTCTCCAACACTGCGATCACCATCGGTGTTGACGCTTACGGCCCTGTTGCCGACAACGCTGGCGGCATTGCCGAGATGGCTCTTCTGCCTGAAGAGATTCGCGATCGCACCGACTCGCTTGACTCCGTTGGCAACACCACCGCTGCTATCGCCAAGGGCTTTGCCATCGCTTCCGCTGGTCTGTCCGCTATCTCCCTGTTTGTGTCCTATCAGGTCACCATGCACCATGCATTCCCGAACTTTAGCTTGACCTTGAACGATCCGATGATCATCGCCGGTCTGTTCGTGGGCGCTATGGTTCCGTTCATGTTCGCTGCTCTCACCATGGGTGCCGTTTCCGAGGCAGCTCACGCAATGGTTGAAGAGGTTCGTCGTCAGTTCCGTGAGATTCCTGGAATCATGGAATACCAGAACGAGCCCGAGTACGATAACTGCGTTGCGATCTCCACTCAGTCTGCTCTGAAGAAGATGCTTCTTCCTGGCACCCTTGCATTGGTCGTGCCTATCGTCATCGGCTGCATCAGCCCTGCGATGCTCGGCGGTTTCCTGGCCGGCGCCGTTGCAACTGGCATGCTTCTTGCAATCTTCATGTCCAACGCCGGTGGTGCTTGGGACAACGCTAAGAAGTACATCGAGGGTGGCAACCACGGTGGCAAGGGATCTGAAGCCCATCGTGCTGCTGTCGTTGGCGATACCGTTGGCGACCCCTTCAAGGACACCTCTGGTCCATCTATGAACATTCTCATCAACTTGATGACGATGGTTTCGCTGACTTTCTCGCCGCTGTTCATCGCCATTCAGACGATGCTCTAAAGTTGCGAAGCAGCTTAATTGCTAACAAGGGCCGCGCACTGCGCGGCCCTTGTTTTCTTCTTCATTTAGAAGAGCACGGTATCACACGTTGATTCCCTTTGATACCGGTAGGTTCTTACAGCGAAATCGATTTCAACGTACGCCCGTCAAGGTCCAAAAGAGATATCACGCCATTGTCGTACAAAGCAACGCTGGCGGTACCGTCTTTCGGAATACTTGGACTACCTGGGTTGAGCAAAGTGACGAACGATCCGTTTGGCGTTTCCGCATATTCAAGTCGCTTTTTATGCGTGTGACCGCTTGCGAAAATGGTGCCTGCAGGCAGATGGGGAAGAGACTCTTCGGTTTGGTTCGGGCGGTGTCCATGCGTTAAGAAGAACGTAAAGCCATCGAGCTCGATTTGCGAATACTCGGCCATGATAGGGAATTTCAGAACCATTTGATCGACCTCGGCTTCGCAGTTGCCGCGGATAGCGGTGATTACCTCGGCGTTCTTATTCAGCATGGCAATAACCTCTTTAGGCGCATAACCTTCGGGGAGATCGTTTCGCGGTCCGTGATATAAGATATCGCCTAAGATAATCAACCTATCGCAGTTGTTGGCCTTAAACAGGTCGAGCACTTGTGAAGTTGCAATTGCAGACCCGTGAAGGTCGGATGCGAAGAGGGCTTTCAAATCTATGTCCTTTCTACCAACGCCAGCCATAGCGCTTCATATGAAGCGTGGTGGCTGCTTGCGGGAACATATGCGCATGAAGCGAAAGAAAATAACTGTCCGTCATTGACGAAATGAAGTCGACTACCACTTGATCGGGGTTTTCTTGCAGATACGCTTCTCGTGTTATCGAATTCGACCTTTCTGCAAGCTTATCTATATGATGACGGTAAATAGGCGACGATTCATCCTCCCGTGCAAGGTCGTCGATGCAGCGCTCATATACTTCTTCGAACATCGCAGCGACGATGTTCTTATCGTCGGCAACCATGCCTTCTTTCAAATAGATCAGCTCGTAGTTCTGCTTCTTCGCATTAACGATATCGGCAAATGCCTTCTCGCTCATCGCAAGTTTCTCATGCCCGAGGCTATTGTTGACGATATCTACCGTAAGGTTGTTGATGATGCGAGCATTGTCAACACCGATGTACTCCGATTCAAACACGTCCAGTGAGTCAATCGCACCGATTGTCAGTGCATCTTGGCGGTCTTTGCCAAGATACGCGATCATGTCGCTGACGCGAACGACGCAACCTTCGAGTGTACTGGGACGCAGCGTTGCGATGGTCGATTCTTCGTTTGTGCAGGCTTCAACAAGATGGTCGAGTTGATCGAAGGACGCGGTAGTACCACGTGTTAACTCTTGCTGAGCGAATTCGCCATTGTGGCAAAGGGCCCCGTCAAGTGTTTGCAGCGAGATGTTTCGACGGTAAAGTTCGTCCATAACGCGTACCGATTGCACGTTATGGTTGAAATATCTCCCTGTACGTTGGTGCAGGCATTCGTTCAGGAATCGTTCGCCTGCGTGCCCGAACGGTGTGTGCCCTAAATCATGACCAAGAGCTATTGCCTCGATAAGGTCGGTATTCAATCCCAGCAATGACCCGATATTACGCGCGATGTTCGATACAAGTTGAACATGAAGACCGCGACGACAGATGTCGTCGTTTTCGATTAGGCTGAACACTTGCGTTTTGTCGGCATAGCGATTGTAAGCGGGTATGTTCAGGATTTTGTCAACATCGCGCCGGAACGCGGGCCTTCCAATGGTGCCGTTATCGTGTGGGTTTACTTCGCGTCGCGTGATGTCTTCATCTTTGAACGCGAACGGACTCATAACGTGCTGTTCGCGGTTCTTCGCAATTTGACGTTCGATACTGGGCTCAAGCTTGAGATAAGGAGTTGATGACATGGTCTTTGCTTCCTCTTTTCGACTACTGCATTTTATCAGCTATCGATCGAACCAAAGGCACTGCAATACGCGCGCATGGTAACATGATAGTGTTTTAGCATTGAGGCGTTTCAGGGGAATCAGAGCATGGCCGGCGGCATTTCAGACGAGGATATTCAAAAAGTTCGCGATGCCACCGACATCGTCACGTTGTTCTCTGAATATACCCCGGTAAAGCAACGCGGTCGCGATTACTGGTGTTGTTGCCCCTTTCATCAAGAAAAAACGCCTTCATGTAAACTAGACCCTTCAACTCAGCTTTGGCATTGTTTCGGCTGCGGTGAGGGCGGCGATATTTTCTCATTTGTGATGAAACACGACGGTGTTTCATTCCCCGATGCCGTGCGCACCCTCGCCCAGCGAGCCCACATCGAAATTTCGTCTAACGAACGCGGTCGAGGTGTCTCGCAATCGAAGCGTGCCCTGCTTCAAGAGATTTGCCAGGAGTCTGCCAGCTTTTTCCATACTCAGCTAATGAGAGATCCGTCCCCTCAGGCGGCGGCTGCCCGCGAATATCTTTCAGGTCGTGGTCTTGGCGGTTCTGTCCCTAATGATTGGAACCTCGGTTTCGCTCCCGGCAACCAGAAGCTGGTCAATCATCTTAGAGGCAAGGGCTTCCAGTTCAACGACATGGTCGAAGCGAACGTCGCTGTTTCCAGAAACGGGCGTTATCAGGATCGTTTTTACAACCGTGTCATGTTTCCCATTCGCGATCCTCAAGGTGAAGTCATCGCTTTCGGCGGTCGCGTAATCGGTACGGGCGAGCCAAAGTATTTGAACTCGCAGGAAACGCCGTTATTTCACAAGTCGCGCGTGCTCTATGGCTTGGACAAAGCAAAGGCATCGCTCACTTCAACTGGCATTGCCTTGATCACCGAGGGATACACTGACGTTATCGCCTTGCACGAAAGCGGTATCACGAATGCCGTGGCAACGCTTGGCACGTCACTGACCATGAATCATATTCGATTGATTTCGCGTTATGCTCAGCACAAGATCGTTTACCTGTTCGACGGAGACGCCGCAGGTCAAAAGGCAGCAGACAGGGCACTGCAGTTCATAGACGAAAGCATGACCCCTGAAGCTGGTCGGAGCAAGATCGAGCTATGCGCTGTCACGCTTCCCGACAATCAAGACCCGGCTGAATACATGGCCTCTCATTCCGCCGACGATCTCCGTCAGCTCGTGCACGATGCTAAACCTCTTATTGAATATGGCATCGAGCGTCGCCTTGCCAAGCACGATTTGTCTTCAGCGGAGGGACGAACAGCGGCGCTTACCGACGCGCTTTCCATCCTTGCGCCTATCAAGAACTCTCTGTTGGCAAAGGATTACGCTGTTCAAATCGCTGGTCGCGTTCGAGCAAGGGAAGATGATGTTCTCACCCGGCTTTCGCAGCTTAAAGCGCCGCGCAAGTTCGATGAGGACGACGCTCCCCGCAGTGGGTTGCGTGGCTCATTTGCCTCGCAGCAGGTCACTCCCAAGGTCCCCGCTCATCCGAACTTGTCTTCTGCCGAGGTGAATCGCCGTCGGTTCGAGGGAGAGTTGCTCGGGTTATGCGCCCAAAACCCGCTTCTTGCCCTAGCTCATGCCGATTCGCTTGCGCAAACGCAATGGCATGAGGACATTCACTCTCGTTTGGCTTTTGCCTTGCTTGATGCGCTTGCGGAAAACCCCGCCATCACGCCTGCCGAGCTCGTCTCACGTATCTCAACCGATATTCCTTTGGCGTCGCGCATTCTGACCACATCACGTAGCGCCTCCGATGATGAAGAGGCGATGGCGACGTATCTTGTTGAAGAGCTTTCAATCGGTGATATGGAGGATTCCATCAGCCAATTGCGCATGACCTTATCTGCAAATGACGGCCTTGATGCTGAAGAACGAGAAATTCTGTTCGAAAGCATCGTTAGCATGCAGAAAACATTGACTGACAAGAAGCGCGCACATAAGGCTCCCGTGTTTTACGAATAAGTTGTTATCAGCCTTTCATGAAATGCGATTGCCTTATGGGGCGGGCGACTGTTATAGGGTTATAATTTTCTGGCCTTCAACGGGCGATATTTGATAAATTCGAGATGTTCTCGACTATAGATGGGATATTAGCGTGATCAAGATCGTGCAGTCGCCGGATCCGCTGCTCAATCAGGTTTGCGAGCCGTGCGACCCTAAAAAGGACAAGACCCTTAAGCGTCTTTCCAAGCAGATGGCCAACATCATGTACAAGAACAACGGCGTCGGCCTTGCCGCTCCTCAGGTTGGTGTGCTTAAGCGCATTATCGTCGTCGATTGCGACTGGGACGAAGAAACGCGCGATCCCATCGTTCTTCTCAATCCGGAAATCGTAGAAACCAAAGGTGAGCCCATCACCGATGGCGAGGGTTGTCTTTCTATTCCCGGAATCACCGTTCCTATTACCCGTCAACCTTGGGTTCGCGTTCGCTATCTCGATCTTGAGGGCGAGTTGTGGGAGATCGAAAGCGATGGTTTGCTTGGTAGGTGCCTGCAGCATGAGATCGACCATCTGAACGGCAAGACGCTATTCGAGAGCTGCTCGCCGACCGATCGCATCGCTGCTGTCACCGAGTATGAGAACGCAATTGCCGCAGGTGCCAAACCCGGCGATACGTCCATCTAGGCGGGTTCGATGAAGATCCTGTTCATGGGCACCCCTGATATCGCAGCAAATGTGTTGTCGGTATTGGCAGATTCAAAACACGAGGTTCTCGGTGTTTTCACTCGCCCCGATTCCGTATCGGGACGTGGAAAGAAGTTTCTCCCGTCTCCAGTTAAAGCAGTCGCGCTCGAGCACGGGTTTCCCGTTGACGAGTTCAAGTCTTTCAAGGACGGCTCTGCTCTCGAGCGAATCAAAGAGCTCAATCCCGATGTTATCTGCGTTGTGGCTTATGGTGCGCTTTTACCCGAAGAGGTTTTGGGATTCCCGCGTTTCGGATGCATCAATGTTCATGCATCGCTTCTTCCGCGTTGGCGCGGTGCTGCTCCTATAGAGCGCTGCATCCTTGAGGGCGATGTTGTAACGGGTGTAAGCATTATGCAAATGGAAGCCGGTCTTGATACCGGTCCCTATTGCGTGCAGCGTGCCGTTTCGATCGGTGAGAAGTATCATGAGGAACTCTCACACGATCTTGCTGAAGTCGGAGCAGAGGCATTGGTTTTTGCCCTCGACCAAATCGAGGCAGGTACGGCCAAATGGAGCGTTCAGGATGATGCGCTTTCTAATTATGCTGCAAAAATCGATAAACACGAGCTTTATCTCGATCCTTCGGACGATGCAGAAATCACATGCAGGAAGGTCCGCGCTTCAAGCGATGCCCATCCTTCCCATGCGGTGATCGAAGATCGTAACGTGACTGTTTTGGCGTGCGAGATCGCTTCTGTCGAAGACGCCCAGTATTTCGAAGGTCTTCAGCCTGGTCGGGCGGTATTCAGAGCAAAGAAGCTGTTCCTTATGACCGGTAACGGCGCGGTTTGGGTTACCGCACTTAAACCCGAGGGAAAGAAAGAAATGGACGCCCTGTCATTTTGCGCAGGGATTCAAGGCGCTAAGAACAAAATCATGACTTGGGGGGCTATGTAATGGCTGATCAGCCAAAGAGCAATTACGACGGCAAGAAGAGCGGCGGATACTCGTCCAATCGCAGCCATGAAGGTGGCAAACCTGGCGGCTACAAGGGCGGCGCAGGCAAAGGTGGCTACAAGGGTGGTTCCGGTAAGTCCGGCGGCTACAAGGGTCACGGCGATTCCAAGGGTCGTCCTTATGGCAAGCATGATGGTGAGTCACGCGATCGCCGCGATGATCATCGCGGCGGTTCCGACTTCAAGAAAGGTTACAAAAAACCTTACGAGCGCGACGATAGGCGCGGCGGAAAATTCGATGGCAAGAAGCGCGACGACAAGTTCAACGATCGCAAGCGCAATGATAGGTTCGATCATAAGCGCAACGATAAATTCAACGACCGCACGCGTGATGACAAGTTCGATCGTAAAGGCAAAGGCGGAAACGGTCGCGATTTCAGCAAGTCCAATCGTGATGCCAAGTTCGGCGACAAGTCCCGTTCCTCCAATCCGCGCGGTAATGGCAAGCCCGGTTTCAGGCCCCAGGACAACAAAGCCAAGCGCGTTTACAAGAACAAGAAAGCATTCGATCAGCAGAAGGTAGCTGCCATCATGGGCACCGATGCTGCTCCTTATAGGGGTGAGCTTGACCCGAAGAGGGGAGAGCGCTCCAATATTGCTCCGGGCAGGAAAACCCGCGAACTTCGCGAGATCGCTCAGGATGAAGAGCGCATGAGGGACGAGGAAGTCCGTCGTGAGCGCGAGAAGCTCGACGATGAGACCCTGCCTATGGAGAAGCGCTTCTACAAAAACGAGGCTAGCCCGGCACGTCTTGCCGCTCTTGATGTGACTCGTGCTGTCCGTAAGCGCAACGCCTATGCTCACGACCTTATCGAGAGCCGTATCGATGCCTCTGATATGTCTCAAGCCGATCGCGCTTTCGCTACGTTGCTCGTTCTTGGCGTTGTCAGCACCAGCGGCACTCTTGACGAGATCATCAACCGCGGTATGCGCAAGCCCACCGATGCCTTCGACGATGTTCGCGACGCGCTGCGCATCTCCACGTATGAAATCATCTTCTTGGGCAAGACTCCGCATGCTGCTCTTGACCAGGGCGTTGAACTCGTTCGTGCGGTTTCCCCCAGCGCTTCCGGCTTGGGCAATGCCATCCTTCACCGTATTCTCGAGATGAAGGATTCGTTCCCCTTCGGTGATCCGAACCATGACATCGAAGCGCTTGCACGTGTATATGCATTCCCCGTATGGCTTGCTCGCAAGTTGGTTGAGGATCTTGGCGCGAAGGAAGCGGCTCTGTTCATGCGCGCTTCGAACGACCCTGCTCCACTGTTCATTTCCGTGAATTCGCTCAAGGCGACTGACGCTGAAGTGGCCCGCGTGTTCGAGGCTGCAGGCGCCACGCTTCGTCCCGCGCTCATTGACGAGAAGGAAATCGTCGGTTGCTACCACGTGTCCGATCCGCGTGCCATCGCCGACGAAAGCGTCCGTGCTTTGTTCGACGAAGGCAAGATCCTCGTCAGCGATGCAGCAGCTCAGGCGGTCGCAGGCGCTTTGTTTGATAACGCCACGCCGTCAACCGTTCTTGAGGTTGGCGCTGGCCGTGGCACGAAGACGGTCCTGATCCAGAGCGATGCTCAACGAATCATGGGTCACCAGGTTGAGCTCACCTCGCTTGATCTTCACGAGTTCAAGGTAAAACTGCTCGAGAAGCGTGCAGCCGATTACGATGTACAGTTGAAGCGGGTTGTTTGCGGCAATGCAACCAGGCTTGACACGGTTCTGCCTTACGAGACTTATCAAACCGTGTTCATCGACGCTCCGTGTTCGGGTCTAGGCACCCTTAGGCGCCACCCTGAGATCCGCTGGCGCGTTAAGCCTGCTCATATCCAAGAGCTTGCAGACACCGGACTCGCCATGCTTCGTAGCGCCGCATCCCATGTTGAGATGGGCGGCCAGTTGGTTTACGCCACGTGCACCGTTGCCTATGCTGAGAACTATGGTGTAGTAAAGCGCTTCCTTGAGGAGACGGAAGAGGGCAAGGATTTCCGCCTTGCGCCCATCGACGGCAAGCCGTGCTTCTCATCGCAGTTGACGGTCGGTTCGCCCGATGCGCATTTTGCTGCAAAATTCATCAAAGTGAAATGATGATCAACCCCATCTCTGCTATGTTTATTGAATATTCAGAGGTGGGGTTCTTATTTTAGGAGACTTCAATGGAGCCAGATTACAAAGAAGTAGCCAATCGCATTAAGTCGTTGCGTGAGGACATGGACCTAACCTTGCAGGAGATGGCCGATGCCACCGGTCGAACCATCGAGGAGTATGCGGCTCAGGAATCAGGCGAAAGCGATCTTTCGTTCACGTTCCTGTACAAATGCGCTGCAAAACTCGGTGTTGACCCCATCGAGCTGCTCAGTGGCGAAACCCCGCATCTAACGGGCTACTCCCTTGTTCGTGCAGGCGAGGGTCTTTCCGTTAAAAGACGCGAAGGATTCGAGTACCTCCATAAGGCACCTTACCTTAATAATAAGCTCTGTGAACCGTTCGTCGTTACCGCTCCCTACATAGAAGAGGAGCAGGATAAGCCTATCCATCAGTCCTTCCACAAGGGCCAGGAGTTTGATTACATCATTTCGGGTCGCATGCGTTTCGCTTACGAGAACCATATCGAGGAACTTGGGCCTGGTGACACCCTTCTATACGATTCCGCTCGTGCTCATGGAATGATCGCTATTGGCGGCGAGCCGTGCGTATTCGTTGCAGTCGTCATGTACCCTGACGGTCGTCAGATTATCTAGGCGCTGCGCAATCGACTCTTGGGTAGCCCCCAAGCAGCAGCGTGCCTGCGGCGCAGTCGCCTTACGACACTAGATAATCCGATACCTTCAGTAAGGAAGACGATATGAGAAACCTGCATAAAAGGTATGTCGAAGAGGCATACGATAGTAAAGGCGTGCTTAGCGACTTCAAAGTAAACATCCCGGCAGACTTCAATTTCGGTTACGACGTCGTTGATGACATCGCGGTAAACGATCCCGACCGTCGTGCTATGGTATGGCGCAATCCCGAAGGCGAAGAGCACGTCTTCACCTTCGCGGACATGAAGAAGTGGTCCGACAAAACCGCGAATTACTTCGCAGAACATGGCATCGCCAAGGGCGATTACGTTATGGTCATCCTTCGCCGTCACTATCAGTTCTGGTTTGTGGCTACTGCCTTGGCCAAACTTGGCGCGGTCATGGTTCCGGCGACGTTCATGTTGAAGGAACACGACCTTGTTTATCGCCTGAACGGCGCATCCATCAAGGCAGTCGTTTGTACCACGGTAGGCGACATCGCCCAGATCGTTGACAACGTCGTTGCAGAATGTCCGACCGTTGAGAACCTCTTCCTGGTGAACGGCGCTGGAGGTGGTTTGAGCCCCCAAGACGAAAATGGCAACTGGATCCTCCCAGAAGATGAGCTTGTTGGCCCGGTTCTCTCTGGTGAACAGGGCATTTGCGCTGCTGCTGTTAAGCGCGAGGGCTGGCATGACTTCAACACCGGCGTCCGTCAGGCGTCTGATGAACTCGAACACGTAAACACGCTTGCCGCCGACCCTATGCTCATGTATTTCTCCAGCGGCACTTCGGGCAACCCAAAGATGGTTTTACACAATTCAACCTACGCAGTCGCCCATTTGGTTACCGCAAAACACTGGCATAACGTCGATCCCGAAGGTTTGCATTTCACTATTGCCGATACCGGCTGGGGCAAGGCTGTCTGGGGCAAGTTCTATGGTCAATGGCTTATGGAGGCATGTGTTTTCACGTACGATTACGATCGCTTCCATGCGGGTGAACTATTGTCGCTTATAAGCCAATATAACATCACCACGCTTTGCTGCCCGCCCACCATGTATCGTCTGTTCATGCAAGAGGGCGTCGATAAGTATGATCTGTCCACGCTTAAGTACTCCACTACTGCCGGAGAGGCATTGAATCCCGACATCTTCGACTATTGGAAAGAGCACACCGGCCTGGTTATTTACGAGGGTTTCGGACAGACCGAAACGCCCTTGACCGTAGCCAATCTGGTCAATTCAACCCCGCGTTCCGGTTCGATGGGCAAGCCTTCGCCGCTTTACGAGGTTGAAATCCAGCGCGCCGACGGTTCTCGCTGCAATCCCGGCGAGACGGGTGAGATCTGCATCAAGATCGATCCTTGGCCTGCAGGTATCATGATGTGCTATTACCGCAACGAAGAGCGTACCGCAGCTGCGATGTATGACGGTTGGTATCATACCGGCGACACCGCCTGGGTCGATGAAGACGGTTACTTTTGGTATGTCGGTCGAAATGACGACGTCATCAAGTCTAGCGGCTATCGTATTGGGCCGTTCGAAATCGAAAGCGTCTTGCTTGAACATGAGGCTGTTCGCGAGTGTGCCGTCACTGGTGTTCCCGACCCAGTCCGTGGCAAAGCCGTCAAAGCAACCATCGTGTTGCAAAACGGCATTCATGGTTCCGAGATGCTTACGAAAGAGCTTCAAACCTGGGTTAAGCATAAAACCGCTCCGTACAAGTACCCGCGTATCATCGAGTATGTTGAAGAACTTCCCAAAACCGTAAACGGTAAAATCCGTCGAGTCGCCATTCGCGAGAACGATGCCAAGAAGGGCATCGACGGTTTGGTCTAATGGGTTCGCTCGTTCAAAGCCTGCGCGACTCGATCGCGCAGGTAACCGTGATCTGCGGACATTACGGGGTAGGGAAAACCAATTTCAGCGTCAATCTGGCTTGCGATCTTGCTGATATGGGCAAACACGTGACCCTTATCGATCTCGATATTGTGAATCCCTATTTTCGAGCCTCCGAACAGCGAAAGCTTCTCGAAGCCCATGGCATAACCTTGATTGCGCCAGTATTTGCTGAGGCCGGTTCGAGTCTGGATGTACCAAGTCTTCGAGGATCGATCACTTCTGCCGTGCAAGATGCATGGCAGAAGGCCGACGAAGGTCGTGTGGTTCTCATCGACGCAGGCGGCGACGATGTGGGTGCAACTGCTTTAGGCAGGTTTTCTGAAGTCGTGAAGCTTGGTGATTATGCCATGCTTTACTTGGTGAACGCCTGTCGTTTTGACACTCAGCAATCTTCTGAGACGGTCGAAATGCTCTCGCAGATTCAAAACGCATGTGGTTTGAAAGCAACTGGCATCGTCGATAATACACATCTCAAAGACGAAACTTCGATTGATCTGCTGTGTGATGCGTTTGATTTAGCCTCTCAGGTTTCTCAAATCACTCAGCTACCGCTTGTATGTAAAACAGCAAAGCGCGAGCTTGCTTCCGATCTTCAACGTGCGCTTGACGATAGAATCGAACATACGAAAGAAGAAGCCGGGCCGGATGTTTCTTCCCGCGATTTCGTTTATCCGGTCAGCATTTACGTGAAGAACCCCTGGGAATAGGGTTTCTTAGATAGAAGAGGGGGATCTATGGCGAGAATGATCGTCGATGAGTTCTTCTGCAAAGGCTGCGGTCTTTGCGTCGATGCTTGTCCGTTGGGCATCGTCGAACTCGACAATGAACGGATCACCGACAAAGGCTACCATCCCGCGCATTGCATCGATCAGTCGAAATGCGTCGGCTGCGTTTCATGCGCATTGATGTGCCCCGATGTTGCAATCACGGTTGAGAGGTGATTCACATGTCCGAAAAAGTTTTGATGAAGGGTAACGAGGCTCTTGCGGAAAGCGCCATTCGCGCAGGATGCAAGTTCTTCTTCGGCTACCCCATCACCCCGCAAACCGAGCTTGCAGCATACATGGCAAAGCGTATGCCCAAAGAGGGCGGCACGTACCTGCAGGCTGAAAGCGAAGTTGCGGCCATCAACATGGTCTACGGCGCATCTGCTGCAGGTGCCCGTGTTATGACCTCGTCTTCCTCTCCGGGAATCTCGTTGAAGAGCGAAGGCATTTCATATATGGCAGGCGCCGATCTTCCCGGCGTCATCATTAACGTTGAGCGTGGCGGTCCGGGTCTTGGCTCCATTCAGCCTTCCCAGTCCGACTACTGGCAGGCAACCAAGGCACTCGGTCATGGTGACTTCCAGCTGCTGGTTTTCGCGCCTTCCACCGTTCAGGAAATGGCCGATCTCGTCTATTACGCGTTTGATGCAGCAGACAAGTACCGCATGCCCGCAATGATCCTTGCTGACGGCATGCTTGGTCAGATGATGGAGCCCGTTGTTCTTCCTGAGCGCATCGAGTCGCTACCCGAGAAGCCCTGGGCAACCACCGGCCACAAGAACGCTCGTCCTCACAACGTGGCGAACTCGCTGTACCTTACCGCAGAGGAGCTTGAGCGTCTGAATTTCGAGCGTTTTGAACGCTACGAGGCGATCAAGGAAACCGAGCAGCGCGCTGAGACGTTCATGTGCGACGATGCCGAGATCGTTCTTGTCGCTTTCGGTGCGTCTGCGCGAATCGCACGCAGCGCTGTTAGGGCTGCCCGCGAAAAGGGAATCAAAGCCGGTCTTGTCCGTCCCATCACGTTGTGGCCGTTCCCGGTCGATGCCATCCGCGCAACGCTGTATACGGCTCAGACCTACCTCTCGGTTGAGATGAACATGGGTCAGATGGTGGAAGATATTCGCCTGGCTGTGAACGGGGAAGCCCCTGTTGAATTCTATGGCCGCACCGGTGGTGTGATTCCCACGCCGGTTGAGGTTTTGGCAAAGATTGAAGAGATCAATGAAAGGGCGGGTGAGTAACATGGCGAATGAAACCGGCAATATCGTTTTCCAGCGCCCGCATTCCCTGCTGCCCGTCGTGACCAATTTCTGCCCTGGCTGCACTCACGGTATCGTTATGCGCCTGGTTGCCGAAAGCATCGACGAGCTTGATATCGAGGGTTCCACGATTGGCATCGCGCCTGTTGGTTGCTCTGTCATGGCATACGATTTCTTTGGTTGCGACATGGTTGAAGCCGCCCACGGTCGTGCACCGGCGGTTGCAACGGGTGTCAAACGTGTTAATCCCGACAATATCGTTTTTGCTTATCAGGGCGACGGCGACCTTGCCAGCATCGGAATGGCGGAAACCATTCATGCGGCTACGCGCGGCGAGAACATCACTGTTATCTTCATCAATAACGCCATCTACGGCATGACCGGCGGTCAGATGGCTCCGACAAGCCTTCCCAACCAGGTCACGCAAACTTCACCCTACGGTCGCGACGTCAATACCGCAGGTTATCCGGTTCGCGTTTGCGAGTTGCTGAGCTCTCTTGACGGCCCGGCATATCTCGAGCGTGTCTGCGTGGACTCCCCGAAGAACGTGCGCAACGCCAAGCGCGCCATCAAGAAGGCTTTCCAGAACCAGGTCGACGGTGTTGGCTATTCGCTTATCGAGGTTGTTTCCACGTGCCCGACCAACTGGGGCATGACTCCGCAAAAGGCGTTCAAGTGGATGCGCGAGAACATGCTTCCGTACTATCCGCTGGGCGTCTATCGTGACGTCGTAGCCGATGGTTACGCAAACGCCCGAGAAGCCGCTGCGGCACGTGCTGCAGATTGCCCGATCGCATGCAAGAAAGACGGTGAGTAGCATGTCCAACGAAATGAAATTCGTGCTTGCGGGTTTCGGCGGTCAGGGCATCCTCTTCGCCGGTAAAGTTATCGCTTATGTCGGTTTGCTTGACAACCGCGAGCTCTCTTGGCTGCCTTCCTACGGTCCTGAGATGCGCGGTGGTACTGCTAACTGCAGCGTTACCTTGTCGGATGAGCCTATTGGCTCTCCGCTGATCCTTGATCCGAATGTCCTGGTTGCCATGAACCAACCGTCGCTTGATAAGTTCGAAGACGCGGTTGTTCCCGGTGGTTCGATCTTCGTCGATTCATCTTTGGTTAACAGGCTTCCTAGCCGTGAAGATGTGAATGTCTTCGCCATTCCTGCAACCAGCATTGCCGAAGAGCAGGGGATCAAAGGTCTTGGAAACATTGTCATGATCGGCAAGCTGTTCAAGGAAACCGCATTTTGCGACAAGGAGACCCTCGAGGCAGCTATTCGCAAAGTCGTGCCTGCGCGTAAGGCCAACATGATTGATGCGAACCTTAGGGCTGTCGATCTGGGCGCATCGCTCTAATTGCGCCGTTTGAACGGTTGTTTTACCTATCCAAAAAGGCGTTCCGTTTCGGAGCGCCTTTTTGGTTGAATCGAACTTTTTACGACACGGATGCAGTCTTGCTAAACCGTATCCTTGAAGCTGCCAGTGCTCAATCGTAATAATCGGATCATTGCCGGTCGTTGGAGAACGATATCAGATCAGATCTCTTACCGGCATTTGATCGTCCATTGAGGGAATCCGCTTCAAACTGACAGCGCTTCTATTCTGTTACGGAGCGTGATTCGCAATTGCATTCAAGGTTATCTACTCGTATATTTATATACGTCCTTTAAGACGGTACAGAGAGACCGGCAAGGCAATGCAGCGTGGCAACATCACGCCACCTGTTATATAAGCCCTTGCCCTGCGAAGGCATTTTTTATGCTTGGCAGGGTAGCGGTGTCTTTCTGTTCGTGCACGTAACCAAGGAGTGGTGTGTATGGCAGAAGACGGTCAGACAATCAAGAATGTCTGCATGGATGCAGACGACATCGAAAGGGCTGTCACTCGCATAGCCCATCAAATTCTTGAGCGCAATCATGGTGCTCAGAATCTCGCGTTGGTCGGAATCGTCACGCGCGGTGATCTTCTTGCGAAACGTCTCGCAGATAAGATCTTCGAGATCGAGGGCGTTCAGGTTCCCCTCGGAAGGCTCGACATCAGCTTCTATCGCGACGATTTTGCAACCCATCTTTCTCCTGAAGTTCTTTCAACGCAAATCGATTTCGACATCGACGGCCTTGACGTCGTTTTGGTTGACGATGTGCTGTTCACCGGTCGCACGATCCGAAGCGCTCTTGACGCTCTTATGGATATCGGTCGTCCTCGAGCCGTCCAGCTTGCCGTTCTCATCGATCGCGGTCATCGCGAACTTCCCATTCGCGCTGATTTCGTCGGTAAGAACGTTCCTTCAGCTTCCACCGAAAACGTGCGCTTGTTCCTGGAAGAAGTTGACGGACGAACCGAAGTGGAGATCCTCTCTGTCGAACCTGGCGAACGTATCGGATCAGCACCGTTGGGAGGCGAGTGACCATGGCATTCAACCACAAACTCATGCTCGATTTGCATGATTATTCCGCAGAGGACATCATGACGATCCTGCATACCGCTGATCGTTTTCGTGAGGTCAACGAGCGTCGCATCAAGAAGGTGCCTACGCTTAAGGGCTATACGGTCATCAACATGTTCAACGAGCCCTCAACGCGCACCCGTTCTTCTTTTGAGATGGCCGAGAAGCGCATGAGCTGCGATACGCTGAACTTCGGTGGTTCCAATAACTCTACCGTAAAAGGCGAAAGTTTGGTCGACACTGTCAAGACGCTGTGTTCTTACAAGATCGATCTCATTGTCGTGCGCGACAAACATGCAGGCGCACCTCGTAAAATCGCCGATGTTTCCGGCGTTCCCGTAATCGATGCGGGCGACGGCAAACATCAGCATCCCACCCAGGCTCTGCTTGATCTTTACACCATCTGGAAAAGGAAGGGCGCCTTCGAGGGCCTTAAAGTTGGCATCATCGGCGACATCTCGCATTCCCGCGTATGCGGCTCGCTCGTTCCCGCACTGAAGAAGATGGGCTGCTCGGTCACGCTCATCGCCCCGCAGACGCTTCTTCCTGCGCGCCCTGATGTGCTTGGCGCCGATGTGGTGACCACCGATCTCGAAGGTGTTCTTCCGGAGCTTGACGTTGTTTACATGTTACGCATTCAAACCGAACGCCTTGAGGGCGCGCCGTATCCCAGCTTGCGTGAGTACAGCATGCTGTACGGCCTTAACGAGAAGCGTTCGCGCCTTTTGAAACCCGATGCCATGGTCTGTCATCCCGGTCCTGTCAATCGCGGTGTTGAGCTTGACAGCTTCATGGTTGACCACCCCAATTTCTCCGTCATCACCGATCAGGTTTATTCAGGCATCTTGGTTCGTATGGCTTCTTTGTATCTGCTGCTTGGAGGGAGCGACGATGGCCTTACTGCTTAAGAACGTTCTTGCGATCGATCCTCAGGTTTCGCTACACGAGGCATGCGACATACTAATCGAGGACGGACGCATCGCGAAAGTGGGGAAGGACCTTCCTTCTCAGCCAAACGATGAGGTTCGCGATTTGGGTGGCAAAGTCTGCCTCCCTGGTTTGGTTGACATTCATGTACATTTCCGCGATCCCGGCCTTGAATATAAAGAAGACATCGAGACGGGCTCTCGCGCTGCAGCGCATGGCGGCTTCACCGATGTTTGCTGCATGCCGAACACCGATCCTGTCACTGACAACGCCATGGTGGTCGAATACATCAGGTCGCGAGCACGTGACCTTGGCAAATGCCGCGTGCATGTATCCGGCGCCTGCACCAAAGGCCTGAAAGGCGAGGCTTTGGCCGAGCTGGGCGATATGGTTGCCCATGGTTGCGTGGCCTTCACCGACGACGGCCGAGGCGTTCAAGATTCCGGTATGATGCGCCGCGTCATGGATTACGCCGTACAGTTCGGAAAGATTGTCATGAGCCATTGCCAAGACGAGGGTTTGGTTGACAAGGGTCAGGTCAACGAAGGCGTTGCCTCAACCCGTCTCGCCATACAGGGTTGGCCTGGTGCCGGTGAGGAAATCCAAATCCATCGCGACATTGAGCTCAGCCGCCTCACGGGCTGTCCGATCCATATACAGCATCTCACTACGGCACACGGAATCGAGATCGTTCGCCGTGCCAAGGCCGATGGCGTCAAGGTTACCTGCGAGGTCACGCCTCATCACTTGTTCCTTACCGAAGATGACATCACCGAGGCATACGAAACCTCCCTCAAGGTGAATCCGCCGCTGCGTACCAAGGAAGATTCACAAGCTTTGGTTGAGGCCATCCTTGACGGCACCGTCGACTGCATCGTCACCGATCATGCGCCGCATGCCGATCATGAGAAGGATCGTGAGTTCGAACTCGCGCCCTTTGGTATGACGGGCCTTGAGACTTCGCTTGCTTCAGTCGTCGACGGCTTGGTGAATCCAGGCATCATCACATGGGAGCGTCTTGTTGAGCTTATGTGCGTCAACCCGCGCACGTTGCTCGGCATCCCTTCGGTTAAGATCGAGGAAGGTTTTACGGCCGACCTTACCATTGTCGACCCTGAAGAGCAGTGGACCGTCGTTGCCGACGATTTCGAATCGAAAGCAAATAACAGCGGCTTCATCGGCCGCACTTTCAAGGGTCGCGCCACCGATGTGTACGTTGGCGGCATTCCCACTATGATCGACGGTTCGGTTACGAACGGTCATCAAGATATTCAATTTCGCGACTATGCGTTCAATCAGGATTAAGGAAGTGAGGAACCAGTGAGCGAACTTTCTCAGACGCTGTTCCAGAACACGTCCAAACCTCAGGCAGTGCCAGCGGCCGTGGCTCTTGAAGACGGAACCGTCTTCCACGGCATCGCTTGCGGCGCAAAGGGCGAGGCATTCGGCGAGATCTGCTTTAACACCTCGCTGGAAGGTTATCTCGAGGTGATCACCGACCCTTCGTACGCCGGCCAGATCATCACCATGACGTACCCGCAAATCGGCAATTATGGCGTGAATGACCAGGATGCCCAGTCGGCAAAGCCCGCGCTGCGCGGCTTAGTCGTTCGCGATATGTGCACGGTTCCCTCGAACTGGCGCTCCACCAAAACGCTCCCCGAGTTCCTTGAGGAGCACGGCATCGTAGCCATCGAAGGTATCGACACCCGCGCTCTGGTTCGCCATGTGCGCGACAACGGCGCCATGAAAGCCGTTATCTCAACTGAGGATGTTGACGACGCAAGTTTGGTTCAAAAGGCAAAGGACAGCCAGTCCATTGTCGGTGTGAACCTTGTCGAAACCGTTTCATGCCCTGCGCCCTTCAAAATGAGCGCCGATGAGCTTCCCGAGTCCAAGGCTTTCGCGCTTACCGAAGCCCCTGAACTTCGTTACAACGTCGTGGCCTACGATTGTGGCGCAAAGCAGTCCATCCTCGAGGGCTTGGTTCGCGTTGGCTGCAACCTTACGGTTGTGCCCTGGAACACCTCCGCCGAAGAGGTTCTTGCAATGAATCCCGACGGAGTCTTCCTGTCTAACGGCCCCGGCGACCCCGAAGCCGTCGAAGAGACCTATAACCAAGTGCAGAATCTTCTGGGCAAGGTTCCCGTATTCGGCATTTGTCTTGGTCACCAGATGATCTCCAAGGCTTGCGGGGCGAATATCTCCAAGCTCAAGTTCGGTCATCGCGGCGGTAACCACCCGGTTGAGAACCTTCTTACCGGCCGCGTCGAGATCACCGCGCAAAATCATGGTTTCAACCTCGATTTCGATTCCCTGGGTCAGCTCATTCCCGAAGAGTCGGGTGGCGAGACCGAACATCATAACGATCTTCGTTATTGGGTCGAAAAGAAGATTGCTCCCGTAGTCAAGAACGATCGCTATGGCCGCATCCGTCTCACCCACGTGAACCTCAACGACGGCACTGCTGAGGGCATCGCACTGCTCGATATCCCTGCGTTCTCTGTTCAGTACCATCCTGAAGCAAACCCGGGTCCAACCGATGCTCATTACCTGTTCACCGCCTTCACGCGTTTGATGGACGGCGATCAAGCATACCTGGACATCGACATCGCCAAGGATCGTCTTGACGGTTGGACGTTTGATCAAACCGCAACGAATGATGAAGCAGAAGAGCATTCTGCCGGCACCAAGGAGGTTCAGAATGCCTAAGCGCACCGACATCGAATCCATTCTCGTCATTGGCTCGGGTCCTATCGTCATCGGTCAGGCTTGCGAGTTCGACTATTCCGGCGCGCAGGCATGCAAGGTCCTTCGCGAAGAGGGCTATCGCGTTATTCTGGTTAACTCGAACCCCGCAACCATCATGACCGACCCCGGTTTGGCTGACCGCACCTACGTCGAGCCCATCACTCGTGAGTTCGTCGAGAAGATAATCGAGAAGGAGCGCCCTGATGCGCTGCTTCCGACTCTTGGTGGCCAAACCGGCTTGAATACCGCCGTTGAGCTTGCTGAAGCTGGCGTTCTTGACAAGTACGATGTCGAGATGATCGGTTGCGACCTTGCTGCGATTCAGCGTGGCGAAGACCGTAAGCTCTTTAACAACTGCATGGAAGAGCTTGGCATTGAAACCGCTCGCAGCGGTTACGCATACTCCGTTGAAGATGCTCTCGGCATCGTTGCTGAGCTCGGCTACCCGGTTGTCTTGCGACCGTCCTTCACCTTGGGCGGTGCAGGTGGCGGCATCGCCCACACTGAAGATGAGCTTAAGCTCATCGTTTCCCAGGGCATCGAGTTGTCCCCGGCTAGCGAGGTCCTCGTCGAAGAGAGCATCGAGGGCTGGAAAGAGTTCGAGATGGAGGTCATGCGCGATAAGGCCGGCAACGGCATCATCGTTTGCTCTATCGAGAACTTCGACCCCATGGGTGTTCACACCGGCGACTCCATCACCGTTGCGCCCGCTCAGACGCTTTCCGACGTTGAATACCAACGCATGCGCGTGGCATCTTTGGCCATTCTCGAGAAGATCGGCGTTGAGACCGGCGGTTCGAACGTTCAGTTCGCCATCAACCCCAAGGACGGCCGCATGGTTGTCATCGAGATGAACCCTCGCGTTTCGCGTTCTTCGGCCTTAGCTTCCAAGGCAACCGGCTTCCCGATTGCCAAAGCGGCAGCTCGCCTTGCCGTGGGCTACACCCTTGACGAGATCGTCAATGACATCACCAAGGCAACCCCTGCCTGCTTCGAGCCTTCCATCGACTACTGCGTCGTCAAGGTTCCGCGCTTTGCATTCGAGAAGTTCAAGGACACCGACGACACGCTCTCCACTCGCATGAAGGCCGTCGGCGAAATCATGGCCATCGGTCGCACGTTCGAAGAAGCGCTTGGCAAGGCCATGCGTTCCCTTGAGAACGGTCGTGGTGGTTTCGGCGGCGACGGCAAGGGTCAAAAGCTCCCCAAGGAAGACTTCGAGCCGTTGCTTGCCCGTCCCACGGCTGATCGCATCTACTATCTTGCCGATGCTCTTCGCGCAGGCTGGACTATTGACGAGATCTGCGCTGTTACAAAAATCGATCGCTTCTTCGTGGGCAGGATGTACGACATGGTCGCCGTCCAGACCGCGTTTTCTAAGATCCCATTCGATTCACTTGATGCCGATACCATGCGCGTAGCGAAGTCGTATGGCATCTCCGATATCGAGATCGCTAATCTCTGCGGTTCTGACGAGCTTACCGTTCGCGCAAAGCGCAAAGAGCTCGGAGTCATCCCGTCTTTCAAAACGGTAGACACCTGCGCCGCCGAATTCCCCAGCAAGACTGCGTATCACTACAAGACCTACGATGCTGCCGAAACTGAGGTCGCCCGCGGTGACAAGAAGCGCCTCATGATCTTGGGCGCCGGCCCCAATCGCATTGGCCAGGGCATCGAGTTCGACTACTGTTGCGTTCATGCAAGCTATGCTCTTGCTGAAGAGGGTTACGAGACCATCATGGTCAACTGCAACCCTGAAACCGTGTCCACCGATTACGACACCTCGGACAAATTGTATTTCGAACCGCTCACGTACGAAGACGTCATGGACATCATCGACGTCGAGGAGCCTGATGGCGTTATCGTCACGCTTGGCGGTCAGACCCCGCTTAAGCTGGCTAAGCCGCTTGAGGATGCAGGCGTTCCCATCTTGGGCACCCAACCTGAGGCTATCGACCTCGCCGAGGACCGCGACCGTTTCGCCGCTGTTCTCGACGAACTTCATATCACGTACCCGGCTTCCGGTGAGGCCTCCACGTTCGAAGAAGCCGTGCGCGTTGCCGACCAGATCGGCTTCCCGTTGCTCGTTCGCCCCAGTTATGTTCTTGGCGGACGCGGCATGGCCATCGTTTACGATGGCGCTCAGCTTGAGAAGTACATGGGCGAGGCTGCAAAGATCTCTCCGGATCATCCCGTATACCTCGACCGCTTCCTCGAGGCCGCAGTCGAGGTCGACCTCGACTGCATTTGCGATGGCGAGCAGGTTTACATCGGCGGCGTATTGGAGCACATCGAGGAAGCGGGCATTCATTCCGGCGACTCGGCATGCTGCATTCCGCCGTTCGCTCTGTCCGACTCTCTTGTCATGAGGCTTCGTGCCATCGCTCGCGACCTCGCCCTGCGTCTGGGCGTCAAGGGCCTTCTGAACATCCAGTTCGGTGTTAAGGACTCCACCATCTACGTCATTGAAGCTAATCCGCGCGCAAGCCGCACCGTGCCGTTCGTCTCCAAGGCAACCGGTGTCGCTCTCGCAAAAGCAGCAGCAAGGATCATGGCGGGCGAGAAGATCGCCGACTTGAACCTTCCGGCCGACGATCGTCGCCTTGATCGCTACTCCGTTAAGGAAGCAGTCATGCCTTTCGGTCGCTTCCCAGGTTCCGACGTCGTCCTTGGACCCGAGATGAAGTCCACTGGCGAGGTTATGGGCATCGCCAACAACTTCCCGGCTGCTTACGCCAAGACCGAGCTGGCCATCGATTACAATCTACCTAAGATCGGAACTGTTTTCGTTAGCGTTGCCGACCGTGACAAGCGCAACATCGTGCCTATCGCACGCGATTTCAGTCGCCTTGGCTTCAAGGTCGTAGCGACATCTGGCACCGAGCGCGCTCTTACCGCAGCAGGAGTTCCGTGCGAGCGCGTGCTTAAGGTTCGCGAGACCCAAAGCAACCCCGATGCCGGCCGCAGCATCCTCGACATGATCGCAAACGGCGAGATCGACCTCATGATCAACACCCCGTTCGGCCATGAGACGCGTGGCGACGGATACGAGCTACGCCTTGCCGCCGTTCGCCACGGCGTGCCCTATGCCACGACTCTTTCCGGTGCCCAGGCTTTGGCTCAGGCGATGGAAGTCGTTCGCGCCACGGGTCTGAACATCGTCGCTTTGCAAGACTTCGACCAGTGGGCATAGGGGAGGGGAACCCGATGACTGGATTGGCTAACGAGCAAACCAAGTTGCTCTCCAATGAAATGGTGGGGCCGCGCCTGTACCTCATGCGCGTCGAGTCTCCACTGATCTGCTCGGCGATCCTTCCGGGTCAGTTCGTTCATATGCGCATCCCGGGCATGCCCGATCATGTGCTTCGTCGCCCGTTCTCGGTATACGCATGGGACACTGAAACCGGTGTCATGGACATTCTTTATCAAGTGGTCGGTTACGGAACCGACCACCTTACCCAGCTTCAACCTAACGATCGCCTTGCAAACGACATCGAGCTTATCGGACCCATTGGAAACGCCTGGGCTCCCTCAAAAGACTCCGCTGGGTTCCAGCCAGCTAAATCTCTTATCGTCGGTGGCGGAGCCGGCGCTCCTGCCGTTTTCATGCTGGCTAAACAGCTTCATGAGGCAGGAAAGCAAGTCGATGCTGTTCTGGGCGCTGCCACTAAGAACGCCCTTGTTTGCATGGAACGCTATCAGCGGCTTCTTGGCGAAGAGCACGTCTTCGTCGCTACCGACGACGGTTCTTTTGGGCGTGCCGGCTTCTGCACTTCACTTGTTGAGGAGCGCTTGGCCGAAGGGTATGACTATATTGCAACTTGCGGTCCGAATCCGCTCATGCGCATCGTCGCAGAACTTGCTCAAAAGGCAGGCGCATTCTGCGAGGTTTCTACCGAGCGAAAGATGGCATGTGGCGTAGGCGCATGTCTGTCCTGCGTTGTCGACACCACCGAAGGAAAGAAACGCTCCTGTGTAGACGGCCCGATCTTCGATTCGAAGAAGGTGATCTGGTAATGACGATTGAAGCTTGCCCGCTTGCACCTGCTGCCATTCCCACGAACACGCAGGTGAATCTTTCAGTAAACCTTGGCGGGCTTGAGATGAAGAATCCCGTTACGGTTGCTTCGGGCACGTTTGCGGCAGGTCTTGAGTACTCCGACTTCGTTGACGTCAGCGCCCTGGGCGCGGTTACGACGAAGGGCGTCTCGCTGAACGGTTGGGAGGGCAACGCCTCCCCGCGCATCGCCGAAACGCCGAGCGGCATGCTTAACTCCATCGGCCTTCAGAACCCCGGCGTTGCCCATTTGAAGGAATTCGAACTTCCTTGGCTTGCCAAGGTTGGTGCCACAACCATCGTCAATGTCTCAGGTCATAGCTTTCAGGAGTACGTTGCCGTCATCGAGGCTCTTGAAGATGTTGAGAGCGTTGGCGCTTATGAGGTCAACATCTCTTGCCCCAATGTCGATGCGGGCGGCTTGAACATGGGCACCAACACGGATAGCGTTTCGCAAGTTGTCGGCTTGTGCCGTGCGGCAACGAAGAAGCCCCTTATCGTGAAACTCACGCCTAACGTCACCGATATCACCGAGATCGCCAAAGCGGCAGTTGCAGCAGGCGCCGATGCGCTCTCCATGATCAACACTCTGACAGGCATGGCGATTGACGCAGAATCACAGCGCCCGCTTTTAGCGCGCGTGATAGGCGGTCTTTCCGGCCCGGCTGTGAAACCCGTCGCCCTGCGCTGCGTCTGGGAAACCAGCCGTGCGGTTGACGTTCCCATTCTTGGCATGGGCGGCATCACCAATGGTCAGGATGCAATCGAGTTCATCTTGGCAGGAGCCACTGCTGTCGCTGTTGGAACTTCCAATTTCATGGATCCCGCAAGCACTGTTAAGGTCATCAACGGTATCATCGACTATTGTGAGCGCCATGGCGTTAAGGACATCAACGAACTGAGAGGTGCATTGAAATGCTAGGTTCTTTCAACGACGTACCCGCACGCGATCGAATCATCGTCGCACTTGATTGCTCCGCTGATCAGGCAATGCGCCTTGCAGATCAACTTTCGGGTCGCGCAAAGTGGCTCAAAATCGGCATGACGCTGTATTACGCATGCGGTCCTACCATCATCCACGCAATGAAGAAGCTTGGATTCAATGTCTTTTTGGATCTGAAGCTTCACGATATCCCGCACCAGATTCACGGCGCAGCCTCTTCTGCTGCTCGCGAGGGTGCAGATATGATCACCATGCACACGCTTGGCGGAAAACAAATGTTGGTGGCCGGCCAGGAGGGTGTCGCCGAGGTGTGCCAGGCTGATGGCCGCGAGAACACCATCACGCTTGGCATCACCGTTCTTACCAGCATGGACGACGAGGCTCTTGCGCAAGTAGGCATCTCGCGTACAGCCGCCGAGCAGGTTGACTTGCTTGCCAATGTGGCGAAGGAGTCCGGAATCTCCGGCGTCGTGGCATCCCCTCAGGAGGCCTCTATGCTTCGCAAGATCCTTGGTCCCGACGCCTACATCGTCACCCCTGGCGTTAGGCCAAAGGGTTCCGATAAGGGCGATCAGAGCCGTATTGCAACTCCTGCCGAGGCGTTTGCCGCAGGCGCTTCCCATATCGTCATTGGTCGCCCGATTACCCAGGCTGACGACCCTGCAGCTGCATTTGATGCCATCGCCGCAGAACTTGACGAACTGTAAACAAACAAAAGCATATCTAATCTAGAATCCCCGTATCAGCAGGTCTGAGCGGGGATTCTTGTGTGCGCGCGTTGAAATTTTCGACAAAGCGGAGGAGCACTATCGCGATTATGCTAAATTGACCAAGTCGAATCACCGCTCTACAAGCGGTCATTCATCTAGATTGATTTTAAAGGAGCATTACATGGCAATTCCTCAACTTAGCGCTGAAGAGCGCAAGGCTGCCCTTGAAAAGGCCAAAGCTGCTCGTATCAAGCGTGCAGAGGTTCGCGATCAGCTTAAGAGCGGCGAGCTCTCCGTTAAAGACGTTCTTGCTCAGAAAGACGACCCCGTTGTCGGTCGTATGAAGGTTTCCACCCTTATCGAGACTCTGCCCGGTTATGGCAAAGCCAAGTCCGAGAAAATCATGAGCGAGCTTCAGATCGCCGAAAGCCGTCGTCTTCGCGGTCTTGGCGCCCGTCAGGAAGCCGCCCTCCTCGAGCGTTTGAGCTAGTCTCTATGCGACACGGAAATCTATTCGTGATATCCGGGCCATCAGGTGCTGGTAAAGGCACGCTGGTGGCTCGTCTTTTGAAAGCGGTTCCCGATTCTTGGGTCTCCATCTCGGCTACCACCCGCGAACCCCGCGTGGGTGAGATCGACGGTGTTCACTATCACTTCATTTCGCGCAATGAGTTCGATACGCTCGCTGCCAATGGAGGCTTGCTTGAATGGGCAACATATTCAGGCAACAGCTATGGAACCCCGCGTGCATCCGTCGAGGAGCACATTGCTAACGGTGATCAAGTCATTCTGGAGATTGAAGTCCAGGGGGCTATGCAGGTAAAGGAATGCATGCCCGAAGCTCATTTGATTTTCATCGAACCACCTTCTATGAAAATTCTCGAAGAGCGCCTCAGGGGCAGAGGAACCGATTCGGAAGAATCCATTCTGAAGCGCTTGGCCACTGCAGAGGTAGAGCTTTCGCGCAAGATGGAGTATGATATCCGTTTAGTGAATGACGACCTTGATCGAGCAACCGACGAACTGGTTGCTTATGTTAACGATTTCGCAGAAGGAATACGAGGTTAGTAAAGATGACTTTGATCGAACCCAAAATGGACAAGCTCCTTGATGAAACCGATAACGATCGTTTTCTTTTGTGCTCGCTCGCTTCCAAGCGCGCACATGACATCAACGACATGATGCGTGGTCAGCGTGATCGCGCTATTCAACTTCAATCCGCCGTCGACATCGCTCGCGCTTCCAAGAAGAAGCCTCTGAGCATTGCTTTCGCAGAGATCGCGCGTGGCGACGTCTCTTACGATCCCGAGTCCATCGACGTTAAGAATCACTAAAATCGCATGTCAGAGCATCATCAACGAATTTGTCTCGTTCATTATCACGAGATAGGCCTGAAAGGTCATAACCGTTCGAAATTCGAGATGCGTCTGTCCAAGAATATCGAGGCGCTCCTTGAGGGTTATCCAGTGGTTACTATCCACCGAATCTCGGGGCGCCTTGTCGTGTTCTTGAAAGAAGGAACCGATCTTCAGACAGCACTCGAAGTTTCCAACGCCATGCTTGGCGTCCCCGGTGTTGCACGCATTTCCTGTGGCTATAAATGCGAACGCATTCTTGACGTGATGTGCAATGTGGCCATTAGCGCGCTTTCCGAAGTCGAGGATTTCACCTCATTCAAGGTAAATGCACGGCGTAACCACACTGACTTCCAAACCAATTCCATGGAAATGAACCAGATCGTCGGTTCTGCTTTGTGCGGGGCATTCCCCGATAAAAAGGTGAAGATGAAGAATCCCGATGTCACCGTTGGCGTCGAAGTGGTTCAAAATGCAGTCTTTATCTATGCCCGCAGCGAACGCGGCATCGGTGGTTTGCCCGTTGGCAGTTCAGGCAGGGTAGTCTCCTTGCTTTCCGGGGGTATCGACTCTCCTGTAGCCCTCTGGCGCATTGCTCGTCGCGGTGCCATCTGCATCGGCGTTCACTTCAGCGGACGCCCTCAAACGTCTGACGCAAGTGAGTACCAAGTTGACGACATTGCCCGCGTTCTTGAGAAAACCGGCTGCATTGCCAGGGTTTACGTTGTGCCATTCGGTGATTATCAGCGTGAGATCTCACTAAAGGTTCCACCTGCACTGCGTATCATCATGTATCGCCGCCTTATGTTCAGAGTCGCCGAGGAAATCGCCCGGCGCGAGCACGCTGGCGCGCTGGTTACCGGTGAAAGTTTGGGTCAGGTTGCATCGCAGACTCTCGACAACATCATTGCAACCAATGCTGTTGTAAGCCTTCCTGTTTTCAGGCCTCTTATCGGTACCGACAAACTCGAGATCATCGAGGATGCACAGAAGCTTGGCACATTCGAAATCTCTTCTCAGGATACTCCTGATTGCTGCACTCTGTTCATGCCTCGAAACCCCGAGACTCATGCGAACTTGCAGGACGTTGAAGAAGCCGAAAAGGTTCTGCCCATTGACGAATGGGTGAGCGTCATTGCCGATTCTGCCGAGGTTCACGATTATGCATGCCCATCTTACAAGCTCAAGCGTAATAAGACGGATCAGAACAACTATGCTGAAGGTAGCGCCGCAAGCGTAGAATGCGTTGATAGGTTAACTATCCGGTCTTAAGTTCGGTGGCTTTTAACAACTAAACCTTTATATCGTTTCAAATGGGATGGGATGCGATTCGAATCGCATCCCATTTTTTTTATTACAACTTACTTCAATTCGTGTTGGTTAGTCGCTTGCTTTCCGTAAGCAGCTGTTGGATCCAGGTTATATGGTCGTCAGGTCTTCCAACTAGCCTCTTATTAATAAGGAGGCAACAATGGATATTCGCAACAAGCTTGCACATGAAGACGTCAAGTCTTTTCTTACGCGCTTATGGCAACAAAAGAAGACATCGATTATCGCTTTCGGAATCGCTGTTGTTGTCATTTTCGGTGCCATGCTGTTTATGTTTACACCAAGTGTGGACAATCAGCTGCACATCATGTCCACCGGAGAGCAGAAGGCAAACAGAGAGGGCGCTTATAGCGACTCTCTATCCGAGGCCGTTCCCGAACGTACGATATTCGTCCACGTTGCAGGCTCTGTTTCAGCTCCAGGATTGTATGAACTCCAAGAAGGGGCTCGAGTAAACGACGCGATCAAACTAGCCGGATGGTTTACTGATGAAGCTGATCAAACATCTTTGAATCTTGCTCGTGCTCTAACTGACGGTGAGCAATTATTCGTGCCCTCTAAAAACAGCGAGAGCGGTTCGGTTTCATCAAACGCATCTATCGGCTTCAGTTCGAATGCTAACGTATCTGGAACGGTCCGGAAAATCAATGTGAATCGCGCTAATGAAGGCGACCTGCAATCAATACCTGGAGTAGGCCCATCTTTGGCCGCGAAAATAATCAAAGACCGGGAGAGCAATGGACCCTTTGCTTCCGTTGATGACCTTACTCGAGTTTCAGGCATTGGCGAGAAGAAGCTTGAATCCATGCGTGAGTTCATCACCATTGGGTGAATCTACGATGAATGGTCATTGTCACACTCGTGATGTGCCCATCAGGCCGATGCCGCCTAGGCTATTTCTCTGTGGGCTGGTCTTTTGGGGAACAACTGCACTTCTGATTATCGCACTTCGAACAGCAGAATCGCCCTCACCGTCATTCCTTAAGGTTCTTTGCGCGGCGTTTTTGATTACGGCGGCCTTCTTCGTTGTAGTGCAAAAGAAGCGCAGTAGTTTATTGCGCTTAATAATCTGTTTCTGTTTCCTGGGCATCGTTATTGGGTTAGCGCATGCAGCAAGCATGACGTCAATTTCAAGCGAGCTCATGGCTTCATCCATCACTGAAGGTACGCTTTCCCTTAAAGAAGATGCTCGGGAGAACCGATTCGGAAATCAGGCATTGTGCGATCTGGTCACTTCAGATGGGGATCGCTATCGAGTATTAGCTCAATTTCCTCAAAGAGTCGAGACTGATCGTAATTTTCACTTTGGCGACTCATTTCATACTCACTTTAAGATCGTCGATCCAGCCTATAGCACGTCTGATTCATGCTGGAAAAGGGGCGCAGTCGCTAAAGTACAGGTTGCCTCTTTTGAGCCGTCTGAGCATATATCGCTATTTGATGGACTCTACGCAATCAGAAACAACGCCATCAATGCACTTGAGAACTATATCTCTCAGGGAATTGATGACGACTCCATTGCGCTTATGGAAGGTCTTTCCTGCGGGTACCGTGTTCGGTTATTCGACAGCGATTTGTACTCATCCATCAAGCGTGACGGCTTGGCTCATCTTGTTGCCGTCTCTGGAGCCCATCTCGTGACAGTAACGACGATTGCGATGGCGGGTTTCAATATCATCAAGCTTCAACGTAAGCTGACTGTATCGCTAGTAACGTTGGTCATCGTTGCATATCTCGCCCTTGCGGCTTTTCCCATTTCTGCAATCAGATCGGCAATTATGAGCATCGTCGGAATCGCATCGGTTGTAAGTTCGCGTCGTTCTTCCTCGTTGAACTCTTTAGGGCTATGCATCATAGCAATCGTATTATCAGACCCCGCAAGCTCACTATCGATTTCGTTACTGCTGTCCTTTGCATCAACCGCCGGCATAGTCATCTTTGCAAGCTATTTTCAATATGTTATATACGCGATACGGCTCCCGCTTCCTCGATTTCTAAAAGAGACCCTGTCTTTAACCATTGCGGCAAATATCATCTGCATGCCCATTTCAGTTGCATTATTCTCGCAACTCCCACTTGTGAGCGTTTTTGCAAACATGGTCACCGCACCCTTGTTTCCGGTTCTATGCGTTGCTTCGCTGGCTGTGGGCCTATCGGCAACCGTATTCCCATCAGCGTTCGTGCCTCTTATAACAATCGCGACTCCCGTTTTCAACCTATTCGTTCGTATTGTCGAATTTGCCGCATCGATCCCTTACTCAAGCATTCCGTTATCAATGCCTACGTGGGCGGGATTTTCCGTTTCGCTTCTATCCTGCACGCTTCTTTGGATTACCTGGCCACGCATTAAAGGAGGATTAGTAGCTTTCTCGGTTTTAGCCTTCATGCTCATAGTCGGTGTTTCTCTTGGCATATTGACCGCGACGGCGGGCACGCGGATCGTCATGCTTGATGTAGGGCAGGGCGACGCGATCTTATTACAAAGTAAGGGTCGAAATTTACTTATAGATACCGGCAATCAGGATTCAATGCTTCGAGAAGCGCTCGCCAGAAATATGGTTTTCAAGCTTGACGGGGTTGTAATCAGCCATTCTGACGACGACCACTACGGATCGCTTCTCTCTTTAGCTTCCTACATTACCGTCGATCGCATTCTCCTTGCTAACGACACCGCTCATTGCCCGTGTGATTCATGCAAGCAATTGCTGCAAAGTGCCGAAGCATGTTCACCCGAAATCGCATATATGCAAATCGACGACAAAATTGAATTCGGGGACTTCTCGCTAAAGGTAGTCTGGCCGAGCGAATTCACGGATGAAGGGGGCAATACCGATAGCCTTTGCATCGTTGCCGAAGCAGACGTGAACGACGACGGCGAAGCCGATGCAGTGGCGCTGTTCACGGGAGACGCCGAAATACAGAACCTCGAGGCAATCGTGAAGAGGGAGGATCTTTACGCCATCGACATCCTGAAGGTTCCCCACCATGGCTCAAAAACCGGTACGAATGACAAAATCGCAACTCGACTTCAACCGAAAGTTTCTTTGGTGAGTTGTGGTGCGAACAATAGATACGGCCACCCTCACAAAGAGGTAGTTGCGGCATTAACCGAGGCAGGTTCAACAATATATCGGACCGACGATCAGGGGGACGTTTCATGCAAAATCAAAGCAGATACGTTGCTGATCACTACTCAAAGGTAGAATCATCTTATGGCAATTGATGGATTCATAAACGCATATCTTGCGATTGGCGCCGACATGCTGAAAAGACAGCGTGTGATCGAGCGCTTGCGCTCACGACTTGAAAAATTCGGTGACATTTCATTCAACAACGATGTTTTTCAAGGTGACAGCGCTGATGGCGCTGAGATAGTCGCTGCTTGCAATACGCTGCCTTTCGCTAGCGAAGTCAGACTCGTAGAGGTTCGCGATGTCGACAAATTGCCAAAAGCATCAACCGAAGCGCTTATCTCGTACCTGAGCGCTCCCTGCGAATCAACCATCTTGATGCTTTCGGCCGAGAAACTAGCTAAAAGCACACGCCTGTTCAAAGCAGTTGCAAATCTTGGGAAGAATGCGATCATCGATTGCACGTCCATGAAAAAGCAGGAGCTCGCTAGCTCACTTCGCTCCATGGCGGTCTCGCATGGTTTTACCATGACCCCTGGCGCTTGCGAAAAACTGCTCGAACTAGTAGGCGAAGATACAGTTCGCATTGATACCGAACTTAAGAAACTTGCTCTAGCGCATAACGGCAACGACCCTGTTACCGATAGCGAGGTTGCTTCGCTGGTAGCCAGGACGAGTGAAGCGAAGCCGTGGGATCTCGTTGACGCTTTTGCAGCACGCAACCTTGCCCGGTGTTTCCATCTGCTACCTCAACTTTCACAGTCGTCTCCATTCTTCTTGCTTGCGCAATGTCAAACTCGCCTACGCGAACTTCTTTGCACAAAAGCGCTCGAGCGACAGGGGAGAGCCCGCGACCTTGCAACCGTTCTTGGGGTACCACCTTGGAAAGTGAAAAATCATGTCCGCTGGGCTCGTGCTTTTAGCGAGCAGCAACTGGTCGAAGCGCTCATCTTGTCTCGCGATGCGGAAATGAAGATGAAGAGCGGTACTGACCAGGTAAAGGTTTTCCAAGACTGGATGTGCGCTTCTATCGCACGTCGCATCCATTAAGCATTCTTCATCCTTAATAAGCGCATTGATACAAGGAAGCCGTCGAACAGATCGACGGCTTCCTTGTTTACTCGACAGACAAAAGAGAAGCGCCCCTGAGACGGGGCGCTTCTCTTCTTGATATGCGGATGAACCCGTAGGCTCAAGAAAAAGCTTATTCAGCAGCTTCCTCGGTAGCGGCCTCAGCCTCTGCGGCAGCAGCGGCAGCCTTCTTCTCAGCGGCAGCCTTCTCGGCCTTCTGCTGCTCCTTAACGCGCTTCTGCTTCTCGACGGCAGCGGCAGCGTAAGCTTCCTTGCGTGCAGCCTTAGCGGCAGCCTTCTTGGAACCGGTAGCCTCCTGCTTCTTAGCCTCGGGCTTCACGTAAGCAGCGCGAACCTCATCGGTGACGATGGTGTTCGCAAGCTTCATAACGCCGCTCTTACGATTAGCGGCCTGATTCTTGTGGATAACGCCCTTGGAAGCTGCCTTGTCGAGCAGACGGCAGGCGGCAAGTGCAGATGCGTATGCTTCTTCGGCATTGCCAGCAGCGACTGCTTCGCGGACGCGACGAATGCCGGTTTTCAGTTCAGACTTGACAGCGCGATTACGCATACGAGATTTCTCGTTGGTGATGATGCGCTTCTTTTGACTCTTGATGTTTGCCACTCTTATCCTCCGTTGTAATATCTTGTTTCCAAACGAAAACCTGTAGATTTTAACATACAATACCAGCATAAATGCAACTTGGCTTGGTAAAATAATCCGTATAGCACAAAACACGGATGATCCATGCCGATAATCGCACTGATTGCGGCATTGCATTACGCTGCAAACACTATAGACCATATACGTCACGTAATGAAAGATGACTGAATGAGCCAGAAGAACGCCATATCTGAGCACGATCCTTCGCGGATCAGGAACTTTTCGATCATTGCGCACATCGATCATGGCAAATCCACGCTCTCTGATCGTATCCTCGAACAAACCGGCGCTGTGTCCGAACGAGACATGCGCGCACAGCTTCTGGATACCATGGACATCGAGCGCGAACGTGGAATCACCATCAAAAGCCAAGCCGTTCGCGTCACGTATACCGCCGATGATGGCGAAACGTATGAGTTCAACCTCATCGACACACCAGGTCATGTCGACTTCACGTACGAGGTAAGCCGCTCGCTTGCCGCATGCGACGGCGCCGTCCTGGTAGTCGATGCTACGCAGGGCGTCGAGGCCCAAACCGTTGCCAATGCCATGATGGCAATGAACGCTAACCTCGAAATCGTCCCGCTCATCAACAAAATCGATCTTCCCTCCGCCGAACCGGAGCGCGTCAAAGCGGAAATCGAAGACGGTTTGGCCATCCCAGCTGAAGACGCAGTTCTTTGTTCTGCGAAAACGGGTGTGGGTGTACACGATCTTCTTGAAGCCGTCGTATACAACATTCCTGCTCCCCAGGGCAACGGAGACGCACCTCTCAGAGCCCTTATCTTCGACTCCTATTTCGACCCATATCGCGGCGTCATCGCCTTTGTGCGCATCGTCGATGGCAGCGTTCGCAAGGGCGATCACATCATCATGATGGCAACAGGCACCAACGCCCTTGTCGAGGAAGTTGGCGCTCGCACGCCGAAGGAGCAACCGCTCGACAGCCTGAACTACGGCGATGTCGGTTATCTCGTCACTGGTTTGAAGGATGTTTCCGAGGTCAAGGTGGGCGACACCATCACCCTGAAATGTAAGCCTGCAGACAAAGCCCTGCCCGGCTATCGCGACGTCAAGCCAATGGTTTTTACCGGCTTGTATCCTATTGATTCCGATCAGTACGAGCAGCTGAAAGACGCCCTCGAAAAGCTGTCCCTCAACGATCCTGCCTTGATCTGGGAAGCCGAAACTTCTCACGCACTCGGATTCGGATTCCGAGTCGGATTCTTGGGCCTTTTGCACATGGAGGTCATCGAAGAGCGCCTCGAACGCGAATTCGGCCTTAACCTGTTGTGCACGGCACCCTCTGTCGAGTATCACGTTTTCAAAACGAACAGGGAGATGATCTCCCTTCACTCGCCGCAAGAAATGCCCGATCCAGCCAAGATCGATCACGTCGAGGAGCCGTATCTCAAGGCTAAGATCCTTGTTCCGCCCGATTACGTCGGTGCTGTCATGGACCTAACCGTTTCGCGTCGCGGCACGTTCGTCACCATGAACTATTTGTCGCAGAACACGGTCGAAATGGTCTGGGAGATTCCCCTTAGCGAACTCATCATGGACTACTTCGACAAATTGAAGTCCAGCACCCGCGGCTATGCTTCGCTCGATTACGAATTCGACGGCTACAAACCTTCTCAGTTGGTGAAGCTTGATATCCTGCTTTCCGGTAAACCCGTCGACGCCCTTTCCTTCATCATTCACAAGGACAAGGCATACGAGCGCGGAAAAGTCCTCGCACAGAAGCTCAAAGACATCATTCCGCGACAGATGTTCGAGGTGCCCATCCAGGCTGCCGTTGGTGGTCGAATCCTTGCCCGTGAAACCGTCAAGGCGAAGCGCAAGGACGTTCTTGCCAAGTGCTACGGTGGCGACATCAGCCGCAAGCGCAAGCTTCTTGAAAAGCAGAAAGAAGGCAAGAAGCGCATGAAGAGCATCGGCAACGTCGATGTGCCCCAGGAAGCATTCATGGCCATCTTGAAGGTTGACGACTGATAAATCTTGATGCCTTACCAGCATCAAATGACACAACGGAGAAACTACCAGCAATGAGGAACGAAGAAGAAAACTGGCTTGAAGACGCCTTCAACGAAAAAAAAGATCAGGAACTCAATGATGCTCGAATGGGCGGATCTTCCAAGCTTCTTATCGGCTGCGGTTGCCTTGGCGCCGTCATCCTGACCGTCATCTTCTTCGTTTCCAGCCTGGGTCTCCTCAGCGCTCTTTCAGCTGCATAGAGGAGTCCGTTTTGAGCGATCAGTCCATTGCCAGCATGCGCTCTCTGCTGAATCAGCGCGCGGTTCTTCTTGCGCCTCTCGCTGGCGTGAGCGATTTGGTGTTTCGTCAAATCAACCGCGAGCACAAAGCCGATCTCACCTACACCGAAATGGTTTCTGCAAAGGGGCTCTCGTACGCAAACGAGAAGACCCGACATCTTTTAGATCTCGCCGAGAACGAGGATATTGTCGCCGTTCAGGTTTTTGGACACGAACCCGAAGTCATCGCACGAGAAGCCGCCTGGATCGAAGAGCAGCTTCAAGACAGGCTGGCCTACATTGACATCAACATGGGTTGCCCTGCGCGAAAAATCGTGTCGAAAGGCGATGGCTCTGCCTTGATGAAAACGCCTGAACTCGCCTCTCGAATCGTCGAAAGCGCCTCTCAAGCGATCAACCATCCCGTCACGGTCAAATTCCGGCGCGGATACAATACCGGTGACGAAACCTGCGTTGAATTCGCCAAGCGCATGGAGCAGGCAGGCGCAGCAGCTTGCGCCGTTCACGGGCGTTTCGCCATGCAGATGTACAGCGGGCATGCGGATTGGGACGCCATTCATAGGGTAGTGGATGCTGTAAACATCCCTGTTATTGGAAACGGCGACATCACGTCGGGGCAAGATGCTCTGAACATGCTCGGTGAAACCGGCTGTGCCGCCATCATGATTGGGCGAGCTGCACAGGGAAACCCATGGATTTTCGAAGAAGTGAAAGCCGCCAAAGAAGGGGTTGCCTGGAACCCGCCAAGCGCAACCGAGCGAATCCAGCTTGCCAAGCGCCACGCCGAATTAATCTCCCATCTTCCCGGTAAACCGCTTTCGCGTATGCGCAAGCACGCCATGTGGTATGTTGCGGGTCTTCCCGGAGCCTCTATCGCGCGCGGCAAATTCAACCTGTGCAACACCCTTGACGACTTCAATGCCGTATTCGACGAACTGCTTGCCTACGAGAATTAGGAACCGACATGCCTCATGATCCCTATGGTGCGATGTACGTTCACATACCGTTCTGCAAAAGCCGTTGCGCTTATTGCGACTTCGCAACTGAAGCCATCCCGAACGATTCCAAAGTGATCGACGAGTACATCGAGAATCTGGTCATCGAGATAAGGCGTCAATCGAAGGCCGACGAACTGGGCTCGATTAAAACCATCTACATTGGCGGGGGCACGCCTTCCTACATCGGGCTTTCCCGCCTTTCCAGCCTGCTGTACGCCATCTCGCTTTCGGTCATCACAACGCGTCCGAATATGGAGTGGTCGATGGAGGCGAACCCCGAAAGCATCGACGAACGTCTGATCAGAGATATCTGGGCTATGGGGGTTAATCGACTTTCGATTGGGGTCCAAAGCTTTGACGACGACGTGCTTTCATTTTTGGGAAGGCCGCATGATGCCGCTACCGCCAAACAGGCAGTGAAAACCGCGCAAAGTCGATTCACGAATATCAGCGTCGATCTGATGTGCGGCATTCCAGGGCAATCGGACGAATCGTTTGCCGATAGCGTGAAAACCGCAATCGAACTAGGCGTTACCCATGTCAGCATCTATCCGCTCACCATCGAGGAGCACACCCCGTTCTACCGCGACGTGATGGCAGGCCTCATCCCCGAACCCGACGACGATGTTGAGGCTCGTCATATGAAAATAGCTCAGAGCATTCTTTCCGAGGCTGGCTTTGCTCGTTACGAGGTTGCAAGCTATGCCAAACCTGGCTATGAATGCAAGCACAACATCGCCTATTGGACTGGCGTGCCCTACATCGGATTCGGTAGGAGCGCCGCTACTATGACCCAAAACGATGAACGCCGCATGCGCATGACCGACGGAGTCGTGACGGACGATCTCAGTCGCCCCGAACGAGAAGCTGAGGATCTCATGCTTGGGATGCGTATGACGCGTGGCGTTTCTCATGAACGGGTCGATCAAGCGAAACTCTACCTTAACGGCGTGGATCAAGCTTTCGCAAAGCTGCAAGACGAGGGGCTGGTTACCTGCACCGACGAGGGCTTTGCGCCAACTGAGAAAGGCTGGCTTTGTGGCAATGAGCTATACGGCGAGCTGTTTTCGCTTGCATAGCAAACCTGTCGCCACTGCACGCGAAAAGTGCCGTTAGGTAACGGTTCGGTGCAAATAGCATTTTGAACTGACTGGCTTAGCACTCTCTCATCCATACTGCTAGAATACGAGTGCTGTTCTTATAACCGATCAGCAGATTCGTAAATATATCGAACAAGGAAGGGTGATGGCAGTGCTATCCGATCGTCGTCAGCGTGTTCTTTCTGCGCTGATCGAAGAGTACGTGGAACGTGCATTGCCCGTTGGCTCTAGAACTCTTACCGAGCGCTATCAGCTTGGGGTAAGTCCCGCTACGGTTCGCAATGAGCTTTCGGCCCTCGAGGAACAGGGATACATTTCGCAGCCCCACACCTCTTCGGGTCGCATTCCCACCGACTTCGGCTATCGCGCGTTCGTAGACGAACTCATCTCTTCGGGCGTGGTGCAAGACGACGAACGCTCCAGAGCGGCCGTCACACACCTTAGGAACAGCGCACGCGAGCTCGATGACCTGATGGAGCAAACTTCGGCAGCCCTTTCGCATCTTACCGACTGCCTTTCCATTGTTCTTGCTCCGGTAATTGAAGAGCGCAAAGTGCGCCAAATCACTCTGATCTCGCTTGATGCGCATCACGCGGTTATCGTCATCGTCACCAAATCGGGAGATGTCCTCAATCGCAAAATCGACTTCAAAGACGAAGTTTCCGCTGACGAATTGTCACGCGTTCAAAAGCTGTTGAACAACGCGTTCTGCGCGCGGTCAAGCGAAACCGGCCGCATTTCCGATATTGCAACGCTTCTAAAAAACGACGCTGCGGGTGATCCTCTTACAGCGCTTGTTATCGACGAGATCCTCGACTGCTTGAATGATTCGGACTCGAATCATTCCCATCGCCTGGGAATGTCCTCGCTTATGAAGAAACCCGAGTTCAGTCGGTCGGAATCTCTTCTTCCGGTAATTCAGGCGTTCGACGACGACACGGTTCTTCTCGAGCTCATGGAATGCTCCACCGATGATATGCCCATCGTCAAAATCGGCACCGAGAACAGCTCAGAGCTTCTTTCGGGTGTCTCGATTGTCGCCAGCCGTTACGGTCGCGGTGAGAACGAGGGAGTGGTCGCCGTCATCGGACCAACCAGAATGGATTACTCACGGGCGCTTAAGGCCGTTCATATGGCCAGCTCAGCCCTTGATGAAGACTAAGGCCGACCGCATATTGCAGGTTCGGATGAGAACTGAAAGGTAACGACTTCAATGGCAAAAGATCTCTATGAAGTGCTCGGTGTTTCCCGCGATGCAACTGAAGACGAGATTAAAAAGGCGTTCCGACGCCAAGCTCGCAAACTCCACCCCGACGTTAACAAGGCGGAAGACGCCGAAGATCAGTTCAAGGAGCTTAACGAAGCCTACGACGTGCTCTCTGACGCCAACAAACGTGCTGCATACGATCGGTTCGGCACGATTCCCGGTGCGGCAAGCGGACAGGGTCCGTTCGGCGGCAGCGGTTACGTCGACTTCGACGATATCTTTGGCGGGTTCGGAGGAATGGGCGACATCTTCAGCAGCTTCTTTGGCGGCGGGGCAGCCGGCGGCGCCCGCGTTCGTCAAGACGGTCGCGATATGGGCGTTGGCCTTCGCATTTCTCTTGAAGAAGCCGCGAGCGGCGTTAAGAAGGAAATCATCTACGATCGCTTGGCGCCGTGCCCTGAATGCGGCGGCAATGGCCTAGGCGAAAACGGACATGAAGCCACCTGTCCCGATTGCCACGGCACCGGTCGCGTTGTTACCGTCCAGCGCACTTTTTTGGGCGACATGCAATCAACTTCTACATGCAAGCACTGCGGAGGCACCGGCAAGATCATCGAGAATGCATGCCCCGAGTGCGAAGGCCAGGGACGCGTCCCCGATCGTCAGCGTGTTACCGTCGAGGTCCCGGCTGGTATCAGGGATGCCCAACAGCTTCGCGTTACCGGATTCGGCGAAGCAGGCGTCCGCGGTGCCGCCACGGGCGATCTTATCGTCACATGTCGCATCCAGCCGCATGAGTTCTTTGAGCGCGACGGAGACAACCTTCACGCTCGCGCCAACGTCTCCATGGTTCAATCCGCTCTTGGATGCGAGGTTGAAATTGATGGTATCTTGCCCGATGAAAAGGTTAAAGTTCGCATTCCCGAGGGATGTCAGAACGATCAGGTCGTTCGCGTTAAAAACGCAGGAATGCCGCGCTTCAAGTCTTCCAACCGCGGTGACCTGTACGTGCATGTTTCGGTCGAAATCCCTAGGAAGCTGAACAAGAAACAGCGCGAGATCCTCGAATCGCTTGCGCGCGAGCTTGGCGAAGACGTTTCCTCCTCTCGTAATCCGCTTCAAAAATTGCGCGACGCGCTTAGTTAGCGTAAGGTATTGAATCGACTCAAAAGCTTAGCCAACACGAAAGCCCCAATAGAAAGGCACCTTTAATGGCAACTGAGAACGTAAAGAAGACCACGCTTCGCCTTGTCGTCGGCCCCTGCGATGCAGAGCCGCTGCTTACTTGCGTGAAAGGCGTGACCGAGCTTGGGTTTGATTCCATGACGGTTTATCTTACCGCCCCCGAGACCGAAGTGTACGACGCCCTCAAACCCTACGCCAGCATCCTCGAGAAGGGCGCCTCCCTTGATGCCAAGGACTGCAACCGTGAGGATATCCCTAAGGTTGCTTTCGTCGACTCTCTTGCCAGCGCCGTCACCCGCGATGGCAAGCCTGATGTGTGCCTCATCTTCTCCGAAAAGTCCACCGAGTTCGCACCTATTCAGGATGCGGTAGCAAGCGCTGTTGCCGCATATGGCGAAGCAGGTAAAACCGCTCCCTTCAATTGCACCATCGTCGTAGGTCCTGCAAGCGGTATTAACGACTTCGATACCGACGTTGTGAAATCCGTTTGCCCGAACGTCGGCGTGGGCTCGTTCTCCAACATCGTCGCAAGCGTTGATATTGCCGCAGTTGCCGGCTGCGCAATCGCTAGCTACGAGGTTAACGCCGCGTTTGAAAAAGCAAACGCTTAGCTTTGCGTCAATGAAGTTCCAAGTAGTAAACCTAGGCTGCAAGGTCAACCGAGTCGAATCGGATGACGTTGCAGCCTGCTTTCTTTCACAAGGTCTCGAACCTGCTTCGTCACATGACGCAGACGTCGTCTTCGTCAACACCTGCACCGTTACAGGAGAGGCCGATAAGAAAGCACGCAAAGCCGTTCGCCATGCCCTCAACAGCCATCCGAACGCTCGTGTGGTCGTATCGGGGTGCGCTTCGGCCATCGACCCAGACAAATTCCAAGAGATGGACCCTGCTCGCGTGGATGTCATAGGCCGCGCAGAGCTTACCGATTTCGTTCAAGACATCGTGGCTAGATCAACGAAACCGAACTTGGAACCGGACAATATCAAGAACGATGACGCAGATCGTCTTCGTATCGGAGAAGGGTTCAACACGCGAGTCAACATCAAAGTGCAAGACGGTTGCGATAACGCCTGCACGTACTGCATCGTTCATGTGGCCCGAGGCAAAGCCACGAGCCGAAACTTCAGCGAAGTGGTGTCTGAGTGCGTGCGTTATGCGCAAAACGGTTCGCGAGAAATCGTTCTTGCGGGAATCAATCTTGGGTCTTATAACCACGAAGGCCGCATGCTCCCTGAGCTCCTGAACGAGCTTCTGTCCAAAACCGCTGATTTGCCTGACGCCGCTTCACCTGTTCGATTCCGTATCTCAAGCATCGAACCGGAATGCATCAATGATAAGCTTCTTCGGGTCATTGCGACCGCCAATGGCAGGATCTGTCGTCATTTGCACCTTCCGCTTCAAGCAGGAAGCTCAAAAGTGCTTCGGGAAATGGCAAGACGCTATTCCGCCGAACAATTCAAGCAGCTTGTCGATACCATCTACCGCTACGTTCCAACGATGTCTTTAAGCACCGACATCATCGTTGGATTCCCCGGCGAAACAGATGATGAATTTCAAGAAACGCTTGACCTTGCCGCCTCATGTCGATTCTCGAAGATCCACGTATTCCCTTACTCCATGAGAGAGGGGACACCTGCAGCAAAAAGACCTGATCAGGTCTCCGCCAAAGTCAAACAAAAGCGTGCTGCAAGACTGCGTGAGCTCTCCGACGAACTTGCTCTAGCCGATTTCGAACACCGCGTGGGAACTCACGAATCGGCCATCATTGAGCCAGACTTCGCCTTGACGGAAAGCTATCATGAAATAGAACGACCCGCGATCGGCGCAGTTGGAGATCTGGTTTCGGTTGAACTTGAATCCAACATGCTTCGGTCCCAGCAATCAGAGTAGGGGGATGACATGGAAGTCACCATCAATGCCGACTACCGCGAAGACGCACTCGAGAACGTACCCGTTGAAAAACTCGCGACGTTTGTCATCTCGAGCGAAAACAAGCCAGAATCGACGGAGGTCTCCATCAACTTCGTCGACAACGACTCAATCAAAACGCTCAACAACGATTATCGAGGCGTCGACCTGGTCACCGACGTTCTTTCTTTCGAGTGCGACGGCGTAGAAGACGAAGGATTCGCATGCCCCGAATTCGAAGTGTATGAACTTGGCGATATCGTCATCGCACCCGATGTTGCTGAAGCGCAGGCACGGGAGTTCGGGACGTCTTTCGAAGATGAAGTAAGCCTTCTCATCGTCCATGGCCTTCTGCATTTATGCGGATACGACCACATGGAGGAAGACGAAGCTGAGATTATGGAAGGCAAGGAGCGCGCATTGCTAAGCTCCTTTTACGGCAGGCCATTCTCCCGCTAGACTGGTACAACGATGAAGATTGACGACCAAAACGAAGACAACCATTACATCCGAGAGAGCGGCAGCAACGACCGTTCAGATTATTCGTTAGCTAAAGCTTTCAAAAATGCGGGCGCAGGAATCGCCTACGCAATGAAAACCCAACGCAACGTAAGAATCGATCTTGTGTTCGCTGTAATCGCCATAGCTTTGGGCTTTATCCTGAAGATCAGCGTCACACAATGGGCTGTCGTTTGTCTTTGCATTGGTTCGGTAATCGGCATGGAATGCATGAACACAGCCATTGAGTCAGTTGTCGATCTCGTTTCGCCCGAGTACCATATCCTCGCCAAACGCGCTAAAGACTGTGCTGCAGGGGCCGTTTACCTAGTCGCAATCGCATCGGCGGCTGTCGGTATCATAATTTTCGTTCCCCGTATCCTCTTGATGATCGGCCTTGCCTGATCGTCTTCCGCATAGAGAAAGGATCACCATGGCATCCACAATGGGTCATGTTGAAGGTAGGGAATTCAGGTCGGGCTTCGTCACGTTCGTCGGCAGGCCGAACGCCGGCAAATCCACCCTCATCAACAACATCATGGGCAAAAAAATCGCCATCACCTCAAACACCGCGCAAACAACGCGCCATCGCTTTCGCGCCGTTCTCACTCGCGATGATTTCCAAATGATTCTCGTTGACACCCCAGGTCTTCATAAACCGCATGACGCCCTGGGCGAAGAGCTGAACACATCCGCGCTGAAATCTCTTGAAGATGTCGATGCCGTATGCATGCTTGTCGACAGCTCTAAGGAAGTGGGAAGGGGCGATGAATGGGTTGCGTCTCAGCTCAATTCCGTTCGTGCCACTAAAATCCTCGTACTGTCAAAATGCGACCTCGTCAACAAAGAGCAACTTGCCGCCCAAATGGAAAAAGCACGACAACTAGCTGATTGGGACGCAGTGATGGTTTGCTCCGGCGAAACCGGAGAGGGTGTGGAAGACCTGGTCAACGACATCGCGGCTCTCTTGCCCGAGGGCCCGAAGTGGTTCCCCGACGATATGGAAACCGATCAGCCTATCGAGGTCGTCATTGCCGAGTTCATCCGTGAAAAGATCCTCCGATCGTTTCACGACGAGGTACCTCACGCGATCGGCGTGAAAGTCGAGGAGATGCGTTACAACAAGCGAAACAAAACCAATGGCATCACCGCCATCGTTTACGTCGAACGCGACAGTCAAAAGGGAATCATCATCGGCAAGGGCGGTAGCGCCATCAAGAAAATCGGCACGGAGGCTCGTGTCGATCTCGAACAACTGCTGGGCACTAAAGTTTTCCTTGACCTTTCCGTTAAAGTTAAGAAGAACTGGCGACGCGATGCCTCCCAAATCCGTCGTTTCGGATACGGCGAAGGCGCCTAAACGTTTGCAGGAATAGGGGAGATGGAATCGAAACGAATAGGGCGAACATGTTCGCCCTATTTACCTTTACAATGAAGCCAAAGCGCGAAAAAGGAGATTCGGCTTCATGATTTGCCCTAACTGCAACAACGAAAACCGCGAAGGCGCCAAGTTCTGCGATGCCTGCGGATTTCCCCTTTCTCAGACCACGAATAAGCTCGATCTTCCTTCACGAGAGGAGAAGGCTTCCAGCGGCGAACCTGCACCCTCTGACGAACAGCCTGTTTCCGCTCATGAGCCGGTTGACCTTCCTGGTTCCGATATCGAGACCCCAATCGCCGACGACAACGCCAAGGACGAAGAAGCCCTCGGCGAAACGAACGTCGAGCAGGGCGAGCTGACCAGCGAACCGCAAGCCAAAAACGAGGAGAGCTCCCAAAATTCCGCTGACATGACGCTTAATCTCTCCAACCTCGGCCTTAATGGTGCAACCAAGACTCAGGGTGACTGCGCAAACGATCGCGTTGTGGCGTCTGCATTCGTTGCGCCCAAACCCGACTGGCGCGATGGCGCAACTATGGAAATGCCTGTTATCGAAGCCGACCAATCTGCGCCAAAAAGCACTGATTTCCGAATTTCTTCTTCAAAGGACGCGAATAAGCCTTCCAAGAAGACCATTTTTGCAATTATCGCGACCATCGTAATTGCTCTCGCCGTTGCCGCTGGAGTCACCTACGCTATGGAGATCTGGGGCGGCAAATCCGTCCCCGACGTAACCGGCATGTCCGAAAGCGAAGCTACCGAAACCCTTCAAGCAAAGGGCTTTGCCGTACGCTCCACCCAGGTGAAATCCGACGACAAAGAGGGCATCGTCCTTGTCGAGGATCCTGAAGGCAATTCACGCCTGGCCGAAGGATCTGAAGTAGTCATCCATATCACCACTCATCGTTTCGTTCCCGACGTCGTTGGCAAGTCCCTTGACGAAGCTAAATCTGCCATTGCCGCAGAAGGGTTCGAGAACGTCACGTACACCTTCGTCAATTCCGACGAGGAAGAAAACAAGATCCTTTCTATCACGCCCGAGCCAAACACCCGTGCGAAGGGATCGACTGCCATTGAGATCAAGGTCGCCCAACCCTATTGCGTACCCGACGTGTCCGGAATGTCTCTTTCCGAAGCACAGAAGGCAATTAACGATGCCGGTCTGACCTATCAGGTGTATTACACCAACTCCGAGCAATATCCTGACGGAACCATCCTCGGAACTCAGCCTGCTGCCAAAGAGAAGGTTAAAAGCGACACCGTCGTCACCATCAATGTCACCAGGGTTCGCAGTGCCGAGCTTATCTCTGCAACGCGTAGCCTTCTTGCCGCTGGTTCCACCATCGACATCTCGGGCGTTAGCTATTCGATTTCGTCGCTTGACGCGGTGCAATACGTTGGAGACGACAAAACTACCTACACCATGACGGCCACGCCGTTCGTGTCACTGTTTGGAGAACGCCTCTCCGGCACCACGAGAACCGTTTCGGGGACTATCGTCTGGACCGAAAGCAACACCGTTTCTTCGATTACTTCATCGTAGATAGCGCTCAGTATTCAAGACCATGTCAACCGAACTGTATAACGCGCATGTCCTCGTGCTGCGCAAAACGCCCTTGGGTGAATCTGACCTGATTGTGACGCTTCTTGCCGACAACGGGTCTCAGCTGCGATGCGTCGCAAAGGGAGCGAGAAAGCCTTCAAGCAGTTTATCGGCACGTTTGGAGGTCTACTCCGAAGCTGATATCCATTGCGCACGAGGCAAATCCCTCGACATCATCAAAGAAGCACGTTTGCGTTCATCGAACGACAGCGTGAGATCAGATATCGAGCATACCGCATGCGCTGCACCTATCGCGGAGCTTCTTGACACCGTATCCCAAGAAGGCCTGGAAGACCCGCGCCTGTTCGCCCTTGCGTGCGCCGCATTTTCCGCAATGGGCGACTCATCGCCCTCTCAAGCTGTGTCCCTTTGCGCCGCCAGTCTCATAAAGATCATGGGGATGGTTGGATTCAAACCTTCGCTCGATCATTGCGTCTTTTGCGGGAGGCCCCTTGAACTTGAGCGTTACGACAACGTTTGCATTTCGGATATCGATGGCGGCGTCGTTTGCGATAATTGCCGCACGCTGACTGAAACCCGCCTTATGTCCGCCAACGACATAGCATGGACCCACACGTTCCTCATGTCCACATTCAAGGATCTCATGAGCATCGATCCGGATCCCATGGTTTCTTTTCAGGTGCTGCAATTCGCTCAACAATGGTCGCGTGTGCATATCGGGAAGAACCTCAAGTCCTTGAATTTTCTATTCACCTGTGGCTTATTTTGACGCGTTAGGAAACCCCTCGACATGAACGATCTCTCTTCTGTGTATAATCGCCCGAGTCGATTCTAGAAGGGGAGAGTTGAAACAATGACTATGTACACCTATCAGACGCAAGGCGTTTGCGCAAAATACATCAACATCGAGCTCGATGGCGACACGGTCAAGAAGGTTGAATTCGTAGGCGGTTGCCCTGGCAACGGCCTTGCTGTGGCCAAGCTTGTCGAAGGTCGAAACATCGACGAGCTCACCGAACTTCTCGCGGGCAATCGTTGCGGTCAGAAACCCACGTCCTGCTCCGATCAGATGGTCCACGGATTTGCCGCCATCCGCGAATACGAGAAGCAGCAAGCAGCGAATAACGAGGAGTAACGCTTACTCCCAGCAAGCTTGCCCCAATTATGCGCAAGCTGTGTTCGACCAGCCTCATCATTGCACGTCAAACCCGTTTTCCGTATTATTGAAACGCTGCTGAACAGCAGTGGTCTTTCCTCTTAGCCAGCATATCCACCACATGCGGCTCAGAAGAAAGCCAAGTACAAGTCGCCCGTAAAGGGCAGTGCACTAGCACAGAAAGGTGGTTTATCGTGGCAGATAAACTGAGCATCACCAAGGAGCGTACCGCTGAGCTCATCGCAGAGTTCGGCAAGGACGCCAACGATTCCGGCTCCGTCGAGGTCCAGGTTGCAATTCTCACCGAGCGCATCCGCAACCTCACCGAGCACCTCAGGACCCACGCAAAGGACAACCATTCTCGTCGTGGCCTGATGAAGCTCATCGGCAAGCGTCGCGGTCTTCTGAAGTACATCAAGAACCGCAACATCGATGAGTACCGTGCTCTCATCAAGAAGCTCGGCATCCGCGACAACATCTAAACGAAAACCCGCTTGCCGGCGGGTTTTCGTTTAGATGGTGATGCACACGGCGGGCAGGGCAAGGGTCTTGCCCGTCGTGGCAATGTGAAACGAAAGTAGCGTTGCCGAAGAAGACTCCATCAGCAATAGGGCAGATGGAACGAAGAAAGAGAAGAAAACAACATGGAGAAAATCGTCGAGTCCTTCGAGCTCTACGGCAAGCAGTACCGTTTGGAAACGGGCGAACTTGCCAAGCAGGCTTCGGGTGCTGTGCTGTGCACTCAGGGGGACACCACCGTCTTGGTGACTTCCGTCATTTCGAAGGAAGAGAAAGATTACGACTTCTTCCCGCTGACCGTCGACTACATCGAGAAGATGTACGCCGTCGGCCGCATTCCCGGCGGCTACCTCAAGCGTGAGGCTCGTCCTTCCGAGAAGGGCACCCTTACCGCACGCATGATCGACCGCCCGATCCGTCCTGGCTTCGTCGACGGCTTCAAGCATGAGGTTCACGTCGTCGCAACCACCTTGGTCGCAGACCACACCAACCCCATTGACACCATTTGCGTTGCAGGCGCATCTGCATCTCTGATGCTCGCTTCCGCCCCCTTTGATGGCCCCGTTGCATGTGTGCGCGTCGGTCGCGACAAGGACACCGGCGACTTCATCTGCAACCCCACGTACCAGGAACAGGAAAATTCCGATCTTGACCTGGTCATCGCCGGCACCACCGAGTACATCAGCATGATCGAGGCCGGCGGCGAGGAAATCGCCGAGGAGGACATGCTTGCGGCAATGTCGTTCGGCCAGACCGCCATTGCCGAGTTCTGCGCAGCCCAGCAACGTTTCCTCGACAGGTGCACCATCGAGAAGAAAGAATGGAGCATCCACGTTCCCGACGCCTCCATCGCCGAGCGCGTCGATCCCTTCTTCGATGAAATGTCCGCAGCCCTTAAGGACGCCGACAAGCAGGCTCGCATGGGCAAGGTTGACGAGCTTAAGGCTCGCATCAAGGCCGAGAAATTCACCGAGGAAGAGCTTTCCGCTTGGGGTGCCGACATCGCGGCTGCCCTCAAGTCCCTTGAGAAGCATGCCGTGCGTCGCATGATCATCGAAACCGGTGAGCGCGCAGACGGCCGTAAGGCAGACGAAATCAGGCCTCTGTACATCAAGCCCGGTTACCTCCCGCGTGTTCATGGTTCGGGTCTTTTCCAGCGCGGCCAGACTCAAGTTCTTTCCGTCTGCACCCTCGGCATGCTCAACGAGGCCCAGCGCCTCGACACGCTCGAGCCCGTCGACTCCAAGCGTTATATGCATCATTACAACTTCCCGCCTTACTGCACCGGCGAAACCGGTCGCATGGGTTCCCCGAAGCGTCGCGAGGTCGGCCATGGCGCACTCGCCGAGCGCGCTTTGAAGCCTGTCATTCCTTCCGAGGACGACTTCCCGTACGCAATCCGCGTCGTCTCCGAGGTCATGGAGTCCAACGGTTCCTCTTCGATGGCTTCCACTTGTGGCTCTACTCTTGCCCTTATGGACGCAGGCGTTCCGCTGAAGGCACCTGTGTCCGGTATCGCGATGGGCCTTATCAAGGAGGACGACGGCGTCGTCATCCTGTCCGACATCCAGGGTCTTGAGGACTTCTTGGGCGATATGGACTTCAAGGTCACCGGCACCACCAAGGGTATTACCGCCCTTCAGATGGACAACAAGGCCAAGGGCCTCTCCGTTGAGATCCTCGCTCGTGCACTCGAGCAGGCAAAGCGCGGCCGCGCCTTCATCCTTGATGCGATGCTGGCCGAGATTCCCGAGCCTCGCGCCGAGCTCTCCGACTATGCTCCGCGTATTGAAACCATCCATATCCCGGTTGACAAGATCCGTGAAGTCATTGGTTCTGGCGGCAAGGTCGTTCGCGGCATCCAGGAAGAAACCGGTGCCACCATCGACATCCAGGAAGATGGCACTATCCACATCGCAGCCGTCGAGGGCAAGGCCGGCGATGCAGCCAAGCAGATGATCTTGGGCATCGTGAAGGAGCCCGAGGTTGGCGAGATCTTCGAAGGCGAAGTTGTCGGCATCAAGGACTTCGGCGCATTCATCAAACTCACGCCCGCTAAGGACGGCCTGCTTCATATTTCCCGCGTTGCAAACGGCCGCGTTGCTCGCGTGGAGGACGTGCTGTCCATTGGCGACGTCATCAAGGTTGAAGTTCTCGAAGTCGACCCCAAGACCGGTAAGATCTCCCTTGATCGACTGGACAAGCCCGATGCTCCCGAAGGCTCCGCATCCCATGATTCTCGCGATGAACATGGTCACTGCGACAACCGCCCGGGCCGCAACAACCGTGAAGGCCGCAAGCCGCGTCGTCATCACGAAGCTTAATCGCCACAAGCGAATTCAATCGTTTCTAGAAAGCGGAAAGGCGCAAAGCCCTTCCGCTTTCTAGTATTTTGACTCCTTTCATCGCCATGAAACACTAGCGACCTGATTCGCTGATAGCATTAAGGAAACGAGAATTGGAGGCATGATCATGATCAATGTTGCTGTGGCCGGTTGTAACGGTCGAATGGGTTCCGCTGTAGTAGACGCCGTCAACTCTGCCGAGGATATGCGCGTCGCCTGCGGTATTGATCCCTTTGGCTCGCGCGACGACATTACTGTGTACGCCTCCATCGAACAGGCTATCGACCAAGGCGGCATCGACGTCTTGGTCGACTTCACCCAACCCAACGTTGTCGCCGGCAACATCAAAGCTGCTCTTGAAGCGGGCATCGACTGCGTGATCGGTACCACCGGCTTGACGAACGACACCCTTGAAGAACTTGCATCGCACGCAATCAACGATGCATGCTTGTTCTATGCGCCGAATTTCACAACCGGTGCTGTCCTCATGATGCAATTCGCTAAAGTAGCGGCACCATATTTCCCAGAAGCAGAAGTCATCGAGTTCCATCATGCAAAGAAAAAGGATGCCCCTTCTGGCACCGCTGTTAACACCGCCCACATGATTGCAGAGGCTCGTGACCATAGGCAAAGCGATGCCCCTGGAAAGGAAACCGAGATTCCCGGTGCTGAAGGTGCGCGTGGCGCGCTTATCGACGGGGTTCCCGTCCATTCCGTTCGCTCCATGGGCTATGTGGCCACTCAGGAGGTCATCTTCGGCTCCATGGGTCAGACGCTTACCATCAAGCACGATTCTTGGGATCGCACCTCCTACATGCCGGGCGTTCTTCTTGGCATTCGCAGCGTCAAAGACGAATCCGGTCTCATTGTAGGTTTAGAGAACTTCATGACGAAATAATTTCGTACCTCGATCCGATGCGATAATGAAAAAACTAGGCGTTATTTAGGAATGACAGGAGCTCATGATGACTGATCCTCAATTCGGTCGACTCATCACCGCAATGATCACCCCCTTCGACAACGAGCGCAATCTCGATCTCGAGAGGTGTGCTGAATTTGCTGATCGCCTGGTCAAGGGCGGAACCGATGCACTCGCCGTTTGTGCAACCACCGGAGAAAGCCCGACGATTTTCTATCCTCAAAAAATCGAAGTGATCAAAACCGTTATCGAAGCAGTTGATGGTCGCGCTAAAATCATCGCGAATGTTGGCGACAATTGCACCCAGGACACCATCGACTTTGCCCGCGATGTCGAAAAGCTTGGCGTCGACGGCCTCATGTGCGTTGTTCCGTACTACAACAAGCCTCCTCAAGAAGGTTTGTACCAGCACTTCAAGGCTATTGCTGAATCAGTCAACCTTCCTGTGATTCTGTACAATATCCCTGGCCGTTGCGTTATCAACATGACCGCCGAGACCACCCTGCGACTGGCGCATGACGTTAAGAACATCGTCGCCATCAAAGAAGCCTCCGGCAACATGGAGCAAATCAAGCAAATCATCGACAATGCCCCTGAAGGTTTTGTCGTGTACTCCGGTGACGATTCTGTCACGTATGACATCATGAAGATGGGTGGCGCGGGCGTCGTCTCCACCATCTCCAACATCGCCACCGCACGCATGAAAGAAATCGTCGACCTGTGCGCTGCCGGCAACTGGGATGAAGCAAAAGCCGCCAACGACAAACTTCTTCCCATGATGGACGGTCTGTTCGAGACGACGAACCCCATCCTTGTGAAAGAAGCCTTGAAACTCGTAGGTTTCCCCGTTGGTGGCGTCCGTCTTCCCTTGGTTGACGCAACGCCCGAGCAAAGTGATCGTCTTGCCGCCATCATGCACGAGGTGGGCGTTCTTTAAAACTTGGATGTAAGCGCTGAACTGCGCTTTTGGTCGTTAATGACCACCATAATACCGGTTAACCCGGTATGTAAGAAACCGAGAAGGCAAGACGCTGATGGCGGCTTGTCTTCTCATGCGTATTGAAAAGGAATTGTATGGAGCAAGAAACTCAGCAACAAAAGACCGTTGCCCCCAAGAAAAAGTCAGCCGCGCGCAAACGCGCAAGTAAAAAAACCAATAACAGCTCCCCTGAAAGCAAAAGCTCGATTAAATTCGTGAAACTCGAGCATGAACGCCCCGTCCTTACTAAGGGCGAGCAGGGAAGTGACAGTAAGAAAAAGCATGGGCAGGGCATGCCCCGAAAGCGCAAGCGCACTTCTTCCAAAAAATCGAATGGTTCCAAGCTGCGCGTTATTCCTTTGGGCGGTCTTGACGCAATCGGCAAGAACATGACCGTCTTTGAATGCAACGGCGATCTGGTGCTTGACGACGCAGGCTTGATGTTCCCCGACGATGATCATCCTGGTATCGACCTGATTCTCCCAGATTACACCTACGTGTTGGAACATGCCGATCAGCTAAAGGGCATCTTCATCACGCATGGTCACGAGGACCACACCGGTGCGTTGCCTTATTTGTACAAAGACCTCGATCGTCCTGTGCCTATTTACGGCACCAAGATGACCCTGGGGCTTATCGAGGGAAAATTCAAAGAACACCGCATCAAGAACGCCAAACTCGTCGAGATCAAGGCTGGCGACGTGGTAAACATCGGCTGTTTCAAGGCTGAGTTCTTCGCCGTCAACCACTCTATCCCTGGTGCTGTAGGCGTCTTTCTGCAAAGCCCGGCGGGTAACATTCTTCATACGGGCGACTTCAAGCTCGACCAAACCCCCATCGATGGCGTGACCACCGACTTCGCCGCGCTCGCTCGTTTCAGTGAGATCGGCGTGGATCTGATGATGTCCGATTCGACCAATGCCATGCGTAAAGAGTTCACTCCCTCCGAAGCAGAGGTAGGGAAGGCCCTTCGCCCGATCATCGCGCAAGCTAAGGGTCGCGTCGTCATCGCATCATTCGCCAGCCACATCCATCGTCTTCAGCAAATCTGCGATGCCGCCGTGGACAATGGCCGCAAGGTTGTCGTCACCGGCAGGTCCATGATCCAGAACACCGACATCGCCCGCAAGCTTGGCTACCTGAACGTCGACGACAAGGATCTCGTCGATGCCTACGAGCTAAAGGGTATCCCACCCGAGAAGATCGTCGTCATGTGCACCGGTTCTCAAGGCGAGCCGCTGTCGGCGCTTTCCCGAATCGCAGGCGGCCTGCACAAGACCATCACCATCGAGGAGGGCGATACCGTCATCATCTCCGCCACGCCCGTTCCCGGCAACGAAAAAGCAGTCACGCGCATCGTGAACCTTCTTTCGAAAATCGGCGCGGATGTTTACGACAAGTCTCGGGCGATGGTTCATGTTTCCGGCCATGCCTCGTCAGAAGAGCTCAAACTAGTGCTCTCGATCGTGAACCCCAAGGCGTTTATGCCCGTCCACGGTGAATCACAGCATCTGCGCGCTCATGCCAACCTCGCAATCGCAACCGGCGTTCCCGAAGAGAACGTCTTCGTTCTTGAGAACGGCGAATCTCTCGAACTCGATGGGAACGGCGTCAGGATCGGCGATACCGTTCAAAGCGGTGTCGTTTACGTCGACGGCCTTTCTGTTGGCGACACTTCTCAAGACGTTCTCGACGACCGCGTCAAGCTTGGCGCTCAGGGTTTCGCTGTTGCCAGCGCCGCCATCTCGTTTACGAGCAACAAGCTTGTCGGTAACGTCGACGTTGAGATGCACGGCATCACGGGCGGTGACGATCCTTACATTGTTGAGGAACTTCGCAACGCCATTGAAAACGCCATGCGAAAGGGGCTCGAGAAAGGCGCTACCGAAAAAGATCTTCGCAAGCTTGGACGCGATGCTATCCTCAATTTGCTTTGGGATCGCATCAAGCAGCGCCCCATGGCCATCATGAGCATCATCACTGTCTAAGGTATCCTTTTGAAACAGCCGGGCAAATAGTGCCGTCTGCACTATTTGCCCGAACCCCGAAACGCAGCAATTAAACGCAGTACCAAAGGAGCAGGTTTGGCTCGTTCCACGAACAGCACTCGTGAAGGAAACAAGCAGCGCAAAAGCACTCACCCGAAGAAGCGTCAAACCGCGCAAGCTTCAAGGAACTCCCGTGCATCTTCTCCTTCCGACAAAAAAGCACAACGCGCGACGAAAAACGCAGCTTCTGTTCAAGAGGAGATCGATTTCTCTCGCGAACCCATCATGGACGAATCGACGCGTCGGAATGTCGCAGGTATCGTATTCATCGTATCCGCGATCGTCTTGATGCTCATCGTCTTAGCGCCTTCCGGTGGCATGTTCACTTCCTTTGCCAGCCAGGGCTTTCGGCTTTTGCTCGGTATAGGTGCATATGTCTTGCCTTTGCTTCTTATCATCGTGGGCATTACGTTCATTGCCAAATTCGACGAGGAGCGCATCTCAGCTCGCGCGACCATCGGCCTTGCGCTGATATTCGTTGCGGTACTGGGACTGTTCGCGACATTCACGCCGCTTTCCCTTGGCGATGCTACCGTTCCCAGCACGCTTTTCAGCAATGCGCAACTAACAGCGCGAGGCGGTTACGTTGGCGCCGCTCTTGCGTGGATCGGCCTTTCCCTCATGGGCCTTCCCGTCACCGTAGTCATCCTGGGCGGCGTCATTGCAGTTGGGCTGGCCATCATCGGTTTTTCGGTGACCAACCTGATAGGGTCGATTACCGAAAAAGCCCGCGCGCGACATGCCGCAGAAGAAGAGCAACTGGGTGTTTTGGGCGCGAGCCCGTACGAGAATGCCGTTCCCACGACCAACCGCGATAGGGTAGAAGCCTCCACACGCGAATCGCTTCAAACTCGTCCGCTTTCTCGATCGGCCACCGCTGAAGGGCAGGGGCAATCGCGTGCTCTCACTCGGAGACTCAGCGATTTCGCGCGCACAACCGAAGAAATCTCAAGTCGAAAAACGGAAAACAACGCCAAGAAAAAGGATGATTCCGTTACTGCAGCTAAAGGCAGCAATAAGTCTGGGGGCACTGGCGAAGACGGTTTCAAGCTTCCCGATTTCGAACTTCTGCATGTCAGCAAGCCAACGAAACGCACAAAAGCGATGGAAGCCGAACTTGCCGAGACCGCTGCGAATCTGCAGCGCACGCTCGAGGACTTCGGAATTCTCGCACAGGTTGTGGACTGGGTTGCCGGCCCAACCGTCACGCTGTTCGAAGTTGATTTGCCCCCAGGTGTTCGCGTCAGCAGGATCACCGCGCTCAACGACGACATCGCTTTGGCGCTTGCAGCGCCCGGCGTTCGTATTTTCGCGCCAATTCCCGGCACTCATTATGTCGGTATCGAAGTGCCCAACATCACACGCGAGAACGTGTTGCTTGGCGACGTTCTGAAGTTTGCCGACGGAGGTCCGCTTGACATGGCCATCGGTAAAGACGTCGAGGGCAATCCCGTTGTCTGCGATTTGGCAAAAATGCCGCATTTGCTTATTGGCGGCACCACAGGCTCGGGCAAGTCGGTCGGCATCAACTCAATGATCATGTCGATGATCATGCGTGCAACCCCCGATGAAGTCCGCTTCATCATGATTGACCCGAAACGCGTCGAGTTCTCACCTTACAACGGCATCCCGCACCTCTACGTGCCTGTCGTAACCGAGGCCAAAGAAGCTGCAAGTGCTCTTTCTTGGGGCGTAGCCGAAATGGAACGTCGCTTGAAGGTCTTCTCAAAAGTCAGCGCTCGCAACATCAGCGAGTACAACGAGATGGTCGACACTGGTGCGCTCGAAGACGAATCTGCCGCGAAACTTCCGTTCATCGTCATCGTCATCGACGAGTTGGCCGACCTTATGATGAACGTCGGCAAAGAAGTCGAATTCTCGATCAGTCGGATCGCCCAGCTCGCCCGTGCCGCCGGCATTCACCTAATCGTTGCAACCCAGCGTCCTTCCGCAAATGTGGTCACGGGCCTCATCAAGGCAAACATCACCAATCGTATGGCGTTCAATGTTGCATCCGGTTTGGACAGTCGCGTTATCCTGGACGTCTCCGGCGCCGAGAGCCTCATCGGCAAGGGCGACCTTCTTCTGTCCAAACCTGAATACGCGAAACCGCGGCGTATTCAAAGCTGCTGGGTTTCCCCTGAAGAGATCTCAGCGGTCGTCGAAGCCGTCAAGTCGCAGGGCGAACCTGAATACCATTCCGAGATTCTCAAAACGAACCTCATTACCCTCGGCGATTCCATGCCTGACGGCTCGGGAGGTAGCGTTACCGACGATGACCCTCTCATTTGGGATGCAGCCGACATCGTGGTTGCAACTGGCATGGGTTCGACATCCAATATCCAACGTAAGCTCAAAGTTGGGTATTCGAGAGCAGGTCGTATAATGGACATGCTCGAAGAAAAGGGCATCGTAGGACCCCCCAATGGTTCCAAACCGCGCGATGTTCTGGTTGATGCCTTGGAACTCGAGGCTCTAAGGGCTTTCGAGGACAACGATGCACAAGAATAGGAGGATGTGATATGGCTCAAACTACGTGCGGATCAGTATTGCGTTTCGCTCGTGAGAAAAAGGGCTACGGTCTTGAAACCGTTGCCCGCAGATTGCGCATTCGCCCTGACATCCTAGAAGCAATCGAAAACAACGACTTCGGTAGCATGCCGCCTCGCGGTTATACGCGTAACATGATCAACGCATATGCGCGTTTCCTTGGGTTGAATCCCACTGAAATCGTGAACATGTATCTTGATGACGTCTCGGCTCATCAAGTCAAGAACGTGCGTGCGGCAAAAGACCCCCATGCGAACTTCGAGATCGGCCACGAAAAACGCCTCTCCAGGAATCGCGACAAGGAAACCGAAAGAACTTCGTTGCGTGAATCTCGCGAGTCGAGGGATGCCATTCGTTCCAGCGAGCGAGCAGCGTACAATTCCGCTTCCGGCGGTTATCGCACACGCATGGGTCGCGATCTATACGACGACAGGACCGAGTATGCCCGAAGCGGCTATGGCGCAAGAAAGCACACTGAAAGCGAGCCATTCACTGACGAACCTGCTTTTTCGCGCGCTAAAAACGAACGAACTCCTTCAACAGACGCCTCCACCCGCAATGACGGCACCACGCGCCGCCGCACTTCCCACCGCGGCGAAACCCCCAGCGTCTCACAGGGACTAACCACTGCTTTCGGTGCCGTTGGCGGCGTAGCCAGTGATTTTCTTTCGAGCGCCTCTTCCCGCAAAAAAGGTCCTTCATCTGTCAACAGCACATACGGAAACATGTACGGCGGCCGCTCGAATAAAGGACTCGTCGAGCACATGCCTATCATCGTAGTGGCTGGCGTCGTGCTCATCATCTTGATCGTCGTTCTTTCCATTGTCATCGGATCGCGTGGCAATGCCCAAACTGACGTTTCCACACTTCCGGTTACCGGTATTTCCGATACCACTACCGAAGAAGATGAAGAAGTCACACCAGTTAAAGAAGTCGCGCCGACCAGCGTAACGGTCAAATACGACGTTAAGAACGGCCAGAGCGCTTATGTCGAGATCTTTGTCGACGACGGAGACGCCCAGCCTCTGATGCTTACCGGCCCCACATCTCAAACCGTAGATGTTACCGGCAAGTGGACTATTGCTACGTGGGCAAAAGATGCCATCACCTTAACCGTTGATGGCGAAAAGGTCGACATGCAAACCAGCCAGGATCATGGCGGCATGTACGCATACACCGTTGACTTCAACAAGGTCCTTGACGAATGGAACGCCACGCACAACACGAAAACCTCTTCGAGTTCCAGCTCCAGCGCAAGCTCATCCAGCTCGAGTCCTAGTTCCAGCTCGTCAAGCTCGAACTCGTCAAGCGCCACCGGCACCCCATCTTCAACGAGCAGCACCAACTAGCAGAAAGGCCCGAACATGGCTAAAGAATCCAGCTTCGACGTTGTTTCTTCCGTAGATATTCAGGAAGTCGACAATGCGTATCAACAAGCTAAAAAGGAACTTGCTCAACGTTACGATCTAAAAGACTCCGGTTCGAGCATTTCCTTCGACAAGCAAGCCAAAACCCTCACCGTCAAGGCACCCAGCGACTTCGTTGCTGGTCAGATTACTGACATCATTGGCACGAAGCTTGTCAAGCGCGGCGTCGACATGGGCGCTGTCAAGTGGGGCGCCTCTCAACCTGGTGCTGGTCAGACCGTCTCCAAGACGGCAACCCTTGTCGACGGCATCGACAAGGACACTGCCGGCAAGATCAACAAAGACATCAAGGCGCAGAAGCTCAAGGTTAAAGTCCAGATCGAAGGCGATAAACTTCGCGTTTCGTCCGCATCCCGCGACACCCTTCAAGAGGTAATCGCATTCTTGAAGTCGCAGGACTACGGTCAACCCCTTCAATACACGAACTACCGCTAAGAGATCAGGAAAGCGATACTCTCCATGCCTTCAAATTCTATTGCGAACCGACCAGCATCTATCGCATTCATCACTATGGGATGCGCTAAGAACGAGGTCGATACCGCGAACATGATCGAAAAACTCGTGAATGCCGGATTCGCGATTCAAGACGATCCCGAATCCGCTGATGTCGTTGTGGTTAACACGTGCTCTTTTATTCAAGCAGCAACCGAGGAAAGCATCGATGCGGTTCTCGAAGTCGCAGGATACGATTCTATTTCGGCAGGAACCTCGAAGCTTATCGTTTCCGGCTGCATGCCAGCACGTTACGGAGAAGAACTCAAGGCCGAGCTGCCCGAAGCATCTTCTTTCGTACCTTGCTCAAAGGAAGACGACATCGTTGAGGTGGTTTCGAACATCATCGACGCTTCGCTGCTTCCCCTTAAGACAGAAATTCGATGCGATTCGGCTCATAACTTCGCTAGCCTTGAATCCCCGCATGTTTTCGGCGCTAGCTCCTACGTGAAGATCTCTGATGGCTGCGATCGATTCTGCTCATATTGCGCAATCCCTTATATTCGAGGTCGCTACCATAGCTTCGAATACGATCAGATTCGTAACGATGTCGCAAATCGAATCAACGCAGGCGCACGCGAGATCATTCTTATTGCACAGGACACCGGAAGGTGGGGGGACGATTTTGTCGAAAAGAAGACCTTGGCATGGCTCATGGGGCAGCTTGCCGAGGAATTCGCCCAAGCATGGTTTCGCGTTATGTACATCCAACCCGAAGGCGTGACCGACGAGCTCATCAACGTGGTTGCCCAGCATGAAAACATCTGCAGTTATTTCGATATCCCGTTCCAGCATGCAAACGCCGAACTCCTTCGCCTGATGAATCGTACCGGCTCTGCCGAAGAGCATATTGCGCTCATCAAGAAGATCCGCACGAGTATTCCCGCTGCAACCATCCGCACCACGCTTATCGCGGGATTCCCCGGCGAAACCGAAGACCAATTCCAAGAACTTCTCGATTTCGTTGCCGACTCCGACCTCGACTACATCGGCTCTTTCGCCTACTCCCGCGAAGAAGGAACGCGCGCCTATTCACTTCCTAACCAAATCGACGAGGACGAGAAGGCCGATCGAGCTCAGCAACTTCGCGACCTTTGCGACAATGTTTGCATTCCCCGCGTGGCCAATCGGGTGGGACAGAATGCTGAAGTCTTGATCTGCGGATATGAGGAAGATGGCCAGCTGTTCGGCAGAACCCGTTCTCAAGCTCCCGAGGTTGATGGCGTAACCTATCTTCCTGAAGGTGCAGGCAACATCGGAGACGTTGTGGAAGTCGTGATAGACGACACCCTTTTGTACGAAATGGAAGGGTCTCTTGTCTAATGAAAACAGAACCGCAGTCTCAAAGCGCGAACTCCTATAAAGACGACACCAACTGGACTATATCGAATATCATCACGCTCGCAAGAATCCTGCTTGTCCCGCTGTTCGTCGCAGTCATGGTTTGCCCGTGGCCGGAGTGGATCAACCTTCCGGAAATCGACATGAACATGAAGCGTTATATCGCTGCTGCCATTTTCATCCTGATTTCCGGCACTGACTGGCTTGACGGCTACCTTGCTCGTAGCCGCAACGAGGTAACCACCTTCGGAAAGTTCATGGACCCGCTTGCTGACAAGATTCTTGTTGCAGCAGCGCTTCTTGTGCTTATCGAACTGGGATCTTTGCCCAGCTGGGTCGCGCTCATCATCCTTGCCCGCGAATTCATCGTCTCCGGTGTTCGCATGATCGCGGCATCCGAGGGCGTCGTCATCGCCGCGAGCTATATCGGCAAATCGAAGACGGTCTTTCAGATGGTCGCTATCGTCATGTTCACCATCAAAGACACCCACATGGCGGGAACTGCCGCCGAAACATTCAGCGATGCGTTTTGGGTCGTGAGCTGGATCGTCATGATCATCGCCTTGGTGCTGACCATCGTTTCCATGATGGACTACCTGGTCAAAGCACGAACACTCCTGGGATTCGGCCCGAAAGAGACAGCTTCGGACATCAGCAAAAGGTCCGTTGGATACGGAGAATTAGGCGCGGCGGCAAAAGATCTCGTCGAATTCTCGATCGCCCATAACATCAAGCTTGCTACAGCAGAAAGCCTGACAGGCGGAATGATCAGTGCTTCGCTCACATCCATTCCCGGTTCGTCCGAGGTTGTCAAAGGTGGCGTCGCCAGCTACACCAACGAGATCAAGCGCGATGTTCTGAACGTCGACGGGTCGCTTCTTGAGTCACAGGGCGCAGTTTGCGAGGATGTCGCACGCGAGATGGCGGATGGGGTTGCACATGCACTGAACGCAGACGTCACAGTTTCCGTTACGGGGATCGCTGGGCCAACTGGCGCAGAGCCTGGTAAACCGGTTGGCACCGTATTTATTGGATGCCACAGTCCACAGGAAACCTCTATTGCTCGATTCCAGTTCGAAGGCGATAGGGAAGAAATTCGACGCAAAACCACACTCGAAGCCCTACTCATAATGAAGAACGCCGCTTTGCAGATCCAATAGAATCGCTGTCAGATTAGCGTTTGAATCCAGTTTGAATCGTTCGTTAAATCTGAAAGTGGATGTTTGACCACTGATTGGTGGTTGTAAGAACACTCGACTACATTCGAATCGCACAGCAGGGATGGATTTTGTTGACAGCAAACATCTGTTCGTATTAATATGCGATCAACGAATTGAAGGAGCACTATACATGAGTGACGATAAAGACAAGATTCTAAAACTCACTACCGATCAGATCGAATCGAAGTTCGGCAAGGGCGCCATAATGAAGCTTGGTGATGGCGGTGCCGACCTCACCGTTGAGGCAATCCCCACAGGCTCTTTGGCACTCGATGCGGCTTTGGGCATTGGCGGCGTTCCCCGTGGCCGTATCGTTGAGATTTACGGCCCTGAATCAAGCGGTAAAACAACGCTCGCATTGCAAATCCTCGCTGAAGCCCAGGCCCTCGGCGGCGTTGTAGCGTTCATCGACGCTGAGCATGCGCTCGATCCGGTTTATGCGGCACGCATCGGCGTTGACATCGACGAAGTGCTCATCTCGCAGCCCGACACCGGCGAACAGGCGCTTGAAATCTGCGACATGCTCGTTCGTTCTGGAGCGATTGACTGTATCATCGTCGACTCAGTAGCAGCCCTCACGCCACGCGCTGAAATTGAAGGCGAAATCGGAGATTCAACGGTGGGCCTCCAGGCTCGACTCATGTCACAAGCATTGCGAAAGCTTGCTGGTTCGTTGTCTAAATCATCCACAACCTGCATTTTCATTAATCAGCTGCGTGAAAAAATCGGAATCATGTTCGGCAACCCCGAAACCACCCCGGGTGGTCGGGCTTTGAAGTTTTTCTCAAGCGTACGTATCGATATTCGTCGAATCGATACCATCAAGAAGAACGGAGAGCCGGTAGGCAATCGCGTGCGCGCTAAGGTTGTTAAGAACAAGGTGGCTCCGCCATTCCGCCAAGCCGAATTCGACCTTATGTACGGCGAAGGCATCTCTAAGGAAGGCTGCATAGTCGACATGGCAGTAGAGTGCGGTGTCGCAAAGAAGAGCGGCGCATGGTACACCTACGGTGAAGAGCGCCTTGGTCAAGGCCGAGAGGCTGCCAAGCAAACCCTCTTGGAAAACCCCGAGCTTCGTGACGAGCTTGAAACGAAGGTTCGCGAGGCATACGAAATCCCAATCATCACTCGGACGAAAGAAGAGGCGGATGAGGTAAAGGCCGTCGCAAAGCCTAAGAAGAAATAATGAACTCCGCAGTCGATATCGATACGCTGCGGTCACGCATTAAGGAAATCGAATCGGGGACTAATCGATTGGTCCCCGATTCGATCCATACAAGCGAAACGCACTTCCAACAACAAGCAAGCCATAACCTCTCGCGGCACTCCGGTTCGCGTACCTCCAAGAATGCAAACCGGAACGCTTTCGTGGGCGACGCGGATTCTGCGTTCAAGAAATTACTCGTTCTCGTAAACGCGCGCGATAGGTCTACTCATCGAATCAAAGATCGCCTCTCTCGCGAAGGGTTCCTTAACGAAGATATTGAAGCCGCCATTGAAAAAGCAACTGAACTTCGGATCCTCGACGATAACCGCTATGCACGACTGCTCATCGAAAGCAGAGTGAGACAATCAAAAGGATCACGCGGCATAGCTATCGAGCTCCAACAAGAAGAAATCGACGTCAATCTCATAGAAGGCTGGCCTGACGCATTCGAGGTCTCTTTCGACGAAGAGTTCAACAGAGCCTTGGCATTTCTTGAATCAAAGCCACCTTCGTCAAAAAACAAACGCGAAGGCGCCTATCGAAAACTCGTCTCCAGAGGCTATCCAATCAACATAGCATCTCAAGTCGCAAGAGCGTGGTTTGAAAAATCGCAGGCTATTTAGGCTTCTTTACGTGATTATTTACCGAGACTAAGCGTGTCCTGTCATTTTTTTCATGCCGAATTCCTTTTTTCGTTAAATTTCATCTATCATGTCTATGTGAGAATTCTGCCCGGTAACGGGTTTTAGATATTTAGTTTGCGAAAGCATAATTTCATATCCTTTGCACAGGGCATGTTCTCGCCTTGTTTCTAAACACATCATTGTGCTTAGAAACGTAATCGCAGGTCAAACGTAGAAATGAGGACAATATGCCTAATTTTGCCATCGCAATTGTCGGTGCTTTCGTTGGCGTAGCCCTCGGTTTCGTGATCGCTCGCTATTTGGTAAACGCCTCCGCAAAGCAAAAAACCGAGGAAGCGCAAAACATCCTCAATGATGCTCAGCTCCAAGCCGAGACCATCAAAAAGGCAGCCGAGGTTGAAGCGAAGGACGAAGCCCTGAAGCTTCGCGCCGAGATCGAATCCGAACGTAAGGAGCGCCAACGCGAAGTCCGTGCTGCTGAAAACCGCATCCAGCAGCGTGAAGAGTCTCTGGACCGCCGCACGGATTCACTTGATGCGCGTGAGCACCAGATTTCCTCTCTTCAGGGTCAGGTTGAGCGTCGTCAACGCGATCTCGATACAGCACAACAAGAAGTCGAAAACCGCCTCGAATCCATTGCCGGCATGACTCCGGACGAAGCGAAGCAAGAACTGCTCGACAACCTTCGCGATGAAGTGACCATAGAAAGCGCCACCATCATCAGGGAATCCGAAGCACGCACCAAGGCCGAAGCCGACAAGCGCGCCCGCGGAATCCTCAGCCTCGCGATTCAGCGCGTTGCTGCCGAACACACCGTCGAGAACACCGTATCAACCATCCATATCCCCTCTGACGATTTGAAAGGTCGCATCATCGGTCGCGAAGGCCGCAACATCCGCTCCTTCGAACAGCTCACCGGCACCAACCTCATCATCGATGACACTCCCGAGTGCGTCACGATCTCTTGTTTCGACCCTGTTCGTCGCGAGATCGGCCGCGTAACCATGGAAAACCTTATCTCCGATGGACGCATTCATCCTGCGCGTATCGAGGAGATGTTCCATAAGGCCGAATCCTACGTAAATCAGCGCGTTCAGGAGGCTGGCGAGCAAGCTGCTTTCGACACCGGCACTCACGATCTTCATCCTGAACTCGTTAAAACCCTTGGTCGACTTCGCTACCGTACTTCGTACGGTCAAAATGTGCTCAACCACTCGCTCGAAGTTGCATACCTTGCCGGGGTTATGGCTTCAGAGCTCGGGATCGACCCTAGCACTGCCCGCAGGGCAGGTTTGCTGCATGACATCGGCAAAGCAATCGACCATGAGGTCGAAGGCAGTCATGCCGTTATCGGCGCCGATCTTGCCCGCCGTTTTGGCGAACGTCCACACATCGTTCATGCAATCGAAGCACATCACAGCGACGTGGAGCCCAACAGCGTTCTGGATGTCCTTGTTCAGGCAGCAGATGCTGTTTCAGCAGCACGCCCAGGCGCTCGCAAGGAAACCCTCGACGCCTACGTCAAACGTCTCGAGAAGCTTGAGGAAATCGCCAACTCTTACGACGGCGTTGAACGCACCTACGCAATTCAAGCTGGGCGCGAGGTTCGCGTCATGGTTCAACCCGACAAAATAGATGAAGCTCAGACCGTTGTCCTCGCACATGACATCGCCAGCCGGATTGAAAACGAGCTTCAGTATCCGGGTCAGGTCAAGGTCATCGTCATTCGCGAAAGCCGCGCAGTCGGTATCGCTAAATAATCGTTGATGTCGGATTCACTCGACAAGTTCGTTTACGACGTCACAGGTCAAAGCCATCTCCGAGTCGAACAAGATCTTGGAGATGGCTTTGTTCGTCTGCGTATTTCCGAAGCCGAGCGCAGACAAGCCATTCAGGACATCCGTTCTTCTGAAGACATCGTGCTTGAACTCCTCAGAAACTCGCGCGATGCTCATTCGAGAAATATCTTTTTGGCTGTTTCCAGAAACGAAGACGAACGCGTGCTCACTATCATTGACGATGGAGACGGTGTCCCGTCCTCCATGCACGCAAAGATTTTCGAACCTCGCGTCACCTCGAAATTGAACACCTCGCATGTGGACAAATGGGGGTACCATGGTCGTGGCATGGCCCTTTACTCTATTGCAGCTAATTCCGACTTCGCAGGCATCCTTCTTTCCGAACCGGGAAAAGGTACCGTCCTTCAAGTTCGGACTCATATCTCAGAGTTAGGGGAGCGAAAGGATCAATCAAGTTTTCCGACGTTCATCAAGCAAAACGATGGCAGCATTGCTGTTCGCGGTCCTCGGAACATCATTCGTATCGCCTGTGAATTCGCAATCGAAGCACGAAACGATTGCTCTATTAGAGTTGGTTCCCCGACAGAGATAGCTGCAGCGCTTTACGAGTTTGGAAAAGCAACTGTTTCGCCTTCTACCCGCGCTTTCACAACCGATACCAGCTCTTTCTCGATTGCCAAACGACTTTGCTTCGCTGATACCCCGGCAACTTTTGCCGCTATCGCGCGCGACCTGGGTCTTGAAATGAGCGACCGCTCTGCTCGACGTATCATGGATGGCGAAATCAAGCCCTCAGCCAATGTTCTCGATCGCATCAAGATCGAATCAGCCTTGATGAATGAATCAGTCCCTCAAAAGAAAGCATCTAAGCCACCTCGAAAATCAGCGACCCACAACATAAGAGCTTCTCTATCGAATGAGGATGTCGTCGATCTTGAACGAGGCTTCCAACAAGCATTCAACGACTTTGCATCAAAGTACTACTTGCTTTCCAACGTCGAGCCAACAATCAAGATCGTTAATGGCTCTCTCGTGATTTCCTATCCTCTTGTCACCTCGGAATAACGGCTTAGTAGCCACTTGAACTGGGCGTTATTATTGATACACAAGTTTCAATCGTATAAACTTGGACGGAAGAATCGCATCATCGCAACTAAAACGAATCATTAAAAGGAATTCAATGTATCCAATCGACGACAACCAAGGCAGCTGCCTTAAGGTTTCTTCAAAATCTTCGCCAGCCTCGGTCGCTGGCGCAATTGCAGGAATGATCAAAGACGGAGTTGCCGTCGAAATGCAAGCGGTTGGCGCTGGCGCAGTTAATCAAGCTGTCAAGGCAATCGCTATCTCACGCGGTTTTCTTTCCCCTGTAGGTATCGAAATTGCCTGCGTTCCTTCATTTGCCGATATCATCATTGACGGCGAATATCGAACCGCCATTCATTTTTCCGTGGAAGCTCGTTACCTCCACGGCGTGGCCATCAAAGAAGACGACATCGCTAACTTATAGGCGGAGTATCATGATGAATTCTCTTATGGGCGTGACTTTCTGCGTCCACACGTTCGGCTGCCAAATGAACAAGCATGATTCCGAGCGCGTAGTAGGCATGCTCGAAAACCTTGGCGCCGCCTCTGTTGATGAAATCGAAGAAGCGGATATCGTGGTGTTCATGACCTGCTGCGTCAGGGAGGCGGCAGACACCCGCCTCTACGGTCAGGTTGCATCCATGAAGAATACCCCTTTACGTGAGGGCAGTCCTCTTAAGAACAGAGTGATCGCCGTTGGCGGATGTATTGGTCAGCGTGATGGCGATAAACTTGTTGACGCTCTGCCGCATCTTAACATTGTCTTCGGAACGAACAACCTTTCATCGCTGCCTGCGCTTGTGATGTCCGCCATTGAAGATGGCAAACATCACGTCGAGATCCTTGAATCCACTGACGAGTTCTCGTGCGATCTTCCAACCGACCGCGAAAACTCTTGGGCTGCGTGGCTTCCGATCACCATTGGATGCAACAACTTCTGCACTTATTGCATCGTTCCGTACGTTCGCGGACGCGAGAAATCTCGCGCGCTTGAAGATATCAGGCTTGAAGCTCAAGGGTATGTTGACACCGGTGTTAAGGAAATCACCCTTCTTGGACAGAACGTCAATTCATACGGACGCGACCTGTACGGCGAGCCTAAATTCGTCGAGGTACTCGATGCCGTTGCAAGCACAGGCATCGAACGACTTCGTTTCGCAACGAGCCATCCTAAAGACCTCACCGACGAGGTTATCGCCAAATTCGGGTCGCTTGAATGCCTTATGCCCGCACTTCACCTTCCGGCTCAGTCGGGTTCCAACCGCATCCTTGAAGCGATGAACCGAAATTACACGGTGGAGCACTACCTCGAACTGATTGAAAAGCTTCGTAAAGTGAATCCGGAGATCGCCCTGTCAACCGACATCATCGTCGGATTCCCTGGCGAAACGGAGGAAGATTTCCAGGCCACGTACGACCTTATCGAGAAGGTCGGCTACCATCAGGTCTTCACTTTTATCTACTCCAAGCGCGAAGGGACCCCAGCCGCCTCAATGGTTGACAACACCCCTAAAGAAGTCATTCAAGATCGCTTTGATCGCCTTGTCGATCTTGTTCAGAAACAAGCCTACGAAGCGAATCAAATCGAAAAGGGAAGGGTAGTTCCCGTACTCGTGGAAGGCTTCTCGAAGCGAGATCCGTCGCTCCTCGTTGGCAAAAGCCCTAAGAACCAGACGGTTCATGCTCCGATTCCCGTAGGTGTATCCATCGAAGCACTTACCGGATCGATCATTGACGTCAAAATCGACGAAGCGAAAACCTGGTACTTGAAGGGTGAAGTCTGCTAAACAATGGATAAGGTCATTGTTGTCGTCGGTCCTACCGCTTCAGGTAAATCTTCGCTTGCCATCAAACTCGCTCAGCGTCTGAACGGGGAAATCGTAAGCGCCGACTCAATGCAGGTTTATCGCGGCATGGATATCGGTAGCGCGAAAGCCCCCGAAAACGAAAGAATCGTCGAACATTGGGGGCTTGATCTCCTTGAACCTGGCGAGCCGTTTTCAGCTGCGCTATTTCAGGAATACGCCCGTTCTGCTTTCAAAGACATCTTCAATCGCGGGAAACCCCCGATATTATGCGGTGGAACGGGTTTTTACGTGCGAGCCGCTATCGATGATTACGATTTTCCTAAAGGTGATCAAATCGGAAATGATGTTCGCGACAAATGGATGGACTACGCTGACAAGTATGGGGCCGAAGCCCTCTGGAACGCTTTGGCAAAAATCGATCCAAACAGCGCTCAGCTTATCGCAGCTAACGATATCAAACGGGTTGTAAGAGCGTTCGAACTTCTTGAGGACGGAAAGACCTATGCTCAGCAAAAAGAAGCTCTTTCTTCAATTCCCGAACTAATTCCCTCAATATGGATTGGGTTAGAGGTTGATCCGCAGCTTCTCAAGACACGAATCAACACGCGCGTCGACAAGATGATCGAACTTGGCCTTGTGGCAGAGGTTGAATCCTTGCTAGATTCTGGCTTTCGAGAGGCGATCACCGCCAGCCAGGCAATCGGATACAAAGAGATTGCGGCTGCGCTTGACGGCAAATGTTCCATGGACGATGCAATCGAACAAATCAAAACATCAACCAGACGCTACGCGAAACGCCAACGAACATGGTTCAGAAAAGAAAAACGCATTCATTGGATTGATGCGAACAATCCTGATTCGGATTTCGTAGAAGCTGCACTTAAGGTGATAGCCGAAAATCAATAGGACGGATTGATTGGATTTCGTTCCACTAGCAGAAGTCCAATTAACTATATGCGGTTGTTATAGCAGAGCTTCAGATCGAAGCAAATAGACACATCAACCTTCAGCCATACATACCCGTCCAAAAAAATGCCGCTGCCCCTCCATTTTGCCTAACAGGAATGCCCCCAAGCGAAGAGCTTGAGGGCATTCCTCAATTCAACGAGCAAATTCAGCAAAAAAGGAAATGACGATCTACAGCCGACGAAACACGGCAACGACTTTACCAGCAATTGCGCAATTAGTGACAATGATGGGCTCCATCGTCGAGTTTTCGGGTTGAAGGCGTATATGATCAGACTCTTTATAGAAGGTTTTCACCGTGGCCCCGTCCTCGATGATCGCAACAACGATATCGCCGTTATTTGCGGTTTGCTGCTGTTTGACTACGACGTAATCACCGTCATTAATACCAGCCTCGATCATCGATTCGCCGCGAACGGAAAGCATGAAAGATGCCGAATCACCGACGATGTCGATAGGCAAAGACATGGTCTCAGTGATGTTCTCTTCGGCAAGAATCGGCTCACCAGCGGCAACATTGCCGACGAGAGGCACATCGATGGTTTTACTGAAACTAGGGGAGAGCACGTTGCCCTCACTACGACCCACCGGCTGCCCCTGATCGTTTTGTTTAAGTATGATGGAGCGAGACTTCAAAGGGTCTCGTTCGATATAGCCCTTTTCCTCTAGAGCCTTGAGATGAACGTGAACGGTCGAAGGAGAAGACAGGCCGATCTCAGCGCAGATTTCTCGCACTGTCGGACCGTAACCCTTTTTAGCGATGCAGTCTTCAATGCACTCAAGAACAGCTTTTTGCTTCTTGGTTAGCTTCTCGGACATCGTTGCTCCTTAGAAATACGAACATCTGTATGATTTTTATTGACAAGAACTTTTGTTCGCTTTATTATAAACACGAACAAGAGTTCGGTGCAAGGGCAGGAGATAAAATGAGCAACGCTATCAACAGGCAAATCATTCAAGGTTCCAACGCTCTCGACTTGAACTGCGTCAAGCAAAACGTTCCCACCATCGTCGAATTCCCTTACGAAAGAATAGCTCGCACCGAAGCAAAAACCGTCAGCTCCTCGGCTAAGCCTCGTATTAACTTGTCTAAATTCGTCTTCCTCAACAGCCTGCTTACTGAAAGCAGCGCAGGAATCTCAATGAATAAGGCAACAAAATCCGAGATAGCTCTAGCGTTCGCCGGCGGTATCGCAGTTACAGCGATCACGATCATCTTGGGCGCCTGTTAAACAGGTTAGCCTCATCGGTCGGGTTATATGGTGTGCTAAACCGCGATTATCCATATCAAACAAGCAACGCATGATACTCTAAGATCAAACCAACCAAAGGAGTAACATGCGTTGCCCATCGTGTGGATATCTCGAATCAAAAGTTATAGATTCGCGTCCTTCTGAAGATGGATCGTCTATCAGAAGGCGTAGGGAATGCCTGCAATGCAATACCAGGTTCACCACGTACGAAAAGCTCATCGACAATCCTCTGATTGTTATCAAGAACGACGGATCCTCCGAGGCTTACAACCGAAATAAATTGATGCGCGGCCTCCTTATCGCATGCGCAAAACGCCCGATCACACCCGATATGATCGATTCCCTTGTTGACGACATCGAGAACGAACTTCGCTCGGCCCCTAAGAACGAAGTAACGTCGAAAGAATTAGGCGACCTGGTACTCGTGCGTCTCTCCAGGCTTGATGACGTCGCCTATGTTCGATTCGCCAGCGTGTACAAAGACTTCCAAAACATCGAAGAATTTTACGCAACACTCGAGGAGCTTCGCAAATGAACGATATCGATACCATTCAGTTACCCATTAAGGGCCTAGAGACGGATGCCGTCATTCCATCCTACGCCTACGACGGAGATGCCGGTCTAGATCTAAGCGCAACAGAATCATGCACGCTGAAACCATTTGAACGTAAAGCGATTCCCACAAAACTCGCTATTGCAATCCCCGACGGGTATGCGGGTCTTGTTATTCCACGAAGCGGCCTTGCACTCAAGCATGGAATCTCTATCGTTAATGCGCCTGGTCTCATCGATAGCGGCTATCGAGGCGAATTGAAGGTCATTCTTATAAATCTCGATCCCAATGAGCCCTTCGTTATTGAGGTTGGCGATAGAATCGCCCAGCTTATGATCGTTAAGATCCCCACTGTTCAACTGCATAAAGTCGATGAACTTCCCGCTACCGAAAGGGGAGAAGACGGCTTTGGCAGCTCTGGGGTTCGACCCGAAATCCACAATAAATAGCAGTGTTATTTAGACCATATTCGCGTGATAGGCAAAGACCTCTATCGCGTTAAGGCAATACCATGACTGAAAATCACAACAACTCAAATAACCTTGATCCGAACACGCAAAATGACCTGCCCAAACCTCCGGCCGGTTATCAAGCGAATTCCAATAACGAGCAAACTGCAGATCATCGCTCAAACGAAACCGATTCGCAGCATGCAAACACAACGCCGCAAGCCCCAATACAAGCTAAAACCCTAGATGTTACCTCTGGTGAACTTACTGTTTTACAATCGATAAAGCGCTATTCGTTGTTTGCAATCGTTGGTTCTGGTTTCTCGTTCATTATCGGAGGAACTTTACTGTCGCTTTTGGCGCTTTGGTGCGGTTTTATTGCGTTCCGCAAAACAAAAGCCTTCTGCCAAACACATGAAACTACCGACGATCAACAGATGACCTTGTTTTGCAAGTTGCTCAAACGTCGTGCGATAGCCGCACTGATATTTAGTGGTTTCGCCGTTGCAATGAACGTCATCGCGATCATTATGATTTTCCCTTATCTACAGGAAGCAATGACAACCGGTGACTATTCAAGCATTCTTGGCGGATCAGCTACGAATATTGGGGGATCCTCTTCAACCTGGGGCTAAAGACAACCTCAACACTCATTGCCAAGTAATTCGCATAAGTTAACAGAATATAGATAATCAATTTTAATCTAATCTCAGGAATATTGATAATATATGTTATGTAAAGCTGATAACGCAGAGAACAAGTACTCGCGATTCACGGTGCAAATGGCGATAAATCTCGCGGCACCCCATACGTGGCCCGCGGCAATCATGCCCGTCCTTGTTGCCACGACTCTTGCCGCAGCAAATTCGGATACGGTTTCGGCTACTATGTCGTTGGTATGCCTGGTAATCGTCATTTTGATGCAATCTGCAGTGAACACGTTCAACGACTACTATGACTTCGTTAAAGGAACTGATGATAACGAGTCGAACCTTGACGAATCTGATGCGGTATTGGTTTACAACAACGTCAATCCCCGATCGGCGTTACGTCTGGCCATCGGCATGCTTTGTTCCGCCTTCGCACTTGGACTTTACGTTATTCTCAAAGCGGGCTTCATCCCACTTGCCATAGCCTTAGTTGGTGCCTTATTTGTTGTGTCTTATTCCGCGGGAAAAACACCGATCTCTTATCTTCCTCTCGGCGAATTCGTCAGTGGTTCTGTGATGGGCTGCTTAATTCCCCTTGCAGTTTACTATTCATTAACACTTAAGCTTGATTGGTTCGTGCTGTTTTATTCAGTTCCGACGATGATCTTAATCGGGCTGATCATGATGACCAATAACACATGCGACATAGAAAGGGACATCGAAGCCGGTCGTAAAACCTTGCCAGTCCTGCTCGGTCGCCATAAATCCGTAAAGACCTATCATGCCTTGGCAATTATCTCGATAACGACAATTGTTCTCGTTATTGGATTTCGATTCACTCAAGGCCTGTTGATCATCCCATTCATGATCCTTGCGGCCTACCCCTCGACAAAAGCCCTGTTCAGCAATCCCTTAGTACAGGCTAGTCGACAAGCTGCAATGCCACAGATCCTCTCGGCGAACATCACCTATGGGGCCTTTTATGCGGCTGCCATTCTGTTATCCGCCGCAAACACCAGCATTGTCCTCTAGATCAATGCCATTGGATCTGAATGACGCCCTGCCACTGATGCTTCAGCCTTTCTAGACTAAACTCCGGGATCAAGTCTTCAGGGCAACAAGCTTCGTCATGATCGATGATCCCCGTGACATACGCAATATGGCCGATAATTCCTTCGGCGCTGCCGTAAATCTTCAGCATACCCTCTAATGAAGCATCTTTGTCACGCTTTGAAAGACGACGGTTTTCTTCAGCCACCAACAAAGGCACATGAGCATATTTGCAACGAGGAAGACCCAGCAACTGCTGCAAATACCGCTGCTGGGGCGAACTGTTCATCAGGTCCACTCCGCGAACAACGCAATTTACCCCATGCTCGGCATCATCAACAACAACTGCCAGCTGATAAGCAAACGCCCCATCCGAACGCCTGATCAGAAAGTCACCGCATTCAATCGCCAGATCCTGCTCGAATGAACCCTGAATCAAATCATCTATAGTGATTCGTTTATCTTGAACAATCAAGCGATATGCAGGCCGCCTGTTCTGAAGCCGCTCAGCGATTTGCTCCTGGGAAAGCGATCGGCACGTCCCTGGATACACAAGCTTCTCGCCATAATGCGGCGCTGAAGATGCGTGCAACTCTGCCCTCGAGCAAAAACACGGATACACTAAGCCCTTGTCCGATAGCAACTGAAATGCACGCTCGTAAGCAGAGTCGCGATCGTGTTGATAATACGGACCGCGATCCCAAAACAAGCCAAGCGATTCAAAATCACGCTGAACTGCATCAATGAACTCAGCCTTCGAGCGATCTCGATCAAGGTCTTCGATCCTTAAGACCACTTCCCCATTGTCAGAACGAGCAATAAGCCACGAAACCAGTGCCGAGAAAATATTCCCAGCATGCATTCGACCGGTTGGGCTGGGCGCGAAACGGCATACAGTATGTGATGGTAACACGGTATTCAAAAAATGATTTATTCGCTCGCAACGACAGACTCGAAGCCAAGGCTAAAAGCCTTGAGGTTCGATTCGATGGTCTTAGGCGGAACTCGACCCTCGATCACCTTGGTCCAAACATCCTTACCAAAGTGCAAAACGTTTTCCAACGCACCAAGCAGCACGACGTTTTCGGTCTTGATATTGCCCGCTTGAACCGCAAGTTCCGTTGCAGGAATAACAGTAGCATCATGGCTAACGAGGCTCTCATCGATTCCAGCAGGCATGTCGGCCATACCGCAGGCAACTGGCAACGGCTTGATAGAATCGTCGGCAACAAGCAAGAATCCGCCAAGCTTCAGAAACGCTACGTTACGAAGGGCCTCCATCTTCTCGAAAGAGACAACAGCATCGCAGCATCCGGGATCGGCGACCATCGATTGGACCTTATCGCCAAACCTGACAACGGTGGTAACAGCGCCACCACGCTGAGCCATTCCATGAATCTCAGAGACCTTGACATCAAGGCCAGCAGCCGCTGCAGCCCGAGCCAATAAATCGGCTGCGGTAATAGTGCCCTGCCCGCCAACTCCGCAAAGAAGAACAGTGCGGGTGTTATCGCTAGGAGTAGTATCTACAACGCTCATCTTTACGCCTCTTCGCTTTCAGGGTGCTGAACAATTGCGCCGAACGGACAGTACTGCGAACATTGACCGCAACCGCAGCACTGAACGGCATCGATCTCTGCCCTGTTGGTTTCCTTGTCGAAAGAGATAGCAGGACAACCCAGCCCCGTGCAGATCTTGCAACCACGGCAGGAATCAGCAACATGGAATACAGGTTTCTGAATTCGATCGATCAATTGGCACGGAGCCTTGAAAACGATGACGGTAAGCTCATTCGCCTGATCCTTCGTGGCAACAGCCAGCGCATCACGAACGGCTTTCATATCGTGCGGGTCAACTTGAAGCGCATTATCAACGCCAATTGCGTTCAAAACGCCCATAAGATCCAGCTCACGAGAAGGACGTTTCTGCAGCGTCTGGCCATTAAACGGATTGCCCTGACGACCAGTCATCGCAGTAGTACGGTTATCAAGAATGCAGACTGTTCCGCAACCCTTGTTATAAACCGTGGAGATCAAGGAAGACAATCCCGAGTGAGCAAACGTCGAATCGCCGATAACCGCCACAACAGGACGATGGTTTGAATTCGCAAGGGCAAGCTCGAAACCATGGGACATTGAAACCGATGCACCCATGTCGACGCAGGTGTCCATTGCGGCAAGAGGAGGAAGCGCGCCGAGGGTATAACAGCCAATGTCGCCGGTGACGATTGCCTTAATACGCGACAGTTCTTTAAAAACAAGACGATGCGGGCATCCAGCGCAAAGCGCAGGCGGGCGACCGGGAAGATCGGCAGGAGCATCGGCGTGTTCTGGTACAGAAATGCCGAATGCCTGACGAATAAGACCGGGCGTTAATTCGCCATCACGAGGTAGCGGGTTCTTAGGAGCAGAGAGTTCGATGCCCAAGGCGCGCACCTGAGTCGTAAGATATTCAGATGCTTCCTCGATTACGTAAACCTCTTTAACCTTGGAAGCAAAAGAGCCAAGCGCATTTGCAGGAAGAGGCCAGGTCAAACCAAGTTTGAAAACCGAAGCATGAGGCAATGCCTCGATCACATGTTGGTAAACCGCACCAGAACAAATGACACCGATCTCATCGGAACGGATGATTTCCTTATTGATCGGGCATTCTTCAGCCCATGCAGAAAGTTTGTCGATACGATCAAGCTGAACCTTGCGGCGGGGTTTTGCATAAGCGGGCATCATAACCCATTTTGCGGGGTCGGTTTCGTAGGGCTTAGGCTCAAAAGAAACCCGATCACCGGTCTCAACTAGCGTTCGCGTATGAGAAACGCGAACGGTCGACCTAACGAAGAACGGCACGTCGAACCGCTCAGACCACTCATAAGCTTGCTTCGTGAAATCCAACGCCTCTTGAGCATCGGAGGGATCGACGATAGGAATATGCGCACCTTGCGCATGCCAATGAGAATCCTGCTCATTCTGAGAGGAATACATACCAGGATCGTCTGCAGCAAGGATAACGAAGCCGCCATTCACTCCCGTGTACGCAGCGGTATACAACAAATCGGCCGCAACATTCACGCCAACCATCTTCATCGTTGCCAGAACACGCGAACCCGCAGCAGAAGCGCCTAGACCGACTTCCACAGCGACCTTTTCGTTGGTGCTCCATTCAGCATAGACGTCGTCCATGCGAGCGAACGTCTCGAGGGTTTCGGTTGACGGAGTGCCCGGGTAAGCAACGCCGATCTTAGCACCCGCTTCCCAAGCGCCGCGCGCAATCGCCTCGTTGCCGGACATCAAAATCTTATCCATGTCGTCCCCTCTTCACTGCCGGAAAGCCGGCTTCGCTAATCTAACGCTCCTGATAAAGCAAGCAATATACTCCGATTTGAACGATATCGCCGTCGGCGAGAACACGAGACGCGACGCTCTTGTTGTTAACCCAAACGCCATTGAAGGAATTCTGATCGGTGATGACCACGCCTTTACCGCCAACCTCGATGCGAGCATGCAAACGCGATACCGTGGTATCGTTCAAAAACAAATCGCAACTAGGATCACGGCCGATCGTAAGAATGCCTTCCTTCAGCTCCAGCTCGACTCCGGTCTGAGGACCACGTACGATTCGGAAGAAAAAAGCGTGCGGCTTGGAAACAAGACCAGAGAACTCGTTAAGACCAAACTCAACAGGCTTGAAACCCTGTGTCGCCTCAATCATCCTGAAGCCGCATGACGGGCATACAGCCAAACCATCTTCGAATTCCGAGCCACAAATAGGGCACTGTTGAGACATGGGACCACTCCCCTTTCGATTATCGTCAGGCTGCCTGCGTATTGTCCTTCACAATGGGCATAGTTACATAGTAAACATCTTCGGCTTCGGTTTGAGCACCCGTCAAACCAGCGGTCAATCGCGTCCACCAGATGGACACCGACTGCATGAAGTCGGGAGCCGCAACATCTTCGCAAGCAACGAGATCACGTGTGGCGATTACAGCATTATGCTGCTTGAATGTAATGGTTCCCACACGTTGTCCCGCTTTCACACTACCAGAAATATCATTGAGCTGAATCGTCTGGCTCACATTTCCAAACAGGTCGAACACCCGCAATTTCTCGTCAGGATCCTCGAGCGTGACCTTGACGGTCTTGTCGGTCCAAGCAGATAAGCTCGCCTCGGCAAGAACAGGAACTTGCTTTTCAGACCCATTCACCGTCATGTGCGCTGATACGGCGCTGTTAGCTAGCTGGATGTCAATGATGTGCTGATATCCCCAGGTGAACAGCTCTTTAGCATCATAGAAGCGCTGTGTTGCATCGGTAGAGTGAAGAACGATCGCATACAGTTCGATATCGCCGTTGTTAGCTGCGCCCATGAACGAGGGTCCGGCTGCAAGGGTTTCACCGGTCTTGATGCCAATGGTGTGGGAGTACATCTCGAGCAGGCCATCGGTTGTTTTGAGCTCGATCTGCTCGGCAGCGCTTCCGCGCTGAACGATGATGGTGGTCGAACCCCCACCAACAATATTGCGGATCTTCGAAATGGACATGGCATAGCGGGCAACGGCCAGCTGATCTTCAGCGGTGCTATGAAGATCGCCTCTGAACTCATCATCGTCAAGGCCATGGGGATTCTCGTAAACGGTATCTTTAAGATCCAAAGATGCTGCCTTCTTGTTCATTGCATCGACGAAAACCTGTTGGGGATCAGTCCCTAACGAGTTATCCTTCTCAATCATCTGAGCACCAACGGTTTCAGCCAAAGCAACGGCAGCATCGTTGCCCGATGGAACAAGCAGGGCTTTCAAAGCAGTGTCGAAATCCATCTTGTCGCCCTCCTGCAAGCCAGCGGAAGACTCGCCAATGGAAGCAGCCTTAGCACTCACGGTAACGATGGTATCTGGTTCGACGTTTTCACAAGCCACGATAGCCGTCATGACTTTGGTGATGGAGGCGATTTGGGCGGCAGTCTGCGCATCGCGTTGGAAGTAAACATTTCCATCTGAATCGGCCAAGATTGCGTAATCGCATTCCAAATTCGGACACTCTGAAACAGTGAGCCCCAAAGAGTCAACCGTAGAGTCACCAATGATGTCAGCCTTACGAACCTCGGCAAACGCCGGCGACACCAGGATCAACGAAACAGCGAACGACAAAACCGCAGCCATCGCGATATTCAGCACGCGGTTCCACTGAAGCGCAATCATCCCTGATTGCGAACGTTCCCTCGAAACCATTGTCATCACGCCTCCTCTACCCTGCCGAATTTAGCTGTTAGCCTTCTTTTTAGAATCAGAATCCTTGCTGTCTTCGTCATCGTCTTCGGTTCCCGGGCCCTGAACCACAACCTCATTCAGAGGATCGTAATTCGAGACGAATGAATTGGTCTTGACAACGGCTCCTGTCGAGTCCTTCACGTAGCGAACCACAGTGATAGAGCGTCCATCTTGACCATGCGTCTTGACGTACGATTGGCCTTTCGCCAACGATGCGTCTTCTTTCTTGATGGTCTCGTATTTTTCGCCCTCCGACCACTCTCCGACTTCCGACGAGACAGAGTAATCAAGCGGGGCGCTGTACAAGGTCACGGTAATGCTCGACTCGGTATAAGTAACCTTAAGCAGGACGTCGCTATCGGTTTCATCAGCCCAAACAAGCTGAAGATCGGGATAACTGACTGCAGCATCGCGGCCTGCAGGATAGCTTGACAAATAGAGCGAGTGATTGTGTCGCTCAACGATATCAAGGCCAGATTCGTAAACAGCGTTGAACACCGTGGTGGCAACCTGACAAATACCACCCCCGATGTTATCGACGTACTGCCCATCGATGATGGTACCAGCAGCTTGGAAACCACGCTCCTCGTTGCAGTCACCAGCGACATCGTTGAAGCTCCAGCGACCACCGTTGGCCTTGACGATGGAATCGTTGATAAGGTCGGCGGCAAGATGAATGTTATGGTTTCGCGACTCGGTGCCGGAATAAGTTGAGTATTCAGTTGTGTACGAACCGACCGCTGTGACTAAGCCGGTGGAAAGCGCATCGTCCAAAGTCATAGTGGGCTCAACGGTACTATCAGATACCGCAACCTCGATGACGGAACCCGACGTTCCCTTCTCAAGCTTGCCCTTCGAGCCGAACAAGGACTCATTCAAATTCGAAGCAGCATCCGCAACATCAGGGATCTTCGAATCGCTGTCAGTGTGCACGCTAATGGCCCCATCAGTGGATTTATCGAACGAGATAGCAACCGGATCGATCTTCGAGCTTTCAAGAATTCCTTTCATGATCTGGGGTTTAGCCACGTCAGCCTGAATATAGGGAACAATGCTCCACGAGTTGCCCTTCTTTTCAATAGTGGTCGAAATCCACGTACCGAGCGTTACGGAACTAGCCGTCCATTTTGAATTCCCGTACGAAAACACAGCGCCATCAGCGATGGCAACATTAAGAGCTCGAGCCAGTTGATCGGCCTGCTCGTAGGTCGTTCGCGCCGGAGCAAACTCGACTTGCGCGATAAACGTGTCATCATCGGAGTCATCCAAAACAAGCGTCGAAATCTTGTCAGCCAAAGTTGAACGATTGACCATCATGCCATCATGACCGTAATTGGCGGCAGCCCAACCGTTGGAGATGGAGATGTCAGCATCGATGCGCGGATCGCCAAGGGTGTCGTCGATCTTCTGAGCAAGATGCTCCACCTGAGTTTCATCAAAGGCGATTTCCACTTGGACATCGTGGCCTTTGAATTGGGAGGCAAGACGAGCGAACAACCCACCATCGCCTCTACCAACTGAGATCGCACGTTCAGCAAGGTTGTCATAATCAATGGAACCACCCAATTCGTGGGGGCTTGTCGTCCAAAGCTGATTATTCAAGCGAGCCTGATCGACAGAAAGCTGTTCCGCCTGAGCGCGATCTTCTGCCTGAGCGATGGCGTCGTTCACGTATGAACGAGCATCTTCATTTGCGAAGATGGTCACAGTAGTATCGGTCATTTTCTGATCGAACTCGGTGCTAAGAGCGTCCTTGATCTGTTTGGAGTTCATGCCCGAAACGTCGACACCACCAACGGTTACGCCAGCGTATGCTTTACCCCAATTCATGCAGGTATCGATGCCTACGCCCATAGCAAGCACCAAGACGACAACGCAAGAAATCAAAGCAACCCGACTTCCCCGTACAAGGTTGAACAAGGCGCCGAACACCGTTGCAAAAAGCCGTCCAATAGACGACAAAAGAAATATCAAAACAGATCCAACAGCCCTGCCAACATTAAAGAAAATATTTTCTGAAGAGTTAGCGGGTTTCACATGCTTCTTACCTCGCGCTGAGGTCTTGTTGACATCAGAGCTTCTCCAAAGCGAAGGCGTGATAGACGATCCTTCCCTGAAATTTTGATGAGAAGCCGCACGGCTGCGAGAACGAGAGGTAGAAGCAGAAGACGAACGCGAGCCGGCACGCGTGGCAGAAGCAGACGAATTCCGCTGATGAGTACGCGAGGTCGAGCTGGAAGAACCGCGTTGACTCGCACGAGAAGAAGATGATGCAGTTCCAGCAGAGGACGATTTGCGTCGCGCCCCTTGGCTTTGAGAACGAGCAGAGGAAGCTCCCGACCTAGAAGTAGAACGCGATCGAGAAACCGAAGACGCCCCCTGGCGGGATGAAGCGACTCCGTTTTGCGAGCGAGAACTGCCCGATCGCGAGCTCACTGGCCATGAGGCGCGCGGGGTTGCACCACGTTGGCCGCGCCCTGAGCCGTCGCTGCGCGAGCGACTTGACGACGATTGGGATAGAGAAGAACGCGCTGGCGAACCAGAGGCCCGCCCATTACGAACGCTTCGATTATCCGAACTACGAGAGCTGCGGTATGGGTCGCGCCCCGGATGGTCGAAATTAAAAGGATCGGTTGCCATTCACAACCTACCTAGCAGCCCTTTGGGCTTCGCGCATTCCCTGAAACCCTTTAACGACATAGTACGTAGTAGTGAAAACACCAAGGAACAAGCCAGCGTATACCGGCCAAATGCCCCAGGACCACGTAAGGGAATTTAAACCAGGAAGCCACGCGATGTCGCAAACGCCAAGACCCGCAACCTGAGGGACGTTCAAAAGCAAGCCGGCAAAACCAACAAATAAGAACGTAGTTGCGAACTTGCCGGGATAAATAACCGCAACACGAACGTTATAGTGCTGAAGCAAAAATGCTCCACCGATGAGAAGCAACAAATCACGCAGAAGGACCACGACAACGATCCAAACTGGAAGCCTGCCAACCAGCATGAGACCGAAGACCGCCGTGATCATGAGGACGCGATCGACTGCAGGATCAAGAAGCCGGCCGAGCTTTGAAACAGTGTGAGTGCGGCGAGCGATCTGCCCGTCAACGAAATCAGTGCTTGCCGCGATGCCGAAAAGAATAGCAGCGGCGGCATTCTCACCACGAGAAAGAAGAACGAGGTAAACAGGGGCCATGCACAAGCGGATGAAAGAAATCAGATTGGGCACAGTAAAAATAGTGTCCAGAACCTTTTCGGAATCCTGCAAGTTGTTCATAGCCTATAAAACCCCTCACGAATGCGAATACGTGGGCTAAAAAGGAGAACCGGGCTCGATAAAAGCCCGGTTCGCGTTTATCGTTTTGCCATTGTACCAGCTTGGCATGAAGACGATGGAAATATGAACAGCGATTCACGTAATATCACGCGAAGATCGTTTTCTTGGCTACTCCGCCTTCGGGGCAGGAGCCGCCTTGGGAGCAGGCTTAGGCTGCTCGGGGATGACATGGACCTCGCTGTCGCGGTTGGTGCCAACAGGCGGGTACTGCGTGGACATCTCAAGGCACTTCTTAGGGCAACCGCGCACGCACATGTTGCACATGATGCAACGGAAGTGATTGATGGACCACGTGCGAGCCGCGCGATCAACGACGATTGCGTCAGCCGGGCAAGCACGTTCACATGCGCCGCAAACGATGCAGTCGCTTTCGGTGATTTTCACTTCACCTTTAAGGCCAGCAGGTGCCTCTTTTTTCTGCACGGGGTACAGGATGGTCTCGGGCTTCTTGAAAATCGACCCGATCGTCATCTTCCCCAAACTCATGAATCCCATGATGACTACCTTTCAGTGCAGCTGATGCAGGGGTCGATTGTCAGGATAATGTTGTTGACGTCGGCAACGTCGCAGCCTTTCAGAGACACAGCCATACCGGCAAGGTTCTGAGAAGTAGGGGTGCGCATACGCATGCGATCGAGGTACTTGGTGCCATTGCCCTTGGCGTAGTAGTAGCATTCGCCGCGCGGCTGCTCAAGCACGTTGCAAGCCTCGGCGCCATCTGCAGGAGCACCAGTGACCTTTACATCGATATCGCCTGCGGGGATCTTGCTGATCATTTCCTCAATGATGTCAATAGACTGCAGAACCTCCTGCGTACGAACCAAAACGCGAGCATAGCAGTCGCCCTCGGTACGGGTAACAGGCTGGAAGTCGTCAAGATAGGCATAGCCACCGTTGCGCAGGTTGCGGACGTCGTAGTCGACACCCGAAGCACGCAGGAATGGACCGACCATGCTAAGCTTGGCGGCGTCTTCCTTGCTGATATAACCAACGCCAACAAGGCGGTTCTTGACGGAGCTGTCGTTAACGAATGTCTTAACGATCTGGGCATACTCGTCCTTGATGCCCTCAAGGGTATGGACGATGTGATCAAACTGATCAGGCGTGATATCGCGATGAACGCCACCAGGTTTGACGACGGAGAAGATAACGCGACCACCGGTGGTCTTCTCGAAGATGTCAAGCACGCGCTCGCGCAGACGCCAGCAATGCATGAACAGGCTCTCGAAGCCGAATGCGTCAGCAGCAAGGCCAAGCCACAGAATGTGAGAGTGGACACGACTGAGCTCGTGCCAAATGACACGCAGATACTTGGCGCGAACCGGGATCTCAACACCCATCAGCTTCTCGACGGTCTCGGAATAGCCCAAGGAGTGACCGAATGCGCAAATACCGCAAATACGCTCGGCGACGTAAACGAACTGGTTGTAGTCCTTGGTCTGGCACAAACGCTCCAGACCACGATGAACGAAGCCGATCTGTGGAACGCACTCAAGAACCTTCTCGTCCTCGACAACAAGATCGAGGTGAAGCGGCTCGGGAAGAACAGGGTGCTGAGGACCGAAAGGAATGACAGAGCTTTTACCCATGACTACTCCCCTTCCTTAGCCGGAGCGGCTTCGGCAACGTCGCCTGCGGCAGCAGCTGCAGCCTCGGCCTCTTTCTTCGCCTTAAGCTCAGCGGCTTTCTTTTTCTTGGCCTCCATGACCAGGGCCATCTTCTTTGCCTTTTCCTTCTCGGCGTGCACCTGCGGGGAGATGAAGCACATCGGGGTTTCCTCGGCGGGAGCGTACATCTTGCCGCCGAAGTCGATGGCGATGTCCTGCATGTTGATGCCGAAGAGCTCGCGAGCCTCGTTCTCGAAGACGAACGCCGCCAGGCACATATCGGTGATGCTGGGAACCTCGTCGTTGGGGGTAACACCCTTGACGACCAGATTCTTAGCAAGGTTGCCCTTCATGAAAGAATAGTAAATGTCGACACCGTCGTTCTCGGTATTGACGCAATGGGTTTGAATGAAACGCCAACCGTCGTTGACCAGAGCCGCGCACTCATTGTGAAGCGACTCGAGCGTAATGACGGTGAACTCGGATTCGAGTGCCATTATGCCCCCTTCTTAGCCGCAGCAAGAGCCTTGGCCTTCTCGTCAAGAATGCCGATTGCCTGAACAACGGCATCGATGATGGCCTCGGGGCGAACAGCGCATCCCGGGGCGTAAACGTCAACAGGGATTGCCTTATCAACGCCGCCGATGACATTGTAGCAATCGTGGAAGATGCCGCCGGTGCAAGCGCAAACACCGCAAGCGACGACGACCTTGGGCTCTACCATCTGCTCGTAGAGCTGCTTGACGACGCTGATGTTGCGATCGTTCACGGAACCCGTGACAAGCAGGATATCGGCATGCTTAGGGTTACCGGTGTTGATAACGCCGAAACGTTCGGCATCGAATCCCGGGCACAGTGCAGCAAGAACCTCGATGTCGCAGCCATTGCAGCTCGACGCGTCGTAGTGCATGACCCAAGGGGATTTTGACATATAGCTCATTAAATCCTCCTTCTACAGCAACATCAGGACGGCGATGTTGATACCACCGCAAATCAAACCGACGATCCAAGCCCACTTCAGCATCGCCTGCCACTTGACACGGGCGAAGTTGTTGTCGATCCAGATCTCAAGGAACCATGCGACCAAGGCGCCGATGATGGCGAACACAATGCTTGCGGGGTTCTCATATACGAAGAACAAACCGGTCCAACCAAGGAAGAGAACCGTCTCGCACCAATGCATGACCTCAACCTTAGCGAGGGTCTTGCCGCTCATCTCAGTGGTGACGCCCTTGACAAGCTCCTGGTGAGCGTGATGCGAATAAGAAAGGTCGAACGGGGACTTACGCAGCTTGATGGTCAAGATGAACATGAAGCCGAGATAAGCAAGCCAGATCTTGGTGATGACGGGCTGAGCCAGATCGAACGCGCCGGCAACGTTGAAGGTGCCAGCAGCTACGAAGAACGCGACGGCGAAGAATAAGACCATCGGCTCGTAAGCCATGACCTGAAGGGTTTCGCGGGCCGCGCCGAGCTCGGCGTAGGGGCTGCGCGAAGAGTAAGCGGCGATGATGAAGAACAGGGCAGCCATGGTGATGATGAAGGCGCTCATCAGCAGGTTACCGCCGCTGAAGAAGATACCACCTGCGAACATGGTGAAAACCAGAGCCGCGGTCATGTACATGCCGTCGACGCCGTTAACAGAAACCTCGTCCTTCTGGAGAAGCTTACGAACGTCATAGTAAGGCTGCAGGACCGGGGGGCCGACACGACCTTGCATGCGAGCGGTGATCACGCGATCAAGACCGGCAAGGATGCAGCCGACGATAGGAGCAAGCACGCAAAATGCGACGGTTGCGATCAGAACACTGACGAAAGTCATCTACTTCATCCCCTTTCCTACATAATGGCGGCTGCAGCAAGGGCAACCACGATAATTACGGAGCACATAACCTCACCGACGCGGCGGAACTTGGATTCGCCGAAGATGTTGTCAAGGTAGAAGTTACGCACGGTTGCTTCAGATTCGCCGGATAGAGAGTTCGTGAACATACGGCGATCGTTCTGAGTGTTGACACCAGCAAGGTAGACGTCGACCCTCTTCTGCTTCGACTTGCCATTGAGGCCGCCGAACAGGAAGATCACAACGAACACAGCAAGGATGGAGGAGATCCAGAGGTTATCGGTGGTGACAGCCTGACCAACCGTATGCGACACACCATGGATGTAGGGCTCGACGAACAGGTTGGACACTGCGGGCAGGCAAACACAAGCAACGACTGCGATGATGGCCATGATCATGAGGGAGACCCACTCGCTCTTATGAACGGTGATCTCGACATTCTCAGGCGAACCCGCAATGCCTGAGAGCTTGCCGATCCACTTGCCCCAGAACATGAACGTTGCGGCAGAGCCGTAGGCGAGCATGATGATAAGGGCGATCTGACCCTGATCAACGAAGGAAACAAGCGTTGCCCACTTGGCGATGAGCATGCCGAACGGTGCAACGAACATGCACATAATGCCGAGCATCATGAGGCGAGCAAGCCTAGGCATACGGTCGAACAGCAGATCCATGGACTCGATGTCGCGAGAGCCGATGTGATGCTCGGCGGTGCCGACGCACAGGAAGAGCAGCGACTTGGCAGCAGCATGGAAGATGGTGAGCAGGATTGCAGCCCAAATAGCCTCGGCGGTGCCGACGCCTGCGCAAGCAACGATCAAGCCAAGGTTAGCGATGGTCGAGTAAGCCAAGACGCGCTTGGCATTGGACTGCGAAATAGCCATGAACGAGCAAAGCACGAACGTGATGCCACCGACCAAGATGACCATGATTGCCGGTGCAGGGCAAAGAAGGAACAGTGGAGCAAGCTTGATAAGTAGGAAGACACCGGCCTTGACCATGGTCGAAGAGTGAAGCAAGGCACTGGTGGGCGTAGGTGCGACCATGGCGCCAAGAAGCCACGTATGGAACGGCATCTGTGCGGCCTTGGTAAGACCAGCGAAAGCAAGGAAGCCAACAGGCACGGCAACGAGCGAGGGGTTGACCAAGCCAATCTTGATGAACTCCGCGAAGTCGAGGGTGTGCAGGTTGATGGCGCACCAATAAAGGGCAACCAAGAAGCCGATGCCGCCAAGCATATTGAAGATGATCTGCCTGAAGGCGTTGTTGATGGCCTCTTCGGTCTTGGTGTAGCCGATAAGCAGGAACGAGCAGACCGTGGTGATCTCCCAGCCGGTAAAGAGCCAGCTAAGGTTGTTCGCGAAGACGATGACGAACATCGCGGACAGGAACAGGTACATGATCGCGAAGAAGATGTTGCGACGGTCCTTGGCACCTTCGGGCTCATGATGCTGGAAATCAATCATGTAACCAAGGGCGTAAACGGTGATGCCGCTGCCGATGATGCCGATGATCAGAGCCATGATCACGCTCAGCGAGTCAATGTAAAGACCCTGCTGGACTTCAATGCCCTTCGAATAAACGAACTCGAAGACCAAAGACCCTGCAAGCTGGATAACCGCAAGAGCAGTAACCAGAATGTTCTTGTACTTGATCGAGAACGACAGGATAGCCACTGCCAGCAACACGCTGAACACCGTGCAACAGATGTTGACGATTTCAGACGAATAGCTGAAGGCGATCCAGCCCGTTCGTAGATAACTGATCGCCAAAGCGACCGAGAGCACCGCGATTGCCGCCGCCGCAACGCACACGAGCGCATTACGGACGCCGTCTTGCTTCAGCAGAAGCAAGAGGATGGCAACAACAAGCGGGAGCAGGATTAAGGTTCCTATTAGGATCATGTCTCTCCTCCGATTTGCCGTCTTACAACTGAACTCTCCCAGGGATGATCGTAAACATTGCTAGGATCTTCCGAAGCTAGTCAGTATACATACCCCCTCTATTGGTAAAGGTAATGTAATACCAATAACTACTTAAACTTTCCTTCAAATCGGATTCATTCGCCACGAAGCGGTTAGCTTCGGTAAATGGGGCATAAACAAATGCTATGGCACTAGATATTGTGCTTTCATCATTAAATTGAACTTAAGTTCAATTTGCAATTTTCGCTGTGTTAAAGTTCAATTCAGAATTGAACTTCAATAGAGGAGGTGTGATGACCACATCAGCCACCACCGACACCGGCTTCGCCCTTCGCTTGAAAGAGGCCATGCGAAAAAAGTCCTTCAAGCAAGTCGATCTGCTAAACGCAGCGGCCGAGTCAGGCAAGAAGCTTGGCAAGAGCCAGCTCAGTCAATACGTAAGCGGCAAAACCATTCCGCGCCCCGACGTTGCCGACATGCTTGCGGTCCTTCTTGACGTTGACGCTGATTGGTTGCTGTCGGGAATCAATAGTGAAACCAAGAGCAGCAACGCTCTCGTTCAGCCTAACAAAAAATTGAACCCCAGCACCGAAACCACGCTTACCGAACCGAAAACGGACAACCGGGAAGGAACCCCCATGCGCACATTCAAGAAATCCTCCAAACTTGATAACGTTCTCTATGATGTCAGGGGTCCCGTCGTCGACGAAGCGGCTCGCATGGAAGAAGCAGGCACCCATGTACTCAAGCTGAATATCGGCAACCCTGCCCCCTTCGGCTTCCGCACACCCGATGAAGTCGTCTATGATATGAGGCAGCAGCTCACCGAATGCGAAGGCTACTCCGACTCGAAGGGCCTGTTCAGCGCTCGTAAAGCAATCATGCAATATGCCCAGCTTAAGAAGCTCCCGAATGTAACCATGGATGGCATCTACACCGGCAACGGCGTCTCCGAACTTATCAACCTGTGCCTTTCCGCTTTACTGGACAGCGGCGACGAGATCCTTATCCCCTCGCCCGACTACCCTCTTTGGACCGCATGCGCAACGCTTGCCGGCGGCACGCCGGTTCATTACATCTGCGACGAGCAATCGGAGTGGTACCCTGACATCGATGACATCAAAAGCAAGGTGAACGACCGCACCAAGGCCATCGTCATCATCAATCCGAACAACCCCACCGGCGCCCTGTACCCCACCGAAATCCTTCAGCAAATCGTCGACGTCGCTCGCGAGCACCAGCTGATCATCTTCTCGGATGAAATCTACGATCGTCTGGTTATGGACGGCCTGCAGCACACCTCGATCGCCTCTCTGGCGCCCGATCTGTTCTGCGTGACGTTCTCGGGCCTTTCCAAATCACATATGATCGCGGGCTACCGTATCGGCTGGATGATCCTTTCTGGCAACAAAAACCTTGCACGCGATTACATACTGGGCTTGAACATGCTCTCAAACATGCGCCTTTGCTCCAACGTGCCTGCTCAGTCCATCGTGCAAACCGCTCTGGGCGGACATCAAAGCGTTGAAGGCTATCTTGTCCCCGGCGGTCGTATCTACGAGCAGCGCGAGTATGTGTACAACACGCTGAAAGACATCCCCGGCATCAGCGTCGTCAAGCCAAAGGCGGGCTTCTACATCTTCCCGCGCCTTGATGTGAATAAATTCAACATCACCGACGACGAGAAGTTCGCGCTGGACCTTCTGCGCGACAAGAAGATCCTTCTGACGCAGGGAACCGGCTTCAACTGGCATCAGCCTGATCATTTCCGCGTGGTTTACCTTCCGCGTATCGAGGTGCTGTCCGAAGCAATGACCGAACTCGCCGACTTCCTTTCGTACTATCGCCAATAAGGACCTCGCAAGCAGAAACGTGTAATTCAGCAAAATCACGCCGATTTCCCAGACGAGAACCAGCGCCTTTGAAATTGAACCAAACATTAAGAAGCGGCTTGGGCAACGCGTCAAAGCCGCTTTCATATCCATATTCGCCATGACCGCCGCGCCGTGAGTTAGCGGACAGCGCGATGATCTTCGCCCTTATTCACAAAGGCGCGGACCTTCGTTTTTCTTGCCGTAGCAATAGAATCCCTGACCTGCAGCAACGCCAGTTCTGCCCTGATCGATGTAATCCTTGAGTATCGCGGCGATCTTACCCTGAGTGCTCTCCGGATCTTTTGCACGCGGATCCATGGCAACGATGTTGTAAGCAGTATTCAAGCCAACCACGTCGAGAATCATGAAGGGGCCGATCGGCGCGCCGGTTGCAAGGGTCCAGGTTCGGTCGATGGTGGGAACGTCTGCTATGCCGTTAGCAAGCAAGCCATTAGCCGCATTCAAAAAAGGCACCAGTAGACTGTTCAAAATATAGCCGGGCTGTTCTTTCTTAAGCTCCAGGGGGATCATACCAATGGCCTCGGCGAACTCAACGGTATCACGGAAAACCTGCTCGTCGGTTCCCGGATGACCCATGACCTCAGCAGTGTTGTTCTTCCAGATCTCGTTAGCGAAATGAAGCGCCAGATACTTTTCAGGGCGACCGGTGTATTCAGCGAACGCACTGGGAACCATCGTGGAAGAATTCGTTGCCAAAATGGTCTTCTCGGGCATGTAGTCGCGAAGCGCGGTGTAGAAATCGATCTTATCCTGCGACGTTTCGGAAATGGCCTCGATGATCAGATCGACATCCTGAGCGGCCTCTTCGTATGACGTGGTGAACGTGATGTGTGCAAGCGCCCCTTTAGCTGCCTCGAGGAGTTCTTTGATCTGATAAGAATCGAGATCGCGGGTATTGGAAAGGCCGCGGCAGTAAGCAAGGGCGGGATTCTCGCTCATCTCCTTGATCATATCCTGATACTGTTCAGCAAGATGCTCGAACTTAGGACGAGCACGATCGATGGACCCCTCAGAACGAAGCCAAACCTTTACAGGGAAACCCTTATAAGCGGCCTGGAATGCGATCTGGCTACCCAGAACTCCACCACCGGCAACCGTAACGTTCTTTATCTCCATGATCAACCTCTTTCAATCTGATTCGCGAAGCGATTCGGAACCTCGTCCGTCGCTGCATGAAGAATACGATCGAAGTAAGCTCAATCATAGTGTCGGTTTATATCAGAAAATTCATGTCAGTTGAAACAATCAGAACAAGCCGATTGCCTATCAGCTTTCATAACGGGAGGCAATTTCTTCCGCGAACACTTCCTCGAGTATGCCCAAACCCACACGAACGTCAGCACCTGACAACGCCGCGAAATTAACGACGATTGTATGCGCCGATTTCGCGTCGTAGCGAACGGTGTAATCAGACAGCATCGGCAAACGCATCCCTCGCGACAACGCGGCTTCCTTCACCTGACGGTCGCTTTTCGAGGTGCGAATATGAAAGAGCAGGTGAGTTCCCATCTCTCCGCCAAACATGCTCGATATCCTCGCAAGAGGCGATTGAGACGCAACTGCAAGAAAATCCTCGCGTTGCTTTCCGTATGTTCTGCGCAAGCGAGCAATATGTCGCTCGAAATACCCCTCCGATATGAAAGCCGCAAGAGCCATCTGCTCGAAGCTTGAAACGCTGCAGGTATAAAAGGAAAGCTCTTCGCGGTAGATCTCCATAAGAGCCGAGGGGAGAATCATATAGGCAATGCGAATGGATGGAACGAGCGTCTTGGAAAAGGTGTTCATGTAGATGACCCGTCCAAGCTTGTCGCGGCTGATCAGCGGGGTGAGTGCCCTACCCGCATGACGGATCTCGCTGTCGTAGTCATCCTCGATGATATACCGCCCCGGTTTCTCTTCAGCCCAGGTCAGCAAATCGCGACGGCGCTGCTCTGACATAACGACACCGGTGGGGAACTGGTTCGCAGGCGAAACATACACGGTATCAGCGCGACCGGCGCGAAGAACATCAAGGCGAATGCCCTCTTCATCGAGAGGGACATGTTCCCAAAGCGTCTCGGAATTACGCGAGGTCTTCTCGAACTTCTGATACCCGGGATCTTCAACGGCGATAATGCTCTGCGAACCAAGAAGTTGGAGCAAGCGATCATACAAATACTCGGTACCTGGCCCGATGACGATACGAGAAGGGGCAACGCTGATGCCCTTCGATTTGAACAGATACGCAGCGATCGCCTTCCTTAACGGCAGAAAGCCGTTAAAAGGCATGCGCTCGAGTAAGGCTGCATTGGAATCGGATAACACGCGTCGCATCAAACGAGCCCAGGTGTCAAACGGAAACAGATCCAACCCGCATTTGTTCGCACGCAGGTCAAGAAGAGGGCTTGCATTCGACGACGAAACCTGAGGTTCGAACTCATCAAGAGCGATCGAGGCGGCGTCAACCTTGCCCGAGCCAACCACGAATCCGCTTCCCTGCCGCGCTACAAGATAACCCTCGCTTACCAGCAAACCGTAAGCGCGCTCGACGGTGTTCACGCTGACATCAAGGTCTTCCGCCAACGTGCGCTTCGAAGGCAGCTTGGTTCCGGCTGCTAGGTTTCCGCACGATATTTCCTCACGAATCCTGTCATATATGAAGCGATATTTCGGTGCCCCGTTTCGGCGATCGATATCGAAGCCTGCCATACGCCCCGCTCCTTACGAAGCGAAATCCAATAGTTTCGCGTCAGTTGTTGACCATTTATTTCAAGTCAGTTTAACTCCAGATCCGATTTTCTGAATAAAAAAG